>Ga0075026_100000564_pt1 | contig 15061 bp, 12 predicted proteins | sample Str012_2_FD_71392 | JGI IMG/M metagenome (GOLD analysis project Ga0075026, IMG submission 71392) | Freshwater sediment microbial communities in response to fracking from Pennsylvania, USA - Straight Creek_MetaG_SC_2012 | ecosystem: Environmental > Aquatic > Freshwater > Creek > Sediment...
CCGCGGCGGTGGGGCCGATCAACGCGGCGACGAGCAACGTGTCGAGCCACAGGACCGCGACGTCGAAGGACTGCCCCGCGGCTCGCGGCAGCGAGAACGACCAGAACGACTGCACGATTTCGCGTCGGTCGAGGTGGACCTCGACGGCCGGCGGGTGCTGGGCGCGGGTGAGGCGGACGACCGCGCCGATGGTGACGAGCGCGGCGAGCGCGGTGGTGATCGCCCACGCCAGGACCACGCCGGTGGCGCCGCCACCGGTCCGCAGGACGATGAACGCGACGACCGGCAGCGCGCACGCGCGCGTGATCTTGTCGATCCAGACGAGGACCTGCATCGTGCCGAAGCCGCGGCTGCCCTGGACGAGGACGGTGTAGATCGAGGCGATCGGGAGGAACGGGGCCAGGATCCGGACCAGGTGCGCGATGTCGTTCGTATGGCCACCGCCGCCGAACAATGACGCGAGCCCGTCGGCCGCGGCGGTGAGTGCGTATGCGGCGGCGATGCCGACGAGCAGGACCGGGATGACCGCCGCGATGATCGTCGGGCCGATGCGTTCGGTCCGGCCGAGGGCACGGTCGCGGCTGATCAGGCGGACGAGGCCGGTGCTCGCGCCGAGTTCGGCGAACCGGCTGACGACGGTGAACACCGCGATCGCCACGATCACCGGACCGGCGCGCACCGCGCCGAGTTCGTTGGTGATGACCGCGAGGAACGCGAAGTTGGTCGCGCCGTAGACGATCGAACCGATCAGGTTCAGCGCACCGCCGCGCGCCACGGCCCGGACGTGGTCGTCCGGTGCCGGGGAGGTCGGTGCGTCACTCGCGGGCGTGACCGTCGGCCTGGTGGTCATGGTGCGACCTGCACATCCGCAGCCGAATGAGGGTGGCGCACGAGCCAGGCGCGCTCGTCGCGCAGGTCCTGTTCGAACCGATGGAGCTGCACGACGGCGTGCTGCTGCTCGGCGTCGAGCCCGATCGACGCGAGGGCGGTGCCGAGCACGCGGCCGGCGCGCGCCGACGCGGCGTCGCGCGACATGCCCTGCTGCACGTGGGCGGGGAGGAAGCTGAAGTGCAGCGCGTCGAAGCCGAACGGAACCGCCGGTGCGCTGTAGGCCCAGTCCCACGCGTGCAGGGTGCGACCGACCCGGGCGAGGTTCCACGGCACCCAGTCGCCGTGCCCGCGGCCGAACCCGAGCACTACGTCGCCGTGCCGCGCGTCGAGCTGTTCGAACCGGTCGGCGACGGTGGTCCGACCCGCGATCGCCGACTCGCTGACCGTGCGGGCCGCGTCGTGCCAGTAGCCCGAGGTCCGCAGCGGCTGGTAGCGCATCGGTCCGTCGATCGTTGCGATCTCGTGGAGCGGAGTGAGCGGGACGGGCGCGCGGTGCGCGAGCCGCTTCACCGCGGCGGGCATCGGCGCGGTCACGAGCACCGCGAGGTCGTGCCAGGCGCCGTGCCACGCGACTGCGGGTACCCGCACGGACCCGAGGCCGGCCCGCGCGGCGCGGTGGAGCGCGTCGGCCTCGTTGTCGACGATGCCGCGCGTGACGTCGTCCCAGCCGACCTTGGCGAAACCGAGACACGCACCGGTCGGCGTGAAGAGCTGGAGCACCGGCGTCACGAAACCCTCGAGGACGCGTGCGGTGCCGGCGAAGCGGAGTTCGGGCTCGTCCAACTCGGCGGCGAGGTGGTCGAGCAGCGACTCGTGGCCCGGCGGTGCGGCGAGCGTGTGACGGGTGGAGAGGTGCCGACCCAGGCCCAGCCCGAACGCGGTGGCGAGGCCCTGGCGCAGCGCGCGCACCTTGACCGGCCGGAGCCGGTTGTAGGCACGGAGGGTGTGGGCGGCCAGCGCATCGGCGTCGGCGGGCACGAGGAAGTGGCCGGCCTGGCCGCGCACGCCGAGCAGCTCGTATCGGGCGGGACCCGGGTCGGCCGGGTCGGCCGGGTGCGCCCGGTCGCGGAAGAGCACGTCGCCGAGATCTGCGCGCGCGCCGTTCAGGAGGTCCGCCACTTCCATGCAGTGATTCTCGGGATTTCCCCGGGCCGTGACCTCGCCCAATTTGACGATATTTCGGGGGGTTTTTCGGGGTTCAGATCATCCGAGACCGGATAAAATGCCCGCTTCCTCGCCCGCCGACCGACGTTGGGTCGGGGCTTCGGCGCGCAGGCCAGACGGGGGACGGGTGCCAGGAGACCGGCCGGCGACGGCTCGAAGTTCAGCGACGACCCGGCGGCGTCGGCTGCGCCCGAGTGTGGTCGCGGGTGCCCTGACGGTCGGGACGCTCGGCGCGCTGGCGCTCCTCGCCGGGTCGGCGAGTTCGGGTGCGGCCGGGACACCCTCGGTCCGGATGGGCGCGGCACGGGTCGACGTCGTCGAGGGTGACGTCGGTACCACCGACGTCACGGTCATGGTCGCGTTGAGCGCGCCGTCCGCGACGCCGGTGACCGTGGACGTCGACACCGTCGACGGGACCGCCACGGCCGCCGACCAGGACTACGCACCCCTGCACACCCGTCTCACGTTCGCACCGGGTGAGACCGTGAAGCCGATCGCGGTCACGGTGATCGGCGACACCCGCCTCGAGGACTACCAGGCCTTCGGGGTCCGGCTGAACCACGCGTCCGGCGCCACGTGGGGGCGACGCGCCGAGACCGTGTGGATCCTCAACGACGAAGTCCCGCGCGTGACGGTGGGCGACGTGCGGGTAGGGGAGGGCGGCATCGCCGACTTCCGGCCTCGCCTCCTGCAGCGGTCGTTCCGCGCGGTGACCGCAGTGGTCCTGACCGGTGACCGGAGTGCCGGCGCCGACCAGGACTACACGCCGGTGTTCCACGCCGTGCGCTTCCCTCCCGGTTCGCTCGCGGCGGTCGACCAACCGGTCGCAACGCTGGCCGACGCGGTCACCGAGGCTCCCGAGACCTTCACGCTCGCGGTCGGGGGCACGGAAGTGGCGAACACGGCAGTCGGTGTCGCCACCATCGTGGAGACCGGGTGTCCGAGCGGCTCACCGTCGGCCGCGTCCACACCGTCGCCCGATGCGCCACCGTCGCCGTCGTCACCGGTCCTCGCCGCGCCGCCGGCGGCGGTCACCGGCGGCGCCGCGTGGGACGTGGTCTTCCGCGACGACTTCGACAGTGCGAGCACCACCGCCCGCCAATGGGACACAGGAATGCGCAGCGGCGCGCTCACCCTCGCCGACAATCACGAACTCCAGTGGTACTCGGCGTCGAATTCGGTGCTCGGGCTCGACACCGACGGCACGCGGCCGGTGTCGGTGTTGCAACAACGCCTGACCGACGAGCCGGTGGCCGACGCGTTCTATCCCGTCGGCACGCTCCGACGGCTCTACCCACCCGCGCGCTGCACGCAGTACTACGACCCCAACCATCTCGCCGACACCGACGCGAGCCGCGTGCCCTACCAGTTCCGCTCCGGGATGTTGAACAGCGCGAAGTCCTTCGCGTTCAAGTACGGCTACGTGGAAGCGCGCGTGAAGATGCCCAAGGGGTTCGGCCTGTGGCCCGCGCTGTGGCTGCGCGACTGGCGGCCGTGGAGTTACGAGATCGATGCACTCGAGGGATTCGACCGCGACGCCCGCCTGTTCCGCTCCACCTACTGGTGGGGGAACGGCGCACATCGCAGCGCGCTCGACGACGGTGGTGACATCGGCGTCGGCGCCGACGGCACTCCGTGCCGGGGGACGACGCGGTTGCCCGCGACCACGCTCGGCAGCGCGGAGTGTTCCTTGGCGCAGAGCGCGGATCTCTCGGCCGGCTATCACACCGTCGGATTGAACTGGACTCCGACCCGTTACGAGATCTACCTCGACGGCGTGAAGCGCTGGTCCTCACCCGCGGGCGCGAACGTGGCGAGCGCGTACAACCACCTGATCATCAATCTCGCCTTCGGGAACGACGCCGATGCGTTCGATTGGAACCGCGAGTTGGTGCGTCCGCTCGACGGTCGACTGTTCGACGCCGCGGTGTTCCCGAAGCGCACGGTCGAGTGGGACTACGTCAAGGTCTGGCAACCCGCAGGCCGGCACGACGTGTGCACGACCGGGAACTGCTGAGCCCAGGTCCGGACCGCGGTCCGTGTTCCCGACGCCCGTCGGGGTGGCCCGGGAAGCCGTGCCCGGATCGGAGCGGTCCGGCACCGTCTTCGTAGGGTGCGGGCCGCGGTCACGACGCGACCAGGACCGGAGGGCGTGATGTACAAGGCCATCGTGCGGGCGTTGATCCGCCGGAGCATCCGGGAACTCAATGTCGGAGATGCCGGCCCTGCGCTCGCCGTCTTCGCGACGGACGCGACGCTCAGCTTCCCGGGCGACAACTCGTGGTCGCATCAGTTCCGCCCGCCGGTCCTCGGCCGTGAACGGTTCGTCACCCATCGGGGTAAGGACGAGGTGGCCGCCTTTCTCGACGCGTACGTCGCGTCCGGGATCCAGATGACCGTGGAGGACGTGCTCGTGAACGGCCCGCCGTGGAACACCCGGGTCGCGGTGCGGGTCAACCACGGGATTCCTGAGGGTGACGGCTATCGGTACACGAACCGAGCGGTGCTGTTCGCGACGATCGCGTGGGGCAAGATCCGCGCACAAGAGGACTACGAAGACACCGTGCGCGTTGCCCAGTACGACGACCTGACCGGCCAAACACCCGCTCGCTGAACGCGCGGCGTCAGCGGCGCGCTGCCACCAGCGCGGTCACGTCTCGCAAGGTGCTCACCTTGGTGACGTCGAGGTCGGGGTGGTCGTCGTGCGGGTCGATGAGCACCGGAGTGACGCCGGCGGCGAGCGCGCCGTCGACGTCGGCGGCGGGTGTGTCGCCCACGTGGATCGCGTGCGCGGCGTCCGCGCCGCATCGTTCGAGTGCGATGGTGAAGATGCGCGGGTCGGGTTTGGCGACGCCGACCACCCCGGAGTCGAGGATCGCATCCATCGGCACGCCCGGACCGGCGCCGAGTTGGCAGATCCCGTCGCCCGCGAGCTGCGCCTCGACCGTGCCGTCGGCGTTCGAGACGATCGCCAACTTCACTCCCGTGGCCTTCAGCGCGCGGAGCGCCTCCGGTGCGCCGGGCACGATGCGGGTCCACACGCCCCCGGTCGTGAACTCGCTCAGCAGGACCTCGGCGACGTCCTCCACCCGCTCGCCCGCGCCGAGCGCGTGCGCGTAGCCACGGTTGTAGGCGAGCCAGATCTCGCGGTCGCCCTCGCGGAAGCTCGTGAGCGCCTTCACGCCGAGGTAGTGCGCCCGGTCGAGTTGGCCGGCATCCACCTCGACCCCGGCGCGCGCCATCGCGGCGACGATGCGGTCGTGGTCGGGGAGATGGAACACGCCGCCCACGTCGAGCAGGACGGCGTCGATACGGGCGGGAAGCTCAGCCAAGGCGGGGATCGTAACGGGGGCGTCCCGCGCGCCCGTGGGAACCGGCCGGCAATCCGTCCGGGGTCGGGGACTCTCCGGCCCGTACAGTGGGGCATGGAATTTCGCCGGATCCACGCCTTGCCGCCGTATGCGTTCGCCGAGATCGACGCCCTGAAGATGGCAGCCCGGCGAGCCGGCGAGGACGTGATCGACCTCGGGTTCGGCAACCCGGACGTCCCGTCGCCTCAGATCGCGGTCGAGAAGCTGGCCGAGGCCGCGCAGAACCCGCGCAACCACCGGTACTCGGCCACCCGCGGTATCCCGCGCCTGCGCCAGGCCATCACCGACCTCTACGCGCGCAAGTTCGACGTCACCCTCGACCCCGAATCCCAGGTCTGCGTCACCATCGGCGCGAAAGAGGGCTTCTCCCACCTCATGTGGGTCATGCTCGGCCCGGGTGACACCGCACTGGTCCCGAGCCCGAGCTATCCGATCCACATCTGGGGGCCGATCCTCGCCGGCGCCGGCGTGCACTACGTGCGCATGGGTCCGGGTGAGGACTTCTTCGCCAACCTCCACGCCGCGTGGGAGCAGGCGTGGCCGCGGCCGCGCGTCGTGGTCATGTCGTTCCCGCACAACCCGACGGGTACGTGCGTCGATCTCGACTTCATGGCGCGCATGGTCCAGTTCGCGCGAGACCACGACGTCTTCCTCGTCCACGACTTCGCGTACGCCGACCTCGGCTTCGACGGCTACGACCCGCCGTCGCTCCTCCAGGTGCCCGGCGCGGAAGAGGTCGCGGTCGAGATCTACTCGCTCACCAAGAGTTTCTCGATGGCGGGGTGGCGCGTCGGCTTCATGCTCGGCAACGCGGAGGTCGTGGGTGCGCTCGCGCGCCTCAAGAGCTACCTCGACTACGGGACGTTCCAACCCATTCAGATCGCGTCGATCGTCGCGATGAACGAAGCGCCCGACTATCCGCGCGAGGTCAACGAGATCTATCGGAAGCGGCGCGACGTGTTGGTCGACGGTCTGGCGCGCATCGGCTGGGACATCCCCAAGCCCAAAGGCACGATGTTCGTGTGGGCGCCGTTGCCCGCGCCGTACGAGGAGATGGGCAGCCTGGAGTTCGCCAAGATGCTCGTGCAGGAAGGCAAGGTCGCGGTGTCGCCGGGAGTGGGCTTCGGACCGGGCGGCGAAGGGTTCGTCCGGTTCGCGCTGGTCGAGAACGAGCACCGCATCGGCCAGGCCATCCGCGGTATCCGCAAGGCCCTGACCAAACTCGGGTAACCACCTAGGGTGGGCACCTCGCCTCCGGGGGGAAGCTTGTGGCCTACTGGTTCCTGAAGATCGTGCTGACGCCGATCCTGCACATCGTGTACCGGATACGCGTCGAGGGTCGGGAACATCTGCCGAAGCGGGGCGCGGTGATCCTCGCCGCCAACCACCGCTCGTTCCTCGACTCGATCTTCATCCCGATGCTCGTGAGTCGGAAGGTGACCTTCGTCGCGAAGGCCGAGTACTTCGACGACCCGAAGACCGCGTGGTTCTTCCGCGCCGTCGGCCAGATCCCGATCCGGCGCGAGGGAGGGTCCGCATCCGAAGGCGCGCTCGCCGCGGCCACGGACGTCCTCGAGGCCGGTGGCGTCTTCGGCATCTACCCGGAAGGCACCCGCACGCGCGACGGCCTGCTCCACAAGGGCAAGACCGGCGTGGCGCGGCTCGCGCTGGCGACGGGCGCGCCCATCGTGCCCGTCGGGATGATCGGTACCGACGAATGCCAACCGACCGACGCGAAACTCCCGCGCTTGTTCCGACGCGTCACCATACGCATCGGTCCACCGTTGTCGATGGAGCACTACGTCGGGCGTGATCACGATCGCCTGGTGCTGCGCCAGATCACCGACGAGTTGATGTTCGAGATCGGCGAGTTGTCGGGCTACGAGTACCGCGACACCTACGCCGGCAAGTCCGACACGCCCGGCGGTCACGACTTCGAGGACAAGCCCACCGAAGTCGCCCAGCTCGCCAGCTGACTCCCCGAGCCGGAGCGCAGCCCGCAGCGGGGAGCCGCCGATTGTGCGTATTGGTTCGGCTGACGGGTCAGTCCGTCGCCCAGTGGCGTGACCGTTCGACGGCGCGCCGCCACGTGGCGAGACGACCGTCGACCTCGGTGGCGTCCATCGCGGGAGTGAAGCTCGCCTGCTCGCGCCACGCCGCGGCCGCGTCGGCGGGGGAGTCCCAGACGCCTTCCGCGATCCCGGCGAGGTAGGCCGCGCCGAGCGCGGTGGTCTCGGGGACCGCCGGCCGCCGGACGGTCACCCCGAGCACGTCGGCCTGGAACTGGCAGAGCACGTCCATCACGCTCGCGCCGCCGTCGACGCGGAGTTCGGCGAGCCGGATCCCGGCCGCGGCGCGCACCGCGTCGACCACGTCGGCGGTCTGGTACGCCATCGCCTCCACGACCGCACGCGCGATCTGGGCCCGACCGCTGCCGCGTGTGAGCCCGAGCACCGTGGCGCGCGCGTACGGGTCCCAGTACGGCGAGCCGAGCCCGGTGAACGCGGGGACGAACATCACGCCACCCGCGTCGGGCACGCTCGCGGCGAGCGGACCGATCTCCTCGGCGCGTTCGATGATCTGCAACTCGTCGCGCAGCCACTGGATCGCGGCGCCGGTCACGAAGATCGCGCCTTCCATCGCGTAGGTGGTCTCCGCGCCGATGCGCCACGCGACGGTGGTGAGCAGGCCGTCGACCGGCGCGGGGAGCTCGGGCCCGAGGTTGACGAGTACGAACGACCCCGTGCCGTAGGTGTTCTTGGCCATGCCCGGGGTGAAGCACGCCTGCCCGAAGAGCGCCGCTTGCTGATCGCCGGCCATCCCACTCACCGGCACGGTCAGCCCGGCCGCGGCGTGCGGATCGGTGATGCCGAACCGTCCACTCGTCGGCCCGATCTCGGGGAGCGCGGCGCGCGGGACGTCGAAGAGGTCGCACAGTTCGTCGGACCAGTCGCCGGTGCCGAGGTCGAAGAGCAACGTGCGCGACGCGTTCGACGGTTCGGTCGCGTGCACCGCACCGCCGGTCAACTTCCAGAGCAACCACGTGTCGACGGTCCCGAACGCGAGGTGCGGCCCCCGCGCCACGCCGCCCTCGGTGAGCAGCCAGCGCAACTTGGTGGCGGAGAAGTACGGGTCGAGGACCAGCCCGGTGTGTTGCCGGACGAACGGCTCGTGCCCGGCTTCGGTCAGCGCGTCGCAATAGGGCGCGGTGCGACGGTCCTGCCACACGATGGCGCGGTGGAGTGGCCGGCCCGTCGTGCGGTCCCACACCACCGTGGTCTCGCGCTGGTTGGTGATCCCGATCGCCGCGATGGTCTCGTCGTGGGCCGCGCACTCGCGGACGACGGTCGCGAGGGTTTCGAGGGTCGCGTCCCAGATCTCGTCGGGGTCGTGCTCGACCCACCCGGGTTGCGGGAAGTGCTGCGGGAACTCGCGATACGCACTGCGCACGACGGTGCTCGTGTCGTCGATCGCGAAGGTGCGCACGCCGGTGGTGCCCGCGTCGATGCCGAGGACGATGGTGCGGCTCACAGCGGGGAAAGCTACCGGCCCCTCGCCCGGCGCGGTCAGGATTGTGACCACCGGGTCCGTAGGGTGCTCGCCGCGGTGCGGATGCGCCGCAGAGGAAGCGGGGGTGCGGTGGCCGGAGGAGCCCGGGAGCGACGGAGGAGCGCACCGGGTCCGTAGGGTGCTCGCCGCGGTGCGGATGCGCCGCAGAGGAGAAGGTCATGCGCATCGGAGTGTTGACAGGGGGCGGGGACTGTCCCGGGTTGAACGCGGTGATCCGCGCGGTCGTCCGCAAGGGGGTCACGGTCTACGGCCACGAGATCGTCGGCTTCCGCCACGGGTGGCGCGGGGTGATGGAGGGCGAGACCATCCCGCTCGACCTCGACGCGGCGCGCGGGCTGCTGCCGCGCGGCGGCACCATCCTCGGCTCGTCGCGCACGAACCCGTTCAACGCCGAGGGGGGCGTGGAGCAGGTTGTCGCCACCATGACCGACCTCGGCATCGACACGTTGATCGCGATCGGCGGCGAGGACACGCTCGGGGTCGCGCACAAGCTCGGGGCCCACGGCGTCCGCGCGATCGGCGTGCCGAAGACGATCGACAACGACCTCTCCGCCACCGAGGTCACGTTCGGTTTCGACACCGCGGTGCAGACCGCCACGGATGCCATCGACCGGCTGCACACCACCGCGGAGTCGCATGACCGGGTGATGGTGGTGGAGGTGATGGGTCGCCACGCCGGCTGGATCGCGCTGCACAGCGGACTCGCCGGGGGCGCCGACGTCATCCTGATCCCCGAGCTGCCCTTCGACATCGCCGAGGTGTGCGCGCATCTCCAACACCGCTCGCGGACCGGCAAGAACTTCTCGATCGTGGTGGTGGCCGAAGGCGCGGTGCCCGCCGAAGGGACCATGACGTTGCAGTCCGGCGCGGTCGACGAGTTCGGTCATGTGCAACTCGGCGGCGTCGCGAACCGCGTGACCGACGAGATCAAGGCCCGTACCGGTTTCGACACGCGCGTCACGATCCTCGGTCACGTCCTGCGCGGCGGCACGCCCACCGCGTTCGACCGCGTGCTCGCCACCCGGTTCGGCATCGCCGCGATCGACGCCGCCCATGCGGGCGCGGCGGACGAGATGGTCGCGCTGCAGGCCGGAGAGATCGTGCGGGTCCCGCTGATCGACGCGGTCGGCACCCTCAAGACCGTCGGCCCCGAGCTCTACGAGTTGGCCGAGGTCTTCTTCGGGTAATCAGCTGGGCGAGGGTCGCGGTCGGATCGGTACGGTGCGGGGGTGGATCAACGACTCCGACCTCCGGTGGTTCCCGACGCGTTGCTGGCCCCGTATCTCGCCCGGCTGGGTGTGGACGCGGCGGCGCCGTCGGTCGACGGGTTACGTGAGCTGCACCGCGCGCACCAGTGCGCCTTCGCGCACGAGAGCACCTGGATCCATCTCGGGGAGGAGTGGGACCTCGATCCGCTCGCGGCGATCGACCGTTTCACCCGCACCGGCCGCGGCGGGTACTGCTACCACCTCAACGGTGGGTTCGCCGCGTTGCTCCACACGCTGGGTTACGACGTCACGCTGCATCAGGGTGCCGTCCACGGACCCGAAGGCCCGACCGACGGTCTCGGCAACCACATGGTCCTTCGGGTGGTAGGTCTGCCCGACGCGACGAACCCGGACGGTGCCTGGCACGTCGACGTCGGCTTGGGTGAAGGTCTGCTCGAACCGTTGCCGCTGATCCGCGGTCACTTCACGCAGGCGCCGATCGGGTACGAGCTCGACGCCGCACCCGCCGATGCCCCACCCGAGCACGGCGACTGGCGGCTGCGCATCGATCACGCGTCGTGCAACGTGAACTCCGTGGCGTTCGACTCGACGCCGGTGCCGTTGGACGCGTTCACCGCGCACCACTTCGAACAGTCGCACGCGGCGACGTCGCTGTTCGTGTCGATGTTGTTGGCCCACCGTCGCGACCCGACCGGGATCGACTCGATGATCGGGTTGGTGTTGGCGCGCGTCGAGTCGGAGCGGACCCAACGCGTGCTCGACGACCGCGACGACTGGTTCGCCGCGCTCGCCGACGTGTTCGGTGTCTCCCTGCTCGATGTCGACGCCACCCGTCGCGAGGCGTTGTGGCGCCGGACCGCCACGGCTCACGAACAGTGGGCGCAGCCCTGACCGTCCGGACGCGATCGGGTGCAGCTCGTCGCCGGCATCCGGGCCCGGGTTGTCCGGGATTCGTGGGAAACCTCGGTTTCGGGTTGACTCGGCAGGCGGTGGGCGGTATGATGCGAACATGTATTCGGGTCAGAAATCGGGCCGGACGGGTCACCGTCGGGAGGATCCCGCCGGCCGGACCGCGACCTCCCAGGTCCTGTCGACCCGGGCGGATCGGGCCGTGGGTTACGTCGATCCGGTCAGGGAACTGGGCCGGATCACCGCGGAACTCGGCGAGCTGGAAGCGGCCGCGATGGTCGATGCCGAACTGGCGTCGAACCTCCTCCGGCTGCGCCGCTATATGGATCGACTGGAGTCGGTCTTCACCCGATGGGCGAAGGCCTCCGAGGGTCGCGGTATCGGTCTCGAAGACGGCGCCCGGTCCACCGCGGCCTGGATCGGGTGGAAGACGGGCCGCCACCCGGGTGCGGTGAACCACACCCTGCGGGTGGCCGAGGTGTGCGAGCTCCTGCCGACCACCGAGGCGGCGTGGCGGGCGGGGGAGATCACCACGCCCGCGGTGGAGATGATCGCGGCCGCTCGGGTGCGCGGCGCGGACGACGATCTCATCGCGTGCGAAGCGCTGCTGCTCGAACCGGCGCGCCGGCGCGATCACCGCTCGCTGCGCCTCGCCACGCAGTACTTCCGGAAGTGCGCGGAGGCGAACGGTCGCCGGCCCGACGATGTGGACGGTTTCACGCTGGCCACCTTCGGGGATCGGTGCGCGGTCCGCGGTGAGATGTACGGGGACGCGGCCGAGACGCTCGCTCACACGTTGAGTGTCTTCAGCCTGCCCGCGGTTGCCGGCGACGGCACCACCGCCGCCCAGCGCCGCGCCGCCGCACTGGTGCGCGCGTGCGAAGTCGCGCTCGGACGGGGTCCCGCCGCCGAAGGTGCCCGACCCGCGGTCACCTACATCACGCACGCGCCGACGGGGGACACCGAGCCGCTCACGCTCGGTCACTTCACCGGGGTGATCGGCCCGGCGGACCGGGACCGACTGCTGTGCGACGCCACCGTGACCGAGGTGGTGGTCGATGCCGACGGTGTGCCGATCTCGGTCGGGCGGGCGACCGGTCGGTGGCTCACCGCGGCCCGCCAGGCCGTGATCACGCGCGATGGGCACTGCCGGTTCCCCGGGTGTGAGGTCCCGGCCCCGTGGTGCGATGTGCACCACCACCGCCATCGCCGGCACGGCGGACCGTCGACCTCGGACAACGGCGTCCTGCTGTGTCGCCGACATCACACCTTCGTACACCGACGATCGGGGTGGCGTACCACCTTCGAACGCCAGCGGTTCCGTGTGTTCCGGCCCGACGGCAGTGAACTCCATCCCGACCCGTGGCATGACGAACGTCTCGCCGCGCCCTGCCGGTCCTGACGCGGGCGCGCAGGTACCCTCGGACGGTGAGCACCCAGGCCGCGTTGGACGATCTCATCGAACTGCTCGATCTCGAGTCGTTGGAGTTGAACCTCTTCCGCGGCCGCAGCCCCGAGGAGTACCGCCAGCGGGTCTTCGGTGGGCAGGTGGCGGGCCAGGCGTTGGTCGCGTCGGGGCGCACGGTCGATCCCGCCCGCGTACTGCACTCGTGCCACGCCTACTTCCTCCGGCCGGGCGATCCGATGGTCCCGATCATCTACGAGGTCGACCGCATCCGGGACGGCCGGTCGTTCACCACCCGGCGCGTCGTCGCGATCCAGCATGGTCGGGCCATCTTCAACCTGCAGGCGTCGTATCAGATCCAAGAAGACGGGCCCACCCACCAGGACCCGATGCCCGAGATCGCAGATCCCGAGACGTTGCCGACGATGCAGGAAAGGTTCGCGCCCTACGCCGACAAGTTCGGCCCCGAGTTCGCGGAGTGGTCCCAGCGCGACCGGCCGATCGATTCCCGTCCGATCGAGGTCCCGGCCTGGCTCGACCACCAGCCGCGCCCGCCGCGGCAGGACGTGTGGATCCGCGCCAACGGCCGGCTACCCGACGATCCGCTGCTGCACGTGTGCGTGGTGGCGTACGCGTCGGATCTCACCATCCTCGACACTGCGATGCTCCCGCACGGGTCGTCGTTCACCGACGGCGAGTTCCAGGTGGCGAGCCTCGACCACGCGATGTGGTTCCACCGTCCGTTCCGGGCCGACGGGTGGCTGCTGTATCACCAGCGCTCGCAGTCGGCGTCGGGAGCACGCGGGATCGCCGAAGGTTCGATCTTCACCGCCGAGGGTGAACTCGTGGTCACGGTCATGCAAGAAGGGTTGATGCGACCGGTCGCACGCTGAACCCCGACCCCGGCGGTACGGTGACCCCCATGCTCGATCGCGACGTGCCCGCACGCGCGCTCGCGGTCTACGGGCACCCGGACGACCCCGAGATCTCCGCGGGCGGCACCCTGGCCACCTGGGCCGCCGCCGGCGCGGAGGTGTGGGTCCTGCTCACCACTCGCGGCGACAAGGGCACCACTGACCCCGACGCCGACCTCGACGCCCTGGCCGCGCGGCGCGAGCAGGAGACCGCCGCCGCGGTGGAACGGCTCGGCCTCGCCGGGCACCGGCACCTCAACCATTCCGACGGTGACCTCCACGCCGACGACGCGCTGCGCGCCGAGATCTGCGCGGTGGTCCGGGATCTGCGCCCGGAAGCGGTGCTCTGTCCGGACCCGACCGCAGTGTTCTTCGGCGACAGCTACTTCAATCACCGCGATCACCGCGCCACCGGCTGGGCGACCCTCGACGCGGTCGCGCCGGCGGCCGCCAATCCGCACTACTTCGCCGAACAACTGGTCGACGGTCGCACGGTGCACCAGGTCGATCGGGTGTACCTCTCGGGCACGCTCGACCCCAACTGTCGGGTCGACATCTCGGCGACGCTCGACGCGAAGATCGACGCGCTGTTCTGCCACACCAGCCAACTCGTCGACGCAGGGGACTGGTTCCGCGAGTTCCTCCGCGAGCGCGCCGAGGCCGACGGCCGCGCGGCCGGGGTCCGGTACGCCGAAGGGTTCCGCCGGCTGACGTTGCGCGGATGACCGCCACCGTCTTCGACTCCCCGGCCGGGTCGAGCGCGCCGACCGGCGACGCGCCCGCGGGAATCTCGCGCGCCGAGATGGCGGTGGCCGGCCTGGTCGTGGCCTGGCTCGTCGTCGCGTCGCCGCAGTTCGTCACGCTGTACTGGGCGCCGAAGGTGGCGATCGCGCTCATCGCCGTCGGTCCGGGACTCGTCGCGCTCGGCCTGGCGGCGCGCGGTGGTGACGGGGCCGCGCGCGCCGGCATCGCGTTCCTCGTCATCGCGGCGCTGGCGACGGCACTCTCACCGTCACCGCTGCTCTCCCTCGTCGGTCCCTACAACGACGGCAACGGTCTGCTTTTCCTCGCGGTGGTACTCGGCGCGTGGGCACTCGGTCGCCGATCGACGGCGCGGGGGCGCGACGTCCTCGTCGGGGCGATCCTCGTGGCCGCGGTGGTGAACACGGTGATGGTCTGGTTGCAGATGTCGAGCGCGTTCAGTGGCGATCTGTTCGAACGGGTCGACGGACGGGGCGTGGGTCTGCTCGGCAACCCGGTCCACACCACCGGATTCCTGGTGGGCGCGGCGGCGTTGGCCGCCGAGCTGTGGCCCACGGCGGCCGATGCGCACGTGGCGACGGGTCGGCTCGACGCGCGCTCGCGGGCGTGGCTCGTGCTCATGGCGATCGCCGGGTTCGCCAGCGCGGTGCAACTGGCGGGCGGGCGCATCGGGCTGGTGCTCTTGGTGTTGGTGGCGGTCCGGACCGTCGTGCGCGTCGGGCCGCGACGCGCCGGCGCGGTCGTCGCGATGTTGGTGCTCGGTGTGGTGATCGCCACCGTCGCGCTGCCGACCGATACCGGCGCCGCCGATCGGTTGGCCACGAGCGGGCAGAGTTCGCTGGGTGG
>Ga0075026_100000565_pt1 | contig 15059 bp, 13 predicted proteins | sample Str012_2_FD_71392 | JGI IMG/M metagenome (GOLD analysis project Ga0075026, IMG submission 71392) | Freshwater sediment microbial communities in response to fracking from Pennsylvania, USA - Straight Creek_MetaG_SC_2012 | ecosystem: Environmental > Aquatic > Freshwater > Creek > Sediment...
ACCAGGCTTCTATTGTACAACCGGCACAAAAAACCGGGTGAAAAATAAGTAAACAAACAATTAAAATGTACAATTATGAAAAAGACTTCTACACTTGGTTTCGGAATCCTTTTTTCACTTGCCTCATTTGCCAATTTTGCACCCAGTCGCTTAACAATAGCCGCTGAAGGCAATGCCAATATAAAAGTTACCGTGGATGGCAGCCGGTTTGATCAGCAGTCTTTCAGCAACAGTGTTGTGTTCAACAACCTGCAGCCAGGATTTCACGCTGTAAAAATCTACCAGTTGTCTGACAGGCGTTTTGGTTTTTTTGGCCGCGGGCACGGCGATGACTACCGCCTGGTATACGCTGCCTCCGTTAACATCAAACCTTTGTTTGCTACAACTATTCAATTAAACCGTTTTGGCAATGCACAGATTATTGATCAGCCCCTGCGTGGCGCTTATGACAACGGAGGTTGGGGCAGGGATGATCGTAGAAAAGACGATGGTGCTTACAAAGACAATGATGGGTACAGGAAAAATGACCGCGACGACGACTATGATAAACGAAATGATAATGATAGCCGGAGCAATGGTTATTACAACAATAATTACAACCGCGCCATCAGCAACCAGGATTTTTTTGCAGCAGAACGCGTAATGGAACGGGAGAATTTGGACGATGCCCGTTTGTTGTATGCAAAACGCCTTATAGACGACAATTCACTGTGTGCTGAACAGGTAAAGGAGCTGGCCCGTTTTTTCTCTTTCGATAACAGCAGGCTGGATTTTGCAAAATATGCTTACAGCAACACAAGCGATAGAAATAATTTCAGCGTGGTGTGCAATGCATTTTCTTCAGGATATTACAAAGACCAACTGATGAACTTTATAAAATCTTGCAGGTAAGGTTTAATGACAGGTTTTACATGGAAGCCCCGCAATTCTTTGTGGGGCTTATTATTAGTTCACCCCCGGCCCCTCTCCGGTTAAGCGGGAAAGAGTGCCTGGGCGCATCTTTCTGTACACAAAGCGTCTGCGGTTGCAAGCGATAGCATTTGTGCAGGGATTTTAATATTTGAGTATGGGTACTGAAATAATCAAAGATTTATATTGTCAAAACAAATCTTTTTATAAATGAATTTACAAGGGATGGGAGTGTGTTCATTATTTTATTTGCGGGCCATATGCTTCAAAAAAAAATCATGGCTGTTGAGGACTTCAATGGATGAGAAGTAGAAATCGGACACATCTTCTGTAACAATGCAATGACAACCACTTTCCAGGGCTGCATAATATTCAAGCCCGTCTTCAAAATCTTTTACGGCAGGGTTATTTAAACATTGTTGTACGGCCGCTGCATTGGCAGCAGTAATTTTGATATGCTGGCTTAGCAATGCAATTTTTTGTTTGGCAGCTTCGGCCTTGTATTTCTTTTCCGCAAAATAGAAAGCAATGGCAAGACAGATGGGCGAGGTAAAGATCGTAAACTCCCGGCTATCCGCCAGGCTTACAATACGGGCAGAATATGTAAACAAGGGGTATTCTTTGTTTAGCACCGAGACCAGAATATTGGCATCTATAAAAACCTTCATTTCTTATCGTTAAAATAGGCGGCCTTTGAAGATTTTCTTGTTTTTTTCTTTGTATGGTATTCTGCTTCGCCTTCTGCTACCTGGCTTACCCAATCTGCAACCGGGTAGTCTTCTAAAGAATGATAACTGGAAGTGGTAATTTTTTTTAAAAGAAATTCTATAAGGCGGGAAAGGCTGATATTATTGGCCGCAGCATATTTTTTTGCCTTTTTAATAACGGCTTCATCAAAACTGAGGGTGATTTTGCTGTCCATAAAAAATCTTTTAGGGATACAAATTTATAATTTTATACGACAGGAATTTAATATTTACACGTATAAATCTATTTTTAATGAATGTGATATTAGCAACACGCAGAAATTTTACCGCAGAGGTTATAGAGGTATTTTCACAGCGGTAAGGGAGGTGAAAGTCCAACGCGGGAAAGCCTTTCAGGGTTTGTGATGTTCAGACTGAAGATTAAAAAAGGTATATTGTACAAGCGTGCGACGCAAGAACTTTACATAGAATTACTTCAGCTGGTTCCATAAAAAAAGCCCCAACAGTATCGGGGCTTCTATAAAAAAATTTATTTGTGTTATTTTTTATTGATCACTTCGGCCATTTTCTTGCCAATATCGGCCGGGCTTTGCACCACATAGATGCCGCATTCTGCCATGATCTTCATTTTAGCAGCAGCAGTATCATCGGCGCCGCCAATAATAGCACCTGCATGACCCATTCTTCTTCCGGGAGGGGCTGTTTGGCCGGCAATAAAACCGACTACTGGTTTGGTGCCATTGGCTTTTACCCATAGTGCAGCTTCAGCTTCCATGCTGCCACCAATTTCGCCAATCATGATGATGCCATCTGTTTCAGGGTCGTTCATCAATAATTCTACAGCTTCTTTAGTGGGCGTTCCAATAATGGGGTCTCCACCAATACCAATGGCTGTAGAAATGCCAAGACCAGCTTTGGCTACCTGGTCGGCAGCTTCATAGGTGAGGGTGCCGCTTTTAGAAACCACACCAATGCGGCCCTGTTTAAAAACAAAGCCCGGCATGATGCCTACTTTGCACTCGCCTGCGGTAATAACACCGGGGCAATTGGGCCCAATCAGCCTTGTATTTTTTCCAGCCAGGTAATTTTTTGCTTTCACCATGTCCTGAACCGGGATGCCTTCCGTAATACATACTACCAGTGCAATACCAGCTTCGGCGGCTTCCATAATGGCATCTGCTGCAAATGCCGGTGGTACAAATATGATACTTACATTGGCGCCGGTAGCTTTTACGGCATCGGATACGGTATTAAAAACCGGCTTATCCAGGTGTGTACTGCCGCCTTTACCGGGGGTAACGCCGCCTACTACATTGGTGCCGTATTCTATCATTTGTGTGGCATGAAAACTGCCTTCTGTGCCCGTAAATCCCTGAACAATTATTTTAGAACTTTTATTCACTAAAACAGCCATGGTATAAATATTAGATTGTGGGCAAAAATAGGGGAAAATGACTGATGTCTGGTGTATTCATGCCTGATTTTCTGGGTGCATCCGCTATCAAACATCAGGCCTGCCCGGTATTGCGGCTATCAGGCCCTTTGTGTAGTTTTCTTTGGGGTGAAGGTAGATCTGATCGGCGGTGCCTGTTTCAACAATCCTGCCGTTTTGCATCACCATAATGCGGTTGCTGATATAATGCACTACCGAGAGATCATGCGAAATAAAGATGATAGTAAAGCGGAATTCTTTTTTCAGATCATTTAATAAATTCAGTACCTGTGCCTGTACACTTACGTCCAGTGCGCTTACACTTTCATCGCATACTATAAAAGACGGATTTAATGCCAGGGCCCTGGCTATAACAATGCGCTGGCGCTGGCCCCCGCTAAACTCATGCGGGTACCGGTAAAAATGTTCGGGTTGCAGGCTTACTTTGTCGAGCAGTTCTATCACCCTTTCTTTTCTTTGACGGGCGGTGGGCAATACTCGCTGTACCTGCAATACTTCCTGGATGGCGTTGCCGATACTAATAGAGGGATTGAGTGCAGCATAAGGGTCCTGGAAAATGATCTGGATGTCTTTTCTTAGCTTACGCAAATCGGTGTTGCTGTATTGCAACAAATCATTTCCTTTAAACAGGAGGGTTCCGGCTGTTGGCTCCACCAGGCGCAGCAAGGCCCGGCCAAGGGTTGTTTTGCCGCAGCCCGATTCACCCACCAGGCCCAGGGTTTCACCTGCATACACTTCAAAACTTACATCATCTACCGCTTTTGTATAATCTGCCACTTTCCCCAAAAAATTTCTTTTACCAGGATACCAAACTTTCAGATCTTTTACTTCAATCAATTTTTCCTGCTGCTGTATAATTGCTAAAGGTTGTGCATCGTGTAAGCCCTGTTCCGCACCCGCCACTTTCCATTCATGACGCTCTGGTTTCTTTTCACCACTCCCCATTTCTTTCTCCGCTTCCCAAAAATCACTTACTACCGGCAACCGCTCAGTTTTTTTATGCAGCACCGGGCGGCAAGCAAGTAAGCCCCGTGTATAAGGATGCTGTGGATTTTGCAGGATATCTTGTACCGTGCCCGTTTCTGCAATTTTGCCTTTGTACATCACTAGCACCCGGTCGGCTATTTCTGCCACCACACCCAAATCGTGGGTAATAAAAATAACGGCCATCTGGGTTGCCAGTTGCAGTTGCTTAATTAATTGCAGGATGGTTTTTTGTACGGTTACATCAAGCGCAGTGGTAGGTTCGTCGCAGATCAGCAATGAAGGATGGCAGCTCATGGCCATGGCAATCATCACCCGTTGTTTTTGTCCGCCGCTTAGCTGGTGCGGGTACCTGTTAAACAGGTTGCCGGGATTGGGCAACTGCACTTTTTCGAACAGGGCGATGGTTTGTTTTTTAGCGGCTGACTTTGAAAGTTTTTCATGCAGCAGGATGGCTTCCATTACCTGCTGGCCGCAGGTAAAAACAGGATTGAGCGATGTCATCGGTTCCTGGAAGATCATGGCAATCTTATTGCCCCGTATTTTCCGGCGCTCTTCCGGTTTTAGTTGCAGCAGGTCGATGGTTGTTTGTCCCTCCTCGCTGAAAAGAATGCTGCCATTTTTATAGCGAACGGTTTTTTCGGGCAGCAATTGCAAAATCGAGAGAGCGGTCACCGATTTGCCGGAGCCGGATTCGCCCACAATGGCCAGCAGTTCGCCACGGTTCACTTCAAGCGATACATCGTGCAGGGCCGTGTGCGTGCCCTGTTCAGTTTCAAATGCAACCTGCAGGTTCTTTATCGAAAGCATAGTACCCGGATAATTGTATGTAGTTTTCAGAATTAAGCCCACCGGCCATTGGGCCTGAAGAAATATAGTTTGTTTTCATCTGTAATCTATATACTGAAAACTATATGCTTTTTAAAACCGCAAATGCCTTACCGTTAAGCCGTCGTTTATCAATTGTTTTAAAGAGTCGATACCGATTTTGATGTGGTTTTCAACAAAATTACCGGTTACTTTTTTATCGCTTTCCTCTGTTTTTACGCCTTCGGGCACCATGGGCGAGTCGCTCACCAGCAGCAGGGCACCTGTAGGTATTTTATTAAAAAAGCCTACAGAGAAAATGGTGGCGGTTTCCATGTCGATGGCATAAGCCCTTACTTTTTGCAGGTATTCTTTAAACACTTCATCGTGTTCCCATACGCGGCGGTTGGTGGTGTATACGGTGCCGGTCCAGTAATCGCACTGGTGATCGCGGATGGTGGTAGAAATGGCTTTTTGCAGCGCAAATGCCGGCAGAGCGGGCACTTCAGGCGGAAAATAGTCGTTTGAAGTACCTTCTCCCCGAATGGCGGCGATGGGTAAAATAAGGTCGCCTATTTTATTGCGTTTTTTTAAACCGCCGCATTTACCCAGGAACAGCACGGCTTTGGGGCTGATGGCAGTGAGCAAATCCATTACCGTGGCAGCGGTAGGGCTGCCCATGCCAAAATTTATAATGGTGATATCGCCCGCCGTAGCACATTGCATCGGCCTGTCTTTGCCCACTACTTCCACACTGTGCCACTCCGCAAACAGGGTTACATAATTGCTGAAATTGGTCAGCAAAATGTATTCCCCGAATTCTTCCAGTTTCTGACCGGTATACCTGGGCAACCAGTTTTGCACAATTTCTTCTTTTGATTTCATATTAAAAGATGCTTTTGTATTTTGTAATCAGCTAAGATACTAAATTGCCCTTGCAGAAAGCGTTAGCCTATGATATTCATCAACTATCCCCCGCATCAGTATAAAATACGTGAGCCGGAGCAGAAAAAAGAAGAGATATGGGATGATACCAGGCGCCAGTGGGTGAGCCTGACACCCGAAGAATGGGTAAGGCAGAATTTTGTGCAGTACTTGATTCAAATCTGCAAATACCCCGCATCATATATTGCGGTTGAAAGAAAAATACAAATCGGCGATGTAAAAAAACGGTTCGATATACTGGTGTACAACGGCGCCGCCAAACCCTGGTTAATGGTAGAGTGCAAGTCGAAAGAAGTGCAGGTAAATAAAAAAGTATTGAACCAGGTGCTGAATTACAATATTGCCGTACCCGTTCCTTACCTCATCATCACCAACGGTCATTACTGTTATGGCTACCATCGCAATGGGATTGATATGCAGGAGCTGACTGCTTTGCCGGAGTATGAATAATAACACGCAGCCGGTTATGATTTTTAAGATGGACGGAAATATGTCTTTTGAGCCCGTCATTTGTTTGTAGCGCAACATCCTTGCGTCGCACACTTATACGGCAAATCTATATTGCGCTGCAGGCGTTTTTTACGGCAATTATTTAAGATGAACGATAAACAAATCATATCCCGTTTGCATCATCCTATTAATGCAGTTGGGGCTAATGACGATGGTTTTACAAATTCCACCAAACGGCTTCAGGGTAAGTTTTACCGATGACAACCGGTTCACCAATTTTTGGCGTGGTAATAGGAAGTTGTAGTTCAGCCGCTTTTTTTACCACACGTAGTATGGGCTCATTCCAGCTGTGCAATGAAAGGGTAAACTTGGCCCAATGTACGGGCAACAGTCTTTTTGCATCCAGGTCAACCGCCGCCTGCGCTGTTTCTTCGGGCATCATATGAATGTGCGGCCAATGCCCGTTGTATTGCCCGCATTCCAGTATTGCCAGGTCAAAAGGCCCGTATTTGCGGCCAATTTCGCTGAAATGGCTATCGTAACCGGAATCGCCCCCGAGATAAAGCGTATGGACAGCGGTTTTCAAAACAAAACCAGCCCACAAAGTTTTGCCACGGCTTATTCCCCTGCCAGAGAAATGGCGTCCAGGCACTGCCGTTAGTTGCAATCCTGGTGCCGCATTGGATGTTTGCCACCAGTCCAGTTCTGTAATAATGGAAGGGTCAAAACCCCAGTATTCAAAATGCGCACCTGTGCCCAGTGTGGTTACTATTTTTTTTATTTTGTGTTTTAACAGGCCCACCGATTCATAATCCAGGTGGTCATAATGGTCATGTGTTTGAACCAGCAAATCTATTTCCGGCATATCAGCCGCTGCGTAGCTGTCTGCACCCGGGTAAGCATTCACCATAAATGAAAAAGGCGCCGCATGGTTGCTGAATACAGGATCCACTAAAATTGTAAGCCCGTTGATGCGCAAAAGATAGGATGAATGACCGAACCATACTATCACCGGAGCATCATTGGTTAAATGATGAAGATCTGTTTTTACAAAAGGCAATGCAATCGGTGGCCTGGTATCTTTTGGTTTATTGACATACGATTTCAGGGTCTTCCAGAATGAGCTGTCTTCGGCCATTACCGGTGTGGGGCTGATGTTTTGAAACGAACCGTTTTTATAATGGGGCGATTGTTGAATTTTAGCGAGCCTGTCGCCCGCCGGTTTTTTGCCAAACACTTTCTGCAACATGTCATTATTTTTTACAGGCCACAAGTTCGGCCCTGGCGGCCTGCAAAACAAATTTGAAAGCAATTAAAAACATACACCTATTTTTAAGCCGCGCTGCTCCTCAATTTAATTCATCGTTTTTTGAAAAAGAAAATAACTGTTTATACGGCATCGGCCATTGTGGTGGCCAATATGATTGGCACCGGTGTGTTTACCAGCCTGGGCTTTCAGTTGTCTGCAGTGCAAAACACAATTACTATTGTGCTGCTCTGGCTCTCGGGTGGTATACTCTCCTTGTTTGGAGCTTTTGCCTATGCAGAACTGGGAACGCATTTTAAAGAATCGGGCGGCGATTATATTTACCTCTCAAGGATCTTTCATTCATTGCTGGGTTATTTGTCGGCCTGGGCCGGTCTTACTGTAGGTTTTTCTGCACCGGTAGCGCTGGCAGCCATGGCGTTTACCAAATACCTGGCGCCGTTTGGCCTGCAAAACAATATGTGGCTGGCCATTGCTGTTATAATATTGATTGGTTTAATGCACAGCTTTACCATCCGGCACAGCAGCCGGTTGCAAAATATTTCCACGCTTGTAAAAGTGCTGTTTATTGTAACCCTTATTGTTATTGGTCTTTTTATGCACGGTTCCGGCACCAATGCATTTAATTACAGCAACAGCTGGAAGCACGAAATCATTACACCGGGTTTTGCAGTGTCTATGATTTACGTAGGCTTTGCTTATGCCGGGTGGAACGCGGCAGCCTATATTGTTGAAGAAATTGAGAATCCTGCAAAGCATTTACCCAGGGCGTTGATTGGCGGTGCCGTTTTTGTTGCCGCCTGTTACATCCTCTTCCAGTTTGTTTTGTTAAAGCATGCCAGTGCGGCATCTATGGTGGGCAAAGAAGAAGTAACTTTTATTGCTTTCGATAATTTGCTGGGGAGCACCGGCGGAAAATGGGTGAGTGTTTTTATTGCCATACAACTGGTCGCCACCATCAGTTCTTATTTATGGGTAGGCCCAAGGGTTACCCGCGCAATGGCCACCGAGTTTACCTTGTGGCAGCCCCTCGCAAAAACAAATGCACATGGTATTCCGGTAGCAGCGGTTTGGTTGCATGTAGCCATCAGCATTGTGCTGACACTCACCGGCTCATTTGAAAGAATATTGTTGTACGCCGGGTTTGTGTTGCAACTGATGGCTTCGCTAACGGTTGCCACCAGCCTGTTTATAAAAGATAAAAAGCCTGGGTCATTTAAAAGCCCGCTAAAACCCTTGCTGCAAATTATTTTTCTTCTATTTAATGCCTGGGTATTGGTTTTTACCCTTGCAGACCGCCCCAAAGAAAGCCTGATTGGCATTGGTATTTTGGCGGTAGGTGCCATCATTTATTATTTCGACAAACCGGTTCAGGTGTAATGGTTGATCCTGCACAGATCAATGGGTGCCGGTAGCAAAAACTAATTTGTACACATACAGGCTGTAGCAGTATGCATACTGCTACAGCAGGCATTCGTACTAAGCAGCATTAACTGGTTTTAGCAAGCGCAAATGCGATTGCAGCTGAAGCATGTACCACTGTGGTATCAAAAACAGGAATGTTACAATCGCTTTGCTTTAACAGGAGGGGGATTTCGGTGCATCCCAGAATCACGCCTTCTGCACCGTCTTTTTCCAGAGAATTGATAATGGTCAGAAACCTTTCTTTGGTAGCAGGCAGAAAAATATTCTTGCCCATTTCATTGTAGATGGCATCGTGTATGTATTGCCGGTCTACTTCGTTGGGTATAAGTGTGCTGATATTGTATTGCTCCAATTGCTGCTGGTAGAAACCAGGCTCCATGGTATATTTTGTGCCGAGCAAGGCCACCTTTTTTAATTGTAATTTTTCGATGGCCTTGCCCGTTTCGGTGGCAATGTGTATAACGGGGACGGATACTGCCTCTTGTACATCCGATGCAATTTTGTGCATGGTATTGGCGCCAATCAGTATGCAGTCTGCACCCGCCGTCTCCAGTTTTTTTGCAATGCCGCAGATGATCTGCGAGATGCCCTGCCAGTCATCTGCAAAAGTGAGTGTTTTTATTTCATGAAAATTAACTGAGTAAAGGATGATTTTAGCGGAGTAAACGCCGCCCAGTCTTTCGCTCACCATTTCATTCAGCACCCGGTAATATTCTGCCGTAGACAACCAGGTAAGCCCGCCAATAATGCCTATTGTTTTCATGATTTTGTTGCTGTTTAAATTGTGCTGGCAATATACTTCATCCATTTAAATGCGGCGTTCATTTGCGGATGAATGGAAAATGCGTTATGTAAAGGCCGGACTGTGCAGCCAATAAAAGGCAACAAAATGCCGGCAACATTTAATTAACTTTGAACACTAAATTTTTTGCCATGCCGGTAGACTTACGCTCCGATACAGTAACACGCCCCGGCGCTGCCATGCTGGATGCCATGATGCATGCCAAAGTAGGCGATGATGTTTTTGAAGAAGACCCTACGGTAAACCGGCTGGAGGCCTTTGCTGCTGAAATGTTTGGCAGGGAAGCAGCCATTTATTGTCCTTCGGGCACCATGAGCAACCAGATAGCCATAAAAGCGCATACGCATCCCGGTGATGAAGTAGTTTGCGAAAAAAGCAGCCACGTTTATTTATATGAAGGCGGCGGCATTGCTTTTAATGCAGGTGCGCAGGTAAGGCTGATTGAGGGCGACAGGGGCCGCATCAATGCCGGACAGGTGCAGGCTGCCATTAACCCGGATGATGTACACAAGCCAAGAACTTCGCTGGTATCGCTGGAGAATACCGCTAACCGGGGCGGCGGCAGCTGTTACAAAGTATCAGACATCCTGCAGATAAAAAAAGTATGCACAGAAGCCGGGCTTGCATTGCACCTGGATGGCGCAAGACTCTTCAATGCGCTGGTGGCCAATGGTGAAACACCCGAGCAATACGGCCAGGTGTTTGACAGCATTTCTATTTGCCTGAACAAAGGGTTGGGTTGCCCCATTGGCAGTATATTGATTGGCAACAAAAAGCTAATCCGCCAGGCCAGGCGAATCCGCAAACTGTTTGGCGGCGGCATGCGGCAGGCCGGGTTTATGGCAGCTTCTGGTTTGTATGCACTGCAGCACAATGTAAAACGGCTGGAACTGGATCATATCCATGCGCGGCAGATTGCGCTGGCATTGAAACAAAAGTCTTTTGTTGGCAGTATGCTGCCGGTAGAAACCAATATTGTTATTTTTGAAGTACTGGCGCCATACACGGCAAAATCACTGGCCGAAGCGTTTGGACAACATGAAATAAAATGCATTGCCATTTCTCTCACACAGGTAAGAATGGTAACACATATCGACGTAACCGAACAAATGGTAAAAGAAGTGGTGAATTGTATTGAGTTGCTCTAAGCCGGTGAATGCGAAATTTTTACCCTTCTCAGTTCCAGCAGGTTTAAGCCGTTGGCATGAAAGTTTTTTATGCGCGGGTTTACCAGCCTGAAAACCTCATCGTACCAGAGCGGCACTACGGGTGCATCGCTGATGATCAGCCGATCCATTTGCCGGTACAAATCCTGTTTTACCGAATCGTTGATTTCAGTCAGCGCTATTTCATACAAGGCATCAAACTGCGGGTTGTTGTAGCGGGTATAATTGGGGGGCGCCGGGTTCCTGCTGTAAAATACGCTCAGGTAGTTTTCGGCATCGGGGTAGTCGGCAATCCAGCTGCCACGAAAAAATAACGCCTGCGACTTTGCGGTTTGTTCGAGCAACAAACTTTTTTGCACTACTTCTACCTGTACTTTGATGCCGGCCTCTTCCAGTTCTTTGGCAATAAAACTGGCAAAATCGGCATAGATGGGAATGGTCAGTAATTTAATAACGGGAAATGTATTGAAATTGCCAAAGCCGGCTTCCTTCACCAGTTGCCGGGCCTTTGCAGGATTGTATGTATAGCCTTTTACCAGCGCAGTGTCAAAGCAGGGAAAACCAGCCGGTATAAAACCACTTTCTGCCGGAATGCCAATGGAGTTGCGCAGGTAGAGCATCATCTTTTTTCTGTCGAATCCATAATTGATGGCCTGCCTGATTTTTTTTAGCCTTACAGGAGAATTTTTTACCAGTTCGTTACTGGTATCAGTTACAATGCCAAGGTATTCTGTGTTGAGGTAGGGATGTTTGGCCAGTACAATTTTATTTTTCCATACCGGTTTTAGTTCCCCTTTTTTGCTGATCACTTCATCTTTAAATGAGGGATCTATATCATTGATAAAATCCAGCTGCCCCTGCTGGAACAATAAAAACTCAGTGGCCCTGCTATCATAAAATGAAATTTTTATACCATCGAGATAGGGCAGTGGTTTGCCGGTGCTGTCTCTTTCAAAATAATGTTCATTCTTTACCAGTACCATGGCCTGGCCCTCTTCCCAGGCAATCATTTTAAAGGGCCCGGTACCGCAGGGATGGCTCCGAAAATCTTTTCCGTATTTTTCTACCACTTCCTTTGGTACCACAGAACAGTACTGCATGCTTAACAAACCCAGCACCGGGTTAAAAGGCCGGACCAGCTTTAACCGGAATACAGAATCATTGATGGCGGCAAAACCCCCGCTGCTGTCAACACGGTTATTGAATATCCAGGCGCCACTGCTGGCTGTATTCTTGTTTGTGATGCGGTTAAAACTATACAAGACATCGTAAGCCGTCAGCTTTCTTCCTTTACCATTGGGGAAGGCATCGTTGTCGTGGAAAAAAACATCGGTTCGCAAATGAAAAGTATATTGTTTCCGGTCGGCAGTAACCTCCCAGTTTTTTGCCAGCGAGGGTTTCATGTTAAGGTTGTCATCTGTTTCTACCAGCGTATTGTACAACTGGTGAATGGCCCACATTACTGATTGGTTCTTGGCAAAAGCGGGGTCCAGGCTGGCAATACCGGTTACTTCGTTGTAATGAAATATGTCTTTACTGCCCTGTTTATTGTGATGGCACATAACAAGCAGCAGGCTGCCGCTGACCAGAAAGACGAACCGCAAAAATATTTTTAACTGCATATTTCAAAAACTACGGCTAAATTTAGCAATCTAAAATTAAAACACCGTGGATATATCAGGAAAGGTTGGTTGCTTGCTTTTATGGAGTGCTTTTTTTTTAACAACAACCCATGGCCAGGTATTGCACAAGCAGGAGGTTTTTACGCACCAGGATACTTTGCGCGGAAGTTTAAATGCGGAAAGAACCTGGTGGGATGTTGTGCGGTACGACATAACTGTAAAACCGGATTACAATAATAAAACGATAACAGGTTCCGTGGTTCTTACATTTAAAGTAATTGCCCCCGGCAAAATTATGCAGGTGGATTTACAGGAACCGATGGAGATAGACAGTGTAATACTACAGGCTGAGCGGTATAATAATACCTTTGTTTCGCCGGCAGAAGCTGCAGAAACCGCTACACTTCATTTACCACTAAAAAAGATAAGTCGGGAAGGAAAAGTATACCATATTGAGATCGGAAAAAAATTCCCGGTTCAATCGTACCTGTCGCTGCTGATTGCTTACCACGGCAAACCCCGCGAAGCTACCCGCCCGCCATGGGATGGTGGCTGGATATGGAAAAAAGATGCCAATGGCAATCCATGGATGAGTGTTGCCTGCCAGGGCCTTGGCGCCAGCGTATGGTATCCTTGCAAAGATATTCAGAGCGATGAACCAGACAACGGTGCCAGCTTAACGATGATCGTGGCTGATACTTTGGTTGCGGTAGGCAACGGCCGTTTAAAGGAGAAGAAAAACAACCAGGATGGCACAACAGCCTGGACATGGCAGGTAGTAAACCCCATTAACAACTACAATATCATTCCTTATATTGGTAAATATGTAAACTTCACAGAAACATTTGAGGGAGAAAAAGGAAAACTGGATTGCAGTTACTGGGTGCTGGATTACAACAAAGAAAAAGCAACAGCGCAATTTAAACAGGCTGCGCTGATGCTGAAATGTTTTGAATACTGGTTTGGCCCTTATCCATTTTATGAAGACAGTTATAAACTGGTAGAATCTCCTCACCTGGGTATGGAGCACCAGAGTGCGGTGGCCTATGGCAATAAATTTCAGAATGGTTACCTGGGCCGCGATCTGTCGGGCAGCGGCTGGGGATTAAAATGGGACTTTATTATTGTGCATGAAAGCGGACACGAATGGTTTGCCAACAATGTTACCAGCAAAGACCTGGCAGATATGTGGCTGCACGAAGGCTTTACCAATTATTCCGAAACACTGTTTACGGATTGCCAGTATGGAACAGAAGCCGGCAACGATTACGTAACCGGTACCCGTAAAAATATTAAGAACGATATCCCCATCATTGGTGCCTATGGCGTAAACCGGGAAGGCAGTGGCGATATGTATTACAAGGGCGGCAACCTGCTGCACACCATAAGACAGGTGATTAACAACGATTCAACTTTCAGGAGTATATTGCGGGGGCTGAACAAAACATTTTACCACCAGACGGTCTCGACCGGGGAGGTAGAAAATTTTATCAGCAAATCCGCAGGCGTCGATTTCTCAAAAGTATTTGACCAGTACCTCCGGAATACACAAATTCCTGTATTGGAATACAAGGCTGGCGATCATTCCCTTTCTTACCGGTGGACCAATTGTATAAATGGTTTCAATTTGCCCGTTAAAGTGTATGCCGGAAAAGAAATATGGCTGAAGCCAACAACAGCATGGCAAACGCAGTCTTTTGCAGACTGGTATGTTGGCAAAGATTTTAAGGTGGACCGGAATTTTTATGTAAATACAAAAAAGGCAGATTAGCCGCCGGTTCGGCAGCAGGAACAGCCGATTATAACTATATTGCTTTTTTTTAGCAATAAACAAAAGCGGTGTCTGTAAAATCTTCCGGGTTCTTAATTATTTTATTGTGTGCAGTTGTAACTGGATGGTCTTTGTACCGCGACGTTCAGCTGGAGAAGCAGAATACCGGCGATCTGCGCAACCGGGTAGTGGGTGCCCGTATGCAGAAAGATGGTCTGTCGCCTTATTTTTATAAATGGAAAAAAGGCGATGGCACACGCTACTATGATCCTGCCAATTTTGATACCGTCCAGGTGTCTAACGTAACCGCTTCCCCGTTTTTTCATCACTTGCTTTATCCCATCGCAGAATTGCCACAACACAGTATTTCAAAATACTGGCTGCTGATAGAATATACCATGCTGGCGATGCTACTGCTGCTGGCACTTTTGCTTGCCGGCACACAACAGCAGCAATGGCTTTTACTGCTAACAGCTTGTTCGTTTTTATTAACAGAAGGGTGGAAGCTGCATGTTGGAAACGGGCAGAACTACCTGGTCGTTCCCCTGTTGGCCATGGCGTTTTATTTTTTTATGCGGAATACAAAATCGCTGCCGGTGGCCCTGGCCGCCGGTGTTTGCGCTGCAACTTTTATACTGATAAAGCCAAATGCTGTGGTATTCTTTTTGCCTTTTTTGTTTTTATTGAATAAATACAGCTTTCGGTATATAATGGTATTGCTATTGCCGATGCTGATTGCACTGGTATGGAT
>Ga0075026_100000566_pt1 | contig 15052 bp, 12 predicted proteins | sample Str012_2_FD_71392 | JGI IMG/M metagenome (GOLD analysis project Ga0075026, IMG submission 71392) | Freshwater sediment microbial communities in response to fracking from Pennsylvania, USA - Straight Creek_MetaG_SC_2012 | ecosystem: Environmental > Aquatic > Freshwater > Creek > Sediment...
TTCTCCCACCATTCATGGATGTACGTAGTCAGCGCCGGTGCTGGCCCTGGTCTTGAAAACCAGTGAGACCGAAAGGTCAGGGGTTCGAATCCTCCGTCATCCGCCATTTCTGGAAGCACTACCCGACAGCCGTCGACGGGATCTCGTTGCTAACGAGACGAGCCCACAAAGCCTTGCAGGTTAGACCCCTGCTGCTTCCGCCATTCACATCCTGTTCTGGCCGAGTCGGTCAAGGCGCTGGTTTGAAAAACCAGAAATCCAGGTTCAATTCCTGGGGACAGGACCATTTTGACAGTGGGTAATTCGAGGTGCTTTTCGTCCAGGCCGAAAAGCACCTCGAATTACCCACTGTCGTTCACGTGGTTGCTGGCAGCGGCGGGCCGCAGAACACCAGGTCCAGATCGTTTGACGCGATGTCATGGTCGTTGCAGCTGAGCGAGATCAGCAGTGACATTTTCGTCGCGCTGCCAGGCAGACGATCAGCGAGTGGGATAGGGCCACGCTGACGGATCTCAGGCAGCTGCAGGCCCGCCTCGAACATCCGCGGCGTAGCCTCGTTGATGGTCACATCGAACTGTGTGTTGATCACTGGTGGCTGGTGAGGCGGTGCCATCTTATCTGTCACAGCAACGCGGCAGCGATAGACACCGAAGCGTTCGAACTGCAGGCGCACGTACGTGGCCAGCATCGGGATCACCAACACATCTTGGGTTGTTTGCCAGTACGAGTAGGTGCCCGAGATGATCCACTTGCCGTTCTCGGTGCGGTAGACGTTGTCAGCCAGAATCAATGTGCCGCGGATCTCGTTCATCATGACTAGCGGCTCGTATTGTCGGTGGCGCTCACCTTGATCGTTGGCGGCTCGTCGTACGGCTTGTCGATCGGCGGATTCTTGAAGTAGCCGATCTCTTTGAGGTGCTTCAACTGCGCCTTCTTCGCTTCCTTCAATTGCATGCGCGCGGCTTTGCGGCCGAGCTTGCCCTTACAGCGATCGCTGTTGAGTACCAGCTGCCGCGTGACGTCGAAGCCAGGCGGGAACACCGTCTTGGTCGTGCTCTTGCCAGGTGTCGTACCGCCCTGCACGACTTCGTGCTTCATGATCGGTGAGATGCCCACCGGCAGGCCGTTGATTGCGACGATTTCGATCTCAGGCGGCTTCGCACGCGCGATGATCTTGTCGATGTCCTCGGGCGTCGCACCGGTAACGTCGACGCTGTTGCCCTTGCCGTCCGTGAGGACCGAGCGATCGCCACCAGGTGCGGCCATATCGATGTGCATGTTCGCGCCGATCGGCGGCGCGGGCTCGAGCGGTTTCTCGAGCTGTGCGTCGAGCATTGCTGCGCCGAACTTCGCGACCACTGCTGGGTCGATGGATTTGAACGGGTTGTCGTCTGTTTGCATGTCGTTCTCGTTTTTGGTTTTGGTTTGAAGCTGTGGCGATCCTAACGCTCGAGCTAAAGAAGAAAATCCAATTGACTTGCTTGCCTGGTCTCTATGGTCGACAGCGCAAGCAACTCTCATGAACACCATAGCCACCTTCAAAGCCAAAGCCGCCACATGGTCGATGACCACCGTGGGCGTGATGGTTATTGGAGCGGGTAAGTGCGATACCGCACCCCTGGGGTTCTCGAGAAGCTGATCGACGAAAGTCGCCACCCTCTCAAGAACCCCGGGCCAAAAGCCCGGGGTTCTTCGCTTTCACAACTCTATAACGTGGTCTTCAACACGCCCGATTCGTACAACGGCCAGTACGCCCGGCCTACACCCGGGAGACGGAGGTTCGATTCCTTCATTGGGTATTTCATGCGCGTCTAGCTCAGCGGCCAGAGCGCTCCCCTGACACGGGAGAGGCCGGTGGTTCAATTCCATCGATGCGCACCAATCACATTGCGGAGTGGACTGGAGAGGCCCCAGCCGAGTTTCATAAGCTCGCCCCACGCGTGTTCGAATCACGCCTCCGCAACCATTCATGGGCTCTTGGTGCTAGTGGTAACACGACCGGTTTGCACCCGGTATTCAGAGGTTCGATTCCTCTAGGGTCCACCATTTCATGTCCTCGTAGTCCAGCGGTACGGACATCGCCCTGTCACGGCGAAGACCGGGTTTCGACTACCCGCGGGGACGCCATTCGAGCGCGAAGGATGAACGAGCAGAGTCTTCTTCGCACCGGGGTTGCGACCGGTCAAAGAACGCACCTCTTCTGATGCCATGGCCGAGTGACCAGGCCGCGGATTGCAATCCCGCTCACCGTGGTTTGATTCCACGTGGCATCTCCAACACCCATTGCAAGCACACTGGCCGTGCAGCTGGCTCTTACCCAGTGGGAGAAGGTTCGATTCCTTCGCGATGGACCAACCATGTCGGTGAGGTGTTATGGCAGCACTTCACATTGCCAATGTGAGAGTCCAGGTTCAATTCCTGGCACCGACACCAACTTCTAAAGAAAGGGATCCAATGGATAGCTGTGACAAGGTCATCGAGACTCAAGCGAAGAACTGGATCCCGCTCACCAACAAGTTGAGCCGAACTACACGCAAGAAGATGAAACGAATTCCGGTCAAGGCTGCGCGCCAGTACATACGTCAGCGTCAACTCATCGACGACTGACTGCGCATGGCTCGATCGGTGTAGGCAGCCGCCTTATATGCGGCGACAGGCAGGTTCGACTCCTGCTGCGCAGACCAATGCCGGAGTAGTTCAATGGCAGAACTACTGCCTTCCAAGCAGAGGACGTAGGGTTCGATTCCCTCCTCCGGCTCCACATGCCCGGCTAGCTCAGTGGCAGAGCGACGCCTTTGTAACGCGAGGACTCGTGTTCGATTCACGGGCTGGGCTCCATTACGTTTCATGCCCACATAGCTCAGTGGCAGAGCATCACATTGGTAATGTGGCGATCCACGTCCGATTCGTGGTGTGGGCTCCATTTCTGGCGTCTTGTGTAACGGCTGCAGAGCACGCCGACCTCAACAGTCGGAAGACACGGTTCGACTCCGTGAACGCCTCTCATTCGCGCTTAGTTCAGTGGTAGAACACGGCTCTGATACGGCTGAGATGATAGTTCGATTCTATCAGCGCGGACCATTTTCTTCTCTGCTTGATGACGTTGAATTGAGAAAGCATTCTTGGATTTTGCAGAGAGTTCTTCATCACACCTACACGACGCCGCTGGGCGGGGCTCGGATTCCAAATCCGATCGGCAGGGTTCAACTCCCTGGTTGTGTGCCATACGAAAGGAAACACCTATGGCTTTGAAACGCGCGGCCCGTTGGCGACTCAGCTAACGGGTTGCAAGCATACCCGGCGATGCACTCGGCTTTTACCCGAGGGAACAGAGTTCGACTCTCTGGCGACCCACCAAGCCCCGTTGAAGACCACGATTGAATCTGTTAGTTGCATTGCATTTGCTGCCTCGTTCAGGACCATGGCCTAACCCTCAAAGAGAACGGTCATGAGCAGCCACGCGCAGCACATTGTAAGCCACATCCGCAACCCCGCGTTGCTGAACGACAACACCCTACATGTCGTGGCTATGGTCTCAAATCCTGTCCGCTACCACAGCCGCTACCGATTGTTCCGGCAGTGGCTCGAGGAGATGGAACGGACGCCCCACGTGAAGGTCTACGTGGTCGAGATTGCCTACGGCGATCGCGCACACGAAGTCACAGACTCGAGCAATCCGCAGCACCTGCAGCTACGCACAAAACAGGAGCTGTGGCACAAAGAGAACGCGCTCAACCGCGGCATCACCCACCTGCTTCCACGTGATTGGAAGTACGTCTGCTGGTGCGACGCCGACATCTCGTTCCGTAACCCAGAGTGGGCACAGGAGACGCTGCACCAGCTGCAGCACTTCGACGTCGTACAGCCGTGGCAGAATGCCATCGACCTCGGCTTCGAGGGTGACGTCCTCGCCACCTACCAATCGTTCTGCTACGTGAACCGCCTCGGCGTGCAGATGAAGACGCGCCCTGACGACACGTACCGATATGGCCACAGTGGCTTCGCGTGGGCATGCACGCGCCACTTCTACGAGAACGTCGGTGGTCTGATGGACTTCCCGATTCTCGGCAGCGCTGATCACCACATGGCCTGGGCGATGAAGGGTCAGGTACAGCATAGCCTCCCAGGCGGCGTCAGCGAAGCGTACCGCCGTCGCTGCTTCGAGTGGCAGCGCAAAGCATTCCGCGTCACCCATGGTCACATGGGCTGCGTGAAGGGACGTATCGAGCACCACTTCCACGGCAGCAAGAAGAAGCGCTACTACCAGGAACGCTGGCAGCTGTTCGCGAAGAATGGATTCTGCCCAGATAGACATCTGATGTACGACAACCAGGGTTTGCTGTGCCTGATCAACAACGTCGGCCTGCAGGATGACATCCGCCGCTACATGCGCGCACGCCATGAGGATTCAATTGACGAGTGAGATTTCTTTCTAGGATCGCCAGCATGTCCTTCATCGCGCAGCAGCAGAGCCAGCAACAGCAACCTCGACAACGAGGGTGACGTCGCTGCGCATTCGCGCTTCGCTCAACACCCTCGGCACTCGCCGAGGGTGTTTTCGTTTGCACATTCCCTTGTCGTCCAGCGGTAGTGACGCTCGGCTCTGACCCGAGAAACGGAGGTTCGAATCCTCCCGAGGGAACCAATCATACAGCCTTGTGGTCTAACGGTATGACACTCGCCTTTGAAGCGACGTAGAGCTGGTTCGAATCCAGCCGAGGCTACCAAACGAGCGATACGCCGGCATGTTCTGACTTCTCAACTATACCCTCCGCTGGTACGTTAGTGGCGTCATGAAGTTACACGACGCTCTCGAACAAATGGCTGCGCTGATGCTCCGACATGATCAGTTGCACCTCGATGCGATGATCCGGCACACCCCGCGGCCGGGCCTGGCACCGACACCAGCCATGCTGAAGGCCAACGAAGATCTCCACGAGATCGATCGTCAGATTGCACGCTTAGCTGAGTCGTCGGCGGCGAACCCGATCCTCTACCCACACATGATGTGCTGGATGGTCGACGTCAGTGGGTTCAGCGACGCTGCCCCTGCAGGCACGCTGGGAAGCCCAGAAGCGACAAGCCAGCTCGAGGAGCTGATGACCGACCCAGCTGCCTTCGCAGCCCGCCACGGGAGCCTGATGCACACTGTTCGGCTCGTCCTGGAGGAGAATGGCCTGACGGTCACCGACAGCGGTGGAGGTGGCGGCCAATGGGATCTGGGCGTGCCCTGCGACGACGCCACGGCCGCAGCAGTCTGCAACCTGCTTCATGCCAGGTTCACCCGGGCCATTGAGAGCGGGGTCTTGGTCGTGCGCCGCCGGTTCTGGCGCTGGCGCTTCCGGCAGCTCTACAACGTCCAGGCGGCGCGCGAATACCTGAAGGGCCGGCAGCCACCGGCTTAGGGGAGTCCAGCTAATTAGCTATGGACTGCAAAGTGCAGTGGGTAGCTTGATGGGAACCCGAACCCGAAAGGTTCCCATGACTACTACTACTGACCCCACCATCCCCGCTGATAGGCCCGACTGGCGGCCTCGTTGGAGGCGGATACTGACCGACACGTCGGTCCACATCGATGAACGGCTCGACTTCGTCGCCGCGATGAACGGTCTCGCCCCAGTGAGCACTATGCCGCGGCCGAGCCAGGTCGCGTCGTGGTCGATTTCTGACTGGCGAGATTTTGCCAAGACGCTAGGGCTCGAGGAGCTTCCTCAGACGAAGCACCAGATCGCATTCGCTCATCCTCGGATTCCGTTTCTCAGGTTCGGGCGGGCGTCGTCGACGAGCGAAAACAATTCGTCGATGAATCTCATGCAAGATCTCCGGCGTAATTACCGCAAGCTCTTGTCTGACATCCTCACTATCGCCGCGTTCACTTTCAAAGACGTCGAGAATAACGAGGTTATCACCGAATTTGATTTCAGACTCCGGCTCAAAAAGAACGTGGAAGATCCGGCGTTCCTAAATTCGATTATCACCGCAAAAACCAAGCTATTCGAGATGCAGCACTCTGCTCTTGGGCTATCGGTTCCGATTGCAAATCTGTTCAAATACCTGCGTGTTATCCGTACAGAGTTCGGTTTCTCGTATCGGAATACACTCAACAAGGTTCTTTCTGACGAAATCGACGAGGCAGCCAAACAAGATGTCATCACCCGCATCTGTAACAGCGAGATGATCGCTGACACTGGGTGTGCGACGACCTCTGAGCTATTGTCGGGGGTGAAAGATTACCTCGATGTACTGCGAGCTGAAGAACGGCAACGCAAAGAACTCAAGCGTGCTGAACGCGCTGCTCGGAATGCACCAAAGCAATCAGCCCCTGCCGAAGCGTTCAAGCCACTGGTGAAGACGCAGCAGCAAGTGTTCGAGGAAACAAACACAGCGATCAAAAAGTCGATCGAGACCCAGACGCGCATCGCCTTCGAGGCCCTGAAACGGCTCGATGCTCTCCAACTCCAAGCGTTCCCAGGTGGGGATACTGAAGCGCTCAAGGTGGCCTTGGCCGAACGCGACGACGAGCGGCAGGCCAACGCGATGGCTGAGAAAGAAATCGATGCTGCCAATGACCGGATCAAAGCCCTTGAACAACTGCTCGAGGAATCAGAGTTGACCAATCCCTGGGAAGGCCGAATGCAGACCCTGGCATTGTCGCTTCAGCGACTGCTCTCGGACAACGACATCACGAAGCTGATCTTCAACCTCGATGAAGCCCGCAAGCTGGTGGCCGACGCCGTAGCGCTGACGACGCCCAAAACCGCGGCCCAGTCCGAGTCATCTGCTGCGTAGCGATTTCACTACCCCGCTACCCTGCCTAGCGCCAGGGCGTGCCTCCCGTACACTGCGGGAGGCACGCCCCGGAGCACATCATGGCCAATGAATGGAAGCGCGGCACGTTCGTTTTCGACGCGGGGCTCGGCCATACGCCGACGACCCTGATGAACGCGATTCAGTCGTTCCTGACCCAGGTGGGCTGGGTGCGAGCAAGTTGGGACACCAACACCCTCCGGTGCTTCCTGCGCGCTGATCGGAACGTCGACGACTACTGGATGTTCAACGGCGACGGTGCACCGCAGGCATGTGGTATTCAAGCCGAACTCGATACTCCGAACAGTCGAGTCATCCTGCGCTGTTTCCTCGAGAACCAGGCCCAAGATGCCGTCCAGCGCGCCACCTACGTGCGTGACGAAATGTACATCCACTATGATGTCACAGCGCCCAACAACCTGCTCTTCATTGGCGGCAAGTTTGGCTTCTATTACGAGGACGGCCGCGACGGTCAGCCGAACAACATCGCGCACGGCATGATCCTCGCATGGGAACCTGTGCCAGAATACAACGGCACTGACGACGCTCGCGTTCACATCACCACGATGGGTGTCTGTTGCGACTTGTTCGGACCTTTGAAGTTCAGCGCCGATCGTACCTTCAAGCTCGTTGACACGCGCAACGGAAATCGCAATTACACCGGACGTCTGCGTCCGTACGGCGTGCGCGGAGCTGGTGGCTTCAACGGCCAGCCGCAGGTCAACGATCCCTCCCTCGCCATCGCTCCCCGTGACAACCTCTTGTCTATGTACGGCGCGTCTAACCCAGGCGGATCGGCGTACGGGGAAGGAGCGATGTATTCGCTCGGCATCTTACTCACGCCGCGTGACGGCCGTTACCGCATCTCACCGCTCATGGTCATCCAGGCTAGCGAACGCTTCGCTGCATCGGCACAAGGCGGAGGAGACGTCGACGGGCCGGATGGCCAGTGTTACTTCGAGGATGTGCGCACTCGACGGCAGGCGATCAAGTTCGTTGTCGTTGACGGCACGCTGCTCCCCTTCGTCAATCTCACAGACGCTGCCACCTCAGTCATCTTCCGCGTTGCTCAGGTCGCAGACAACGGCCGCCCGGCCAACATCGGTATCGCGTGGCCTGACAACTCGAACGTCGTCACCGTTTCTGGCGCGTAACGGCCTCCAGGGCTACGAAGGAATCCCATGACCGACTACGGCCAACTGCTTCCCAACAAGGTCGTTCAACTGAACGACCTCACCAACATCACGAAGGCAAACTTCACGCATATTCTCGCGAGTGCTTTCGTGAAGGTAGGAATGCAGTTCATCGGTGGCTGGAGCACCTACGACGTGCTCGATCCGGCTAATGCCGAACATGGAACTCCAGGTCAGAGCTACGAGCAGCGCAATTTCTTCTTCGACTTTCCTACCTCCGAGACGTTCCTCGTCGACAACATCCCATATCGTCCGTGCGTGTCGATTCACGCTCACCTGGCTGACAACGGTATCAACTTCAGCAACCCGGTGTGGGCGAATGGCCTTGGTATTCAACTCGGCCGTCGTCGTGCTGATCGACTCCAGCTGTCAGATTTCCGCACCAGCTATTACTACCGCATTGACGGCTCGAACTTCGGAAACACGAATGCCGGTGGTGCTGTCAACAGCTACAAATTCGGCATGGCGATGCGCTTCAAGGAAGGTGCTGTCTATGAGGCAGGATTCCCGTACTGGAAGCCATTCGCTGCATCAGTTCTTACGCCTGGATCACAAGTTGTCCCGCACAACTTCAAGAACTTCTACGTGTACCTCGGCAAAGCGGGACTCTTTGTCTTCGTCGGAACCGGATCTGCTGGCGCTGAGTTCAATAACATTCTCTCTGCCGGCATCATGTTCGCTGGTGGCCGCATCCCAGGCCGCGGTCGCATCCCACTGCAGGATGTGAACCTCAACCGCATCAATCCGACCCTCGAACTTCCGATGTTCTCTGGTGTCAACGCAGACTTCTTCAGCGGAGGAGTTCTCGTCAACCCGTTGCTGGGTATCCAGCACGATCTGAAATCACGCCCGGATTACCCAGCTTACACGCTTATCTACAATCTTGAGAACGTCGAGCAGCCCATCTATCCGAGCACTGCGCCGAACGTGCTGCGCAGCCCACGCATCGTCAACGGCGGTGGCGCGTACATCTTGTCGCGTCCGGTTATTGTGCCGCAATACATGATGGACAATTCGGCTGACTATGTCGGTCCTATCGATCCTCAAATAACGGGCGTCGCGGTGCGTCCTCAGTGGGCAGACGTCTTCACGGCGCAGAACTTCCGTTTCGGTGACCGCACGGTCACCACGCCAGTCGAATACATCGATCCACAGACATCAAAGCATTGGTTCTTGGTGCACGCTGAAAACACCAACATGGCGTACGCGCTTGGCTACGACGGCCGCGTGATCATGAACAACGTCAACCTCACCCAGACGCTATACGGAACCGTCAATGTCGATTTCTCGGTCGGCGGCTTCGCTGGTCCGTTCCCTGCCGGCGTTACGGTTACCAAAACGGATGGTGGCCCTGGCGCGACGTGGACGCAGGTGCCGAGTCAGAATGCTGTCGAGATTATCGACAACACGACGACGTACCCGAACCACTACTTCATCATCGAATTCACGCCCACGGGAGATCCCGCTGACGTGACATACGTGCTCGAGTGGGAGTCCGAAGCACCTGCGACGTCGGTCTATATTCCGAACGTTGTCGGCATCACGGCGTACGTTTGGGACGTCTTCGGAAATGCCCAAGCGATCGTGACTGAGTACATTACATCGACTCCGTCTGATCCGCAGTACACGTATCGCCAACACTCTGCGGTAGGTCAGCTCATCGCGTCGTCAGGAATCATCCGCTTCGAGTTGAACTACTACAACCCGGGGTATCCGAACATCGCGAATCCGAAACTGCGTAACTTCCGTATCAAGAAATATCGCTACGCGTAATGGCTGCTGCATCTCCCTCCCTGATTCTGCTCACTGGGCAGAACTACCTGCGTGCAGGTGCAGCTGGCGTCAACCTCGACGGCGGTAGCGCGCTCTCAGTGGCAGTCGTCTTCGACCCGCACCTGCTCGGTAGCGATCAAGACGGAACGATTGTAGCCAAGCACAATCCAGGTGACAGCCAGTTCGGATGGGTGCTTAGCTATAACTCGGTGACGGGTTTCGTTACGGCTACGATCTACGATGACGCAGCAGGTTCGAACTCGATCAGCCGCGTTAGCACGATCGAACTCACACGGCGATCAGTGGTGGCCTTTACATTCAACCTGACGCCTGGTGACATACATCTCTTTGTCGATGGCGTGAACGCTGACGGCACACAAACCGGCTCGATCACGACGATTGCGAGCAACACCGAGCGACTCGCCTTCTTTGCTGACAGCACCAACAACGTCGCACAGAATCCATGCAAGGGCGGTCTCTACTACGTGGCGATCTGGCGCGTCACGCTTACAGGCGGCGAAGTCGCCACCATCCAGCCAGACGGCCTAACGCCAGGGCCTCTCAGCGGCGGTGGATACAGTCTCGTTGCCAACTTCATCGCACCGAACATCCAGCAAGATCCTGACGGTCACTTTGGTGCCTGGGTCGACACTGTCGCATCATTGACCATGACTGGGTTCGCCGTCGCGGGCGCAACGCCATACTGCAACCTCGAGGGTCCGGGTCTCTTACTCCTCACGAACGCGTGGGACTACTCACTCGTCGACACGGGAAATCCAGGCGGTTCTGGATTGACGTCAACCTACTCAGTTGCACCACCGTTCCGTCTCTGGGCACCTGCCGCGACTGAACCGCAACGCGCTACCGGCTATCGTCAGCACTTGAACGACATCACCGTGCTGATTCGAGCACGCAAGGTGATCGGCACCACACAGGCCGTGCTCATTCGCCTGCATAGCCTCTTGCTCGAGTACGATCTCGCATCTGAAGAAATGTTCCTGATCCTCGGCGATGACATCACGGCGACGAATCAGAATCAGCGAATCAGCTTTGGCTTCGGGCTCTTTCCCATCGAAGGCGTCACTGCTGACATCGTCCTGCGCGTCAATGCAGCCGACAAGACTGCCGACCTCTTCATCGGTGGTACGATGTACTCGCAGTCGATTGCTGCGACGAATGCCAACGAGACAACAGACGGTATCTTCTTTGCGACGAACACGGACTTCGTTCTCGCGTCCGTCGTTCCCGCTTGCTTGAGCGACGCGGCAGTCGCTCAGCTCATCGCTGGCAATCAATCGAATGCCTACTCGATAGGTTTCGAACCTATCCACCTTGGTTACATCAGCTACCTCACGATAGCTTACCCACTCATTGATGTTCTCGGAGACGTCCCGGTGGCCGTCGATCCCGATCTCATCCCGTATATCGTCGCGCAGTTCTGGAGCCCGGGCCTTGAGTCGATTCATCTCGGCTACACCAACAGCCCGTACCCAGTCATCGACTCGGCGAAGAACTTGTTCCAAGATCCGAACCCAGTCATCGATAGCGTGACCGTCGATACCAACCACCACGTTACCGGATTGGCGAGTGCAGGCCCGACTGACGCGTATCTCACCTATAGCTATTGGGAAATCGAACTCGATCCCGGCGTGTCAATCATCGTCATCGACAAGGAAGTCTCGACTCAGTTCTTTGCTGGGCGCACGCAGATCACCAACTACTGGGACGTCCCCAACGGTTCACTGTGGAATGGCCTGCGCATCCGTTTCGTCATCCAGGCCGTCGATGATTCAGCGCAGATCTGGTATAGCGCCTGGCAGACACTCAATGACCCGAACTTCAACAACCGGTCTGGTGGCGACTCGTCGGTAGGCACGTACACCGATCCGCTCTCGAGCGTGCAGTCAGTCTCAGTCGATAACCTGCACAACGTCACCGCGGTGGCGATGAGCGGCCCTATCTTGCCTGCTGGCTCGACAGCGACGCTGCACTACTGGGAAGTGGAGATGGATACCGGAGCGGTGTTTGCCAGCGGAGCCATGGCGGTCGATGGTCAGATCAGCACGTCACGCGTGCAGATCGTCGACCACTTCAAAGTGCCAGTCGGTGAAGTCTGGAACTGCCGCCGTGCTCGCTTTGTGGTACGCATCGAAGACGAAGCGAAACGCCACCCGCCACTCATTTTCTATTCGGCCTGGTACCGCCTGCAGGATCCGCACTTCAACAACCCTGGCCTACCGCCAGCGATCGCACCAATCTGGCCAGGCGCGGTCAACCCGGTGTCAGACAACCCGATCATCCCGCCACTGTCGTTCGATCTGTTCGACGTGCACGAGTACACGTTCGGTAAACGCTCGGATCTCTTCCCACTCGGTACGCTCGTCAACTTCGCGATCACTGTCGACCCATCGATCGGTACGCCGCAGTTCTTCGACAATGGTGCGGATCTCCCGGCTGGTCTCTACACGATCACGTACGCTGCCGGTGCTCGCTTCAACATGACCACGAGCAAGTGGAATGACTTCCTGCAGGGTAATTTCGGAACTGGCTCACAGGGCTTGTGGATTCAGTCGGGCCTCAACTTCCCGTACTACGTCATGCAGTCGCCTGCATTCATCGTCGGTGGCTACGCATCGCAGATCTTGGCTCAGAACGCTGCGGTCGGCTACAGCTTCATCTTCTACCACCTGGGCGGCCCGCTCGGCGTGATCTTCGATCTCGATGACTGCAGCTATACCGGCTCGATCACACTCACGCTCAACGACACTCAGGGAACTGACATCCCGGGTGAGTGGCAGATCGTCAACGCACCTGACAACTTGGGAACTGCGTTCGTCGATCCGTCGCAGCAGTTCCCGACTGTACGTGGCCTCGTGCGCGGTCAGACGCACGTGCGTTACATCGTGAAGGGCGACGACAACAAAGCTCGTTGGCAGGACGCGTACATTCGAGTGTGGCCGAGCCCCGGTGCGACCAACCAGGCACAGCAGCTCGATCCCAATGCGCCAGCAAAGCCATTCCCCGTTGATGTGAAGGGTTCTGCAAAACAGATCCTGCCACGCAATTCGATCATCTTCCCGCCGCCCACCAGCGGCAACAAAGCCTGATCAGTTTCCGATACGGGCGTTCATCGCCGCCTGCGCTTCAATTGGGTGGAGGCGCAGGCTCAGGCGATGACTCACTGCACTCGCCTGGCTCTTCGAGATCGCGATCTCTCCGCGGCGGCCGTAGAACGAGCCCTGGATGGGGCCGCTAGTCTTCGGAACGGTAAAGCGTCCAGAGATGATCACGGCGATCTCCTTCTCAGCTACGGCTGATGTCGGCGCGGTACTGGATCTCTCCATTGAAGCCAGGCTGGTCAGTGCCGAGTGCGTGCACCAGCAGACCAAAGCGAGTCTCTGACGTCAGCGTAGCGGGCTTCCATCCGTTGCCGACGTTGTAGAGCAGGGCGACCACGCTCTCGCTCGGGTTGTCACCGTAGGCTCCGTAGTTCACCTTGACGTTAGTGCCTGACAGCTCGATTGAGCCAAGGACGATGTCCAGTTCACCGGTGTCGAAGGCGATCAGGTTGCCAGCAGCCAGATGAGTCGGCTCTGGGCTGGTATAGGCCACGCCCTGGTCGCTGAGGGTCATGGAAGCAACGCCATATCGCAGGTGGCGCACAGCTTTGGCTTCGGCGTCGTAGGCCAGGACGTGCACGCTGCTGTCGGTGTAATCGAGGAGCGCCTGGGCGCTCCAGACGTTCAGCGGCTGGCCATCGAGCTTCAGTTCGGTCAAGACCACCGCGTCACCGCGGATGCGGGCCAGGAAGCTCGGCTGCGCCTGTTTGCCCGGTTTGAGCGGCAGGAGGTGGCTGCGGCCGAAGATGAAGCCGTAGAGGGCGTCGGCGACCTCGAAGAAGAATGAGTGCACCAGCGGGCCTGGCGTGGCCGGGCAGCGGGTCTCGTTGCCGAAGCCACCGGCTACGCCGCGGCCGAACGAGATCTCGGTGTTGGCGAGCAACGCCGGGAAGGGTCGGGGCGTGTCGCTCGAGATCTGCAGGGCCAGCGAATCGTTGCCAGCTACTGAGACGACGATGCCAGAGATACCTGCGTGCGGGCCACTGCCGACCATGCAGCGCGCACCCAGGAGGAACGGTGAAGCGTCGAGAGCCAACTGGCGCAGGCCGACGATGACCTGGGCTACCGCACTGCCATCGGCGGTCGTGGCATAGCGGCCGAGCTTCATGAACGCTTCGCTCGAGACGTCGGCGAGCACCGTGCGGTTGCTCTCGTTCAAGCGGCCGATCTTGGCGTCCGTGTAGAGCGCAATGATACGATCGCGGTACACGCCGGCACCAACGAACGAATCACCCAGCTCAGCTGCCGCGAGGCCAGGTGATGACGGGATGACAGCATTGAGACCTTCGATCTCGTCTGAAGAGATCTTGGTGACCTTGATGCCATCCTGCTTGAGATCGAGCAGGCAGATCGTGTTGCGAACGATCGCGTGCGGTTCGCGCTCCATGGCGTCGACACGCAGGGCACGCGGCAAGACGGCGAGCTGATTGCCGAGGAGCGTCAGGGTCAGCTCGCTGCCAAGCTGGCTGAACGCCTTGGCCTGCGGGATGTCGACCACCTGGCTGATGAGGTGCACGCCGTTGAAACTGTAGAGGATCGAATTGGTTTCGTTCTGCTCGAGCCAGCAAATGTTCCCGGCGTAGTTGATCGCATTGCCCCAGGCTGCGTGCAAGATGCTCGTGGGAAGTTCAGCGACAGGCTTGAGGTTGTTATTCTCGAAGCGAGCAACGATCACCTTCTTCTCGGCGAGAACGGCGCACCACAGCTTGCCGATGAACTTGAACCAGCACGCAGCCATCTCGCTACCCAGCCGTGGCGTGGCGAGTCCCTCGATGGTACCCAGCTCAGACCAGACGTCATGGTACCGCATGATCCGTGCATCTGAGGGCCGCAGGGAGTAGAGCGTTTTCATGGTCATAGCCTATGGTGGAAGCGTGGCCGTACTACAGCGTCGGGTGCGTGCCGGATTCATGATTCACGATAGAGTTCCGAGTCGCAGCGATGTAGTCACGAATGAGGTTCGGAACACCAAGACGCATCTCTTCGAGGCGATCTTTGAGCGGGAGCTTTGAGAGATAGAGCGGTTCGACGAGATCCCACAGCTCGGCTGCAAGAACGTAGCGCTCGCCTTTCTCGTCAGTGGAGGTCGAACGGAAGAACGGCCGGATGTCGACGGACATTTGGAACACTGCCAGCGAAGCACGCAGGTTGTCGAGCGTC
>Ga0075026_100000567_pt1 | contig 15044 bp, 10 predicted proteins | sample Str012_2_FD_71392 | JGI IMG/M metagenome (GOLD analysis project Ga0075026, IMG submission 71392) | Freshwater sediment microbial communities in response to fracking from Pennsylvania, USA - Straight Creek_MetaG_SC_2012 | ecosystem: Environmental > Aquatic > Freshwater > Creek > Sediment...
GATAAAAACTGTCGCATTGGCGATGATGTACGCATCAACGGAGGTCCTCATCTTGAAAATACCGATCACTCTTTGTATACGGTAAAAGACGGCATCGTTGTCATTAAGAAAGGAGCGGTGTTGCCGAATGGATTCGTTATTTGAGTGGATAGTGAATTGTTGATCTAGATAGAATGCCGGTGCAAGCACGATTGTACTGAAGAAAGTCAAAAAATACTATCTGCTATTTACTATAAACTATCCACTAAACAAGAATGCCCAAAGATTTATCATGAGCTCCCCGATTGCAATGCCATTCAAAACACCCAAACCGGTTCTTCCTTTCTGGAGTGTATTCAACATGAGTTTTGGGTTCTTCGGAATTCAATTTGGATGGGATCTGCAGCGTGGAAATATGAGCCCGATTTATGAATATCTGAAAGCTTCTCCAAGCCAAATCCCCTTACTCTTTCTAGCCGCGCCTTTAACAGGGTTAATCGTTCAACCTATCATTGGCTACATGAGCGATAGAACCTGGCATCCCCGCTGGGGAAGAAGAAGGCCCTATTTTCTGGTAGGAGCGGTTCTAAGTTCAATTTGCCTTTTTTTAATGCCTAATAGTACATCACTGTGGATGGCTGCCGGTTTATTGTGGTTGCTTGATACGTCCGGTAATGTAGCCATGGAACCATTCCGTGCCTTTGTTGCAGACAAACTACCGGATAGCCAGCGCACGAGAGGATTTGCCATGCAAAGTTTTTTGATTGGTGTAGGTGGAAGTATTGCAACCTTACTACCCTGGCTTATGTCGAATGTTTTTCACATTTCCAGCGAATCTATAAATGGCAGTATTCCGGCGTCAGTTAAAGCTTCTTTCTACATTGGGGGTACGATCTTTTTTATAGCAGTCCTTTATACAGTGCTAACCAGTAAAGAATATCCTCCAGAAGATGTTTCTTTTCGTGAAAAAAAGAAAGAAAGCAACAAAGGATTCGGAGCGGGGATCAAAGAAATTAACAATGCCATTTTTAATATGCCTGCCAAAATGAAGCAGCTTGCTTTAGTGCAATTTTTCACATGGCCCGGATTATTCCTCATGTGGTTTTATTACAACACAGCCGTTGCCAGAAATATTTTCAATGCTCAAAGTACTTCCGATCCAAATTTTATCAAAGGCACGAACTACGGCAATCTTACACTTTCATTTTATAGTGTTATCTCGCTTTTATTTGCATTGCTACTTCCATCGATCGCCCAAAAGTTAGGGAGAAAAAATACACATACAATTTGTCTGTTTTTTGGTGCCTTGGGATTAATTAGTATTGGATTTGTGAATCAGCCTTACGAGCTTTTCATTTGCATGGCTTGTGTCGGTATTGCCTGGTCGAGCATTTTATCGATGCCTTATGCAATGCTAGCCGGATCATTACCCGATGATAAGATTGGCGTGTACATGGGCATTTTCAATTTCTTCATCGTTCTTCCTGAAATAATCGCTTCCCTGTTTTTTGGTTGGATCATGGAACACTGGCTACATAACAATCGTATGCTCGCCGTACAAATCGGCGGTATCATGATGATCCTGGCAGGAATTATCTGTTACCTGGTTGTGAAAGAAGCCAAACACGATGTTACAGACGCCGAACTTGGTACAATTGAAATGGAAGAACATCGGCCTGTTTAAAAAATAGATTCTCATGATCATGTTTTGTTTCACGCAAAGACGCAAAGGAGGCGCAAAGACGCAAAGGGCTTTTTTCCTTTGCGTCTTTGCGCCTCCTTTGCGCCTTTGCGTGAAACAAGCCTTAATTACCTCTAGCCTCCTAATTGCCTTGCAAGCTGCCCAAGCACAACAGACCTACCCAACGCACTGGTGGGTCGGCATGAAGAATCCGAAACTGCAACTCATGTTGCATGGAAAAGACATCGGCCTCGCCACCAGTTTCAAAATAAACTACCCCGGCGTTCAACTGGAAAAAGTGAACAAAGTCGAGAACAACAATTATGTTTTTCTTGACCTGGTCATCGCCGCCAATGCCAAACCCGGCAAAGCCTCCATCATACCCACCGGATGGAACAATGGAACACCGATTGAATTCGAATTCAAAGCAAGGAGACAGGGTAACGGTACTGCTTATGCGCAGGGAGTTACTTCGTCTGATTTCATCTACCTGCTCATGCCCGACCGTTTCAGCAACGGCGATCCTTCCAACGATCATGTCGCCGGCATGAAAGATCAATCCCTCAACCGCAATGAAATATTCGATCGTCATGGGGGAGATATAAAAGGCATTATAAATCACCTGGATTATCTGCAGGGACTCGGCGTCACCACGCTCTGGCTAACACCCGTACTGGAGAATGATATGCCCGATAGAACAGAGCATGGCTATGCTTTTACGGATCACTATACCATCGAACGCAGAATTGGCGGTGCCCCGATGTACCATGCGCTTTCCGACGAACTGCATCGTCGCGGGATGAAACTCATCCAGGATGCCGTGTACAATCATGTTGGCCTCTATCATTTCACAGTGCAGGATCCGCCAACAAAAGACTGGCTTCACCAATGGCCGGAATTCACCCAACCTAACTACAAGGATCAAACGCTGTTTGATCCTTATGCAGCAGTGATTGATCGTAAGAAAATGCAGGATGGCTGGTTTACCCGCGAAATGCCGGATCTGAACCAGGACAATCCATTTGTCGCCAATTTCCTCATCCAGCACGCCATCTGGTGCGTGGAAGAATTTGGGATCGACGGCTGGCGCATCGATACATACATCTACCTGAGCCTGGAATTCATGAACCGCTGCAACAAAGCACTAACAGATGAATTTCCACACATCACCATGTTTGGTGAAGCCTGGGTTACAGGTACCGCCAACGAGGCTTATTTCACCCGTAATAATATCAACGCACCATTTAAAAGCAATCTTACCGGTGTCACCGATTTCCAAATGCTATTCGACGGCATTCAACCTGCCGTTAAACAAGCCCCTGGCGGCGTGTACAGATTGTACCAGACCCTTAGCAATGATATCCTTTACCTGGATGCTATGAACAATGTGATCTTCCTTGACAACCACGATATGACAAGATTTTATTCGGAAGTGGGAGAGGATATATCGAAATTAAAAATGGGTATTGCCTGGCTGCTCACCGAAAGGGGTATCCCTGAACTTTATTATGGAACAGAGATCGCCATGCGCGGTATCAATAATCCTGATGGTTGGGTTCGACTGGATTTCCCGGGAGGTTGGGATGGTGATTCCAAAAATGCATTCTCAGGACTGGCCATGAGCCAGAAAGAATTATCGGTTCAGGATTACACCCGTAAGCTTGCGAATTTTCGCAAACAATCTTCTGCCATAAAAACGGGGAAATTGATGCAGTATGTTCCGGATAACGGAGTATATGTGTATTTCCGTTATGATGAACATCAAACGGTGATGTGTGTGATGAATACGAATGATCAATCAGCAACCATCGATCTCTCACGTTTCAGCGAACGTATGAAGGGATTTACAAAAGCAGTTGATGTTTCTACCGGGAAAGAATTTTCGCCGGAACCTTCTTTGACGCTGGGCGGGAAATATCTTTTGGTATTGGATCTTAAACAGTAAGTTTCACGCAGAGCCGCCGATGTTTGTCTGAACCATGATTAGCGACTCTTCATGAAACAGGGCAGGGCTCAAATCTCACAACATCATTTCCTGAATATACCGTCTCCCTGATTTGCCCCAATCCTTTAGTCTTTCATTGAGCGTTTTAACAAGATCGGCATTGGAGATCTTCTTTCCTTTTGTGGGAATGGCAAATTGTGCTGGCTTCACTTCGGTCACATCTACTTTTGTAGCGAACCAGGTTACGTGCTGATGGGGAAGTGCTACGCCCAGGATCATTCCCGGCAAGCCGGTAAATGATTCTGGCCCCCCTGGTGCAACAATTTCATCGGTATAAAAAGCAACAACGTAAATCGAATCCATGATGATGGCATTCGCACGTCGACAATTGAACCCTGCAATCACACGTGTTTCATCGGTGATCTTCCATTTAATTCTTCGGGTGGTATCCTGGATAAGAAAAGATTCGCCAAACAAACTTTTTTGACTGGTGCTTTTTCCTGATTCGAAATCGCTAAAAATAATATTGGTTTCAGCAGGACGATCATTAAACCAACCGAGCCCCTTGTCATTATCTGGATTATCCTTACCAGGCTGATACAGGCTTTTTTCGGGGGTAAAGCTCAGGTTATAATATGTCAACTTAAATTTTGGCATTGTTTTTTTTGCCAGCTCCGCAAAACCATCATCATTAAAATCTGCATCTTTAACCATCTCATAAAGATTGAGTCGTTTCTCATATTCAATCTTTCCACTTGTTACGAAGACAGAATTTTGGGCATTAGCAGCCAGCATCGCTATCAACATTATTACCGGCAGGAAATATAATTTCCATGGTGTGGCAACTAATTTTCGCATGATCAGTTATTTTTAGGAGCCGGGGTACCGGCCTTGTTAAAATTCCATACCGCCGAAAGCATAAAATACCGCTGAATGGTGGAATAGGTGTTCTGACTAATATTGTTTGTCGTTACCGTTCTACTGAATCCAATATTTTGATTTAGGATATCATTCGCGATAACCTTTATGAGCAAAGCATCATTCTTGAGAAATTTCTTACCAATCCACGCATTCCAGAAATAAACATTGGTGTTTTTGTCGAATGCCATAATTTTTTCCCGGATATTGATGTCGAGGTCAGTATGCACCTGAAAATTCAAAGGGAGGTAAAAATCAAAGTCAGGATGAATATTGTAGGTATAATAATTAGTGTTGGTGTTGGATTGAACCGAAGAATTGCTATGCGTATAAATAAAGTTGGCTGATAAACTCAACCCATATTTCTTTTCTTTGTATTTGCCCATATACATCTCAAACGAATAATTATCACTGTTCGTGATATTGGGGACATTGTTAATGATATTGGCATAACGGTTGTTGCTATAATTTGGACTGAACCCGAAATTAATATTCGGTTTCTTCCATTTGAAATTATAGGAAAAGTAGATTGACAGATTATGGTTACCATTCACATTCACTGCCTGCGAAACACTGCGACCGAGCGAATCGAAATAAATATTGGAGCTGATCGCATCACCCGTAAAATTGGCCCGCGCACTTACATAAATTCCACGCTCAGATAAAATTTTATAGTCATTGTAACTGATGCTAAAGTTGCTGTTAAACTGAGGCCTTAGATTTGGATTCCCAACAACGATATTCAAAGGATCATCATTATTGGCAATGGGCTGTATTTCCCTGATTGTGGGTTGAATCGTACTGCCGTAATAATTAAACCACAGGGAAGAATTCGGAGTGAATTTGTAGGAAATATTTGCCCTGGGATACCAGTTGATAAAATCCCTCTTGGTAGTAATTTTGTTGGGAATATCCTCCTGTTTAAAATGGGTAAACCCGATATCCGTTCCAAAATTGAATTTCAATTTCTTCTTCGCCAGATTGTAGTTCAACCCGCCTCTTTGGGTAAATACATTGAAAAGATAATCGTTGCTGTACAAACTATCCAGGACAGTGTATTTGCCATCCGCACCTTTACTGTAAGAAGCCCTGTCGGAATTACTATTATCCACTACCAGGCCATAGTTCACCAATAGGGCAGATGAAGTTGACAAAGGTTCGGAATAGGTCAACCTTGAATCAAGCATCAGGTTTTTATTTTCAAAACTCTTATGCTGATCAATGATTTGTTTGGGAGATACACCTCCTCCATAATAACTGATATCAGAATACAGGGATCCGTCGGCTGTATTGTCCCGGTAAGTCTCTCTTACATTCAGGGAAAGCGTTCTGCCTCTTTTGTGAAATTTCTTTTTCCAAAGTATACTGCTGTTAAGGGTATTGACATCGCTTATATAGGAAGTCGTGCGATCCATCTGGTTAACCAGCGAACTGTCAATAGCGCGATATTCCGAAAATAAATGCGAATTCGTGGTCATATGGTCAGTGCCTCCATCGGCGGTAATTTTCACCGTTGAGGTGGAATCGATCTGCAATTCGTAGGACCCGTTCAGTCTGTTGCGCATAACCAGGTTGGAAGAAGATGTTTTCTGGGTAGTGAAATAAGAAGTATCCGGCATAATGATCTGCGAATTCGTCTGTTCGTCTCCGTGAATTTTCAACTGCATAATCTTGTAATTACCGTTGATGGATTGCCTGTCATCGCTCCATTTATTGTTAAAATGCAACCCCCCGGTCAAAACAGAAGGGAAACCCTTTCCATCATACCTTCCGCCCCATCCTCCAAATTCATCATTTCCTTCGCTTCCTGTGTAGGTAAAACCCTGGTTGTCGTCATAGTCAAAATTACTGGCGAAGCTCTGGCCATAATTACTGCTTTCTTCCCAGTTCAGCCCCGTTTTGCCGGTATTGGAAGCAATTCCATAGGCAGCAAGCTTTTTCTTCTTCTTAAACATATTGTACATGGCCTGGTAGTTATAGTAACCATCCGTGCCAACACCTGCATCCAGTTTTCCAAAATATCCATTCTTTTTATCATCCTTCAATTTCAGGTTAATGGTCTTTGTCTTCTCCCCATCATCGATGCCGGTGAAATTTGCCTGTTCGCTTTTCTTATCGAAAACCTGGATTTTGTCTACCATATCTGCCCGAAGATTCTGGGTGACCAGTGTGGGGTCATCTCCAAAAAACTCTTCTCCATCCACCAATACTTTCTTTACCGTTTCACCCTGGGCTGTAATCTTTCCATTTTTATCTACTTGTATTCCGGGCAATTTTTTTAAAAGCTCCTCAACATTGGCGCCCTGTTGCACCTTGAAACTGTCAGCTGTAAACTCAGTGGTATCCCCTTTTATACGAATAGATGATTTGTTGGTCACCACCACTTCCTGCAATAACTGACTTTTTAGAATTAATGCAATAGTATGCAGGTCAATTGTGGCGAGCGAATCTTTGATCTCCAACTCGTCTATATAATCAGCATACTTAGGATAGGAGATAAGTACAAGAAAATTTCCTTTAGGAACATCTTTGAGCGCAAATTGTCCATTTTGACCCGTTCTGGTAAATTTTACCATAGTGGAGTCGGATTTATGAAGTAGGAGAACAGTTCCGTGAGCAAGTGCTTTCTTTTCAGCAGTGTCTTTGAGCGTTCCGGAGATGGAAGCCTGTCCAAATGAATTAGACTTAAACACCATGCTAAGGAGTAAAAGGGCAATTAGTTTTTGCATTGGTCTGGTTTGGTAGTTTCGGGGTGGATCGGTCGAATGAAGGCAAATTCGACGCCATTTCAAATATCATTAAAAACGAATGGATATGCGGAAGCGATCTCCTAATTTTACGTTAAAGAGATCTTTTCCTGCAAGCCCACTAAATGATTTCTACTATGAGCGAAGACAAAAAAAAATCCATAAAAAAAAATAAAAAAAATGTCCCCGAAAAATCTGCTCCTGAAAAGGCTTCTTCAAAACCTAAATCAAAAAAATTGACCAACACCAACACCGAAATCAGGAAATATGAGGACATACACTTTGTAGATTCTACCAAACCGGTTTGGAACTATTCGCTTTTCTCGGCCGAGGACATTAACAATTTTCAACAGGGCACCCACTATCGCCTGAATACCCTGTTCGGTGCGCATGAAGCAGAAGTGTTAGGACGAAAGGGATATTATTTTGCCGTCTGGGCGCCCAACGCCACTTATGTATCGGTCATTGGCAACTTCAATGATTGGAACAATGAAAGTCATCCATTGAATGTACGGCTGGAAAAATCTGGTATCTGGGAAGGATTTATTCCCGATCTGCCCAAAGGTGAAGTGTACAAATACCATATCCACGGATTCAAGGGAGCACGCATGGATAAAGGTGACCCCTATGCGAATTTTTGGGAGAAGAAACCCCTTACGGCTTCCATCACCTGGGAACTGGGATATGACTGGAAGGATAAGGACTGGATGAAGAAAAGAAAGAAGGTAAATGCACTCGACGCTCCCTGGAGTATTTATGAAGTGCACCTGGCCAGTTGGATGCGGCCAGATAAAAACGATGAGGACAGATATAATACCTACGACCAAATCAGGGAAAGAATGGTTCCCTACGTTCAGGAAATGGGATTTACACATGTTGAGTTCATGCCGGTGATGGAACATCCCTTCGATGGAAGCTGGGGTTACCAGGGCACTGGATATTTTGCACCTACCTCCAGATTCGGCGATCCACAGGGATTCATGGCCCTGGTAGATGCTTTTCACCAGGCTGGCATTGGTGTTATTCTAGACTGGGTACCTTCACATTTTCCTTATGATGCCCATGGTTTGTTCATGTTCGACGGGACTAACACCTATGAATATGCGGATATGCGCAAGGGATTTCATCCCGACTGGAACAGTTATATTTTCAATTATAAAAGAGGGGAAGTAAAATCCTTTCTCATCAGTAGTGGACGTTTCTGGCTGGATATATTCCATATCGATGGATTGCGGGTAGATGCCGTCAGCTCCATGCTCAAACTGAATTATTCCCGAAAACATGGACAATGGGAACCCAACGAACACGGCGGCGACGGCAATCTCGAAGCCATTGCCCTTATCAAAGATTTTAATGAAACTATTTTCAGGGATTTCCCCGATACGCAAACCATAGCAGAAGAAGCGACCGATTGGCCAGGCATCAGTCGGCCGACTTTTGCCGGCGGCCTCGGCTTTGGCATGAAATGGATGATGGGATGGATGCACGATACGCTGGATTATTTTAAGATCGATCCTATCCATCGCCAGTTTCACCAGGATAAATTTTCTTTTAGCATGGTATATTACTATGACGAGAATTTCATGCTTCCACTTAGCCATGATGAAATTGTTCATGGTAAATCACCCATGCTTTATAAAATGCCGGGAGATGACTGGCAAAAATTTGCCAACCTGAGATTGATGTATTCTTATATGTTTACCCATCCGGGAGGTAAGTTGCTTTTCATGGGAGACGAATTCGGAGCAACCAGCGAATGGAACCACAAAAGTGAACTCCAATGGGACCTCATGCAATATGATTCACACCGGCTCCTGAAAGATTGTGTACGGGACCTTAATTTTCTCTTGAGGAATGAACCTGCACTCTACGAAAATCAATTTAATCTTTACGGATTTGAATGGGTTGACCTTAATCATCGCGCAGAATCGGTGATCGTATTCCGGAGAAAAGGAAAGAACCCAAAGGATGATCTCCTCATCATCCTCAATATGACCCCGGTTGCCAGGCATGACTGGAAAGTATATGCCGGTGGCAAATCCGTATGGAACGAGATCTTCAACAGCGATGATAAAAAATACTGGGGAACGGGCAATTACATGAATACCGGTACCAGGGTGGAGTTGGTTGATAAAAAAGAAAAAATCTATGAAATAAACCTCCATTTGCCTCCGTTAGGAGCTGTAGTGCTTAAATAAGGCGGATGGAACGGGGCATTTCCCGCCCAGGCGCGATGTTGAACACGGAAAACAATGCATCCTCATACCGATATCCCCCTTGCTAATGCCGCGATAAAAAAGTGCTTCTTTGTGGTTATTGCTGTCCTGTCGGCAAATCTCTTGCCGGCCCAAAGCAATGACAGTTCTTCTTTCTTCTATCAAAAAGGCCTGGAAGAAAAGAATAAGCGGCTTTTCATGGTCTCTTATAATGATCTTCAAAAATCGCTTGAATACAATCCATCCAACACCGATGCACTCCGCGAAACGGGGCTGGTAGCCGTGGAACTCAGGAAATACGAAAACGCAAAGATTTTTTTCCAGAAGCTCGAACAAAAAATAAACAACGACACAACTGCCATCACCAACCTGGCCACTTTGTATTTCTGGACGCATCAGTGGCCCCAGGCAGCACTTTACGCAAAAAAAGCACAGGATCTCCATGCCGGGAAAGGATGGAACTATGTGATCGGAAAAAGCTATTACGAGCAGGAAGACTACGGCCAGTCCTATAAATATTTACAAACTGCTGCAAAAGATGATAGCACGAATGCTGAGATTCCCTATCTGCAGGCGAGGTCCTTTATAGATATGAGTAATTATAAGCCAGCGATTGCCTTTTTTCAACGAGCCATCTACCTCGATTCAACCAAAACTGAATGGATCTATGACTGTGCCCTGGCCTTTGCAACGATCAATGATAACAAATCTGCTATCAATTATTACGAATTGGCAGCAGTGCGTGGATATAAGAAAGACAATGATTTTTATGAGAACCTCTCCGACTCCTACATTGGCGCCGGACAACCTGAAAAAGGGTTATCGCTCATGTTACAGGTGCTTGAAAAGAAACCTGCCGATCTCGATCTTTTGTATAGCATCGCATTCACTTACTATCGCTTGAAAAAATATGATCAGGCCATCGATCATTGGGACAGAATACTCTCTTACGATAAAGAAAATTATAAAGCTCTTTACATGATCGGAATGTCTTACCAGAAAAAGGGAGAGGAGCAAAAGGGAAGAACGCTCTGTGACAAAGCCATTGCGATGGATCCTTCATTGGCGAGTCTCAAAAAGGAAAAGAAGATTGATTTTTGACAATTGAATCTTCACGCAATTTTTTCAATATTAGTTAACAGAATAAGTTTTGGAAAACAGAGCATGTGCTATTGAAAAATAGAGGCAGATCAATTTGCATTTACCTAACAAAAGCAACTATAACTCAATATCTCATGAAAAACCTCACACTCTTACTCCTTTGCATTGTTTTACTGGCAAGTTGCGGGCCGACAATCAATTCGATAGTCGATCACAAAGCCATTAAAGAACCTTACAAAAACTCTCTGATCATTATCCCTTTTGAAACCGGGATAAATCGTACATATTGTCAAAAACTAAAAGAAAAAATGGAACGCGATTTCCAGACCGACTCCAAGAAAGTGGAAGTCTTTGCTTTTGAAATTCAAAAAAAGGAACTATCGCTGAATAGCAGTGGTGGTTTAGATGAAAAAATAAACAATGCAGTCCAAAACGATAGCAAGGATCTTGTAATTTATCTTCATGCAACCCATATTGTGTATTCAAATGGGACACCTCAGTCCGCTACCTATGAAATAACTGCAACGGATGCCATCACTAAAAAAGAAGTTTGGAAAGCCGAATTGAAAGCCAGCATAGCATATGGTAATTCTTCCAGTGCCAAAAAAGCAGCCGATATTATATATGGAAGATTGCTGGGAGAAGGCGTTATTTGAGTACTCTTTTCCGCAAACATCGTGAAGGCGTAGTTTAGGCCTGGAATTTAACCTACTGCCTGGAGTAAAGAATCCGACCAAAAAATTTCACCATATCTCCACAAAAATCGATGCCACCGAATTCCACAGCTTGCTATGCCCTTATTCGGAAACCGAATTATTTTTGTTAACTTAATACGTTCTAAATTTATAGAGACCTTATAGAGACTTACTACTGTCAAGCTAAAGCTAAGCGCATGCCATGCTTTTGCAAAGCACCAGTCAATAGTAAAACAAGCGTTACAATACTTGTGCAAATGAGCTGACGGCATTAGATGCCAAAATAGTAATCTTTAACATTTTCCGGCGACAGACTCACGCAGGTTTACTGGTTAACTTGCTGTGATTGACTGTATGTACGCGCCAGTTACTGAAATCGGATTTTCTATACTCAGCCAATGATTGCAGAACTTACTTAAGGTCAAGCGTTTCTAATCGCCAAGTAAGTTCTTGTTTAATCCATTCCCTTTTACTACTTTCCAATTAGATCACAAACTTCCTACATATGAAAATCACTGCTTTCTATTCAATTCTATTTATTGGTTATTGTTTTTTTTTGACTCAGTGCGCTAAATCATCTCCCTCAGACAATAACAACAATACTCCGCCTCCATCGATTTCCGGTATTAATCCATCAAGCGGTAAAATTGGCAGCGTAGATACGATTTTTGGTCAGAATTTTAGCGTGGTTGCGACTGAGAATACTGTTTCTTATAACGGTACAACGGCGACCATTACCTCAGCCTCCGCCACCCAGCTGATTGTTTCTATTCCGAGCGGGGCTACTACGGGTTTAGTAAAAGTTACGACAAAAAGCGGCCCTATCACAGGTCCGGTATTTACTATTATGGCTACTGGAGAAATCATTACTGTTGCCGGTACTGGTGATTATTCTTTTTCCGGTGATGGCGGTCCGGCATTAAATGCCTCTTTTAAATCACCTTTTGGTATTGCTTCTGATAAGGATGGAAATATTTACGTCTGTGACAATATTAATAACAGAATCCGCAAAGTAGCAACGGACGGTACTATTTCCACCATTGCAGGAAATGGTACTGATGGTTATGATGGAGATGGCGACGCAGCCATCAATGCTTCCATTGGGGGTCCAACCTGTTTGAATTTTGACGGGGCCGGTAATCTCTATTTTACCGATGGCTTTAACAATGTTGTTCGGAAAATTAGTACATCCGGTATCATAACCACAGTTGCAGGAAATGGTACAGCTGGTTTTAAAGGTGATGGCGGTCCTGCTGCCTCGGCTGAGCTGAATATTCCCTCAGGTGTTTTTGTAGCTCCTAATGGTAACATTTACATTGGTGACGCCAACAATTTCAGAATTCGCATGATAAATAGCTCGGGCATCATCTCTACTGTTGCGGGAGATGGAACCACTAATTTTTCGGGTGATGGAGGTCCCGCTATTGCAGCGGCCCTTGGATTTACAGATGGTGGCCTTACCATGGATCATTCAGGAAATATTTACATCACATTCAGAACACAACAACGTATTCGCAAAATCAACAGCGCAGGTATCATCTCTACCATTGCGGGGAACGGTACATGGAGCGGAACATCTGCCCCCAATGGAGATAACGGACCTGCGATCAATGCCACCTTATCTGGATCAGCGGGAATAGTAACTGATTTGCCTGGTAATATCTATTTTACAGATATCGAGGAACAGCGCATACGAATGATCAACACTTCAGGAATCATAACTACCATCGCAGGTTCTGGTCTGCTTCCGGGATTTGCTGGTGACGGAGGACCAGCCACAGCTGCCACACTTAGTAATCCATGGAATATTACGCTTGATCCCTTGGGTAATATATACTTTACGGATCTTGGTAACAGTCGGATCCGTAAAATTATTAAGTAGGATGTTTTGGACCTAATCGTCTGTATCCGGTAAATATTATCTTTTCAGAAAATCTTTATTATCTTCAATCCCAATATTTCAAACAGGCATTTGCTCAAGTTGGCTGTAGCAATTAACTGGAATCGATAAATCCTGCCACTTTAGCAGTGATCTTCCGCTTACATTTGAACTCCTCCAAGCCGGACCCGTTGGAATCAATTTTGTGATGATCTCGTTTTTTAGTGTGGCTGGCGTTGGGCAACCGGAAGAATTTTATTATTGTTCAATACAGAAACGAGTGATTAAGTTAGGCGTGAACCCCATGGCTCGGGCCCGATACACTGTATGGGTAAAATTTCTAAATCAGAAAAGTCGGGGTGATTTCATGACATAACCGACTATACATTTTAACCCGGGATTGCCGAAAACCGATAAGAGTAGGCACAATTAAAAAATAAAACAAATGAAAAAAAGTTTTCTAACCGTTTCAGTCCTTGCCATGTTGCTGCTCGCAGCCTGCGGTAGTGGGGATGAAAAATCAACCAGCACCAGTACCGACACTGCCAAAGCAAAAACAGATACTGCGAAAGCAGTCGTAGCTGAAACACCCAAGGCGCCTGAATTTAAGCCATTTGATGTAGTGGAAATAACCCACACCGTAAAAGATTATGCTACCTGGAAAAAAGGATTTGATTTGGACTCCGTAAACCGCAAAGCCAGCGGATTAGAATTTATAGTTATTGGAAAAGCGGAGGGCAAACCGAATAACCTGATGGTCGTACTGAACGCTTCCGACTTGAAAAAGGCAAAGGATTTCTCTTCCAGTCCAAAGCTCAAAGAAGTGATGACGAAATATGGTGTTATATCAAAACCAACGGTTAGTTATTTCCATACCATCCGGTTTAATCCTGACTCTAAAGAAAAGCAGTGGGTTGTTGTTACGCACAAGGTGAAGGATTTTGATGCATGGGTAAAAGTTTTTGATGCAGAGGGTACTGCTGCCAGGGCCACGCAGGGATTGGTGGACGTGGCATTGGCTCGAGGCGTAGATGATCCCAATACCGTACAAATAGTATTTGACATCTCAGATATGACCAAAGCCAAAGCGGAACTAACTTCTGCAGCAAAGAAAAAACTGATGATGGATGCAGGTGTCATTGGCGTACCGACATTTTCATTTTATACGACAGCTGAATAATAAAGTCTGAAAACCAGCGCGAGTGTGCCGCCCGGCGATACACTCGCGTTTGTTTTTAAAAGTCACCATGGTTTAAACTGAAAATAAAAGGTGAAATTTTTATCCCTAGATCCATTTGTTCCTTCCGGAAGCGATTTTGCCAAATCCAGGGAATTCTTCCTCGAATTAGGCTTTGCTGTTACCTGGGAAGAATCCGGATATGCAGGTTTTCAAAAAGACGGCTGTCGATTTATCCTGCAGAAATTCGATAACATTGAATTTGCTCAGAACTTTATGTTGAGTGTAGGGATTGAAAATGCAGAAGCGTTTCGAAATTCTGTCATCGAAAAGAAATTGCCGGAGAAATTCGGAATCCGGATAGGGGAGATGTTGCAACAACCCTACGGTAGAGAGGTTAATATTATTGATATCGCCGGTGTTTGCTGGCATTTTGTTGAACAATAGGATATCTTTTCACATAATGGTCTTTTTGACCGGTTATTGCTCGTTGTCTACCGGGAAATAGCTGACTTACACACAAACATTTTCTCCCAAAAAGAGTTTCCCCAACTCAATTGAAATCTATTTGGTAAAAGTTATACATTAGCATTGTAAAGAGGTCGCGACCAGTAGTTTCAAAAGCCAATCTTTTCTTCCCAGCTAAAATATTTTCTCACTTTCAAATTCTTATATGAAACGAATACTATTCAGTTTGCTTTTAATA
>Ga0075026_100000568_pt1 | contig 15003 bp, 14 predicted proteins | sample Str012_2_FD_71392 | JGI IMG/M metagenome (GOLD analysis project Ga0075026, IMG submission 71392) | Freshwater sediment microbial communities in response to fracking from Pennsylvania, USA - Straight Creek_MetaG_SC_2012 | ecosystem: Environmental > Aquatic > Freshwater > Creek > Sediment...
TGGTCTCGGTGTCGGGGTTCGACCGCCCGGCACTGCCGGTGCAGGCCGACGGCGTCGGCGAGGGGACGATCGGCGGCGTGTTCGGCCACCCGGGTGGCGAGCCGCTGCGCATCGCGCCGTTCCGGGTCGCCCGCCAGATCACCGCCACCGGTCGCGACATCTACGGCGCGGGCACCACCGAGCGCCAGGTGCTCGAGCTCTCGGCGGGCCTCCGTCCCGGTGACTCCGGCTCGGCGCTGGTCGACCCGGCCGGAGAGGTCGTCGGGGTGGCGTTCGCCATCGCCCGGGACCGGTCCGACGTCGCCTACGCGCTCGCCCCGTCGGAGCTGCTCGCCGTGCTCCAGGCCCGTTCCGGGTCGCCGGTCTCCACCGGTCCCTGCCTCGTCTGAGCCCCCGACCCCGGCAGCGCCGGGGCGACCGCTCGGCGACGCGACCGCATGGGGCGTCCGACCGCGGTCGTTCGGGGGCCGGGACGCGCAAGGGCCCCGGGCGCTCGTGGCGGCCGGGGCCCTCGTCAGACTCGTGGTGGGCGCCGGGAGGCGCTCAGGTCAGTCGACCTCGATGAAGATGCACTCGCCGGGGCACTCCTCGGCGGATTCGATCGTCGCGTCGAGCTGGCCGTCGGGGATGTTCGCCAGGCCGGCGGCGCCGCCCGGGTCGGAGAACACCTTCTCGCCCTCCTTGACGTAGGCGAGGCCGTCGTCGAGCAGGGTGAACACGTCAGGGGCGATCTCCTCACAGAGTCCGTCGCCGGTGCAGAGATCCTGGTCGATCCAGACCTTCATTCGCCTTGTCACCTCTTCGTGAGGGGGAGTGGGAGGGGCGTGCGGTGCGGCGGTGAGCCGCAGGGAGCACTGTAGTGCGGCGCCCGGATAAACCCGGGGCATACGGGGGAAAATCCCGGTGCTGGGCCGAAGCCCGCTCGCTGCGGAGGAAGCTTCCTCGCAGCAGCCTCCGCCGCGCAAGTTCCGAAGGTCCTTGTTACGCCACGTGGACGGTGTGTGACGGCACGTCGACGGAGCACCGGAACGCCGAGCCGGGACGGTAGGGTCGCCGACAGATCGACGAGGAGGTGGTTGCCGTCAACGCTCACGACGACGAAGCCAACCAGGCCGGCCTGTCCGACGAGGTCGAGGACCTCAACGAGCAGGTCCGTGTCCTGGAAGAGGAGGTCGCCTCCCTTCGGCGCCGCCTCCAGGACGCCCCCAAGCGGGTGCGCACCCTCGAGGAGCGCCTGCTCGAGACCAAGGGGCAGCTGGCCCAGGCCGTCAGCCAGAACGAGAAGCTGACTTACACCCTCCGTGAGGCCCGTGAGCACATCTCGGCGCTGCGTGAGGAGGTCGAGAAGCTCACCCAGCCACCGGCCGCCTACGGCACGTTCCTCGGCGGCAACGACGACGGCACCGTCGACGTGTTCTCCGGTGGGCGCAAGATGCGGGTCTCGCTGCACCCCGACATCACCGTCGCCGAGCTCTCCCGCGGCGCCGAGGTCGTGCTGAACGAGTCGCTGAACGTCGTGCTGGCCCGCTCCCACGAGCGGACCGGCGAGATCGTCTCGTTCAAGGAGCTCCTCGACGACGGTCACCGGGCGATGATCGTCGGGCGCGCCGACGAGGAGCAGGTCGTCGAGCTCAGTGAGGACCTCATGGGCGTGAAGCTCCGCGCCGGCGACTCCGTGCTGCTCGACCCGCGTGCCGCGCTCCTGCTCGAGAAGCTGCCGAGGCCCGAGGTCGAGGAGCTCGTGCTCGAGGAGGTGCCCGACGTGTCCTACGAGGACGTCGGCGGCCTCGACTCACAGATCGACGCCATCATGGACGCCGTCGAGCTGCCCTTCCTCCATCAGGAGCTCTTCCGCGAGCACAAGCTGCCCGCCCCCAAGGGCATCCTGCTCTACGGCCCTCCCGGCTGCGGCAAGACGCTCATCGCCAAGGCCGTGGCCAACTCGCTGGCCAAGAAGGTGGCGGAGGTGTCGGGCGACGCCAACGGCCGCAGCTACTTCCTCAACATCAAGGGCCCGGAGCTGCTCAACAAGTACGTGGGCGAGACCGAGCGTCAGATCCGGCTCGTGTTCGAGAGGGCCCGGGAGAAGAGCGAGGAGGGTTGGCCCGTCATCGTCTTCTTCGACGAGATGGAGTCGCTCTTCCGCACCAGGGGCACCGGCATCAGCTCCGACATGGAGTCCACGATCGTGCCGCAGCTCCTCGCCGAGATCGACGGCGTGGAGACGCTGAAGAACGTCATCGTGATCGGTGCCTCCAACCGCGAGGACCTCATCGACCCGGCCATCCTGCGCCCGGGTCGCCTCGACGTGAAGATCAAGATCGAGCGCCCCGACCAGACCGCGGCGGCGGCGATCTTCGGCCGCTACCTCACCTCCGACCTGCCCCTCGACGAGGGCGAGGTCGAGAGCCTCGGCGGCGGCGACCCAGAGAAGGCGGTGCGGGCGATGATCGAGTCGACCGTGGCCGAGATGTACCTCGACGACGAGGCCAACCAGTTCCTGGAGGTGACCTACCAGAACGGCGACAAGGAGGTCATGTACTTCAAGGACTTCTCGTCGGGCGCCATGATCGAGAACATCGTGCGGCGGGCCAAGAAGCTCGCCATCAAGCGGCTCCTGGCCACGGGTGTCCGAGGCATCCGGGTCGACGACCTCATCGAGTCGATCCACCAGGAGTACAAGGAGACCGAGGACCTCCCCAACACCACCAACCCGGACGACTGGGCGAAGATCTCGGGCAAGAAGGGTGAGCGGATCGTCTACGTGCGCACCCTCGTCAAGAAGCACGACGCCGATCCGGAGGGCGGTCGGGCCATCGAGCGGGTGGCCACCGGGCAGTACCTCTGATCCCTCCGTGCCACCTGCTCCCGGACCCGGGGGCCTCCACCCCTCATCGGTAGGCTGACCAACGTGGCCATCCACAAGATCTGCGGGATCGAGACGGAGTACGGGATCGTCGTCCGTGGCGCGGAGGACCAGAACCCGATCGCCGCCTCGTCGGTCCTGATCAACGCCTACCTCCAGGACCTCGACCAGGTCCACGACCGCGCCGGCGGCGCCCCGAAGGTCGACTGGGACTTCGAGGACGAGCAGCCCGGTACCGACGCCCGCGGCTTCTCGCCCCTCGGTGCCATGGCGCCGGAGGTCGAGACCCACCTGGTCAACGCGGTGCTCACCAACGGCGCCCGCTACTACGTCGACCACGCCCATCCGGAGTGCTCCACGCCCGAGTGCGCGGACGCCCGCTCGGTGGTCGTGTTCGACCGCGCGGCCGAGCGCATCCTGCAGGTCTCCATGGACGCCGCCCGACGGCTGCTGCCCGCCGGCCAGGAGATCGTGATCTACAAGAACAACTCCGACGGCAAGGGCAACTCCTACGGCTGCCACGAGAACTACCTGATGGACCGGGCCGTCCCGTTCGGCCGCATCGTCGGCAACATCACGCCCCACTTCGTCACCCGCCAGATCTTCTGCGGCGCCGGCAAGGTCGGCTGCGAGGCCGGCCTCGGCCCCGACGAGGTGCCCTACCAGATCAGCCAGCGCGCCGACTTCTTCGAGGAGGAGGTCGGGCTCGAGACCACCCTGAAGCGCCCCATCGTCAACACCCGCGACGAGCCGCACGCCGATGCCCAGAAGTACCGCCGGCTCCACGTCATCATCGGCGACGCCAACCTGTCCGAGGTCGCCACCTTCCTGAAGGTCGGCAGCACCGCCCTGGTGCTGGCGATGATCGAGGACGACTACCTGCCCCGGCAGTTCGCGTTCGCCTCGCCCATCGGCGCCCTGCGCCGGATCAGCTACGACCTCACCCTGCAGCGCCCGGTGGCCCTGGCCGACGGCACCACGGTCACCGCCCTCGAGGTGCAGTGGGAGCTGTTCGAGCGGGCCCGCAAGTACGCCGACGAGGTCGGCCTGGAGTGTGTCGGCGAGGCCGTGGGCGCCGAGGTGCTGCGTCGCTGGGAGGCCACCCTCACCGCGCTCGAGACAGACCCCGCCTCGCTCGCCGCCCAGGTCGACTGGATCGCCAAGCACCGCCTCATCGACGGCTACCGCGAGCGGCACGGCCTCGACTGGGGCGACGCCCGGCTCGCGGCTCTCGACCTCCAGTACCACGACCTCCGGCCGGAGAAGTCGCTCGCCGCCCGGGTCGGGCTCGAGCGCATCACCGACGACGCCGAGGTCGAGCTGGCGATGACCGAGCCGCCCCTCGACACGCGGGCGTACTTCCGCGGCAAGTGCCTCCAGAAGTACGCCGACGACGTGGTCGCCGCCAACTGGGACTCGCTCGTGTTCGACATCGGCGACGAGCCCCTGCGGCGGGTCCCGATGATGGAACCTGCGCGCGGAACCGCCGCCCATGTGGGTAGCTTGATCGCCGCGAGCGCAACCTCGGCCGAGCTGCTCGAACGGCTCGGTTCCTGAGGCCCACCCGCCACCCGAAAACGAGGTCCGATGGCCGAACGTGAGCAGATCCGCAAGAGCCCGAGTGAGAAGCCCGAGGTCGAGGTCGACGACGCGCCGGCCACCTCCGAGAAGGGCGAGAAGCTGAAGGCCGAGCTCGACGACCTGCTCGACGAGATCGACGAGGTCCTCGAGACCAACGCCGAGGACTTCGTGCGCAGCTTCGTGCAGAAGGGCGGCGAGTAGCCGCCTCGAGCGGCCGTCGCGCCACCACCGACCCGGTAGCCTCCACGCCCGTGACCATGCCCTTCTTCACCCCTGGCGACGACCCGGGGCCGGACTTCTCGGCGTTGATCCGCCGGGTCGGCCTCGCGCCGGCCGTTCCCACCGCCGACGTGAGCGATCGGCTCACCATCACCCACGGCACGACGGTGGTGGCGATCCGCTACGCCGACGGCGTGGTGATGGCGGGCGACCGGCGCGCCACCGCCGGCAACCTGATCGCCCATCGGGCCATCGAGAAGGTCTTCCCGGCCGACCGCCACTCGGGTGTCGCCATCGCCGGTGCCGCCGGTCCGGCCATGGAGATGGTCAAGCTCTTCCAGCTCCAGCTCGAGCACTACGAGAAGGTCGAGGGCACCGCCCTCTCCCTCGAGGGCAAGGCCAACCAGCTCGGCGGGATGGTCCGCTCCAACCTGCCGGCCGCCATGCAGGGGATGGCCGTCGTCCCGATCTTCGCCGGCTACGACCTGCGCCGCCGGGCCGGTCGGCTCTTCCAGTACGACGTCACCGGCGGCCGCTACGAGGAGTCCAACTTCGCGGCCAGCGGGTCGGGCAGCCTCCATGCCGGCACGGTCGTGAAGCTCGGCTTCCGCGAGGGCCTCGACCGCGACGACACCGTCGACCTGGCCCTCACGGCCCTGTTCCAGGCCGCCGACGAGGACTCCGCCACGGGTGGCCCCGACATGGTCCGTGGCATCTACCCGGTCATCGCCACCATCACCGACGAGGGCTTCACCCGGGTCCCCGACGACGAGATCGCCGTGCGGTTCGTGGCCCTGCTCGAGGTCCTCACCGGTCGTGAGGCCGGCTCGAGCCGCCTGTCCGAGACCAGCACCGACACGGGGGCCGTCGAGTCATGAGCATGCCCTTCTACGTCGCCCCCGAGCAGGTCATGAAGGACCGGGCTGACTACGCCCGCAAGGGCATCGCCCGCGGCCGGTCGCTCGTCGCCACCCTCTACGAGGGCGGCATCCTGATCTGCGCCGAGAACCCCTCGTCCACCCTGCGCAAGGTCAGCGAGATCTACGACCGCATCGCCTTCGCGGGGGTCGGCAAGTACAACGAGTTCGACCAGCTCCGCATCGCCGGCGTCCGCGCCGCCGATCTCAAGGGCTACACCTACAGCCGTGAGGACGTCGACGCTCGCAGCCTCGCCAACAACTACGCCCAGATCCTGGGCCAGGTCTTCACCCACGAGATGAAGCCCATGGAGGTCGAGATCCTGGTGGCGGAGGTCGCGGCCGTCGGCGCCGACGACCAGCTGTTCCACATCCTCTACGACGGCACGGTGATGGACGAGGACCGCTTCACGGTGCTCGGCGGCGAGGCAGAGGCCATCGCCGCCCGCATGGACGAGGGTTGGAGCCAGGGCCTCGACCTGCAGGGTGCCCTCCGGGTCGCGGTGGCAGCGCTCTCGGGCCCCGACCGCACCCTCCCGGCCGAGGACCTCGAGGTCGCCGTGCTCGAGCGCACCGCCGAGCGTCGGGCCTTCCGGCGCATCGAGCGCTCCGACCTCCCGGCCCTGCTGCCCGCCGTCGTCGCCGACGCACCGGCCGAGCCACCGGCACCGGCCGAGGGCGACACGCCCGCCGACTGATCCCCCACACCGCCGTCGGAACCGTCCGCAGCGTGCGCCGCGGCGACGGCCCACCCCGGTAGCGTGCGGGCGATGGAGCGGCGCATCTTCGGCCTCGAGAACGAGTACGGCGTCACCTGCACGCTCCGCGGCCAGCGTCGGCTGAGCCCCGACGAGGTCGCTCGCTACCTCTTCCGGCGAGTCGTGTCCTGGGGGCGCAGCTCCAACGTGTTCCTCGCCAACGGCGCGCGGCTCTACCTCGACGTCGGCTCCCACCCCGAGTACGCCACCCCCGAGTGCGACTCCATCCACGACCTCGTCGTCCACGACAAGGCGGGGGAGCGCATCCTCGAGGGCCTCCTGGCCAGCGCCGAGCAGCGCCTCGCCGAGGAGGGCATCCGGGGCGACATCTACCTGTTCAAGAACAACACCGACTCGGCGGGCAACTCCTACGGCTGCCACGAGAACTACCTCACCAGCCGCCACGACGACTTCGCCCACTACGCCGACGCGCTGATCCCGTTCCTCGTCACCCGCCAGATCTACGCCGGTGCGGGCAAGGTGCTCCAGACCGCCCGGGGTGCCATGTTCTGCATCTCCCAGCGGGCCGAGCACATCTGGGAGGGCGTGTCGTCGGCCACGACCCGCAGCCGTCCCATCATCAACACCCGGGACGAGCCCCACGCCGACGCCGAGCGCTACCGCCGGCTCCACGTGATCGTGGGCGACTCCAACATGAGCGAGTACGCCACCTTCCTCAAGGTCGGCAGCACCGCCATCCTGCTGCGCATGCTCGAGGAGCCCAACGTCGTGCTGCGCGACATGACCCTCGAGAACCCGATCCGCGCCATCCGCGAGATCAGCCACGACATCACCTGCACCCGCAAGGTGCGCCTGGCCAACGGGCGCGAGGCCAGCGCGCTGGAGATCCAGCAGGAGTACCTCACACGGGCCCTGCGCTATGCCGAGCGCCGCGACCTCTCGCCGATCGAGAAGCAGGCCCTCGGCATGTGGGAGCACGCCCTCACCCAGATCGAGAAGGACCCCCTCGGCCTCGACCGGGAGGCCGACTGGGTCACCAAGTACAAGCTCGTGGAGGCCTACCGCGAGAAGCACGACCTCCCGCTGAACCATCCGCGGGTGTCGCTGCTCGACCTCCAGTACCACGACGTCAACCGTGACCGCGGGCTCTTCTACAAGATGCAGCGGCGGGGCATGGTCGAGCGCATCTGCGACGACACCGAGATCAACGAGGCCGTCGACACGCCTCCGCAGACCACCCGGGCCCGGCTGCGGGGCGAGTTCATCCGCACGGCCAAGGAACGCAAGCGTGACTACACCGTCGACTGGGTGCACCTGAAGCTCAACGACCAGGCCCAGCGCACCGTGCTCTGCAAGGACCCGTTCCGCTCGCACGACGAGCGTGTCGAGAAGCTCATCGCTTCGCTGTAGCGATCCATGGCCCAGTCCGACAAGCTCGAACGGCTGATGAACCTCACGGCCGCACTGCTCGACGCCGAGCGTCCGCTCACGGCCGACGAGATCGCCGAGCGGGTCACCGGCTACGCCGAGGGCCGGGAGGCCTTCCGGCGTACCTTCGAGCGCGACAAGGACGAGCTCCGGCAGCTCGGGGTGCCGATCGAGTCGGCCGTCATCGCCGGCTCGTACCCCGAGGTCCACGGCTACCGCATCGACCGCTCCGACTACGAGCTCCCCGATCCCGGACTGGCCCCCGACGAGCTCGCCGCGCTGCGCCTGGCGCTGCAGGCCGTACGGGTGGGGGAGCAGAGCGGCGACGGCTCCGAGGCGCTCTGGAAGCTGGGCGGCGCGGTCGCCACCGATGCCGACCTCGGTGGGGGCCCGGTGGGGGCCGGTGCCGTGGCCTCGCTGCCGCCCGATCCGTCGTTGGTGCCCCTCTTCAGCGCGGTGCTCGATCGGCGCGTCGCCCGCTTCGACTACGCCTCCTCCGGCGGCGACGCCGAGCGCGTGGTCGAGCCGTGGCGCCTCGACTACCGCCGGGGCCGCTGGTACCTCACCGCCCACGACCTCGACCGGGGCGAGGAGCGCAACTTCCGCCTCGACCGAATCCGGGGCGACGTCACGCTCGAGGAGCCGGGAACCTTCACCGGGCCGGCGCCGAGCACGCCCGAGGAGCCCGACCAGCCCTGGCTCTACGGCGATGGCGAGGCCGTCACGGCGGTGCTGCGCGTCGACGCCGGGCAGGCCCACTGGGCCCTCGACCAGCTCGGCGCCGACAGCGTCATGGAGACCGATCCCGACGGAACCACCACCTTCGCCGTGCCCGTCACGTCCTGGCCGGCGTTCCGGTCGTTCGTCTTCAGCTTCCTCGACCATGCCGAGGTGCTGGAGCCGGCCGACCTCCGCGCCGACGTGGTGGCGTGGCTCTCCGGGCTGGCGGGGGAGGGGCGATGAGCAAGGCCCTCACCGCCCAGGAGCGGCTGCGCCGGATGCTGGCCATCGTCCCCTGGGTGGCCGGTCAGCCCGACGGCGCCACGATCGAGGAGATCTGCCGCCGCTTCGACCTGGCCCCCGACCAGCTCCAGGCCTGCCTCGACACGGTGTTCATGGTCGGCGTGCATCCCTACACCCCGGATGCCCTCGTCGATGTCATCGTCGACCACGACAGGGTCCAGATCCGCCTCCCCGACTTCTTCCGGCGGCCCCTCCGCCTCACCCCGGCCCAGGCGTTCGCCCTGCTCGCCGCGGGGCGCAGCCTCCAGTCGGTGCCCGGTGCCGACGAGTCGGGCCCCCTCGCTCGTGGCCTCGCCAAGCTGGCGGCGACGCTGGGCACCGACTCCTCTGCGGTGGTCGAGGTCGATCTGGGTGAGGTCGCGGGCGACGACCTGGCTCTGCTGCAGCAGGCGGCCGCCGAGGGCCGCAGCGTCGAGATCGACTACTACAGCTACGGCCGCGACGCCCAGGAGGTCCGCCGGGTCGACCCATGGCGGGTCCAGGCGGCCCAGGGGCAGTGGTACCTCGAGGCGTGGTGCCACCGCAGCGAGGCCGAGCGCGTCTTCCGGGTCGACCGCATCCGTTCGGTCACCCTCCTCGACAGCACGTTCGAGCGGCCCGCCCCGGCCAGCCCGCTGGAGGTGTTCCGTCCCACCGCCGACGACCCCCGCGTCGTGCTCGACCTGGCGCCCAGCGCGGCCTGGGTGGTGGGGCAGTACCCCGTCGAGGTGGTCGAGGAGCGCACTGACGGCCGGCTCCGCGTCACCCTGGCCATCGCCGCCGTGCCCTGGCTCGAGCGGCTGCTGCTGCGCCTCGGTGCCGACGCCACCGTGGTCGACGCCCCGGACGGGTTGGCGGGGGTCGGCGAGGCCGCGGCCCGCCGCGTCCTCGAACGCTACGGGCGCTAGGTTGGCCGTCCCCGGCACGCCGTGCCCCCACTCGACCGCGAGCGACCAGTGACCGCACCGCAGGACCCCCAGCCGGATCCGATCCCGGCGAGCGAACCCTCCGAGCCGGCGAGCGGACAGGACACCGGCGACGCCGTCGCGGCGACCACCACGGCCGAGCCGAAGGCCAAGAAGCCGAAGTCCGCGGTGACGAGCACCATCGAATGGGTCCTGGTGATCGGTGGCGCCATCCTGCTGGCGGTCATCGTCAAGATGGTGCTGCTGCAGGCCTTCTACATCCCGTCGGCCTCGATGTACCCGACGCTCCAGAAGGGCGATCGGGTGCTGGTGAACAAGCTCAGCTACAAGCTCCACGACGTGAACCGGGGCGACGTCGTGGTGTTCGAGCGGCCTCCGTCCGAGACGGCCACCAACATCCCCGACCTCATCAAGCGGGTCGTGGGCCTTCCCGGCGAGCAGGTCGTGATCGAGGGCGGCCACGTCTACATCGACGGCCAGCTGCTCGCCGAGCCGTACCTCCCCGAGGGCGTCACCACGACCGCGGAGAACGCACCCTTGAAGTGCGCCCGGGAGGCGCCGTGCGTGGTGCCCGATGGCGACGTCTGGGTGATGGGCGACAACCGCAACGACTCGAAGGACAGCCGCTACTTCGGGCCCATCGAGGAGAGCTCCATCGTGGGCCGCGCCTTCGTCCTGGTCTGGCCCCTGAACCGGCTGGGCCTGCTCTAGCTCAGGTCAGGCGGTCGAGCTCGCTCACCATCCGGTCGACGTGGTCGCTGTACACCCCGTCGATCCCGGAGCGCAGGAGCTCGCGGAGCACCCGTTCGTGCTGGGCGTCCCAGCCGAAGGCCAGGACGTCGAACCGGTGCGCCATGGCCACCAGGCCGGCGTTCCAGTCGGTGTGGTGCATGTTGAGCACGTCGATGCCGGCGGCTGCGCTGCGGGCGACGTGCAGCTCAGGGCTGCCCTCCAGGCGCTTCCCCCTCGTCGACTCCACGAGCTTCACCGCAGGTGAGAGCTCCCGCCACGCCGCGACGGTGCGCCAGTCGGGGTGACAGAGCCACAGCCGGGCCTCGGCTCCGGCATCGCGTGCCGTGGCGACCACCTCTGCGGCGGCGGACGGGTCCTTCACGTCGAGCGACAGCTCCAGGTCGGTGCCCACCGCCTCGTAGAGGTCGGCGAGGGTCGGGATGTGCTCGGGGAGCTCGGCCCGGTCGAGCTCGGCGATGGGTCGGCGCCGCAGCCGGCCCCCGACGACCCCGTCGTGATCGAGCACGGCGTGCCCGTCGGCGGTGATCCACACGTCGCTCTCGAGGCCGGAGGCGCCGAGGCGCACGGCGAGCCGGAAGGCCTCGAGGGTGTTCTCCGGGGCGTGGGCCCGGGCCCCGCGATGGGCGAAGCCGATCGGTGGGCGCAGCGATGGGAGGCGGGTCACCCCACCAGCATGCCGCCTCACAGCCACGACCCGGACGGTCCCGGCCCGATTCCACCACTCTGCGTGACCTGGCGGGCGGAATGTCACGCAAACCGGTGCTCAAGGAGACGCCTCGTCCGGACGACAACTCCTGCGGGGAAAGCCCCCGGAAGCAAAGGAGCTGGTGACATGGCGACGATCCGGGCGACGTGCACGGTCTGCGGAGATGTCGAGCTTGGTACGGCGGACGTGCGAGTTCGCGTCGACCCCACCAACCATCAGGGCACCTACTCCTTCGTCTGCCCGCGCTGCGACACCCTCGTGGTGAAGCCCGCCCAGCCCCGAACCGTCGACCTCCTGCTGGCCTCCGGCGTCGAGTACGACATGGTCGCCGACCCGAGCCACGCGGCCGAAGAGCACCCCGACGGTGAGCCCATCGCCGAGAGCGACATCGACGCCTTCAGCGAGCTGCTGGGCGACGACCGGGCGCTCTGGGAGGCCTTCGAGGCCGCCGACAGCCACCCCTGACGCCGACCGGTGCCGAGGGGCCCTGTGTCGTTCATGGGCCGCGAACGGCTCGTCAACAGCGTGTGAACTCGCCTCGGAGAGCGGTCGGAACGGCCCTCGCGATCTCGGATCCCCCAAGCCACCTGGCTAACATCTGACCTCATGTTCAACGTCGGTGGTGGAGAGATCATGGTGATCCTGCTCCTCGCGTTGCTCGTGCTCGGCCCGGAGAAGCTGCCGGAGTACACCCGCAAGGCGGGTCGGTACATCAACGAGTTCCGCCGCGTGACCTCCGGCTTCCAGGAGGAGTTCCGGTCGGCCGTCGACCTGGGCGACCTGCTCAGCCCCACGCCGGAGAAGGCCGCCGAGCCGCCCGAAGCCACCATCCCCGACGACGCCCTCGACCGCACCACCGAGGGCCCCCGACTGCTGCCGAACGACCCGCCTGCCGCCCCGACCGTCCCGTCCGAGCCGGCGGCCCCGGCCGCCGCCGACGTCGCTCCCGTGGCCGAGGCGCCGAGCCCGGCGCCGTCCCAGCCCCCGAAGGGGTCCTTCGCGGCGGACATCACCCCCGCGCCGGGAACGGGCCCCGAGCTGATCACGCCGTCGCGCCCGCCGGTCGACCACCACGGCGACCCGGGCAGCTCCAGTGCGGCCTGAGCCCGCGGTCCACCCATGAGCGCGCAGCCTGCCGCCGAGCCCACCACCGGCGGCCACATGACCATCTGGGAGCACCTCGCAGAGCTGCGCTCCCGGATCTTCAAGGTGGCCATCGCCGTGGGCGTCGGCATGGTCGCCGGCTGGTTCGTCTTCCCCTACCTGCTCGACTTCCTTCTGGTCCCGTTCAAGGCGATCCAGCCCGATGCGCAGGTGATCGCCACCGAGCCGCTCCAGACCTTCACCCTCAGGCTGCAGATGTCGCTCTACATCGGCATCGCCCTCGCCATGCCGGTGATCCTGTGGCAGCTCTGGCGCTTCATCACGCCGGCGCTCTACCCCCACGAGAAGAAGTACGCGGTCCCCTTCATCGCCAGCGCCCTGCTGCTGTTCGTCATGGGTGCCGCCCTCGCCTACGAGATCCTCGTCCCGACCCTCGACTTCCTCGTGCACATCGGCGGCCCGAACATCGCACCGCTCTACACGGCCTCGAGCTACATCACCCTGATCGTCTGGATGATGCTGGCCTTCGGCGTGGGGTTCGAGTTCCCGGTCATCATCGTGGCCCTCGAGCTCCTCGGTGTCGTGACCCCTCGGCGCCTGCTCAGCTGGTGGCGCCCGGCGATCGTGGTCATCGCCGTCGTCGCCGCCGTCATCACCCCGAGTGGTGATCCCATCTCCATGATCGCCCTCGCCATCCCGATGCTGGTGCTCTACGCCCTGTCGATCGCGGTGGGCGCCTTGGTGCTGAGGCTCCGTGACCGCGGTCGGCGCAAGAAGGCGGCGGCAGAGGCCGCGGCGACCGTCGACGCCGACTGACGGTGCCGTCCCGCCGGGCCTCCTGCCGGACCGGTGAGGGCCCGGCCCTAGCCTGGGTCCAGTGACCGACACCGCCGACAGGGGCTTCGCCCTCGACCGCTTCCAGCTCGAGGCCATCGAGGCCATCGACGCCGGTCGTTCGGTGCTCGTCAGCGCGCCCACCGGGTCGGGGAAGACGGTGGTGGCCGAGCACGCGGTGGCGGTGGCCCTGGCCTCCGGCGGCCGGGCCTTCTACACGACGCCGATCAAGGCCCTCTCGAACCAGAAGTACCACGACCTCGTCCGCCTCCACGGGGCCGACCGGGTCGGGCTGCTCACCGGCGACACGGCGGTCAACGGCGACGCCCAGGTCGTCGTGATGACCACCGAGGTGCTGCGCAACATGATCTACAGCCGGTCCCCGGCGCTGGAGCGCCTCGAGTGGGTGGTGCTCGACGAGGTCCACTACCTCCAGGACGCCTACCGGGGTCCGGTGTGGGAGGAGGTCATCGTCCACCTCCCTGCGGCGGTGCGCCTGGTGTGCCTGTCGGCCACGGTCTCCAACGCACCCGAGCTGGCCGACTGGATCGGCACCGTCCGTGGCCCCACGTCGGTGGTGGTGGAGGACAAGAGGCCCGTCACCCTCGACAACTGGTACATGGTGGAGGACACCCAGGCCGGGCAGATGGCACTGCTCCCGGCGCTCGTGGACGGCAAGGCCAACCCGGACGGCAGCCGCTTCGACACCGACCCCCGCGATGCATGGCGCGGACGCGGCGGTGGACGACCCCGCCGGCGCTACGCCACCCCTCGGCGCGTCGACGTGGTCGAGCTGCTCGCCGAGCGGCAGATGCTCCCGGCGATCTACTTCATCTTCAGCCGGGCGGCGTGCGACGACGCCGTCACGGCCTGCATCGGAGCCGGGCTGCGCTTCACCGGGCCCGACGAGCGGGCCCGCATCCGCCAGATCGTCGAGCGTCACGTGGCCAACCTCAGCGACGACGACCTGCGCATCCTCGAGTACGACCGCTGGCTCGCCGCAGTGGAGGCGGGCATCGCCGCCCACCACGCCGGGATGGTCCCCCCGTTCAAGGAGGCGGTGGAGGCCTGCTTCGTCGAGGGCCTGGTGAAGGTCGTGTTCGCCACCGAGACCCTCGCCCTCGGCATCAACATGCCGGCGCGCACGGTGGTGATCGAGAAGCTCACCAAGTTCACCGGCGAGCGCCACGAGTTCCTCACCCCGGGGCAGTACACCCAGCTCACGGGCCGCGCCGGGCGTCGGGGCATCGACGACCACGGGCACGCGGTCGTGCTCTGGAACCCGTTCGTGACCTTCGACGAGGTCGCGGGCCTGGCCGCCAGCCGCAGCTTCCGGCTCACCAGCTCGTTCCGGCCGACCTACAACATGGCCGCCAACCTGGTGCGCCGGTACCCGGCCGACGAGGCCCACCGGTTGCTCAGCCTCTGCTTCGCCCAGTACCAGGCCGACGCCGAGGTCGTGCGGCTCGAGCAACGGCTCGAGCAGCGCCGGGAGCGGCTCGACGACCTGAGGGCCGAGGCCACCTGTGAGCGGGGCGACGTGGGGGAGTACCGCGTGCTGCTGGAGGGCGAGCGCAGCCCCAAGGGGGCGCCGAAGGGTGGCCGGGCCAGCGCCGTCGAGGACGGGCTGCGGGCCCTTCGGCCCGGCGACGTGCTCTGGCTCGACGGCAGCGGCGGTCATGGTCGGGTGGCCGTGCTCTCGGTGTCGCACCGCAAGGGCGGCTCGGTGCGGGTGAAGGCGCTGACCGCCCAGCGGCGCGTCCTCGGGCTGGGGGCGTCGGACTTCGAGGAGCCACCCGAGGTCGTCGGCACCCTCGCGCTCCCCACGCCGTACACGCCGATGAAGCCCGCCTTCCAGAAGCAGGTGTCGGCCGACCTCGAGCGCTTCGCCGCCGGGGGAGCGGGGCGCGGCCGCGGGCGCGGTGACCGCAAGGGTCGGGGCAAGGCC
>Ga0075026_100000569_pt1 | contig 14997 bp, 14 predicted proteins | sample Str012_2_FD_71392 | JGI IMG/M metagenome (GOLD analysis project Ga0075026, IMG submission 71392) | Freshwater sediment microbial communities in response to fracking from Pennsylvania, USA - Straight Creek_MetaG_SC_2012 | ecosystem: Environmental > Aquatic > Freshwater > Creek > Sediment...
GAACAGACATGACAAAAAACCTGACCATCCATTCCGCTGTTGAAGCCCTCTCCGGGTCTTCCCTGCGTTGGGTTTTTCCTGTCCGCCCCCGGACAGTTTTTGCCTTCCGACCTACCCCCTTTTGGGTGCGACGTTGATACCCCCCTTTTCAGAGGGGCCGCTCAGGCAGCGGCGCCTTGCCCCCCTTCCCGGGGAGCCCCATCTTCCCTGACATACGTGTCGTCATTACGTAACACCCGTCCGAACATGGAACAGCAGCAGACTTTCAAGATATTGATCGCCGACGAGTCCCATTACCATTACGCAGAGACCATTTGTGAAGAGATGTCCGAGTCCGCCAAAGCCCGCGGCACTGGCATCGCCACCCGTTCGCCCGAATACATCCGCGAGAAGATGCGCGAGGGCAAAGCCGTCATCGCCCTGACCGAACAGGGCGATTGGGCCGGATTCTGCTACATCGAGACCTGGAGCACCGGCGAATACGTGGCCAACTCCGGCCTCATCGTTTCCCCCCATTACCGCAAAGGCGGACTGGCGAAGTCCATCAAGCGGAAGATCTTCGAACTGAGCCGCAAGAAATATCCCGACGCCAAGATATTCGGCCTGACCACGGGCCTCGCGGTCATGAAGATCAACTCCGAACTCGGCTACGAGCCGGTGACCTATTCCGAACTCACGCAGGACGAAGCTTTCTGGGCCGGCTGCAAGAGCTGTGTCAACTACGAGATCCTGATGAGCAAGCAGCGCAAGAACTGCATGTGCACCGCGATGCTCTACGATCCCAAGGACCACTATGAGCCTGAAGAGACCAAGGAGTTCTTCGACAAGAAGTCCAAGGTGCTTGAACGCCTCAACCGTATCAAACAGTGGAAACTGCTCCGACCCTTCCTGAGCCGTGAAGGCTCCGCAAAGTCGTTGTTGGCCACCCTATTCCCCTTCCAGACCCGTTAAATCAACCGTCAACATGTCCAGGAAAGTCGTACTCGGATTCAGTGGAGGCCTCGACACCTCTTTCTGTGTCAAATACCTCACGGAGGATCAGGGCTTCGAGGTGCATAGCATCATCGTCAACACCGGGGGCTTCACGGCTGAAGAACTCGTGCAGGTCGAAAAGCATGCCTATGCGCTCGGCGTGAAGACACATACCACGGTCGATGCCGTCATGAGTTATTACGATGACATCATCCGATACCTCATCTATGGCAATGTGCTCAAGAACAACACCTACCCTTTAAGCGTGAGTGCGGAGCGCCTGAGCCAGGCCCTGCACATCGCCGCGCATGTGAAGGCACTGGGGGCGGATGCGGTCGCGCACGGCAGTACAGGCGCCGGAAACGACCAGGTACGCTTTGACATGGTGTTCCATATCATGATCCCGGGCGTGGAGATCATCACGCCGATCCGCGACCTCAAGCTGAGCCGCGAAGCCGAGATCGAATACCTCAAGGGCAAGGGTGTGGCGATGAACTTCGACAAGGCGCTCTACTCCATCAACAAAGGTCTCTGGGGCACCAGCGTCGGCGGCCGGGAGACACTTTCCTCCAAGGGCATGCTGCCCGAGTCCGCCTGGCCCACACCCGTCACCCAATCCGGCAGTGAAGAGGTGAAGCTCGTCTTCCGCCAGGGAGAACTCATCGGCATCAACGAAAGGTCATTCGACCACCCTACCGGTGCGATACAATACCTTCAAACCCTTGCCGGTCCTTATGGCATCGGGCGCGATATTCATGTCGGCGACACCATCATCGGCATCAAGGGCCGCGTCGGCTTCGAGGCTGCAGCACCCATGGTCATCCTGAAGGCGCACCACGCGCTCGAAAAGCATGTGCTCACCAAATGGCAGCTCAACTGGAAGGACCAGCTGGCGCTCTTCTACGGAAACTGGCTGCACGAAGGGCAGATCCTGGACCCGGTGATGCGCGACATCGAGGCCTTCCTGAAGCATTCGCAGGAACAAGTGACGGGCGAAGTGTTCGTCCAGCTCCTTCCCTACCGATTCCAGGTCATCGGCATCGAATCGCCGTACGATCTCATGAGCAGCCGTTTCGGTAAATACGGCGAGATGAACACAGGTTTCACGGGCGAGGACGTGCGCGGCTTCTCGCGGATCTTCGGCAACCAGACCTCCATCTTCCAACAAGTCAAAGCGGATGCGGAAGACAAGCAGGTTTGACCCGCTGCGGCGGTACGGATGGGGCCGTGATTGCACCGGCTGGGAATTGTCGGAAGAGGAAGGCCTGTCCATGAAAGAAGAATCAATGCCCACGGGGGCCGCGGAAAAGCTGCACCTACATCGCCATGCCACGCAGGTGTTCTACATCCTGAGGGGTGAAGCCACCTTCGAGATCGAAGGCCAACGCATCAAGGCCGTGTCTGGAGAGAGTCTCACGATCCGTCCAGGTGAGCCTCACCGCATCCTCAATGAAAGCCCGGTGGAACTGACCTTCATTCTGTGCTCCGCACCATCAACGCGGAACGACCGCACCGATATCGACGAACATGAATAAGATCAATATAGGCATCATCGGCGGCGCCGGGTACACCGGGGGCGAATTGTTGCGCATCCTCGTGAACCACGCGGCCGCTAACATCGTCTTCATCCACAGCAAGAGCAATGCCGGCCAGCCCGTCGCGAAAGTGCATGCCGACCTCGCCGGCGAAACGGACCTGCGCTTTTCCGACACCATGGACTTCAGCGTGGATGTTCTCTTCCTGTGCGCCGGACATGGCGAAGGAAGAAAGTTCCTGCAGGAGCATGATGTTCCCTTCAGCGTTCGCATCATCGACCTTTCGAATGATTTCCGTCTCTCTGCGAACGCGGATATCAAAGGTCGCCATTTCACATATGGATTGCCTGAACTGAACCGGGACAGCATCCGCGGAAACCGGACCCATGACATCGCCAACCCGGGCTGTTTCGCCTCTGCGATCCAGCTGGGCCTGCTGCCGCTGGCACAGGCCGGGCTGCTGAAGGCCGTCCAGGTCACCGGCATCACCGGCTCCACCGGTGCGGGACAATCGTTCAGCCAAACCTCGCATTTCAGTTGGAGGGCCAACAACATCCAGGCCTACAAGACCCTCACCCACCAGCATCTGGGCGAGATCGGTGAGGGCCTCCGCTCCTTCCATCCCGGACAGGACCTCGAGATCAACTTCATTCCCTGGCGCGGGGATTTCACCCGTGGCATATTCGTCAGCTCGTTGCTCGATTGCGACCTTCCCGAAGAGGATATCTTCCGACAATACGAATCATTTTATAAGAGCCATCCCTTCACACATGTGTCCCGGGAGCCGATCGCACTCAAACAGGTGGTCAACACCAACAAGTGCCTGGTACAGCCCGAGAAAGTGGGGTCCAAGCTCGTCGTACATTCCGCCATCGACAACCTCCTCAAGGGGGCCTCGGGGCAGGCGGTGCAGAATATGAACCTGATGTTCGGCCTCGAGGAAAGCGAAGGGCTGAAACTCAAAGCCAACTTCTTTTAAAGAGACGCAGCAACAAATACAGATGAAACTATTCGACGTCTATCCGATAAATGACATCACCATCGAGCGCGCCAAGGGTTCGCAGGTATGGGATGACAAGGGCCAGGAATACCTGGACCTTTACGGTGGCCATGCCGTGATCAGCATCGGCCATACCCATCCGCACTATGTGGAGCGGCTGACCGAGCAATTGAACAAGGTGGGCTTCTATTCCAACTCTGTGCGCATCCCGCAGCAGGAACAGCTGGCCGATCTGTTGGGCCGTGTCAGCGGGAAGACCGATTTCCAGCTCTTCCTCTGCAATTCCGGTGCTGAGGCCAATGAGAATGCGCTGAAGCTCGCATCCTTCCATACCGGAAGGAAGAAGGTGGTCGCTTTCAAAAAGGCCTTCCATGGCCGTACGTCGCTGGCGGTGGCCGCGACCGACAACCCTTCGATCGTGGCACCGGTGAACCGCACGGACAATATCGATTTCCTGCCTTTCAATGATGAAGCGGCATTGGAGGAACACTTTTCAAAGAGCGGTGATGCGATCGCCGCGGTCATCATCGAGGGCATCCAGGGCGTCGGTGGTATCAATGTCGCATCTGAATCGTTCCTCCGCAAGATCCGTTCCCTTTGCGACCATCATGGCTCCGTGTACATCGCCGATGGCATCCAGTGCGGCTATGGACGCAGCGGCAGATTCTTCAGCCATGATTTCGCCGGCGTGGACGCCGACATTTATTCGATGGCCAAGGGCATGGGGAACGGATTTCCAGTGGCCGGTATCATGATCGCTCCGAAGATCTCGGCGAAGCATTTCATGCTGGGCACCACCTTCGGAGGCAATCACCTGGCTTGTGTGGCGGCCCTCGCTGTGCTGGAAGTGATCCAGTCGGAGGACCTGATGGCCAATGCAGCCGCCGTCGGTGACTTGCTCATGGGCGGTCTGCGCGATATCCCACAACTGAGTGGAGTGCGCGGCCGCGGACTGATGATCGGCTTCGATGTTCCCGATCACCTCAAGGACCTCAAGAAGAACCTGCTCTGGAAACGCCGCATCTTCACCGGTGAAGCCAAGCCCAGTGTCATACGCCTGCTGCCCTCCCTGGCCCTCACGCCTAAGGATGCCGGGCATTTCCTGGATGCCATTCGCCAGGAAGTACTTCAACTCGAGAACCTGTCAACCCCCGCCCATTGATATGAGGAATTTCATCTCCGTTCACGACGTGCCCGATATCGGCGCCCTGGTCAACGCCGCGCTGCGGTACAAGAAGGATCCTTATGCCGACCAGGCGCTGGGGCGACGCAAGCGCATCGGCTGCCTCTTCCTCAACCCGAGCATGCGCACACGACTGAGCACACAGATCGCCGCCCAGCAGCTGGGCATGGAGGCCATCGTGTTCAACGTGGGTCAGGAAGGCTGGGCGCTGGAGTTCGAGGACGAGGCCATCATGAGCGGCAACACGGTGGAGCATGTGCGGGACGCCGCACCCATCATGGGCAAGTATTTCGACATCCTTGCCATCCGCACCTTCCCCTCACTGAAGAACCGGGAGGATGACTACAGCGAACTCTATATCAAACAGTTCATCAAATATGCGGGCATCCCGGTGCTCAGCCTCGAAAGCGCCACCCTGCATCCCCTTCAAAGCCTGGCGGACATCATCACGATGACCGAGGTGATGGAAGAGAAAAAGATCGTTCGCCCGAAGGTGGTGCTCACCTGGGCACCGCATGTCAAGCCCCTGCCTCAATGCGTGGCCAATAGTTTCGCACAGTGGGTGAATGCCTGGGGGCAGGCTGATTTCGTCATCACCCATCCCGAAGATTATGAATTGGACGAAGCTTTCACGAAGGGTGCGACCATCATCCAGGACCAGGACGAAGCGCTGAAGGGCGCTGACTTCGTGTATGTCAAGAACTGGAGCACCTACCGCGATTACGGGAAGATATACGTCAATGACCCGAGCTGGATGCTCACCAATAAAAAACTGGCAGGCACCCGGAACGCCAGCGTCATGCATTGCCTTCCCGTTCGACGCAACGTGGAGCTGAGCGACGAGGTGCTCGACGGTCCCAGCAGCATCATCACCCGCCAGGCTTCCAACAGGATCTGGTCGGCACAGTCGGTGCTGTCCACCCTGCTGAAGGACAACCCCACGCCATGAGCGCGAAAGAGACCCTGCATATCATCAAGGTCGGTGGCAACATCATCGACGACGACGCCAAGCTGGCGCGGTTCCTGAAGGACTTCGCGGCGCTGGAGGGGCGGAAGATCCTCGTGCATGGAGGGGGCAAGCTGGCCACGCGCATGGCCGAGGAACTGAAGCTTCCTCAGCAGATGGTCAATGGCCGCCGCGTCACTGATGCCGACACGCTGCGCATCGTGACGATGGTGTATGCCGGTCAGATCAACAAGAACATCGTCGCCTCCCTGCAGGCACAGGGCTGTACAGCCCTTGGTCTCACGGGCGCCGACGGTGATGCCATCCGGTCCCATCGCCGCGTGAAGGGCGAGATCGACTACGGTTTCGTGGGTGATGTGGATGCCGTGAATGCAGCACTGGTTTCCGGCCTCCTTGAACAGGGGCTTTCTATCGTCATGGCACCGATCACGCACGATGGAAAGGGACAGTTGCTGAACACGAATGCGGACACCATCGCGCAGGAATTGGCGACGGGGCTTTCGCAGCGGTACAGGACCGTGTTGCTCTACTCGTTCGAGAAAAGCGGTGTGCTGTTGGACGTGAACGATGAAGCATCCGTCATCCCGCTCATAACGCCGGCCCGCTACCGTGATCTGCTGGCGGGAGAGAAGATATTCGCGGGGATGATACCGAAACTGGATAATGCGTTCCGTGCCCTGGAAAGTGGTGTGGACCGCGTGCTCATCGGTCAGGCCGAGGATCTGCCCGCCCTGGTGAGTGGCCGCAGCGGCACTGCCCTTAGCCTACAAGACTGAACCATGGAACATGTGATCAAAAGGTTGCTGGATCGCGGTACGAAGGGACTCATCTTCGACATGGACGGGACCCTCGTGCACAACATGCATTTCCACCGACAGGCATGGTATGCTTTCCTGGAACGCCACGGCATCGATGTGGTGGATGAGGATTTCGACCGCAAGAATGCCGGCACCATCGTGGAGATCGTGCCCCGTTTCTTCGAAGGCCTGACCGATCATGCCGAGATCATGCGCCTGGGCATGGAGAAAGAAGCGCTGTATCGCGAGATCTACCGGCCGCATGTGCATCCCCTCCCGGGCCTGCGTAATTTCCTGGAAGCTGCGAGGAATGGAGGCCTCAAGCTGGCCCTGGCCACCGCTGCCGATCAGGGCAATATCGATTTCACCCTCGAAGAACTGGGCATTGTCAGCCATTTCGATGCGATCACGGGCAGCGAAGAGGTCAGCAAAGGAAAGCCTGACCCGGAGGTCTTCCTGGTATCCGCCCGAAAACTCGGGCTATCGCCTTCGGAGTGCATCGTGTTCGAAGACAGCCATGTCGGCATACAGGCCGGGCTGGCCGCCGGCATGGACGTGATCGGCATGGCCACCACCCATACCCGTGCAGAACTCAAAGAACGACCCTTGCTCGCCATACTGGATGATTACGATTCCATCCGTGACATCGACCTAAAGAAACCATCATGAGCAAGTACGAAACACTGCAAGAAGATGCGCTGGCGCTGCTGAAGGAACTCATCGCAACGCCTTCCTTCAGCAAGGAGGAGGACCAGACGGCGGGTGTCATCTGCCGGTTCCTCGGCCTGCACCGCATCGAACATGCGCGGACCGACAACAATGTCTTCGCCTGCAGTCGCCATTTCGATCCCGCCAAGCCAAGCATCCTGCTGAACTCGCATCATGATACCGTGAAGCCGGCGCGCGGGTACACGCTCGACCCGTTCACGCCCCTCGAACAGGATGGCAAACTCTTCGGGCTCGGCAGTAATGATGCGGGCGGGCCGCTGGTGGCCTTGATAGCGACTTTCGTTCATTTTTATGATCGCGAGGACTTGAAATACAATATCGTTCTTGCCGCCACCGCTGAAGAGGAGATCTCTGGCCCGAATGGTGTTGAGCGTTTGCTGGCTCAGGCCTCTTTCATGGACCGTTTTGGCGCGAAGGGCATTGACTGTGCCATCGTCGGCGAACCTACGAAGATGCAGATGGCCGTGGCAGAGCGCGGCCTGATGGTGATGGATTGCATGGCCCGCGGGCGTTCCGGACATGCGGCGCGCAATGAGGGGGATAATGCCATTGAAAAAACGATGCGCGACATCGCGCGGATCGGACAGCTGTCGTTTCCGAACATATCCCCGCTTCTGGGGCCGGTGAAGCTCACTGTCACCGTCATCGAGACGGAGAACAAGGCGCACAACGTGGTGCCCGCCACCTGCAAATACGTGATCGATGCCCGGGTGAATGAGCTCTATACCTTTGACGAGGTGCTGGCTGTGTTGGGCAGGGAACTGGAAAGCGAAGTGCATCCCCGCAGCACGAGGCTGAAGTCCACTTCCATCGCTCTCGATCACCCACTCGTGCGCGCAGGCATATCGTTGGGAAAGACATACTATGGCTCACCGACGACCTCCGACAAGGCCCTGATGAACTTCCCCGCCCTCAAGATGGGCCCGGGCGATTCCGCCCGCAGCCATACCGCGGATGAATACATTTTCGTGGACGAGGTACGGAACGGTATCGAAGACTATATCAAATTACTGGAGCAAGTGGTCGGCTGACCACGCTCCCAAACCTGAAGGCGCATGAAACTCTGGCAAAAGGAACACACGGCCGTGTCCGCGGCGATCGAAAAGTTCACCGTGGGACGCGATCGCGAATTTGACTTGCAACTGGCCCCCTTCGATGTGATGGGCTCCATCGCCCATGTGACCATGCTGGGCGAGACCGGCCTGATGAGCAAGGCCGACGCCGACAAGGCCGTGAAAGGACTACAGGACATCGCCGCCGACATCGCTGCCGGCCGCTTCGTCATAGAGGACGGCGTGGAGGATGTGCATTCGCAGGTGGAACTGTTGTTGACCCGCCATATCGGAGAGGCGGGCAAGATGATCCACAGCGGCCGGAGCCGCAACGACCAGGTGGCCACCGACATCAAACTTTACCTGCGCCATGAAGTGACTGAAATGCGTGATCTCGTCAAAGAGCTCTTCGACATGCTGCTCGGGCTGAGTGAGAAACATAAGGGCAAACTGCTCCCTGGTTACACCCACCTGCAGGTCGGCATGCCTTCTTCCGCCGGACTCTGGCTGGGTGCCTATGCGGAGAGCCTCGTGGACGACCTGGAAATGCTGGCCGCCGCTCATGCGGTCGTCGACAAGAATCCGCTCGGCAGTGGCGCCGGTTACGGTTCTTCGTTTCCCCTGGACCGAAAGCGCACCACCCAACTGCTCTCCTTCGCGACCTTGAACTGGAACTCCGTCTATGCCCAGATGAGCCGTGGCAAGTCCGAGAAACTGGTGGCCATGGCCCTGGCCAGCATCGCGACGACGCTGGCACGCCTGTCGATGGATTGCTGCCTGTACCTGAACCAGGATTTCGCCTTCATCAGTTTTCCGGATGAGCTGACGACCGGCAGCAGCATCATGCCGCACAAAAAGAATCCGGATGTTTTTGAACTGGTGCGCGGGAAATGCAACCGCATTCAGTCCACCTCCAACGAGTTGGCCCTGCTCACGACAAACCTGCCCTCCGGTTACCATCGTGAGATGCAGCTGACCAAGGAGGTGCTTTTCCCAGCCATCGGCGACCTGAAAGACTGTCTCAACATTCTTCAGATCATGTTCCCTGCCATGACCGTGCGCGACAACATCCTCGACGCTGACAAGTACAAATACATCTTCAGCGTCGAATCCGTGAACGAGCTGGTCAACCAGGGCATTCCCTTCCGCGAAGCATACAAGGAAGTAGGCAACAGGATCGCCGCCGGCACCTTCAAGTATGATGCCTCAAAAGGACTTCACCACACGCACGAAGGCAGCATCGGGAATCTCTGTACGGAGGACATCAGGAATGAGATGGAGAAAGTGCTGAGGAAATTCGCGCATTAGCGAATGGGCGAATTAACGAATTGAACAGCCAGTCACTGAAATGCATGCTTCCCGGACTAAATGCCCGTGAGGTCGTTGAGAAGGTGGGCTTCGTAGCGAAACGCACCCTTGGAAGTGGGGTCGATCCGGTGAATTCGCGAATTCGCTAATCCGCCAATTCGCGAATTCAAAGACTCATCATCTCCTTGAACCGCACTGCCTGCCGGCGGCTCACTTCGATCTTTTCGCCACCGCGCAGCTCCAGCAGCAATCCGCCGTTGAAATAAGGTTCCACCTTCTCGATCATGCGGAGGTTGACGATATGTTTCCGGTTGGCCCTGAAGAAAAGCCGCGTGTCGAGGCGCTCTTCGAGTGCGTTGAGGGATTTCAGGATGAGGGGCTTGTTGGTGCCAAAGAAGACCTTTGCATAGTTGCCGACCGACTCGAAGAGGCGGATGTCCGACAACTTCACGAACCAGCAGCGTTCCCCGTCCTTGACGAAGACCTGGTCGTTCTCGCCAAGGGAGCCGCGGTTGATGGCTTGTCCTTCCGCCGAGATGGACATGTCGGAACGATCCTCGACCTGGTCCAGCTTCTGGATGGCATCTGCCAAGCGCTTCGGTTCGATGGGTTTGAGCAGGTAGTCGAGGGCATTCACCTCGAAAGCCCTCAGGGCATATTCGTCGTATGCGGTGGTGAAGATGACTTCGGGGGCCCGTTCCAGTTCGGCCAGCATATCGAACCCGGTCTTTCCGGGCATCTGGATGTCGAGGAAGATGAGGTCCGGCTGGAGTTCCTCGATGCGCTGAATACCCTCACCTGCGTTGGCAGCTTCCGCCACCACTTCGATCTCGGGATAGTCGGAAAGCAGCTTGCGCAGTTCATTGCGAGCCAGCCTTTCGTCGTCGATGATGATCGCTTTCTTTGCCATGGTCCTGTCTTTTTGGTGCTTCAATCGTGGAGCGGCATGATCACGCGCGCTTCCACCATGTTATCCTCCGTATCGTGTATCTCGAATTTTGCGGCGCCGCCATACAGGAGGCCCAGGCGGTTGGCGGTACTGTTCAGCCCGAAACCATCCTTGTTGATGCCACCGTTCAGCTTGCCGGTGTTGCGCACGATCAACTCATGGTTGTTGTCGCGGTAATCAGAGATGATCCGCACCACACCGCCATGAAGGTTCCGGCTGATGCCATGCTTGATGGCGTTCTCCACAAGGGTCTGCAGCATCATCGGCGGCACGGGTTGGTCCAGGGTGTCCTCGTCGATGTCGTACTCCACTTGCAGGCGATCCTCGAACCGGATATGTTCCAGCGCCAGGTAATCCCGTACGATGTTCAACTCACGCTCCAGGGTCACCGTCTCCAGGTTCTCCGCCTGCATGCTGCTGCGCAGGATGTTGCTGAGCTCTGTGATCGCATCCCGCGCCCGCGAGGGATTCTCGTCGATGAGGGCCCGGATGCTGTTCAGGGCGTTGAAGATGAAATGCGGGTTGATATGCGACTTGATCGTCTTCAACTCAAGCTCCTTGACCAGGGCCTGCAGCTTGAGGGTGTCCAGCTGCTGCTTCCGGTTCTTGTCGATGTAGTGATAGATGAAATAGATGCAGTTCCAGATGAAGAAATACACGAAGCAGTAGAAGGCGTTGCTGATGATGACCTCCGATTCGCTTTGCAGGTTCTCCTGCGCATTGCGGAGCTGGAACAGGCTCGTGAACAGGCTTTCGAAGATCCCGACGATCACGGAAAAGATCACCGTGACACCGATGATGCCGGCGATCTGCTGGTTCAACGGACGCTGAAGGATATTGCTCCGGCGGATCACGATGCGCATCAGGTGCGAGAATGATATCCCGATGCCCACGAACACGATCAGGCGGCCGAACATGGAGGGGTTCAGCTTGTCGAAGGTGATCGCGAAAAAGATGTTGATGACGATGAACATGCCCCAGCCAGCGGCCTGGAACAACCAGTATTTGGGCAACCTGTTCAGAAATCCGGGCATGGTACTTATTGGGCCCAAAACTAAGGGTCCCATCGACCAATGATAAGCCTTTTCGACCAATGGCGAAAAAGCCGGATTACAGGTCCGTCGCGATTTTCAGGCTTCTGTGAGCAGGTACTTAAAGCAACCCCCGGGCGTTATACAGGTGCACGGTCCTGCTTTCCGATACCCAAACCATGACATGAAAGCCGTGGGAACACGTATATCATTCATAGTCATTGCATTGGGCCTAGTCCTGTACCTGAAGTACATCTTGAGAACTCATACCCTGGCCGGACTAACGTCAGACATACTATGGCGGGGCTTCCTGCTGGATCATACCATTTCCGGATCATCGGCCTGACGACCGGCCACGAGGCGGAAAGAAGGCTTGCAAAACGCTGACAATGTTGAACCTTATGACTTTTCGTATGTTGCAAACCTGAACGGGCCGGGTGGCAATTTTGCGTAATTTTGCCGGAACGCCGACCAACCATCACATGAAACATCCCGCAGGTCCCCTCTTGAGCCAGATAGACTCCCCTGCAGATCTGAAAAAGATCGGCAAGGAGCAGTTGCACCAGGTCTGTGACGAGCTGCGCCAGTACATCATTGACGTGGTGAGTGTGCATGGTGGTCACTTCGCTGCCAGCCTGGGCGTCGTGGAGCTCAGTGTGGCCCTTCACTATGTTTACAACACCCCGTACGACCAATTGGTCTGGGACGTCGGCCATCAGGCTTATGGGCACAAGATCCTGACAGGCCGTCGCGACAATTTCGATACCAACAGAAAATACGGGGGCCTCAGTGGTTTCCCCAAGCGCAGCGAAAGCGAGTATGACACATTCGGCGTGGGGCATTCCAGCACATCCATTTCCGCCGCCCTGGGCATGGCCATCGCCGCCAAATACAAGAACGAGGACCGCCGTTCGATCGCCGTCATCGGCGATGGGGCGATGACCGCCGGCATGGCCTTCGAAGCCATGAACCACGCAGGCGTGGCCGATGCCGACGTCCTGATCATCCTGAACGACAACTGCATGAGCATCGACCCCAACGTGGGCGCGCTCAAGGAGTACCTGACCGACATCACCACCTCACCCACTTACAACAAGCTGAAGGACGATATCTGGAACGCGCTGGGCAAACTGCCTGTCGGAAAGACCTTCAGCCGCGAGATGGCCAGCAAACTCGAGCACAGTGTCAAGGGATTCATCAGCCAGAGCAGCAACCTGTTCGAGGCGATGAAGTTGCGCTACTTCGGTCCGATCGATGGACACAACATCACCAAGTTGGTGGATACCATGCAGGACCTCCGGAACATCCCCGGTCCTAAGCTTCTGCACATCATCACCACCAAGGGAAAAGGTTATACGCTGGCCGAACAAGACCAGACCAAGTGGCACGCACCGGGCCTATTCGATAAGGTCACGGGCGAGATCCTGAAAAAGACCTACGACAAGCCGCAACCTCCGAAATACCAGGATGTTTTCGGTCACACCCTGGTCGAGCTGGCTGAGGCGAATGACAAGATATTCGGCATCACGCCCGCTATGCCTTCGGGATCCTCCATGAAATACATGATGGAACGTTTTCCGGACCGTGGCATTGATGTCGGCATTTGTGAACAGCATGCAGTGACCCTCAGCGCCGGCCTGGCCACACAGGGCATGCGCGTCTTCTGTAACATCTATTCCTCCTTCATGCAACGCGCCTATGACCAGGTCGTGCATGATGTGGCGATACAGAAACTGCCGGTCGTTTTCTGCCTGGACCGCGCAGGCCTTGTCGGCGAGGATGGACCCACCCATCATGGATGCTATGACATCGCCTTCATGCGCTGCATTCCCAATTTGGTGGTTTGTGCGCCGATGAATGAGCAGGAGTTGAGGAACATGATGTACACCGCCCAGCTGGACGAGAATGGCCAGCCTTTTGTCATCCGTTATCCGCGTGGCGAAGGCATGATGCCTGAATGGCATACCGCTTTTGAAAAAATGGAGGTGGGCAAGGGCCGCAAACTCCGCGAGGGCCGTGATATCGCCATACTCAGCTTCGGTCATCCGGGGAATTTCGCAGCGGCCGCCATACGGGACCTCAAGGCCGACGGGATACAACCTGCACATTACGACATCCGCTTCGTCAAGCCCCTGGATGCGGAACTCCTGCACGAGGTGTTCGGCCGATTCGACAGGATCATCACGGTCGAGGACGGAACGGTTGTCGGTGGCTTTGGCAGTGCCATCCTGGAATTCATGGCCGAGCACAACTATAAAGCAGAAGTACGCATCATGGGCATCCCTGACCGGATCGTCGAACACGGAAGCCTCCGGGAACTTCACGCCGAATGTCATTATGATGCCGCCGCCATTGCGGACACCGTAAGGGAAATGATGAAGGACAAGGTCAAGGTGAGCACGATCGCAGGCTGATCATCGGCAATTCTTCAACCCCTCAAGATCCATGGAAGTGAGCAAGGCCACATTCCGGGTGATCTTCTCAATGTCCCAGTCCCACCAGCGCAATTCCAGCAGGTCTTCAATGTCTTCTTCCGGGAATCGTTTCCGGATCGTAGCGGCAGGATTGCCCCCGACGATGGCGTAAGGTTCCACGTCGCGTGTGACCGTGGCGTTGGTGGCGATGATGGCCCCATCGCCGATGCGCAGACCGGGCATGATGGTGGCCTGGTGGCCGATCCAAACATCGTTGCCGATCACCGTATCCCCTTTGTTCGGAAAATGCTTCCCCTCCATCGCACCCTGCCACCCTTCTCCGAATACCGCAAAAGGATATGCTGTGACGGCCTCACTCAGGTGATTTCCTCCGTTCATGATGAAAGTGGCACCGGACGCGATCATGCAGAATTTGCCAATGACCAGCTGGTCACCGTTGAAATCGAAGAGGTACCGGACATTTCGTTCGAAATTGTTGACATCTTCAAGATCGTCATAGTAAGTGTAATCCCCCACGACGATGTTCGGGTTCCGTACGATGTTCTTGAGAAAGCAGAGTCGGCCATAACCCGGAAGGGGGAAGGCCTGGTGTTTGTCCGGTGCGGGCATGTTTCGTACATGTTTGAGGTCAGGGTTCTATGATGATATCGAGTGCCGCCAACAGGCCGGGAAGGCCGCGAAGACGGAACATGGCTTTTTTCAGCTTCGTTGCACGTGGGTCGATCGTAAATCCTTCAGAGGTCCGCAAGTCCACCCTTTCCAGGTTGGCAGCATTGAATTGTGAACCGCCCAATGCGCAGTTTTCAAAGACGGAGCTTGACAGGTCCGATTCCGTGAAGTCCACTTCCGTCATGTCGCAGCGAATGAACTTCGTCCCCTTCATGGACTTCCCATGAAAGGATGCATATTCCAGCCGGCAGTCCGTGAAGGATACCGCGAACAAGAATGGATGGCAGTCCGTGAACTGAAGTCCCGTCAGCTTGCAATCCCGGAACGCCACGGTCTTCATCGTCGTCCCCTGCAGCTTCATATTTCCGAG
>Ga0075026_100000570_pt1 | contig 14991 bp, 13 predicted proteins | sample Str012_2_FD_71392 | JGI IMG/M metagenome (GOLD analysis project Ga0075026, IMG submission 71392) | Freshwater sediment microbial communities in response to fracking from Pennsylvania, USA - Straight Creek_MetaG_SC_2012 | ecosystem: Environmental > Aquatic > Freshwater > Creek > Sediment...
TACCTGAGCTACATCCATGACGACTGCGTCGAGAACGACCGACTCGTCAACGGCACGATCGACAACTCGTTCCTCGACGGGTGTTACGTCGGAATCTCCACCCGTCGCTCCGACGGCACCACGTTCGACGGCCATCTCAACACCGTCACCATCTCCAACTCCTTGGTCCGACTCCAGGCGATGCCCACCGTGTACTCGGGAACGGCCGCGGGTCACGGCGGGTTCTTCAAGTGGGACACCACGGCGGCGAGGACGAGTCCCGGGCTCGACATCTCCAACTCGATCTTCCGTGCCGACCAGGACACGAACCACCAGGACCTGAATCTGCCGAGCGGCTATCCGGTGACGTGCTCAAACAACGTCATGGTGTGGCTGGGTCCGGGCCCATTTCCCGGGTCGTTGCCGAACTGTTTCACCGTCACGACCGACCGGTCGGTGTGGGACGCCGCCGCGCAATCGTGGACACTCGCCCACCCGGGCGTCGTGACCGGTCCGGAGGTCTCGGTCGGTGACGCGTCGATCGTCGAGGGGACCACCGGCACCCGCGCCCTGCGGTTCCCGGTCTCGCTCTCGCGCCCTCCCGGGATCGGCAACACGGTGAGTGTCTACTGGTCGACCGCACCGGGGACCGCGAAGACGACGGACTACCAGACCGCGAAGGGCAAGCTGACCTTCACCGGCAGTCAGGTGATGAAGTACGTCAGCGTCGGAGTGACTCCTGATGCCATCGACGAGAGCGACGAGCAGATGTATCTCGTCGCGGCCGGGGTCGACGGTGGTCAGAACCATCGGGAACGGGGGACCGGCACGATCGTGGACGACGATCCGGGTTCGGGGGTCAACCTCTCCGTTTCGGATGGACTCGTCGTCGAAGGCGATGCCGGCGCCCGGTCGCTGGTGCTGCCGATCGCACTGACCACCCCGGCCACCACCGACGTGCTCATCCACTGGTCGACCGTGGCCGGCACGGCGGCCGCCGGGAACGACTTCGTGGCGAAGTCCGGCACCGTCAAGATCGGCCCCTCCGGACGGATGACCACGGTGACGATCCCGCTGTTGAGCGACACCGTTGCCGAGGGGACCGAGTCGTTCCAAGTGGTGGTGGATTCCGCCAGCGGCGCGACGATCGTGGACGGAACCGGTGTCGTCACGATCCTCGACGACGATTGAGCCCGTGGGTCAGGTGGTGGTGGGAGCGCGGCGCGCCGTCGGAGTGAACGCGACCTTCAGCGACTCGTAGCCACTCACGAAGTTCGCCGGCCGGTGGGTCGGCTCCGCGGCGTCAACGAGGTGGATGTCGGGGAGCCGATCCAGGAGCACGTTGAACAGCGCGCGGAGTTCGAGCCGGGCAAGCGAACTGCCGAGGCAGAAGTGCGTGCCGAAACCGAATGCGACATGATCGTTGGGGGCCCGGTCGAGGATGAACGTATCGGGGTCCGCGAAGTGCTCGGCGTCCCGGTTGGCCGAGGGGTAGAGGAGTAGCAGCTTCTGGCCCTCCTCCAGGGTCTTGCCGTGGAACTCGACGGTGCGCGTCACGGTGCGGGCCATGTTCTTGATCGGCGTGACCCAGCGCAGCATCTCCTCGACCGCGGGCACGACGAGTTCCCGGTCGTCGAGCAGCCGCTTCCAGTTCGACGGGTCCGCGAGGAGTTGGTACATCCCGCCGGACATCACGTGGCGCGTGGTCTCGTCGCCGCCGATGAGGATCAGTAACGACTCGTGGAGGAGCGAATCGTCGTCGAGCCGGTCGCCGTCGACCTCGGCGTGGACGAGGACGCTCATGAGGTCGTCACGCGGACAGGCCCGGCGGTCCTCGATCACCTTGGCCGAATATTCCGCGTACCCGGAGAAGGCGGCCATGGTCTTGGTGAGCAGGTCGAGATCGTTGGTGCCGAGTCCGCGGAGCAGGTCGTCGGACCACTCCAGGAGCGTGGCCCGGTCCTCGGGTTCTACCCCGAGCGCGTTGCCGATCATGATCAACGGCACCCAAGCCGCGACATCCCAGATGAAGTCACACTCGCCGCCTTCGCAGACCTCGTCGAGCAGCTCGTGCACCAGCGCGGTGATGTCCGCTTCCTGCGCGCGCACCCGGTTCGGCGTGAACCCCTTGGCCACCAGCTTGCGGCGCATGCGGTGCTCGGGGTCGTCGAAGTCGATCATCATCGGGATCGGACCGGTGTCCGGTCGGATCCCGCCGGCGTTCGAGAACGTGGCGGTGTCGGACTCGATCTCTTTGATGTGGTCGTACTTGGTGATGCCCCAGACGCCGCCCTCGGGGTCCCAGTGGACGGGATCGTTCTCGCGGAGCCAACGCAGCTCGCCGTGGGGATTGCGGCCCCAGAACGCCCCGCTGACCAGAGAGTCCATCGGTGCGTGAACGTCGGCCATGTCCGTGTCCTTCGGGGGGAGGGGCGATGCGTCCGCAATATAGGACGGCCCACTCCGCGCGGTCTGCCGTCGGGCCGGAACCCTCCACGGCGATATCGTCGACACCTTCTGGGTCGCTAGCTCAACTGGCAGAGCACCGGGCTTTTAACCCGTCGGTTCCGAGTTCGAGTCTCGGGCGACCCACCAGCGGACGGGAGTGACGTGATGACGGCGACACCGGTGCACCAACTCGACCTGCCCGCGTTCGATCCGACCGGTCTCGATCGCGAGTCCCGCCGCGCCGCGCTCGCCGAAATTCAACGCGACCATTGGGTGGCGCGTACACCGCTGGGCTTCTCGATCGTCCGGTACGCCGACGCGGTGGCGCTCCTGCGGGATCGACGGTTCCATTCCGCGCTGTCGCTCATCCCGCAGATGCAAGGGCTGAGCGCGGAGACGATGGAGAATCGGCGGCCGTCGATCCTCTCGATGGAGGGAGACGAGCACGCGCGTCTCCGCCGCCTCGTCGCGCCGGCGTTCACCCCGGCCGCGGCCAACCGACTCCGACCGTTCATGCAGACGGTCATCGACGAACTGCTCGACACCGTCGAGCCCGAAGGCGCGTGCGACTTCGTGACCGCGGTGTGCGAGCCGTACCCGATCCCGATCATCTGTGAATTACTCGGCGCGCCGCGCGAGGACTGGCAACGGTTCTCCGAGTGGGCCGTCGACATCTTCAAGATCTTCAATCAGAACCTGGCCGAGGATCTCCCGGCGATCGAAGCCGCGGGTGCGCAACTCGACGCATACGTGCGGGCGTTGGTCGATACGCGTCGGCGTGATCCGAGCAGCGATCTGTTGTCGGATCTGATCGCAGTCGAAGAGGCGGGCGACCGACTCTCGACCGACGATCTGGTGATGTTGGCCGAGGCCGTGCTCATGGCCGGGACCGACACCACGCGCAATCAACTCGCGTGCGCGATTGCACTCCTCGGCGCTCATCCCGATCAGTGGCAACGCCTGGTGGCGGATCCGAGCCTCGCGGCCGGCGCCGTCGAGGAGACCATGCGCTATCTCGGCGCGGTGCAGGGAACGGTCCGGGTCGCGGCCGAGGACATCGAGTACCGCGACGTCGTCTTCCCTCGCGGCACGCTCGTGTTCGTCGCGTTGGCGACCGCCAACCGCGACGCGGACCAGTTCGCGGATCCGGAAGACTTCGACATCACGCGGGAGTCGCGAGTCCCGAACCTCACCTTCGGATCCGGCATCCACTATTGCCTGGGCGCGCACCTGGCGCGCGCGGAGCTGCAGGAGTCCCTCGCGCTGATCGCCACCCGGTTCCCGAACCTCGAACTCGCCGGTCCGGTGGCGTGGAAGCCGGACAACTTCGGGATCTGGGGCCCGGCCTCACTGCCGGTGCGGTGGTCACACTGACCGACGGAGCCGATTGGCACCGTCTCGAGAGGGTCAGCCGGTAGGTTGCCGGACATGCCGAGCGTCGTCGTCGCCGACGTCGTCCCGCTGGTGCAACTGGGCCTCGCGACCGTGTTGCGCGGCGAGGGCTTCGAGGTCGTGGCCGCGGTCGCGGCCGCTCGAGACGTGGCCAAGGCGGTCGTGGAGCACGCGCCCGACCTCGTCGTGGTCGGAGCGGTCAACGACCTTCCGATCGACGAGATGGCACGCCAGGTCCGGGAAGCTGCTCCGGAGATTCGCGTCGTCGCGTTGTTGACCCGAGCACCTCGCGAGACCCTGGCGGATCTGCTCGCGGTGGCGGTCGACGGGTTGGTGGCCCGAGCAGTGACCTCCGCGGACCTCGTGCGGGCCGTCGCACGGGTGATGGCCGGTGAGCGCTACATCGACCCGGGTCTGATCAGCGGCGACGCGCCGGACGAGGCCTTCGAACCGATGGCACTGACGGGGCGCGAGCGGGAAGTGCTCGGACTCCTCGCGGCGGGGAGTTCGAACCGCGAGATCGCAGCTGCGCTGTTCGTCTCACTCCCGACGGTGAAGACCCACCTTGCGCACATCTACGACAAACTCGAAGCTCGCAACCGCAATGAAGCGCTCGGGCGTGCGATGACACTCGGTCTGCTGACCTGAGCCCGCAGACCGGCGCGGCGCGCCGCCACGACGACCTCTAGGCTGGGGTCGTTCCACCCTCCACGGAAGGGGATGTGCCGTGCTGGTACTCACCCGCAAGGTCAACGAGCGGATTGTGATCGGCGACAACGTGGTGGTCACGGTGCTCGAAGTCCGCGGTGACCAAGTCCGCCTCGGTATCGACGCGCCGCGCGAGGTCAAGGTGTTCCGCGAAGAGGTGCTCCAGCGCGATCCGCCGAGCTGACGGCGATCCGGTCAGCCGTCGACGGCGGGAACCACGAGCACCGGCCGCTCGGCCTGGTGCAACAGCTTGTTCGCCGTGGCACCGAGCAGCGCGCCGCGTAACGGTCCCTCACCGTGGTGGCCGACGACGATGAAGATCGCGTCGTACTGGTCAGCCGCCGCGATCAGACCGTCGACGGCGTTGGCATCGACGAGTTCGCCCTCCGCCGTGAGCGTTGTTCCCTCGAGCCGGGTCATTGCCTCGGCCAGGCGCGTCCGACCGAGCTCCTCGATCTCGTCCCGTTGCGCGCCGGCGGCCCCGCCCGCGAGCAGCGCCGGAGGCTCGTAACAGAAGATGACGTGCAGTGCCGCGCCGAGTCGCCCCGCGAGATCGCTCGCCGCGTCCAGTGCCTTCACGGCTCCCTCGGAGCCGTCGTAGCCGACGATGATGTTGTCCATGGTCAGTCCTCCGTCACTCGGACGCCACCGAGCGGTGGTGCCTCGCCTTCGAACGGGCCGGGACGGAGCTCGGGCGGGTCCCGACGCAGATCGAAGAAGTCCCGCTGACGCGATCTCCACCAGAGCATCAACGGGATCCCGATCACGAGCATCCCGATCCCGGTGACGAACTCCAGGCTGACGCCGAAGAGCGCACCGTTGCCTTGGTCGTTGCGGAAGTCCCACGTCGACTTGACGAACACCCAGGTCAGGATGACGGCGCCGAGGAACGGCCCGACTCCCACGTACAGGAACGACTTCCAACTCTTCGTCAGGTGGCGCCAGAAGTAGATGACGCACGCGTATCCGGTCGCGCCGTAGTAGAAGGCGATCATCAGTCCGACCGCCGCGATCGAGGCACCGAGGACGTTGCCGCTCCCGCCGAGCTGGTTGGAGAGGAGTGTGAGCCCGAGGTACCAGATGACCGAGAGTCCGCCGAAGAACCACGTGGCGTTGGCCGGAGTCAAATGGCGGGGGTCGATCTTGGCGAACCAGTCCGGGAGGGCCTTGTGGGCGCCCATGGCGAGGCCGGAACGGGCGGCCGGGAGGATGGTGGTCTGTGTCGTCGCAATGGCCGAACTGAGCACGGCGAGGACCAGGAGCTTCGACCATCCCGAACCCATCACGGTCTTGCCCAGGGCGCCGAGGATGTCGCCCGAACTGTCGTTGGCGACGAAGCCCGCCCCGCGCACGCTCTGGGCGGCGACGGCGACCACGACGTAGGTCAGTACCAGCACCAGGGTGGACACCACCGCGGCGATGCCCGGGGTCCGGCGCGAGTCCTTGGTCTCCTCGTTGACGGCGACCGCGGTGTCCCAGCCCCAGTAGAAGAAGACCGCGACGACCATGCCGCCCGCGAGGGCACTCGAATTCTTGATCGCGAACGGATTCAGCCAGGACCAGGCGGGCGTGACCGTGTGAGGGTCCTTGCTGACGATGGCCTGGTACAGGGCGAGGCCCGAGAAGATCACGAGGATCACGAGTTCGGCGACGAGCAGCACGAACTGGGTGCGAGCGTTGAGCTCGATGCCCACCACGCAGATCCAGGTCATCAGGAGGATGAAGATCGCGCCGACGAACGTGACCCAGAACCCCCCGGTGTTCTGCGCGATGCCGTCGGCTCCGAAGAGCTGGAACGTGTACGAGCCGGCGATCTGACCAGCACTCGGCATGAAGACGAGGTCGGCGACGATGATCGCCCATCCGGCAATCCATCCGCTCTTCGGGCCGACCGCGCGCGTGACCCATGTGAACGTCGTGCCGCAGTCGGGATCGGCGCGGTTGAGGTACTTGTAGGCCGCGGCGATGAAGAGCATCGGCACGAACGCGATCAGAAGGATCGCGGGTGCCTGATTGCCGACGTCGGCGCTCGCCGCGGCCGCGATGGCCGTCAATGAAGCGGCGATGCTGTAACCGGGCGCGGTGGAAGCGACCCCGATGACTGTCGTCGACAGCAACCCGATGGCGCCGGACTTCAGGCCCTTGTCGCTGACCCCGTGTTCCGGTGGACTTGTTGTCTCGGTCATGGAGCCCCCTGACGAATGACCGGTGGTGTTCGCTACGACGCGAGCGCCTCCGCGAGTGGTGTTGCCGTGTGTCCGAGTGCTCCGGCGACGATCGGGTGCGTGATCCGCCCGTCGACGGTGTTGACGCCGAGCGCCAGTGCGGGATCCGCCTGGGTCGCGCGAGCGACGCCCTGGGTCGCGAGTTGCAGCACGTAGGGCAACGTAGCGTTCGTGAGACCGTACGTCGATGTGAATGGCACCGCGCCCGGCATGTTGCCGACGGCGTAATGCAACACTCCGTGCCGTTCGTACACCGGGTGGGCGTGCGTTGTCTCGTGCGTGGTCTCGATGCAACCGCCCTGGTCGACCGCGACGTCGACGATGACCGCTCCGGGTTTCATCATTCTGACCATGTCCTCGGTGACCACGATCGGTGCGCGACCCGCAGGGACCAGCACCGCGCCGATGACGAGATCGGCGTCCGCGACCGCGCGCGCCACTGCGCCGCGGTTCGAGGCGAGCGTGACGATGCGACCCTGGTGGATCTGGTCGACCCAGCGCAGCCGGTCGATGTTCTTGTCGAGGAGGAGCACCTCGGCCTCCATGCCCTGCGCGATCCACGCGCTGTTCCAGCCCACGTTGCCGGCACCGAGTACGACGACGCGCGCCGGTCGTACGCCGGGAATGCCGCCGAGGAGCACACCGCGGCCGCCGAGTTCGCGTTCGAGGAACCGCGCGCCCACCTGCGTGGCCATTCGCCCCGCCACCTCGCTCATGGGCGCGAGCAGGGGGAGCGCGCCGTTGACCTGCACGGTCTCGTACGCGATGCCCGTGGTGCGGTGCTCGAGCAGTGCAGCCGCGACCGTCGGATATGCAGCGAGATGGAGGTAGGTGAAGAGCACGAGGTCGGGACGTAGGTGGCCGAACTCGGACTCCTGCGGTTCTTTGACCTTGAGCACCATGTCGGCGCGTTCCCATACGGCCGGTCCCGAAGCGACGATCTCGGCGCCGGCCGCGGCGTATTCGTCGTCGGAGATCGCGGAGTCGGCGCCTGCGTCACGTTCGATGAGCACGGTGACGTCGTGCGCGACGAGTTCGTGCACGCCGTCAGGCGTGATCGCGACGCGGTGTTCGCCCTCCTTGACCTCGCGCACCACTCCGGTCGTGAGGGCCAACGGGTTACGCGATCCGCGTGAGCTGGTCGGTCGCGGCGGTGAGGCAGCGACGAAGAATGCTCTCGATCTCGTCGAACTGGGTCTCGTCGGCGATGAGCGGGGGGGACAACTGGACCACCGGGTCGCCCCGGTCGTCGGTCCGACAGATCAACCCTTCTTCGAAGAGCAATGGCGAAAGGAACCCGCGCAACAGCGCTTCGGACTGGGCCTTCGTGAAGTGCGCGGCGGTCTCGGGGTCGGCCACCAGCTCGAGCGCGAGGAAATAGCCGGCACCGCGGACGTCGCCGACGATCGGGATGTCGCGCAGTCCTTCGATGCGTTCTCGGAACCCGTCTTCGTTGGCGCGAACGTGATCGAGGATGCCCTCGTCCTCGAACAGCTCGAGGTTCTTCAGGCCGACGGCGCAGCTCACCGGGTGGCCGCCGAAGGTGATGCCGTGCAAGAAGCTCGACGTGCCCTCGAGGAACGGTTCGGCGAGATGGTCGCGACAGATCACGGCACCGAGCGGTGAGTAGCCGGACGTGAGCCCCTTCGCGCAGGTGATCATGTCGGGGAGGTAGCCGTAACGCTCCGAGCCGAACATGTAGCCCAGGCGCCCGAACGCGCAGATCACTTCGTCGGACACGAGCAGGATCCCGTAGCGGTCGCATATCTCCCGGACCCGCGGGAAGTAGCCCTCGGGGGGAACGAAGCACCCGCCCGCGTTCTGTACGGGCTCCAGGTAGATGGCGGCCACGGTCTCCGGGCCTTCCCACAGGACACGGTCCTCGATCGCCTGGACCAACGAATCGCAGAACGCGGCGTCGTCCTTACCGAGCGGGTGGCGGTAGCGGTTCGTGTTCGGCACGTGACTCGCGCCCGGCGTGAGCGGTTCGAACGGAGTCCGCAACGACGGGACGCCGGTGATCGCCAGCGCGCCGAGCGTGGTGCCGTGGTACGCGGTCTCGCGGGCGATGACCTTGTAGCGCTGCCCTTCGCCCTTCGCGCGGAAGTACTGGCGGGCGAGCTTCCACGCGGACTCGACGGCTTCCGATCCACCGGTGGTGAAGAACACACGGTTGAGGTCGCCGGGCGCGAGTTCGGCGAGCTTCGCCGCGAGTTCGATGGCCGGTGGGTGCGCGTAGCTCCAGATCGGGAAGTACGCGAGGGTGCTCGCCTGCTTCGCCGCCGTCTCCGCGAGATCACGCCGCCCGTGACCGAGTTGCACGGTGAACAGACCCGACAAGGAGTCGAGGTAGCGCTTGCCGTGCGCATCCCAGAGGTAGCACCCTTCGCCGCGGGCGATGATCGGCACTTCGGCCGTGTCGTAGGCGGCGAGACGCGAGAAGTGCATCCAGAGGTGATCGTGCGCCTTGCGGTTCAGATCGTCGATGTCGAGATCAGTGGTGGTCATCGGGTTCCCCATGCGTAGGTCTGCTTGAAGAGACGGAGATAGGTGAAGGTCTCGGTGCTGCGCACGCCCGGGATCGTGCGCACCGTGTCGTTCAGGAGAGCGAGGAGGTGGTCGTCGTCTTCGCACACGACCTCCATCAGGAGGTCGAACGAGCCACTGACCACCACGACGTAGCTCACCTCGGGAATTGCCGCGATGTCGTTCGCGACCGTGCGCAGATCGCCTTCGACCTTCAGGCCGATCATGGCGTTGCGCCGGAACCCCAACATCATCGGATCGGTGACCGCCACGATCTGCACGACGCCGGACTCGACCAGGCGCTGGACCCGTTGCCGGACCGCCGCCTCGGAGAGGCCGACGTGGGTGGCGAGTTTGGTGTACGGGAGGCGACCGTCCTCCTGGAGCGCCTCGATGATCGCCTTGTCGACGTCATCGATCGCGACGGGGGATCGCGCTTCTCGAGGTTCTCGGTCTCGTCGCACCATGTCGTCTCCGGACCTGGATTGTGCTCCCGGCGTCCCTCCGAATCAAGGGATTCCGTCGACAAGTCACGATCCTACCGTGGAATCAGTGGTGATCGAGGCGTTCAGCTACGGAAGCCGCGAGGAGACTGCATCGACGAGTTCCGGAGGGGTGGTGCAGACCGCGTAGCCGGCGGCGGCCAACCACTCGCGGTTGCGGCGATGGAGATCATCGTTCGGGTCGTGGCGGTTGAGGAACACGATCGTGTCGAAGCCGGCGAGCGCGTCGACACTCAATCGCACCGCGTTGATCGTGCCGAGCCCGGCGTCGGCGACGAGAACCGCACGCCCGATGCCGACCGCGCGGGCCAGATCGATGGTGTCGCCGTCGTGGGCGAGTGGGGAGCGGGGACCACCCGCGCCTTCGACGAGCGTGACCCCTCCTGAAGGCATCTCGCCGATCTCGGCCGCGAGTTCCGCCACCGAGATGCGCGGCCGGCCCAGGACATCGGCGGCCATGCACGGCGCCATGGCCACCTCGTACCAGCGCGACGCCGGACACACGGTGTGGGGGTCCTCGCCGGTGACCGCGGCGAGGAGCTCGGCGTCGGTCCCGCCGAGTTCGGCGGGAGCGAACGACTGGGCAGGCTTCCGCGCGCGGACCTCGATTCCGCGGCGCTGGAGGCCGGCCAGCAGCCGGGTGCCGGCCCAGGTCTTCCCGACCTCGGTCCCGGTGCCGGTCACGAGGATCGCGGTCATGCGAGGTCCAAGTCCGCGAGGGCGGCGCGCAACCCGCGGACCTGATCGAGGGTGTGGGCTGCACTGAGCGCGACGCGCAGACGCGAGGTCCCCCGGGCGACCGTGGGTGGCCGGATCGCCGGGACCAGCAGCCCGCGATCGAGGAGCGCCGCGGCCGCGTCGAGCGCACGTTGCTCATCACCGCACATCACCGGGATGATCGGCGACGGGTGCCCTTCGCGGAGCTGGTCGACGTTCGCGCGCAGACGGGCGCGGAGCTCGTCACCTTCAGCGCTGGTGACGACTCCGACCGCGGCGAGCGCGGCGGCCGCGTCGGCCGGGGTCGACGCAGTAGTGAAGATGTACGAGCGGGCGCGGTTGACGATGAGGTCGGTCAGACGACGAGGACCGGCGACGAACCCACCGAGCGCGCCGAGGGTCTTGGACAGTGTCCCGACCCGCAGCACGTGGGCGTCCGCGCCACTCTCGAGGTCGGGACCGAGCACCGCGTGGGCTTCGTCGAGAACGAGCAGCGCGCCGGTGCGCGCGGTGAGGTCGGCCAGTGCCGTCACGTCGGCGATGTCGCCGTCCATCGAGAAGACAGTGTCGCTCACCACCAGCACGCGGCGGCCGCGGGCCTGCTCGCCGATCATCGCTTCCAGCGCGTCGAGGTCACGGTGGGGGTACACCGCAGTCTCGGCGGCGGCGAGCCGGGTGCCGTCGATGATCGACGCGTGGTTCAGCTCGTCGGAGCAGATCAGAGTGTTGCGATCCGCGAAGGTGGTGATCGTGCCGAGGTTGGCGGCGAAGCCGGTGGGGAACAGCACGGCGGCCTCGGCCTGCTTCCACGCGGCGAGCGCGCTCTCGAGTTCGGAGTGCACCGGCCGGCTCCCGACGATGAGCCGGGCCGCGCCCGCGCCGGCACCCCAGCGATCGAGTGCGTCGTGCGCGGCCGCGACCACGGCCGGGTGTTGCGTGAGCCCGAGGTAGTCGTTCGACGCGAAGTGCACGACGGTCCGACCGTCGGCGCTCAGCGTTCCCTCCGGTCCGCGCGCGTCGAGATCGCGCGGCGCGCGCCACTGGCCCGCCGCGTGAATGCGCGAGGTCTCACCCGCGGCCCACTCGGCCCAGGTCATGGCGTCCCCGTCTGATCCATACCGGCGGTCGGGCTCACGACTCGAGGTCGGTGATCGAGTCGTGCAGCGCCCGCACCGTCGCGTGGATCTCTTCGGACGTGGTGGTGAGGGGTGGCATGAGGATCACGGTGTCACCGATCGGCCGGAGCAGCACGCCGCGCGCCACCGCGCCGGCGCTCGCCTGGCGGCCCCACCGCATCCCGTCACGTGGCGGGGCGAGGTCGACGCCGCCCATCAACCCCCGCAGGCGGGTCTCGCGGACCTGGTCGAGGGGCGCGATCCGATCGTCGAGGAGTTGGCGGAGCTCCTCGGATCGTTCGCGCACGTTGGTGAGCACGTCCCACGCGTCGATCAGTTCGAGGTGGCGCAGTGCCACCGCGGCGCCGAGCGCGTTCCCGCTGTAGGAGTGGCCGTGGTACAGCGTCTTCTCCGACAGGTCGGGGCCGAGGAACGCGGCGAACACCTCGCCGCTCGCGGCCGTCGCCGACATCGGCAGGTACCCGGCGGTCATGCCCTTGCCGAGACACAGCAGATCGGGGCGGACGCCGGCGGTCTCGCTCGCGAAGAGGGTGCCGGTGCGCCCGAAGCCCGTCGCGATCTCGTCGCAGATCAGCAGCACGTCGTGCCCGCGACAGGTGGCCGCGAGGCGGGCGAGGTCGGCGGGTTCGCACAGCTGCATTCCGGACGCGCCCTGGACCAACGGCTCGATGACGACGGCGGCGAGTTCATGCGCATGGTCGGCGATGAGCGCGCACGCGACGTCGAAGCACGCGGGGTCCCCGAACTCCGGCGCGCGCACGACGGGGAAGCGCAGCGGATCGAAAATGCTCGTGCCGAATCCGCCGCCGCCGAGCGAGAGTGCGCCGATCGTGTCACCGTGGTACGCCCCGCCGAAGCCGAGGAAGGTGGTCCGGCCCTCGATGCCGCGGTTCACCCAGTACTGGAACGCGATCTTGAGTGCCTGTTCGACCGCGCTCGCGCCGTCCGATGCGTAGAGGAAGTGCGGATCGTCGACGGGCACGACCCGGGCCAGAGCTTCGGAGAGTTCGACCACGATCGTGTTCCCGTTGCCGAGCATGGTCGTGTGCGCGCCGCGCTGGAGTTGCCGGATGATCGCGTCGTCGAGTTCGGGTACGTGGTGGCCGAGGGTGTTGACCCAGAGCGACGAGACCGCATCGAAGTAGCGATTGCCGTCGGTGTCGATCACGTAGCGGCCGTCGGTGCGGTCGACGACGATCGGCGCGTTGTCCGCATACGCGTCCATCTGCGTGAACCCGTGCCAGACCCGCGCCGCGTCGCGCTCGACCCACTCCTGGTTCCGGGTCCCGGCGTCGCCCACGGGCGGTGATGCTAGGGGTGGCCGACCGCGTGCGGTCAGCCGGCGGCGAGCTCCCCGCAGAAGTCGGCGAACTGCTCGACGTAGCGGTCGATGTCCGCTTCGGTGTGCTGCACCGAGAGGGTCCACTGCTCTTCGTCGCCGGGGGTCATGAAGATGCCCCGGTTCATCGCCCACGGGTAGGACGCGAGGTAGAGCTCGGGGTTGGTCTCGAGGAAGTCGCGGTAGTTCGTGAGCGGCTCGGGCCGGTAGGAGACGCACCCCTTGGCGCCGAGGTCCACCGCGTGGCCGGGGATGTCGTGCTCGGCCATCGCCTTCGCGCAGCCCTCGGCCAACCGGGTACCGATCGACGCGAGGTACGTGTACGCGTCGGGCGTCATCACCTCGGTGAGGGTGGCGAGCCCGGCCGCCGCGATCAGCGGGTTGCCGTTGAACGTGCCCTGGTGCGCGGCGCCGGTACCGATCGCATCCATCACGTCGGCCCGACCACCGAACGCCGCGCCCGGGGTGCCGCCGCAGATCGCCTTGGCCCAGCAGGAGAGATCGGGTTGGACGCCGTAACGGTCGGCGGCGCCGCCGTACGCGACGGTTGCGCCGCTCTTGACCTCGTCGAAGATGAGCAACGCGCCGTGCTGGTGCAGTAGGTCCTTGAGGCCTTGGAGATATCCGGGCTGCGGCTGACAGATGCCGATGTTCATCATCACGGGTTCGAGGATCAGGCACGCGATCTCACTGCCGCGTTCGGCCAGCAACGCGCGCAGCATCTCGAGATCGTTGAAGGGCACCACGTGGGTGTAGTCCGACATCACCTTCGGGATGCCGGCGGACATCGGAGTGGTCGACGGTGCGTCGCGCCCGCCGATGAGATCCGAGCCGGGCACGACCGAGAACATCACCGGGTCGTGATGGCCGTGGTAGGACCCTTCGATCTTGACGATGTGCTCCCGACCGGTCGCGGCACGCGCCACGCGGATCGCGCTCATCGTGGCCTCGGTGCCGGAGTTGCAGAAGCGGACCGAGTCGACGCCGAAGCGATCGCACAACACCTCGGCGAACTGCACCGTCGCCTCGGTGGGGGCTGCGAAGTGGGTGCCGGTGCGTGCGGCGCGTTCGATGGCCTCGGTGACCTTCGGGTGCGCGTGGCCCACCACCATGCAGCCGAATCCGTTGTGGAAGTCGATGTACTCGTTGCCGTCGACGTCGACGACGTTGGCACCCTTCCCGGACCGCAGGTACACCGGGTACGGGTCCCAGGCCTGGAACGACGAACCCACGCCCATCGGCATGTGGGCGACGGCGCGCTCGAACATCGCCTTCGAGCCGGTGGTGCGCGCCCACATGCGTTGGTTCTCGCTCGCCGCCAGGGCTTGGGCATGGATGGTCAGAGAATTGCTCATGAGTATCGGACCTTGGATCTCGGAACGGCTGGAAGCGCTGCGGGGAGGGGCTCGAGGGTCAGTGCTTGATCATCACGTGCTTGAGCTCGGTGTAGTGCTCGATGGCGTAGATCGACATGTCCTTGCCGTAGCCCGACTGCTTGAACCCACCGTGGGGCATCTCCGAGACGATCGGGATGTGGTCGTTCACCCACACGCAGCCGAAGTCGAGCGCCGCGGTCATCCGCATCGCGCGACCGACGTCGCTGGTCCACACGCTGGCCGAGAGGCCGTAGTTCACGTCGTTCGCCCAGGCGAGCGCTTGTGCCTCGTCGCTGAACCGCTGCACCGAGACGACGGGGCCGAACACCTCGCGCTGGACGATCTCGGAGTCCTGGGCGGGGTTCACCACGACCGACGGCGCGTAGTAGTAGCCCGGCCGGTCGAGTACCGATCCGCCGACGGTGATCTCGGCGCCGGCCTCGGCCGCGCGGCTCACCATGCCACTCACCCGTGAGAGCTGATCGGCGGAGATGACCGGGCCCATCGCGGTGTTCTCGTCGAACGGGTCACCGGTCGCGATGTTGCCGACGCTCTCGGTGAGCCCGCTCACCAGCGCGTCGAACACCTTGGGTCCGGCCATCAGGCGACACGGCGCGGTGCAGTCCTGGCCGGAGTTGTAAT
>Ga0075026_100000571_pt1 | contig 14984 bp, 14 predicted proteins | sample Str012_2_FD_71392 | JGI IMG/M metagenome (GOLD analysis project Ga0075026, IMG submission 71392) | Freshwater sediment microbial communities in response to fracking from Pennsylvania, USA - Straight Creek_MetaG_SC_2012 | ecosystem: Environmental > Aquatic > Freshwater > Creek > Sediment...
CTCCGACGAGCGCTACGTGTTGCGCACCGAGAGTCCGGAGCCGCCGATCTATCCCGTGCAGGTCCCGGGGTGGTCGGTCGAGATCGAGCTCCAGTATCGCGTGATGGATGCGTTGACCCGCCACGCCGACGTGCCCGTCGCACCGCTTCTCGGATACGAGCCGGACGCGGCGATCCTCGGCACCCCGTTCTTCGTGATGGCGTTCGTCGACGGGCTCGTCCCGGTCGAGGATCCCCCGTACCCGACCGCGGGGTTCTTCCTCGACGTGAGTCCCGACGACCGGACCCGCATGATCAAGGGAGGGCTCGACACGCTGGCGCGCGTGCACGCGCTCGACTGGGAAGCCGCCGGGCTCCATTGGTTGACCGCGCCCGGCGAGTCACCGGGGATCGACCGGCAAGTCGCGCTCTGGGAACGCTACGCCGGCGCCGAGCTGCGCGACCGCGTGCACCCGCTCATGGAACGCGGTTTCGCGTGGCTGCGCGCCGAACGCCCGACCGCGAGCCCGGTCGGGTTGTGCTGGGGCGATCCGCGACCGGGCAACATCATCTGGCGCGACGCCACGCCGGTGTGCGTCACCGATTTCGAGGCGGCGTCGATCGCGCCCCCGGAGCTGGACGTCGGTTGGTGGCTCATGTTCGACCGCACGATGCACGAAGGCGCCGGCGTCGCGCGGCCCGACGGCGACCTGACCCGCGCCGAGCAGCTGGCCGCGTACGAGGCAGCGTCGGGACGGCGGGTACCTGATGTTCGTTGGTACGAGATCTGCGCGGCGACGCGTTACTGCGCGATCGTTGTGCGGGTCATGAACCGGGCCGTCGACCGCGGGTTGATGCCCGAAGATCACACCATCTGGCTGGAGAACCCGGCGAGTACCGCGCTGGAAGCGTTGCTCGCGGAAGCGTGACCGCGTCAGCCGTTGGCGAGGATCAGGTTGTGCACGAGGGGATAGATCTGCTGCTCCCAGCGCCGACCGTTGAACACGCCGTAGTGGCCGACACCGGGCTGGAGATGATGACGCTTGCGCATCGGTCGGATGCTGCGGCACAAGTCGTGCGCGGGGAACGTCTGCCCCGGTGAGCAGATGTCGTCGCGCTCACCTTCGACGGTGAGGAGCGCAGTACGACGAATCGCTCCCGGATCGACCCTGCGGCCCTGGAACTCGAGGACTCCGCGCGCCAGGCGATGTTCCTGGAACACGGACTCGACCGTCTCGAGGTAGAACTCCGCAGTGAGGTCGAGGACCGCGAAGTATTCGTCGTAGAACTCGCGCGTGACTTCGGCGGCGGCGTCGTCGCCGTCGACCAGGTTGCGGTAGAGATCGCGGTGAGCGCTGAGGTGGCGTTCGAGGTTCATGCTGACGAACGACGTGAGCTGCAGGAACCCCGGGTACACGCGGCGGCCCGCCCCGGCATAGCGCATCGGAACGCGCGTGATCACGTTGCGCTCGAACCACGAGATCGGCCGGCTGGTGGCGAGTTCGTTCACGAGCGTGGGGTCGATGCGGGTATCGATCGGCCCAGCCATGAGGGTGAGCGTGCGTGGTGTCGCCGGGTTCCCGGCCTCGGCCATCACCGCGGTGGCGACGAGCGCGGCGACACACGGCTGGCACACCGCGACGACGTGGGTGTCGGGGCCCAGTATCTCGAGCCAGCGGATCAGGTGCTCGATGTAGCCGTCGAAGCCGAACTGACCGTCGCGCACGGCGACGTCGCGCGCGTTGTGCCAGTCGGTGATCCAGACATCTTGTTCCCGGAGCAGCGTCTGGACCGTGCCGCGCAGCAGCGTGGCGAAGTGCCCGGAGAGCGGCGCGACGAGCAGCACCTTGGGCTGCGGCACGGCCTCCTTCGCGCCGTCTTCCTTCACGAAGTGGAGCAAGGTGCCAAAGGGCGTGTAGTCGGTGATCTCCTCGCGCACCGCGACCTGACGTCGCCCGACCTTCACCGACTCGATGCCGAACGGTGGCCGATCGTGGGTGAGGCCGAAGCGACCGAGCATCTCGTAGCCGGCGCTGACCCGGCGCAGCGATTCCGACTTGTCGGCGCACGGGCTCAACTCGCGCAGCTGACCGAAACCTTGCAGCGCAACCCCCGCGACCCCGCGCAACGAGGCCATGATGTCGGCCTGGGCTTGGTACGCCTGGTAGAGCATTGAGCCCCCGTGCTTGGTCGCCGAGCACCCGATCCGAAGTATGTTGGAACCCGAGCGCGTCGACTGGTGGCGACACACTAGACAACCCCGAGCGCGTTCTTGAGCTTCCGATCCCCCCGGAGGTTGAACCGATGGCACGAGCGACTCTGACGATCAACAGCAGGAACTACGGCGCGTGGTCGTTGCGCGGCTGGTTGATGTGCAAGATGTCGGGGCTCGACTTCGACGAACACGTGCTGAACAACGACGATCCCGACACGCGCGCCGAGTTGTTGTTGCTGTCGTCGTCGTTCTTGGTGCCGCGACTCGTGCACGACGGGGTGACGGTCTGGGACACGATGGCGATCGGTGAATACCTCAACGAGGTGTGTCCCGATGCCGGGCTCCTCCCCACCGATCACGTCTCGCGCGCACACTGTCGAGCCGTGTGCGGAGAAGTGCATCAGGGTTTCGTCAACCTTCGGTCGGCGTTGCCGATGAACCTGAAGGCGCACCACCCGAACTTCAAGGTGTGGGCGGGGGCGCAGGCCGACGTCGACCGGATCGTCGCCATCTGGCACCAATGCTTCGACGCCTACGCCGGGCCCTACCTCTTCGGCGCGCAGCCCACCGTCGCCGACGCGATGTACGCGCCGGTGTGTTCGCGTCTTCGCACCTACGACGTCGAGCTCGACGACGTGAGCAGCGCGTACTGCGACACGATCATGGCGATGCCGGCGATGCTCCAGTGGATTGCCGACGCGCAACGCGAACCCGACGAGCTCGAGGAGCTCGACGTCGAGTTCTGAGCGGCCCGTCGATCAGGCGAGGACTGCTTCCGCGAAGGCTCGGAGCTCGCGAGGGATGTCGCCGGTCGGCGTGTAGAGGATCTCGGTGGCACCGTCGGCCTCGGCGGCGTCGGCCATCGCCTTGATCTCGTCGGGCCTACCGACCCAGCCCGCGGTCGCCAGCGCGTCGCCCGCGAGCCCGAGGACCTCTCGGTCGCGGGGCATCACGTCGGTCACGTGGCCTTCGTGCACCGCGAGGTGGCGCTCGCCCTCCGGACGTTCCGCGGTGATCGCGGCCAGCCAGTCCTCGCCGCCGGGGAGCGCGCTCATGGCCTCGGGGAAGGCCTGCCACACGCCGTGATAGCGCACGACGTACCACGGGCCGATCGCTTCGGCCACGCGCGCACTGGCGACGGACTCGCCGTCGTCGAGCACGGTGCCGGTGGTCATGCGGACGCGCCAGGGCACGTCGACGGCGACGTCGGCCATCCCGATGTAACCGTCGACGGTGCCGTCGCGGTGCATCTCCTCCACGATCGCCTTGCCCTTCGGGCCGAGCGCCGACAGCAGCAGGGGAGTGGTGAGCGGTCGCGGCGCGGCCCAGTCGGGGTGGTGGATCATCTGGCAGCGCTCGCCGTCGATTTCCACGACCTCGCCCTGGAGGAGGCCGTGCAGCTGTTCGAGGTAGCGCCGGGTGGTGGCCCACGACAGCGCCTTCTGGTTGAGGACCCAGCGCGCGGTCGCGCCGGTACCGAATCCGCACGCGAGCCGTCCGGGCGCGCGCCGCTCGATGGTGGCGATGGCCGACGCGGTCGTCATCACGTGGCGGAGGTTGGGAACGAGCACTGCGGTGCCGAGATCGAGGTCGGTGTGCTCGGCCAGCTCGGCCAGCGCGATCCAGATGTCTTCGTACAGTGCGGCGGAGTCGAAGAGCCACACCCTGTCGTAGCCCAGCTGCTGCGCGAGCTGCGCGTATTCCAACGTTCGTGGACCGGGCGGCATACCGAGCGAGAGCTGCATGAATTCCTTTGCCCGCGGTGGGCGGGTGAGGCTGCGTTGATGGGTCAGTTGACGGGTCAGTTGACGGGTCAGAGGTCGGGGAGGTGCATGTCGAGGTTGGAGGCTTCGATCCCGCCATCGACTTCGAGCACCTTGCCGGTGACGTAGCTCGACGCGTCGGATGCGAGGTAGAGAACGGCGAGGGCAATGTCGTCGGCCACCCCGAGGCGCCGCAGCGGCGTCTTCGACACCATCTCGGCCTGCAGCGGTTCGCTGGTGAGCACCATCTCGAGCGCAGCGGTGGCGATCGAACCGGGCGCCACGCCGTTGACCCGCACCTTCGGGGCGCAATCGGCCGCGAGCAGACGGGTCATGTGCGCGAGCGCGGCCTTGGCGGTGCCGTAGGCCACGAAACCCCGATCGCGGAATCGGCCCATGGCCGACGTGATGTTGACCACCGAACCGTTGCCGGTGGCGAGAAGGTGGGGGAGCGCCGCGCGCGTCAACGCGAACGCAGTGGTCACGTTGAAGTGGAAGGCTTCCTCGAACGCGCGCACGCTCGTGTCGAGGAACGGGGCGGGCATCGAGCCGCCCACGTTGTTCACCACGATGTCGAGCCGGCCGAACTCGGCGATGGCGACGTCGACCAATCCCTCCACGGCACCCACGTCGGAGAGATCGGTGGCGACCACCACGGCGCGGCGCCCGAGCGCCTCGACTTGGGCAGCGACCTCGCGGAGCTGCGATTCGGTGCGGGCCGCGATCACGACGTCGGCGCCGGATTCGGCGAACGCCAGCGCGGACGCGGCGCCGATCCCTCGCCCGGCGGCGGTGACGACCGCGGTGCGGTCGTCGAGACGGAAGCGGTCGATCAGCATGCGGGCACGCTACCGGGGCGACCGGTGCCCGCGTTGGGCGACACGAGCTGGTCCGACTCCTCAACCAGGTTGTCCATTATCCACAACTAGGTTGAGCTATTCTGCAGCGGTGCCGGAGCCGGCGACCGAGATCGGCCACCTGACCCGCGTCGTCGCTGACGCCATCGCCGAGCGGATAACCGCGCGTGTGGCTGAGGCGGGGTTCGACGACATTCGCGAGCCGCAGGCCGCCGTCGTGATGGCGGTGGTGGCCGGCGACCTGACGGTCACGCAGATTGCCGCGCGCCTCGGGGTGAGCCCGCAGGCGGTCTCGAAGACGGTCACCGAGTTGGAACGGGCGGGATACGTTGGGCGCGGTCACGACCCCGACGACAAGCGGGTGCGTTCGCTCCAGCTCACCGCTCGGGGCAACGAGGTGGTCGCCGCGTCACGGCGAGCCCGCAAGGCGGTGACAGCCGAGCAGAGCCGTTGGCTCGGGACACGCGATACCGCCGAACTCCTACGTCTGCTCCAGCACGCGGTGGAGCAGTTCGACGCCGGTCACGCCCCGAGCCCTCACGCCACGAGGCGAACCGGCATGCGCTTGTAGCCGTTGTTGAGGTTCGACCGCACCCGCACGGGTTCGCCGGTGAGTTCGATGGTCGAGAATGTCGAGAGCACCTCCTCGAAGAACACCTTGCCTTCGAGGCGGGCGAGGTGGGCACCGAGGCAGAAGTGCTCGCCGATCCCGAACGACAGGTGCGGGTTGGGCGAACGGTGGATGTCGAAGCGGTGCGGGTCGGCGAACACGGCCTCATCGCGGTTGGCCGACGTGTAGTACATCAGCACCTTGTCGCCCGCGGCGATCTCGGTGCCGTGCAGCACGGAGTCGGCCGTCGCGGTGCGGCGGAAGTAGTGGAGCGGGTTCTCGTAGCGGAGGATCTCCTCGACCGCGCCCGGCAGCAACGACGGGTCGGTGCGTACCGCGGCCAGCTGCTCCGGGTGTTCGATCAGCGCGAGCACGCCGGCCGACAACATGGTCTTGGTGGTGTCGTTGCCGGCGGTGACGAGCTGCACGAAGAAGATGCCGAAGTCGAGGTCGTTCATCGGGCCGTCGCCGAAGTTCCCGGCGAGGATGAGCGAGGTGAGGTCGTCGCGTGGCGCTTCCGTGCGCCGTTGCGCCGCGAACTGCATCGCGTACATCGCCATGTGCATGGTGGCCGATTCGCCCGCGCCGTAGCTGTCGACGGCGTCGTCGCCCACGATGTCGGGATCCTGGCCGCTGGTGTTCTGTTCGGCCCACGCCTGGATCTGGTTCCAATCTTCCTTGGGCAGGCCCATCAGCTCACCGACGACCTGGCTCGGCAGGAGCGTCGCGACGTCGTGCACGAAGTCGACGTCGACGGCCGCGCGCGCACTGGCCATGATCTCCCGGCAGATGGTGCGGATCCGATCCTCGAGGCTCGCGATCACCCGCGCTTTGAAGCTCGGAGCCAGCGGGCGGCGGTACGCGACGTGCTTCGGGGGGTCCATGGCGAGGAGCATGCCCCGCATCTGCTCGAGGTTGACCGCGTCGAGGTTCTCGAGGACGACGCCGCCCTCGCTGGCCGAGTAGAGCACCGGCTCGCGCGCGACGGCGGTGAGATCGGCGTGGGTGAGCACGGCCCAGAACCCCGGCTCGTTCGGCATGTCCTGCCAGTAGACGGGTTGCGTGCGCCGGAGCTCGGTCAGCGCGTCATGGGGTGGGCCCGAGGTGAAGACGTCGGGATCCCAGAGGTTCGGCGTCGCGGTGAGGTTGCTCATTCCCTCATTGTCACAGGTTCCACACCCGGCGCGCATTGCCGGCCACGACGAGCTCGCGTTCCACGTCGGTGAGCACGCCGAGCGTCTCGTCGACGACCTGACGGGAGTTGGGCCAGCTCGTGACCGGGTGCGGGTAGTCGCTCGACCACATCATGTTCTCGATGCCGATGCGATCGCGTAGCTGCGGCGCGGTGATGGCGTCGGTCTCGTCGATGAAGGTCACGAACACGTTGCGGTGGAAGTAGAAGCTGGGCAGCTCGCTGATCGCCGGGAGCTCGTAGCCCTGGCGCGTGACCATGTCGTCGGTGATGAAGAGCCACCACGCGATCCAGCCGAGCCCGGGCTCCACGAACACGACCTTCAGGCGCGGAAAGCGTTCGAACACGCCGCCCATGATCCACATGCCGAGCGCTTCACCGGTGCTGAGCGCGGCCATCGGCACCATCACCGCGCTGCCGGGGGTCGGGTCGCGCGCCACGAGGTCGTCGAGCATGGTGTTGAGCCCGATGTGGCAGCAGATCGGGACGCCGGACTCCTGGATGAGCGCGAACAGCGGGTCGTAGCGCTCGTGGTAGTAGTCGGGGAGCCCCACTTCGGGGGGGAACACCGGGAGTTGCAACGACTTCGCGCCGAGCGCGACGACGCGCTGCACTTCGGCCACCGCCGCGTCGATGTCGTGGATCGGGATCTGGTACGACACGACGAGGCGCGAAGGATCCGCCGCGCCGAATGCACGGAGAGCTTCGTTGAACGCGACCGTCGCCTCCGACTGGCCGACCTGCAGGTCGCGGATGTAACGGAATGCACTGACCTCGCTGTAGATCACCTCTTGCTGCACGCCGTCGGTGTCCATGTCGGCGAGGCGCGCCACGCCGTCGGAGTGACCCGGGCGGGTCATGTTGCGCAGGCGGAACGAGCTGGCGGCCTCGTCGTGCTTGCGGTCGGACTGCCACGCCTGGTTCACCCGACCCGCGCCCTTCGCCATGCGGGCCTGGAACGCGGCGACCGCGCCGTCGTACTCGGCGTGGAACTTCGACGCGAGGTGCGCTTTCACCGCGTCGTGGCTCACCTGGGCGTGCGAATCGGAGGAGATGAGGAGCTCGTTCACGCGGGTCCCTTCGGTCGGCGGCTGGGGCGTACGCGGCTGCACTCATAGTGACTGCTACGGAACCCGGCCATCCTAACCGTCGCCCGCGGGGAGCACCCGCTGGTCGATCGCGGCGGGAAACCCGTCGACCGACCGCAGGGCGGGGAACAAGCCCCACCACACTGCGGCGACCGCGAGCGTGGCCACCCCGCCGAGCACGATCGCGGCGGCGGGGCCGAGGAGCTGGCCCACGACCCCCGACTCGAACGCGCCGAGCTCGTTCGAGGCGCCGATGAACACCGCTTCCACCGCGAGCACGCGGCCGCGCTTGTCGGCCGGCGTCACGAGCGGCACCAACGTCGCCCGGATGAACACGCTCACTGCGTCGGCGCCCGAGGCGGCGAGCAGCGCGACGAACGCAACCGCGAAACTGGTGGTGGCGCCGAGCACGATGGTGCCGACGCCGAAGAGCGCGACGGCGACGAGCAGTGTCGACCCGACGTGGCGGCTCACGGGACGGAAGGCGAGCCACAGCGTCACCAGACCGGCGCCGATCCCGACCGCGGCGCGCAACCACCCGAGCCCGACTGCGCCGACGTGCAGACGATCCTCGGCGATGGCGGGGAGTAGCGCGATGGCGCCGCCGAAGAGCACTGCGAACAGGTCGAGCGAGATCGCGCCGAGCAGGATCGGTTGGCCGCGCACGAAGCGCAGTCCCTCGACCGCCTCGTGGAGGCTCGGCCGCTCGCGGTCGGCAACGACCGGCGCGGTGTACTCGTCGGTGCGCACGGCCAGCACGATCACCGCGCCGAACGCGACGAGCACCGACGCCACCGCGAACGGCACCCACGGGTCGACGACGTAGAGGAAACCTCCGATGACCGGTCCGACGATGAGCGCGCCCTGCCACGTGGCTGATTGGCGGGCGGTGAGCCACGGCAGCCGCGCTGCGGGCACAGTGTCGGCGGGCAGCGACCGCGTGGCCGGCATCGCGAACGCACGCGAAGTGCCAAAGCAGATCACGAGGGCGAAGAGCGGCCCCGTGGCCGTCGGGTTCGTGCTCGCGTAGGCGGCGATCGCCGCCACCGTGACTGCTTCCACGCCGAGCGCGATCGACGCCAGGCGGCGCCGATCGACCCGGTCGGCGAGCGTGCCGGTGACGAACACGAGCAGCGCGGCAGGCGCGAACTCGGCGAGACCGAGGAGCCCGAGGGCCAGCTCGCTGCCCGTCATGTCGAACACGAGCTTGCCGAGCACGGTGCTGAGCAACGCCGTCGCCGTCGACGACATGAACACCGACGAGAGCAGCGCCAGGACCGAGCGGGTTTGGCGCTGCACCATCGCAACCTACCGTCGCGGGGTACCGTGCTCCGGGTGCCTTCCGCTCTCGACGCCCCGGTGCCGCGCCGGGCGGCGGCGCACCGCCAGCGGCGGCAGTGGAGCCGCTTCGGGGTCGCGGTCGCGACCACGATCGTGTTGGTCGTGCTGTTCGGCGCGGGGCCGCTGGAACTGAGCGGCGGCGTCGATGCCACCTCCGGGGTCGCCGCGTCGGTACGCGCGTTGGGAACCGACGAGACGATCCCCGGCACAGCTTCGAGCACGGGCGCACCCACCACAACGCTCGGCCCAACGGCGACGACCGTCGGCCGCGCCACCACCACGACCGGGGCACCGACCACCACCACGGCCGCGCCGGCATTGCGCAAACCCGGGCTCGGGCTGCTCCCGCAACCGACCCCCACACCCGTCGATCTCCCGCCCACCGGATCGGCCCCGGTGTACAGCCGGATCCCGACCACCAACAAGGTGATCTTCCTCGGCATCGACGACGGCATCGTGCGCGACCCGGCCGTCGCCGACCTGCTCAAGCAGGCGAACATCCCCTTCACCATGTTCCTCGTGCAAGGTGAGGCCGACGCGGGGGTCGACTACTTCCGTCAGCTCCAGCAGTACGGCGGCGTCGTCGAGGCGCACACCATCAACCATCCCGACCTCACCAAGGTGTCGGCCGGGCAGCTCCAGACCGAGGTGTGCGGCACGCTCGACGACTTCCAGACCCAATTCGGTCGTCGCCCCACCCTGTTCCGGCCGCCGTACGGCTCCTACAACGCGAACGTGCAGGCGGTGGCGGCGTCGTGCGGCTTCAAGGCGGTCGTGATGTGGAAGGGCTCGACCAACGACGGGCGGTTCGACCTCCAAGACGGCACGCAGCTCACGCCCGGTGACATCGTGCTGATGCACTTCCGCACCGACTTGCTCGTCGACCTGCAGAAGGTGTTCGAGGTGTGCAAGCAGCAGGGCTTTGCCATCGCCAGCCTCGAGGACTACCTCCCGGGTTGACGCCGGATCGGTCAGGTCAGATGCGGAGCGGCTTCGTCGGTGCCATCACCAGCGCGGGGTCGTCGCGCCACGTTTCGGGCTGCACGTCGATGTAGAGCTCGAGCGTGTTGCCGTCGGGGTCCTCGATGTACAGCGAGTGCGTCACCGTGTGATCCGACATGCCGACGATGGTGACGCCCGCGTCGTGCAACTCGCGGATCGCGTCGCGCAGCTCGTCGTCGGTCGTGCCGATCTTGAACCCGAGATGGTAGAGACCGGTACGACGACCCGCGGGCAGTGGGGCCGCCGACGGCCCGACTTCGATGAGCAACAGCTCGTGATGCGTGCGGCCGCCGCTGAACGCGGCTGCGCCGCCATTGGTGGCGAACGCGGCGGGCCCGATCTCGGGCAGACCGAGGATCTCGCCGTAGAAGTGGCGCGACCGCTCGAGGTCTCGCACGTAGAGCACCGCGTGCCCGAGCTCGATGGTCTTCATCGCGCACCCACTTTCCCAGATTTCGGCGTACTGGCTGGAACTTCCTTGTTGACGCAAGTATTCCCGATAGCCTGGGGGCATGGACGAACCGGCGGTCGACTGGCTGGACGACGCAGAGATGCGGGCCTGGCGGGGCCTGGTGGAGGTCTCCGCCGACGTCCTCGCCGCGTTGGAGGCCGAACTCATGGCCGGCTTCGGCTTCCGCGAGGGCGATTACGCCGTGCTCGTGAACCTCTCGGAGGCACCGGACCGCCGGTTACGGATGTGCGACCTCGCGGCGCGGCTCCACCTCTCGCCGAGCGGGCTCACCCGCCGCATCGACGGTCTGGTGCGCGCCGGCCTGGTGGTCCGTGAGCCCAGCGCCTCCGATCGTCGCGTCACCCTGGCGGTCCTCACCGATGCGGGTCACGATGCGCTCGAAGCGGCGGCGCCGGTTCACGTCGACGGTGTACGGCGCCATTTTCTCGCCCACCTCACCCGCGCGCAGGTACGCCAACTCGGGAACGTGTTCGACGCGCTGGCCCGGGGCCGGGAGCTCGTCGACGTCGAGGTTCGGTAGCCTCGCCTGGCCATGGTGAACGCGCCGCGCGACGTCTACACGCATGGTCACCACGAGAGCGTGCTGCGCTCGCACGAATGGCGCACGGTCGAGAACTCGGCTTCGTACCTGCTCGACGCGCTGGATTCCGGCACGCGGGTGCTCGACGTCGGGTGCGGGCCGGGAACGATCACCATCGACCTCGCGCGCCGAGTCGCGCCGGCGACCGTGGTCGGTGTCGATCGTGAGCCCGAGGTACTCGAGCGCGCGCGCGCCGCGGCACACGCGGCTGGAGTGAGCAACGTGGTGTTCGACGCCGGCGATGTGTACGCGCTCGACGTTCCCGACGCGTCGTTCGAGATCGTGCACGCGCACCAGGTGCTGCAACATCTCTCGGACCCGGTCGCAGCATTGCGGGAGATGCGCCGCGTGTGTGTCTCGGGCGGCGTGGTTGCCGCACGCGACTCCGACTACGCGTCGTTCACGTGGGCACCGGAAGATCCGCGCCTCACGCGCTGGCTCGCGCTGTACCACCAGGTCGCGCGCAGCAACGCCGCCGAACCCGACGCCGGCCGGCACCTGTTGCAGTGGGCACGCGCCGCGGGGTTCGCGCACGTCGACGCGAGCGCGTCGGCGTGGTGCTTCGCCACCGACACCGACCGCGCCTGGTGGGGTGGCATGTGGGCCGACCGCGTGGTGGCGTCGGCCTTCGCCGAGCAGGCCGTCACCAAGGGTTTCGCCACGCGCCCGGAGCTCGAGGAGATGAGCGCGGCGTGGCGCGCGTGGAGCCAGTCACCCGACGGTTGGTTCGCGATCCTGCACGGCGAGATCCGCGCTACGCCGTGAACGGCTCTCCGTCGTAGCGGTCGACGGTCGTGAACGACTCCACCGGGTTGCGCCGCAACTTCGTCGCCCGCGGCGTAGCGGGGTAGCCGAGGGCGAGCACGCCGGCGACCACGACGGGATCGGGTACGCCGAGCAGCTCCTTGAGCTCCGGCTCCTGGCGGATGGCAACGGTGGTGAACACGCCACCCAGCCCGGCGTCGTGGGCGGCGAGGAGGATGCTCCACGCGAACGGGTAGATCGACGCACCCCCGACCAGCGTGTAGCGGTCGAGGTCGCGGTCGATGGTGGCGAGGTTGCGCAGGTCGGCGAGCAGGACCAGCAGCACCGGCGCACGGTGCAAGTTCTCGGCGAAGCCGGGCCCCGCCGCCTCGGCGCGGGCCCGGACCTCCGGTGCGCGCGCCCGGGCCGCCACCTCCGCGTCGTGGTCGGTGACGGCGGCGAAAGGGGTGAGGCCCACCTCCATCTGGGCCAGGTACTCGTACCAACCCGGCAGGTAGAGATCGCGCAGCGCCTCCTTGACCCTCGGGTCGCGCGCCACGATCACGTGCCAGGCCTGCCGGTTGCCGCCGTTGGGCGCGAACCGTGCCGTGTCGAGCACCCGGTGGACGAGCTCGTCCGGCACTGGATCGGGGCGGAACTCGCGCACCGCCCCCGTCGTACGCAACCCTGCGGTCAAGTCCATCCGGAGACAGTACGACCCCGGAGACGGGTCTACGCTCGACGGGACGACTCAGCTCGGAGGACCGCTCACATGTACGACATCCTGATCAAAGGTGGCGATCTGATCGACGGCACCGGGAGTGCCCGTCGGCGCGCCGACGTCGGCATCCAAGGGGATCGCATCGTGGCCATCGGCGACCTCGACGCCGGTGACCTCGATGTCGGCGCCGCCGACACCATCGACGCCACCGGCAAGGTCGTGACACCGGGCTTCGTCGACGTGCACACGCACTACGACGCGCAGGTGTTCTGGGATGGCGCGCTCACGCCGTCGCCGTTGCACGGGGTCACCACGGCCCTGGCCGGGAACTGCGGGTTCACCATCGCGCCGTTGTCCGACGATCCGAGTGACGGCGAGTACCTGATGCGCATGCTCGCGCGCGTCGAAGGCATGCCGCTCGAATCGCTGCGTGATGGAGTGCCCTGGAACTGGACGACCACCGCCGAGTACTTCGACGAGATCGAAGGTCGCCTCGGCATCAACGCCGGGTTCATGGTCGGGCATTCGGCGATCCGCCGGGTCGTGATGGGGGAGGAGTCCACCGCGCGCGAGGCCAAGCCCGACGAACTCGCAGCAATGCAGTTGCTGTTGCGCGCGGGGCTCGAGGTCGGTGCGATCGGCTTCTCGTCGTCGTGGGCGCGCACGCACAACGACGCCGATGGCCACATGGTGCCGTCGCGCTTCGCGTCGCGCGACGAGGTCGTCGATCTCTGCGCGACGCTGGCCGAGTTCCCGGGGACCTCACTCGAATTCATCCCGATGGTGGGGCCGAAGTTCGAGCCGTGGGCGGTCGAGCTCATGGCCGCGATGTCGGCTGCCGCGCAACGCCCGCTCAACTGGAACGTGCTCGGCGTGAACGCCAAGAACCTCACCGAAGCGCAGGCCAAGCTCGAAGCGGGCGACTACGCGCGCGAGCACGGTGGCCGCGTCGTCGCGCTCACGGTGCCGATGAGCTTCCCGGTGCGCTTGTCCTTCCGTTCGGGCTTCATCCTCGACGCGATCCCGGGTTGGGAAGACGCGATGCTCATGCCGCTCGACGAGAAGCTCGCGTTGTTCGACGATCCTGCCGCGCTCGAGCGTCTCGACGAGCTGTCGCAGGCGGAGAACAACCCGATGCGCGCGCTGTCGAACTGGCAGAACCTCAAGATCTACGACGTGCTCGCGCCGGAGAACGAGCAGTATCGGGGCCAGGTGATCGGCGACATCGCCGAAGCCGAAGGCCGCAGCGGCTGGGACGTCCTCACCTCGATTGCCCGCGCCGACGAGCTGAACACCAGCTTCGGCACGCAGGTGATCGCCGAGAGTGACGACGACTGGAAGGCGCGCATCGAGGTGTGGCGGGACAAGCGTGCGCTGATCGGCGCGTCCGACGCCGGCGCGCATCTCGATCTCCTCGCCTCGTTCAACTACGCGACCGAAGTACTCGGAAAATGCGTGCGCCAGCGCAAGCTGCTCCCGCTGGAAGAGGCGATCAACCTCATCACCGACACGCCCGCGCAGCTCTACGGGCTGCACGAGCGCGGCCGGATCGCCGAGGGATGGAGGGCCGACGTCGTCGTGCTCGACCCCGAGACCGTCGGCAGTCATGAGGTGCGGATGCGCATGGATCTACCCGGTGGTGCCGGACGCCTCTACGCCGAAGCCGACGGCATCGACCACGTCCTCGTGAACGGCACCGGCATCGTGCGTGACGGCGCACTGACCGAGGCGCGCACCGGCACGCTGCTGCGCGCCGGGCGTGACACGCGCACCGCATCGCTCGACTGACCCGGGGGAACCCATGCACGAGCTCGTGATCCACGGTGGAACGCTGGTCGACGGCACCGGCGCGCCCGCGCGCACTGCCGACATCGCGATCGACGACGGCGTCATCACCGACGTCGCCGTTCCGGGCGCACTCGACACCGACGGCGCGCGCCGCAGCATCGACGCCGACGGACTGCTGGTCACGCCCGGGTTCGTCGACCTCCACACCCACTACGACGGCCAGGTCACCTGGGATCCGCTCCTCACGCCCTCGTGCTGGCACGGCGTCACCACCGTGGTGATGGGCAACTGCGGAGTCGGTTTCGCTCCGGTGCGCCCGGGCCAGGAGGACTGGCTCATCCAGCTCATGGAGGGCGTGGAAGACATCCCCGGCACCGCGCTGAACGAAGGCATCACCTGGGGATGGGAGACGTTCCCGGAGTACCTCGACGCGCTCGACGCCATGCCGCGCGCGCTCGACGTCGGCACGCAGGTACCTCACGGCGCGGTGCGCGCCTACGTGATGGGCGAGCGCGGCGCGCGCAACGAGCCCGCCACCGCCGCCGACATCGAAGCCATGGCCGACGTCGTGCGCGAGGGGATTCGCGCCGGCGCGCTCGGCTTCTCGACGTCGCGCACGATCATGCACAAGGC
>Ga0075026_100000572_pt1 | contig 14967 bp, 14 predicted proteins | sample Str012_2_FD_71392 | JGI IMG/M metagenome (GOLD analysis project Ga0075026, IMG submission 71392) | Freshwater sediment microbial communities in response to fracking from Pennsylvania, USA - Straight Creek_MetaG_SC_2012 | ecosystem: Environmental > Aquatic > Freshwater > Creek > Sediment...
CACCACCTCTGACGGACTGGAGCCCTGATGACCGCCCCGGCAACACCTGCCCCCGCGCCCGCCCCCACCGGCGAGGTCGTCATCCGCACGGAGGGCCTCACCAAGGTCTACCCGGGCGGCGTCAAGGCCGTCGACGGCCTCGACCTCGAGGTCTACCAGGGGGAGATCTTCGGGCTCCTCGGGCCCAATGGCGCCGGCAAGAGCACCACCGCCGGCATGCTCACCACCCGGGTGCTCCCCACCGGTGGCCGGGCCCTGGTCGGGGGCGTCGACGTGGTCGCCCACCCGGCGGCGGCCAAGCAGCTCATCGGTGTCGTGCCTCAGAGCAACACCCTCGACCGGGCCCTCACCGTCTGGGAGAACCTCTACTTCCACGGCCGCTTCTTCGGCATGTCGGCCAAGGTGGCCCGGCGCGAGAGCGATCGCCTGCTCGAGCAGTTCCGCCTCGAGGAGCGGGCCAAGGCCCCGGTGCTCGCCCTCTCCGGCGGAATGGCCCAGCGCCTCATGGTCGCCCGGGCCGTGATGCACCGGCCGTCGATCCTCTTCCTCGACGAGCCCACCGCCGGCCTCGACCCCCAGAGCCGCATCGCCCTGTGGGAGATCCTCGAGGAGCTCCACGACGACGGCCAGACCATCCTCCTCACCACGCACTACATGGAGGAGGCCGACCAGCTCTGCCACCGGCTGGCGATCATCGACCACGGCCGGGTGCTGGCCCTCGACACGCCGGAGGCGCTGAAGGCGTCGATCGGCGCCGACACCTTCGTCACCGTCTCCACCGCCCCGGTGGAGCCCGCGGTGAGACAGGCCCTCGCCGACCGCCTCACCGGCTCGCTCACCGGCGTCACCAACATGGAGGTCACCGACGACGGCCTCCGCTTCGGGGTCCGGGGCGCCCGGGGCGTGCTGCCGGCCGTGCTCGCCGCGGCCGACGAGTCCGGCGCCACCGTCGTCGACCTCCGGGCCGAGGAGCCCACCCTCGAGACCGTCTTCATCGAGCTCACCGGGAAGGACCTCCGCGAGTGACCACCACCGAACCCTCCACGCCGACCCCCTCGACCGCCTCGGCGGGCCTGGCGCCACTCGAGCTCCCGACCCGGAGCACCCGGGCGGCGAGCACCGCCGCGTTCGGCGCCCTGCTCCTACGTGACCTCGTCGTGCTGCGCAAGAACCTGCGCGAGTTCATCCCCCGCACCATCCTCCAGCCGCTGCTGCTGGTCTTCGTCTTCACCTACGTGTTCCCGAAGATCGGCCAGGGCGTCGGCGGCGCCACGGGTGCGTCGGAGTTCTCCACGCTGCTCGTGGCCGGCGTGATCGGCCTCGCGGTGCTGTTCCAGGGCATCCAGGCCGTGGCCCTCCCGATGGTCACCGAGTTCGGCGTCACCCGCGAGATCGAGGACCGCGTGCTGGCCCCGCTCCCGGTGTCACTCGTGGCCATCGAGAAGATCGTGTCGGGTGCGATCCAGGGCCTGTTCGCCGCCCTGATCGTGTTCCCGATCGCCGCCATCGTGCCGGCCACCCCCGTGCACCTGAAGATCCACTGGGTGATCCTGCTGACCTTCACCCCGCTCGCCTGCATCATGTGCTCGGCGCTGGGGCTCATGTTCGGCACCGTCTTCAACCCTCGCACCGTGCCGATGCTCTTCGGCGTGGTCGTGCTGCCGATCACGTTCCTCGGCTGCATCTACTACACGTGGGCGTCGCTGGCCCCGATCCGCTGGCTCCAGATCACGATCCTCGTGAACCCGCTCGTCTACGTGAGCGAGGGGTTCCGTGCCGCCCTCACCGACGTGCCCACCATGTCGCTGTGGGCGGTCTACCCGGTCGTCATCGGGTTCACGGTGCTGTTCGGGGCCATCGGCATACGCTTCTTCCGGCGCCGCGTGATCGCCTGACGTCGCCCCCGCCACGGCTCCGGCACTCGGTGAACCAGGTGTGAAGGTTTGCTGACGGTCCACCCGGCGGGCTCGGCCCACTCCTACCGTCGCCGTCGACGCCCACCGCCGGGTGGGCGAGGACACGAGGAGTGCTGATGATCAAGCGGGCGCCACTCGGCAGCGACGAGGTGAAGGTCACCTTCGCCGTCCCCTCCACGGTCGGCAAGGTGTCGGTGATCGGCGACTTCAACGGCTGGTCACCGATGGCCACGCCCATGAAGCCACGGTCCAACGGCACCCGGTCGGCGGCGGTGGTGCTGCCCGCCGGCCACACGTTCCGGTTCCGCTACCTGGCCGAGGGCGGCCGGTTCTTCGACGACGACGGCTGCGACGCCCGTGAGCCCAACGGCTACGGCGAGACCCACAGCCTGCTGGTGACCTAGCCGGGCAGGAGCGTCGCGACGAAGGGTGCGTCCGGTGCGCGCGTGCCGTGGAGGGCGATGTACCACTCGGTGCCGAACGCCCGGCTGAAGGCCTCCTGCGGCATGGCGAGGAAGAACGAGTCGGGGGCGATCTGGCTGGCGTGGGCCATCATCGCCTCCCGCTTGCGGTCGACCATGGTGGACACGTCGACGGCATGGGTGATGAGCGCCTCGGATGAGCCGAACTCGTCGTTGTCGGCCCGCTCCCGGCCTTCACGGAGGGTCTCGGACGCACCCTCGGCCGCCTCCTCGAGGTCGGCCACGAACTCGGCGGCCTCCTCCATCGTGCGGCGGATGGCGTCACGGTTCATCGTCGCCTGGTAGACGTCGTCGAGTCCGACCAGCTCGGCGGCCCGTCGGCCCACGCGGTGGACCTGGATGTGGTCGGGGTGGCCGTAGCCGCCGTGGTCGTCGTAGATCGTGAGCACGTCGGCGCCGACCGAGCGGAGGATGGCAGCGAGGCGCTCGGCGGCCTCCTCGAGGTCGGCCTGCCAGAAGCACGCCGGGTTCTCGTTGGTGGGCTCGCCCATCATCCCGGAGTCCTCGTAGCCCAGGAACTCGACCTGCTCGACCCCGAGGATCTCGGCGGCGCGATGCGTCTCGACGACGCGTCGCTCCCACAGCGCCTCGCCCTCGGTGAGCACGCCGGGCACGGGCTCGCCCTGCTCGCCCCGGGTGCCGAGCACGAGCACGACGCGGTGGCCGGCCTCCGCCGCCAGCGCCATGGTGCCGCCCGTGGCGATGGACTCGTCGTCGGGGTGGGCGTGGAAGCAGACGAGCGTGGCCATGGCGGGCGAGCCTACCGGCGCCCGATCGAACCCCGACCGGGCGCCGACCGATCAGGCGATGGCCCCGCCGGCGCGGAGCACGGCGACGCGGTCGGCATCGGCGACACCCCACTCGTCCAGCACCTCGTCGGTGTGCTGGCCGGCATGGGCGGGCGGGCGCTGGATCCCCCCCGCGGTCCGCGAGAAGCGGGGCGCCGGTGCCGGCTGCACGAGGCCGTCCTGCTCGACGAACGTGGACCGGGCGACGTTGTGCGGGTGCGACGGGGCCTCCCCGAGCGAGAGGATGGGTGCCACGCAGGCGTCGGAGCCGTCGAAGATCGCGGCCCACTCGTCACGGGTCTTCGTGGCGATCACCCCGGCCAACCGCTCCTTCAGGTGAGGCCACTGTGCCTTGTCGTTCTGCTGCAGGAACTCGGCGTCGTCGGCCAGGCCCGTCTTCTCCAGCAGCTCGGCGTAGAACTGCGGCTCGATGGCCCCGACCGACAGGAACCTGCCGTCGGCGCACGTGTAGACCTCGTAGAAGTGGGCGCCGCTGTCGAGCATGTTCACGCCACGCTCGTCCTTCCAGCCACCCATCGCCATCATCCCGTGCATGAAGGTGGTGAGCACCGCGGTGCCGTCGACCATGGCGGCATCGACCACCTGGCCCTGGCCGGAGGTGCGGGCCTCGACGATGCCGCACACGATGCCGAAGGCCAGGAGCATGCCGCCGCCACCGAAGTCACCGACGAGGTTCAACGGGGGCTGGGGCCGCTCGTCGGGCCGACCGATGGCCCCGAGGGCACCGGCGATGGCGATGTAGTTCATGTCGTGGCCGGCCATCGTCGCCATCGGGCCGTCCTGGCCCCAGCCGGTCATGCGCCCGTAGACGAGGCGGGGGTTGCGGGCCAGGCAGGCGTCCGGCCCGACGCCGAGGCGCTCGGTGACCCCCGGCCGGAAGCCCTCGATCAGCGCGTCGGCCTTCTCGACGAGCGAGAGCACGGTCTCGACGCCGTCAGGGTTCTTCAGGTCGACGCCGATCGATCGACGACCCCGGTTCATGATGTCCCTCGGCGGAGTCGCGGGGTCACCGCCCCACACGTTCCCGGCCCGGTCGACGCGCACGACGTCGGCCCCCATGTCCGCCAGCATCATCGCGGCGAACGGCCCCGGGCCGATGCCGGCGATCTCGACGACTCGAACTCCGGCGAGCGGTCCCATGTGATGTGTCCCCTTGTGGGTGGTGGCGTAGGGCCCCGCCGCGTCAGACGGCGGAGCGGGCGGCGAGCGCGACCACGTGGTGGATCACGGGCGCCCAGTAGTAGCGGGGCAGATCGTGCCCCATTCCCTCGAGCCGCAGGAACTCCGACCCCTGGAGGCACTCCGCCGTGCGCTCACCACCGCTGATGGTGATGAGCGGGTCGATCTCGCCGTGGATCACGAGGGCGGGCACGTCGAGGGAGCGCAGCCCGGCCGAGCGGGAGGGCGACACGAGCAGGGCGAGCAGCTGGGCGGCGCTGCCGTCGGGGTTGAGGCCCCGGTCGAACGCCAGCCCGTTGCGCTCGAGGATCCAGTCCTCGTCGATGTGCTCGTCGCCGGCGAGGATGCGCCCGTTCACCAACGCCTGCTCGAGGTAGGCCTCGCGCTCGGAGGGCGCCGGGGCGATGAGTGCTGCCAGCGCCTCAGGCGTCGGCTGGCCCACGTCGGGGTCGCCGGTCGTGGACATGAGCGAGGTGAGCGAGGCGACGCGCTGCGGGCTCCCGATGGCCATCTGCTGCACGATCATCCCGCCGAGCGACACGCCGAACAGGTGCACCCGGTCGAGGCCGAGGTGGTCGCAGAGGCCCCACGCGTCGGCGGCCATGTCGAGCAGCGTGTACGGCGCCTCGACGTCGTCGCCCTGGAGCAGCCCGGTGATGGACGCGAGCACGTCGATGTGGTGGTCGGTGATGCGGGTCGACAGCCCGATGTCACGGTTGTCGAAGCGGATCACGAAGAAGCCGCGGTCGACGAGGTCCTGGCAGAAGTCGGGGTGGATCCAGATCATCTGGGCGCCGAGGCCCATCACCAGCAGCAGCGGCGGGTCCTCCGGATCGCCGAAGGTCTCGTACTCGAGCTCGATGCCGTTGGCCGGGGCGCGCATGGGCGGCATGTTCACCGTCACCCGGCGGCCGGTCAAGCACACGACCGCCCGGTCGCCGAGCAGTCGGGCGGTACCGTGCCCCCGTGGACGGTCCGGAACCCGAGAACGCCGACGGGCGCCGACCCGGCCCTCGGGTCGATCCGTTGACCGGCGCGACGACCTGGATCGTGCCCGGGAGGCAGAGCCGACCCCACCTGCCCGACGCCTCGTGCCCCTTCTGCCCAGGTGGCCTCGAGGCCGCCGGGCCCTACGACGTGCTCGCCTTCCCGAACCGGTGGCCTCCGCTGCCCGAGGGCCGGGCCGAGATCGTCCTCTACACCTCCGACCACGACGCCTCGTTCGCCGACCTGTCGCCGCAGCAGGCGCATCGGGTGGTCGACCTCTGGGCCGATCGCTCGGCGGCGCTGGGCGCCGATCCGGCGGTGGCCTACGTGCTCGTGTTCGAGAACCGCGGCCCCGAGGTGGGAGCCACCATCGCCCACCCCCATGGACAGATCTACGCCTTCGAGTCGGTCCCACCCACGGCCGCGGTCGAGCTGGAAGGCGATCGCACGGCCGGCGGCCTCGGGGAGGGGGCGCCGGGCGACCGGCTGGTGGCGAGCGCGCCGGGAGGCTGGCGGGCCTGGGTGCCCGCGGCCGCGGTCTGGCCCTACGAGCTGGTGCTCGCCCCTGGGCCGCGTGTGCCCGACCTCCCGTCGCTCGACGACGAGGGCCGTGACGGCCTGGGTCGCCTCCTCGTCGACGTGGTCGGGCGCCTCGACCGCCTCTTCGCCGCCCCGATGCCCTTCATGCTGTGGTTCCACCAGCGGCCCTTCGACGGCGGCGACTGGCCCAGCGCCCACCTCCACGCCCACATCACGCCACTGCTGCGGAGCCCGGGTGTCGCCCGCTACGTGGCCGCCGCCGAGCTCGGGAGCGGCGTCTGGTTCAACCCGGTCGACCCGACCGACGCGGCGGAGAGGCTGCGGCGGGCGTGACGATCGAGGCCCATGCCCCGGGGCGGGTCGTGCTGATCGGCGACCACACCGACCACGCCGGGGGCGTCTCGCTCACCATGGCCATCGACCTCGGCACCACGGTGACCGGAGAGAGGGCCGGCGACGGTCACCGGCTGACGTCGGACGACGCCGACGTCGACACCGACCGATTCGTCGAGGCCGTGGCCCACGAGGTCGCCGCGGTCCGGCCCGGTCGGGGTCCGGGCGGCTTCGCCGGACGCATCTCCACCACCGTGCCGGTCGGCGCCGGCCTGTCGTCGTCGGCCGCGCTGGAGCTCTCGCTCGCCCTGGCGTTCGGCTTCGAGGGGACACCGCTCGCGTTGGCGCGGCTCGGGCAGCGAGCCGAGCACCGGGCCGTCGGGGTGCCCAGTGGCCTCCTCGACCAGCTCACCTCCGCCTGCGGGGTGGAGGGCCATGCCCTCCTGCTCGACCTCTCCGACGACTCCGTCGTGCCCGTCGCGATGCCCGAGGGGCTCGATGTCGTCGTGGTCCACTCCGGCCAGGGGCGGACGCTGGCCGGCTCGGCCTACGCCGAGCGCCGGAGCGAGTGCGAGCGGGCGGCGGAGCTGGTGGGCCCACTCCCCCACGCCACAGCCGACGACATCGCGGCCATCACCGACCCCGTGCTGCAACGCCGGGCGCGCCACGTCGCCACCGAGTGCGAACGTGTCCGCGACGCCGCCGAGGCGCTCCGGGCCGAGGACGGCGCGGCCCTCGGCCGGCTCATGCTCGCCGGCCACGCCAGCCTGCGCGACGACTTCGAGGTCTCCACCGACGCACTCGACACGACCGTGAGTCGGCTCATGGCCGTACCCGGGGTGCTCGGTGCCCGCCTCACCGGCGCCGGCTTCGGTGGATGCGTCGTGGCCGTCTGCGAACGGGGAGCGCTGCCGCGGCCTGCCGAGATCACCGGACGGGGATGGCTGGTCCAGCCCGCCGGCGGGGCGGGGGTGCGGGAGCCGGGCTGAGCGCTACATGCGCCCGAGCAGCTCGGCCTTCTTGGCCTCGAACTCCTCGGGGGTGATGTGGCCCTGGTCGCGCAGGGCGGCGAGCGCCGCGATCTTCTCGGGGATGTCGGCGCTCGGGGCCGCGGCTGCCGCGGCAGCGGTGGCGTTGGCCGCCTGCGCCGAGTTGATGCCGCCCGAGATGCGGTTGGCTCGCTTGATCTCGTTCTGCTCCATCTGCTGGTAGATCTCGTTCTGCACGGCGCTCGGGTTCTTGATGTCGTCGAACCGCTGGGCGCCGTCCTTGCTGGCCGACTCGATCTCGAGGTCGCCCAGGCCGAGCATGCGCTCGAAGATCCGCTGGTGGAAGAAGATCGTGTTGATGCGCTCGAGGGGGATCTCGATGCCGCGCTTGGCGATGACGCCGCTGCGGTAGATGACCCGGTCGGAGGTCAGCACGAAGTGGGTGCTGATCCAGCGGATGTACCGCTCGACGAACCACACCAGGGTGGCCAGCACCACGACCGCCATCAGGAGCTTGAAGGGGTCCCATGCCTTGCCGAGGGTGAGGGCCCAGCCGGCCACGAGGACGGTGACCACGAGCACCGCCGCCGACTTCGCGAAGTACCACCAGTGGGGGTGCAGGTCGAGGATGAGCTCCTCGCTGGGGTGCAGTGCATCCTGGGGATAGGGCATGGCACACGGTACCCCCGGAGGCGGTGTCACCAGGGGTGAGTACGGTCTGCGGTGTGGACGCCGACGCACTGCTCGAGGGGCTCAACGACGCGCAGCGCGCGGCCGTCACCTCGACCACGTCACCCCTCGTGATCCTGGCCGGCGCGGGCTCCGGCAAGACCCGCGTGCTCACCCGCCGGATCGCCTGGCGGGCGGCCACCGGCGACCTCGACCCCCGCCACGTCCTGGCGCTGACCTTCACCCGCAAGGCCGCCGGCGAGCTCACCGACCGACTCCGCTCGCTCGGCCTCCGCGACCGCCTCGCCGCCGGCACCTTCCACTCCGTCGCCTACGCCCAGCTGCGCAACCGCTGGGCCGACAGAGGCATCCAGCCACCCGCGCTGCTCGACCGCAAGGTCGGGTTCGTCGCCCGTCTCCTGCCCCCGTCCGCCAAGGACGTGCCCCCGATCGACCTCGTCGCCGAGATCGAGTGGGCCAAGGCCCGGATGGTCGAGCCCGATGAGTACGCCCAGGCGGCTGTCGCCGCCGGCCGTCGCCCCCCGCTCGACCCGGCCGAGGTCGGTCGCATCTTCGCCCGCTACGAGGACGCTCGACGCGAGCGCCGCCTGGTCGACTTCGACGACCTGCTCCGGGTGTGCCGCCGCGACCTGCTCCGCGACCCCGAGTTCGCCAAGGCCCAGCGGTGGCGCTTCCAGCACCTCTTCGTCGACGAGTTCCAGGACGTCAACCCGCTGCAGCAGGCCCTGCTCGACGCGTGGCGCGGCGACCGCCTCGACCTCTGCGTCGTCGGCGACCCGAACCAGGCCATCTACGCCTGGAACGGCGCCGACCCCGAGGCGCTCCGTCGGCTCCCGTCCAAGTTCCCGTCGGCCGAGGTCGTGCGCCTCACCGAGAACTACCGGTCCACCCCCCAGATCCTCGCCGTCGCCAACGCCGTCCTCCTCGGCGGCGGGCGCGGCGTCGACCGCGCCGGCGCCCTGCAGGCCACCCGGCCCGACGGCCCCGTGCCGTCGGTGCACGCGTACGACGACGACCGGGCCGAGGCACGCGGCGTCGCCCGGGCGGTCCGCGACCACCACGCCCCCGGCGCCACGTGGTCGAGCCAGGCCGTGCTCGTGCGCACCAACGCCCAGATCCCCGCTCTGGAGGAGGCGCTCAAGGGCGCGCAGATCCCCTTCCGGGTGCGAGGCGCGGCGCCGCTGCTCGAGCAGCCGGAGATCAAGGCCGCCATGGGCGACCTCCGGCGATCGAAGGGCGGCTTCGACGACGCCGTCGCCGACCTGGCCGCCTCGATCGACGAGGCCGCCGGCACCGGCGACCGCGCCGAGGAGCGTCGGGCCAACGTCGACGCCCTCCTGCAGCTCGCCCGCGACTACGCGGCGGTCGAGGGCACGCCCACCGTGCCCGGCTTCCTGTCGTGGTTGGCCTCCACAACCCGCGCCGACCAGCCCGACCGGTACGGCGACGCCGTCGAGATCACCACCTTCCACGCCGCCAAGGGCCTCGAGTGGCCGATCGTCCACCTGGCCGGCCTCGAGCAGGGCCTGGTGCCGATCGGCCACGCCCGCACCGGCGACGCCCTGTCCGAGGAGCTGCGCCTCTTCTACGTGGCCATCACCCGCGGCGAGCGCGAGGTCGTGTGCAGCTGGGCGGGCCAGCGCCGCTACGGCACCCGCGACCTGCGCCGCGAGCGCTCCCCCTACCTCGACACGGTGGTCGCGGCGTCGGCCGCGCTGAGGGCCGGGGCCGACCCCGCCGAGGTCGGCAAGGGCGTCGCCCTCCCCGCCAAGGCCGAGAAGCCGGCCAAGCCCAGGCACACGCGGTCACGCACCCGGCCCGACCTGCCCCGCGCCGCCGGTGCCCTGGCCCCCGCCGACCTCGACGACGAGGGCCGGCTGCTGCTCGACGCGCTCCGCACCTGGCGCACCGAGAAGGCGCGCGCCGCGGGCATGCCCGCCTACGTGATCTGCAACGACCGCACCCTCGTCGAGATCGCCAGCGTGCGTCCCACGTCGAACGACGAGCTGCTCACCGTGCACGGCATGGGCGAGGTCAAGGTCGGACGGTTCGGCGAGGAGCTGCTCACGCTCGTGGGTGAGACAGGAGGCGAGAGCTAGCCATGGACTTCAAGGCCGAGAACCACTTCGCCGCGACCATCGACGAGATCATCGCCGCCTACGCCGACCCCGACCTGGCGCCGTCGTTGGGCCCGCTCGCCCCCCTCTCCCCCGGTGAGCTCCTCGATCACCGCCACGACTTCGACACCGTCACGTCCCGCGTGCGCTACGCCTACCAGGGCGACCTGCCGCCGGGGGCCTCCGCCATCGTCGAGCCGGCCAGGCTCACCTGGGTGCAGGTCACCGAGCTCGACCTCGTGCAGCGTCGAGCGCTCGTGGTGCTCCAGCCCGACCACTACGCCGACCGGCTCCAGGCCCGAGCCGTCGAGCGCTTCGAGGCCACGCCCCTCGGCGGCACCAACCGCACCGTCGAGGGCGAGCTCACGGTCAAGCTCCTCGTGGCCGGTCGGGCGGTGGAGCGGGCCCTGGTGTCGGGCCTGCAGGAGTGGCTGGCCAACGAGGCCGTCGCCGTCGACCGCTGGGTGGCCGACGGCATGCCCACGGCACCCGAGACCGACGACGACTGACCGGCCTCGGGTCGGTTCAGGTACGGCCCTGGCCGGTGGCCTCGATCATCGCCCGGAGCATCTCCTCGGGGATGGTGATGAAGAGGCCCTCGGCCTCCGCACACAGCAAGTCGCCGGCCCAGAGCGTGGCGCTGCAGCGGATCTTGCGGCCGTCGACCGAGTCGAGGTCGGCCCGCAACCGCAGCTCCGTGTCGAGGGGGGTGGGGCTGCGGTAGTTCACGATGAGGCGCCCGGTCATGCCGGCCCGGCCGGAGAACGCCTGCGCCGCGCCGAGGGCCTCGTCGAAGATGCCTGCGACGAACCCGCCGTGCACGAAGCCGGGCGGCCCTTCGTAGCTGCGACCGAAGGTGACGGTCGCCTCGATGTGACCGTCGACGACGGCGAGGTGCATCGGCGGGGCCACCGGGTTGGCCCGGCCGACGAACGGGCTGCGCTCGTCGAGGCGGTCGGCCTGGTGGACGACGAGGGCCGCCTCGGCGACGCCGTCCTCGGCCCCGGGCCCGCCCGGCACGGTGCCGGCGGGCATGCGGTCGGTCGCCCGGTCGAGGTGCTGGGTGAGGGCGAGCAGCTGGTCGGCGGACGCCGAGGTCGAGGCCAGGCGGGCGATCAGACGGCGGATGGCGTCGGCGGCGCCGCGGTGGGCCAGACGCTCCGGGGTGAGCTTGTGGTCCGGGATGTCGCTCCACTCGTCGAGGGGGTCGCCACGGCCGAAGAGGTGCCGGACGCGTTCGGTCTCGGCGTCCGCGCCAGCGCCGCTGTCGTCCGTGGGCGGGCTCTGATCGCTGTCCACGTCTCGTCCTCTCCGTCGAGGGCCCGGAAGCCGCGCCTCGGCCGTCAGTCGGTGAAGTCGACGACCACCGGGGCGTGGTCGCTCGGCTGCTTCCCCTTGCGAGCGTTGCGGTCGATCATCACGATCGCCGAGCGCTCGGCCAGCGACCGGGTGGCCATGACCAGGTCGATGCGCATGCCCCGCCCCTGGTGGAAGTCGCCGCCGCGGTAGTCCCACCAGGAGAAGAGCCCACCCACGTCGTGGTGGCGCCGGAAGACGTCCTCGAGCCCCCACTCCTCGAGGCGGGCCAGCGCGGCCCGCTCGGGCTCGCTGGTGTGGGTCGCGCCCTCGAAGGCCTTCGGGCTCCACACGTCGCGGTCGTCGGGAGCGATGTTGTAGTCGCCGCACACCGCGAGGTCGGTGCCGGCGTCCTCGTGGGCGTCGAGGGTGCCGCGGAGCCGCTCGAGCCAGCGAAGCTTGTAGGCGTAGTGGTCGTCGTCGAGCGAGCGGCCGTTCGGCACGTAGGCGCTGGCCACGCGGATCCCGCCGCACGTGGCCCACAGCAGCCGGGCCTCGGGGTCGGCCTCGCCGTCGTCGTCCCACCCGGCGCGCACGTCGTCGAGGCCGACCTTCGAGAGGATGGCCACGCCGTTCCACTGGCCCTGGCCGTGGTGGGCGCAGTCGTAGCCGAGCTCGCGGAAGGTGAGGTCCGGGAAGGCGGCATCCGCCAACTTGGTCTCCTGCAGGCACACGATGTCCGGAGAGAACTGCTCGAGCCACTCCAGCACCCGTGGCAGTCGGGCCTTCAGCGAGTTCACGTTCCACGTCACCAGTCGGAGCACGAGGGGTGAATCTACCCGTCCCTCCTCCGAGGACCTTCAGCCCTTCCCCCACATCGGCGAACCTGCCACAACGGAGGTACGGTCACCGGCCGGGGGAAGCTACCGAGGAGTAACACCATGTTGGACGAGTGGCACGCGTTCACCCGCCGTTGCTGGACCGGCCTCGCGAAGGGGCTGTCGCGCCGATCGGGTGCGGTGTTGGCCGTGTGCATCGTGCTCAGCGTGGTGCTGGCGTTCGGCGCGTCGAAGCTCACCTTCGCCACCGGCCAGGACTCCTACCTCAACAAGGACTCCCAGATCGCCAACGACAACCGCTCGTACCAGGAGCTCTTCGGCGGCGAGGCCATGCTCACCGCCTTCCAGGTGCCCCAGGGCCAGAGCATCGTCGACCTGTTCAGCGCCGAGAACCAGCAGAAGATGGTGGCGCTGCAGGCCAAGCTGGCCGACACCCCCGGTGTGCTGAACGCCGTCACCCCGCTGAGCGCCCTGCAGTGGACCAGCAACCTCGTGGCCGCCCCTCCCGGAGAGGCCCTCACCGCCAGCCCGGCGGGCCAGATCCTCCAGCGGGCCATCGCCAGGGAGCCCGCCGGGTCCGACGGCGCCGCCGTGCGTACGGCCGACGGGCTCAAGACCATCACCCGCGCCGCCGCCGCCGGCGAGCAGTCGCTCTCCAACCCCAAGTGGGTCGAGTTCCTCCTCATCGACAACGACGGCAACATCCGTGAGGCACTCCGGCCGTTCTTCCCGGTGCCGCCCGGCTCGGACTGGACCCTCGCGAACGCCAACCACGCGCTGATGATCACCAGGCTGGAGGGCAACCAGGCCCTCGCCGTGCAGAGCGACGCGGCGCAGTCCGTCGTCGATGCCGTCGACGCCGTCGACTTCGCCCCTGCCACCACCATCACCACCGGCGCCCCGATGCTGCTGAAGGACGTCAACGACTACCTCCAGGGCGGCATGCTCCTGCTCGGCGCCCTCGCCGTCGTGGTGATGATCGTCGTGTTGTCGCTGGCGTTCCGGGTCCGCTCCCGCCTGGTCTCCCTCGTCGTCATGCTGGTCGGCGTCATCTGGGCGTTCGGCCTGCTCGGCTACAGCGGCTTCCAGCTCTCGCTCGTCACCATCGCCGGCCTCCCGATCCTCATCGGGCTCGGTGTGGAGTTCTCCATCCAGGTCCACAACCGCGTCGAGGAGGAGATCCTCCAGGAGGAGCCGGAGGAGGCCTTCGCCGAGACCCTCATGCACATCGGGCCCGCGCTCGGCGTCGCCACCGTGGCCGCCGTCATCGCCTGCCTGGCGCTGCTCGCCTCACAGGTCCCGATGATCCGCGAGTTCGGCATCCTGCTCGCCGTCGGCGTCGTGATGCTCTTCGCCGCCGCCATCATCATCCCCGTCACGGTGCTCTCGATCCGGGAGCGCCGCTCGCCCACCACCGAGGCGCGTCAACAGAAGGTCGTCGAGCGGGGCATGACCACCCTCAGCCACCTGCCCCAGATCCTCGTGCTCCCGATCGTGGTCGCCACGATCGTGTTCTTCGTGCTCGGGCTGGCGCTCGAGGAGAAGACGCCGATCCAGACCGATCCGCAGAAGTGGGTCGATCAGAGCAGCCAGACGGTCAAGAACGTCGAGGCCGTGGCCAACCAGACCGCCACCGCCACCGAGCTCGGGGTCTTCGTCACCGCCCCCGACGTGTTCACCGACCAGGCCGCCGCCTTCGTCACCCAGTTGGGCGAGAACGAGCTGCGGACCTACCCCGACACCCTGATCACGGCGTCGTCGCTGTCGACCACCGTCTTCTACCTGATGAAGGTCCCGGGCACGACGCCCCTGCCGCCCACCGGCGAGGACCTCCGGCAGGCCTACGCGGTCGCTCCCCCCGAGATCCAGCAGGCCACCGTGGCCGACAACGGGAAGGCGGCCAACCTCACCTACCAGGTCGGCCCCTCGTCGCTCGAGCAGCGCAAGGTCATCGTCGACGACATCCGGGTGAAGGTCGCCCCCGGCGGCGAGCTGGCCCCGCCCGAGGGCATCACCGCCACCCCGGCGGGCCTCGCCGTCGTCGGCGTCGGACTGCTCGACAACCTGACCAGCAACCGGGCGCTGCTGACCTGGATCGCCCTCGCGGGCGTCGCCATCTGGCTGCTGCTGCGCCTCACCAGCCTGGTGAAGATGGCGGTGGTGATGCTGCCGGTGCTGCTCGCCGTCGGCCTCTCCTCCACCCTCGTGTACCTGCTCGGCCTCACCGTGAGCCCGTTGACCACGGTGAGCGGGCCCCTGGTGATCGCGATCTGCACGGAGTTCGCCACGCTGATCCTCTTCCGGCACCTCGAGGAACGCCGAGCGGGCTATTCACCGGAGGAGTCCGTCGACCTGGCCGCCAGCCACACCGGCCGGGCGTTCTTCGCCTCGGCCCTCACGACGGTCGGCGGCTTCGCCGTCATGCTCTTCTCACCGCTGCCGCTCCTGCGTGACTTCGGCGCCATCGTCGCCGTCACGGTGGCGATCGCCCTGATCTCGGCGATCACGGTGCTGCCGCCGGTCCTGATCTGGGCCGACAACCACGGCTGGGTCGCCCCCGGACGTGGGCGTCGCGCCGGCGACGCCACCCCGGACACCGACGGCCCGGCCGTCACCGCCGCCACCGACTGAGCGCCCCACCGCAGCCCGGACCGGGGTTTCCGGCCGGGCTGCGGCGTTCCCGGCCCCGGGCTGCAGGGGTGGTTGACGCCACCGGTAACCTGAAACCTCGTGGCCGATGACTCCTCCCCCCAGATCGCGGGCCCGAACGCCTGGCTGGTCGACGAGATG
>Ga0075026_100000573_pt1 | contig 14964 bp, 17 predicted proteins | sample Str012_2_FD_71392 | JGI IMG/M metagenome (GOLD analysis project Ga0075026, IMG submission 71392) | Freshwater sediment microbial communities in response to fracking from Pennsylvania, USA - Straight Creek_MetaG_SC_2012 | ecosystem: Environmental > Aquatic > Freshwater > Creek > Sediment...
GCCGATGCCATCGGCCATGGCGAACGCGAGCGCCTCGGCCCTCTCGAACGCGGCACGTTCCTCACCGTCGACCGCCCACCAGCCGCGGATCGCCTCGACCTCACCGAGGCAGAGGCCGTGAGCGTCGAACTGGGCGACGAGCGAAGCGTCGGAACGATGCTCTTCGTCGCGCAAGCGCTCGTACTCGTGGAGGAACAACCCGATCGCGGCGAAGCCGGCGTCGGCCGCAGCGGCGAGCCGTTCGTCGAACCCGCCGAAACGCGGGCGGCTGAAGTGCGACCAGCACAGGTCGGGCCACTGCAGCGCCGACGCCGTGCGCGCGGTGGTCACGGTTGCGACCGGGCGATGCGGTGATGGGCGAGCTTCGGGCCGCCGACCCAACCGCAGAACTGCGGGTCGGCCTCGAAGACCTCACCCTCCACCCACACGCCTTCGGACGTGAACAGGCCGACCTTGGTGCCCTGCGTGACGCGCACGTGGCCGTGGCCGTCCTGCTCGTAGAGCGCCTTGCTGAAGGGATGCACGAGGCCGAGCACGTCAGCCCTCCACCCATTCGCCGAGGAGCTTGTGCAACCAGCGCACCTTGGCCTCCTGGTACAGCGACAGCGTGCTGCCCGGCTTGGCGGTCTGGCGAAGGCCCTTGTGCACCATCGGCATGTTGAAGCCGTCCTGATCGAACACCTTGCCGAGCATGCCGAGTTCCGGCGCATCCGTGTAGGAGTCGTCGATGCCGAGGAACGTCGTGGAGGCCGCCATCGGCCGCTCGCCCTTGAACGGGGCGAGCAGGAAGATCTCGTGCAACGCCGTCTCGTGGTCGTCGCCGTTCGGGCGGAAGCGGTACACGATGCGGTTGTAGGCGCCCCACGGGTGGAAGTTCGGGAACAGCGTGTAGTCGATGTTGTCGATGAACTCGGCGTCGCTCCACTCGTCGACGCCATCACCGACGATCGGACGCCACCGCTCGCGAGCCGCGGCAGCCGAGGCGAAGCGGGCGCTCTGGCCGGGTGCGAGTGTGACGAAGCTGTCCTCGTCCACTCGAATGTCGAGCATGTAGCGGAGGATCTCCTCCTCCGTCGGCTCCCACGACAGCAGCGGGCTCACCGTGCCGCCAGGGGTGATGACGCGGGCGAAGTTGTCCCACACGTCGATCTGGCTGTTCACGTCGCCGAGGTACGGGAGCGCCTGCGGATGGGTGCCACCGACGTGGTAGCTCTCGCAGAAGGCCTCCTGCACGATCTTCCAGTTGGCCTTCACCACCTTGCAGACGTGGCCCTGGATGTAGCGATCGGCGAGGTTCCAGCGGTCGAAGTGCTTGGGCATGTCGCCGAGGAAGTCCTCCAGCGAGCCGGCGTTCGGGTCGGGGTTGATGAACACGAAGCCACCCCACGTGCCCACCTTCGCCTCGGGGAGACCCCACACGGCGTCGTCGATCTGCGGGAAGTCCCACCGGGCCGGCACCTGGCCGAGGCTGCCGTCGAGCTTCCAGGCGAAGCCGTGGAAGGGGCATCGGAACTCCGAGCATCGCCCGCTGACATCCTTCAGTTGGCGGCCGCGGTGCAGGCAGGCGTTGTAGAACGCCTTGAACTCGTTCGGTGCGGACCGCACGACGATGAACGACAGATGGGCGATGTCGTAGACGACGTAGCTGCCCACGTGCGGGATCTGCTCCTCGCGGCACGCGAACTGCCAGACACGCTTCCAGAGGTGCTCGACCTCGAGGTCGAACCACGCCCGCGACGTGTAGCGGGCATTGTCGAGGTCGCTCGCACCCTGGAACTGCGGCGACTCGAGGCGCAACACCTCCGGCGCCTCACGCGAGTCAGTGTCGAGCAACTGCTGGTACGTGACACCGTTCGATCGGGCCTGGGAATCGGTGGGGGTGTCGGGCATGCGGATCGTCGAGTCCAGTTCCTGGGTTCGTGGCGGTCGGACGACCGAGCGGGCATTCGACCGCTTCGTCATCGGTGTTGAAGTTGAACTGTAGTGCATGACAAGAAAGGGTGGAAGAGTTGAGCCATGGATCCGTCCGACATCCTTGAAATCCATCAGCTGCTCGCACGCTACGGCCATGCGATCGACGATCGAGACTGGCCTGAGTTCATGTCGCTCTTCGTTCCCGACGCAGTGCTGGACCACACGCAGGTACGCGCACCGGAGGTGCTGCACGGCATCGACGCCATCGTCGGGTACTACCGAGACGCCAATCACCCGAGCGCGCATCACGTCACGAACATCGTCGTGACGGAACGCGACGGGGTTGTGCATGTGCGCAGCAAGTGGTTCGCGCCGTACACGCGGGCGACGCATTCACCGCTGCGCTGGGCCGGCGGCGTCTACGAGGACGTCGTCGTGCACACCGCGGACGGGTGGCGCTTCGCGACGAAGGTGTGCATCGGCCGCTGGCAGTACACCCCGGACGGCCAGGGCGACCTCGCCGAACACCGACGCACCTACTAGCGGCTCGGCGGGGCGCTCGGGGCGACGTCGATGCGGACCGGGTCGGTGCCGTCCCACGCTCGGGCCGCGAACGCGACCCGCTCGTAGAACGTCGCCAATGCCTCGGATCGTTCGTAGAGCTCGAGCATGTGACCGAGCGTCGCCGACGAGTCGATGAAGTGGAAGCGCACCCCGCTCGCCGTCACCGCCTCCATCGCCGTGGGCCATCCGCGCTGGTTCAGCGAGGCCGTCGCGGCCATCACGTCGGGCACGAAAAATGCAAGATGGTGCAGCCCCGACGCGCCAAACGGAAACAGGTCGTTCACGACGCTCGGGCCTTCGGTGTGGTCCTCCACGAGTTCCACCATGACGTCGCCCCACTGGCCGTAGGCGGACGTGTGGTCGAACGTGGCCACCTCGCCGCGGTACACCACCGACGCAATCGGGATGTGGCGGCGGACGAAGAACGGGCCGGCCCCGAACTCGGCGGCCCACCGATGCGCCGCCTCCACCGCGTCCGGGACCGCGTAGGCGATCTGCACGGGCCGCCCGAGCCCGTCGAACAGCGCGTGCGCCGGCGCGACCGTCACAGACCGATGCCGAGCGACTTCGCCCGCGAGCCCTTGTCGTGGAAGTCGGCCTCGTACACCACGCGGTCGCCCTCGAAGCGGAGAGAGGACATGACCTCCACCGACCATCGCCGACCCACGTACTCGGGGCCGTACGAGGCCGGGTTCACGACCTCGCCGCTCATCACGTAGTGCACGGCGAGGCCGTCGTCGTTCGCCCAGAACTGGTCCGGGATGAGCGTCAGGTTGCGCGTGCGCTGGAGACCCGAGGCGAAGAACGCGCGGATGGCAGGCCATCCTTCGAAGCGCCCGCTCGCCACGTCCATCAGCACACCATGGGGGTGAAAACACTGCTCCGGCGCGTCGGGATCACCCGAGCTCCACCCGGCGAACAGCCGTTGCGCGATCTCGACACGATGGTCCGGAGCAGCCATGTCCGCAGCATAGTTACTTGTGAGTGATACTTGTTTCATGAACGCACTCCAGAGGCGCCAGGCCATCGTCGACACCGTGCTCGCGTACTGCGTTCGCATCGATGCGCTGGACTTCGACGGGCTCGCGGAGTTGTTCACCGACGATGCGCACATCACCTACCACCGGCACGACCCCGTCATCGGCGGCACTGCGCTCGCCGAGTTCCTCGCCAGCCGTTGCACCGATGTGGTCTGGCACCAGCACCTGGCACAGCCGATGCAGGTGACCCTCCACGGGACGACCGCCACCGTGACCACCTACTTCCTCGCTCACAGCGTGCACGAGGGCCAGCCCGACCGAGTGCGAGTGACCGTTGGCGAGTACGTCGACACGCTCGTGGACGTGGATGGCACATGGCTGATCCGCGAACGCACGCAGCACACGGGCTGGCGCGAGCACCGTGTACGCGAGTGACGGCTCCTTGTGGTCGCGTGCCTCACGCAGACACAATGACGACATGTCCGACCGCGACGACATCATCGACCTGACCATCGCCTACACCTGGGCGCTCGACACGAAGCAGGTCGAGCTCCTCCGCGACGTCTTCCACCCCGACGCCACCGCGCTGCTGCGCGGCCGCGAGTGCACGGGCGTGGAGGACATCATCCAGCGCATCGGCGGCTCGCTCACGCGCTTCGACCTCACCCAGCACCTCATCGGCAACCATCAGGTGCGCATCGACGGCGACCGCGCCACGTGCCGCTGCCAACTGCAGTCGCAGCACACGCGCTACGGGCTCGAGGGCGGCGAGAACTACACGATCGCGGGGATGTACCTCGACGAGATGGTGCGCACACCCGACGGCTGGCGCATCGCCCACCGGACGATGCAGCAGACGTGGGCCGACGGCAATCCCGCCGTGCTCGTCGCCTGACCCAGCAGGCACCGGGCGCGAAGTTGTGTACTCGGGAACTTAAGTTCGCGAGGGTGGGCTCGGTCAGGGGTGCGTGAGGCGCTCCACCCAGCGGTGGAGGTTCTGGTTGCCACTCTCGTTGCGGCCGAAGATGAAGTCCGTGCCACCGAGCGCTGGCAGTGAGCGGTTGATCGACAGCACCGTGCTGAAGTCCTCGTCGCCGGTGATCGCCGCGTACAGGGTGCGGCGACCCTCGAGTTCCTGCTCCTTCTCCGGCGAGTCGATGGGCGTGCGGCTGTACTGGATCTGCAGCACCTCGGACTCGGCCGGTGCGGTGCCGGGGAGGATGATGCTCACCATCGTCGTGCGGCCCGGCTGTCCGGAGATCGACACGTTCGGGAACACGTAGTGCACGAGGCTCATCACGTCGGGCAGGTCGAGTTCGGAGTCCGGGAGGTCCTTGATGCCGACGATCGTCTTGTTGGCGAAACCCAGCCGCGCATGGGGCCCGAAGAGGTCCCAGGTGTTGCGGTTGTTGATCTGCTTGAGCCCGAGGTTGGCGCTGTGCAGGTATCCGATGTGATAGCCGTCGAGGTACCCGTCCGCGGTCGTCTTCCAGTTGCCGCTCGGCAGCGTGGTGGTCTCCTTGTACGGATGCACCTTGTCGAGCTCGAGGTACTCGAGCGCCTGCTGCATGTCGCCGAGCCATTCGTCGATGTCCATGGGCGCATCGGGCGTCAGCACGGCGAACACCAGGCCGGCGCGCTCGGCCGTCGGCAGCGGGATCAGCCCGTCGTACTTCACCTCACCGAAGGTGTCGCGTTGCGACACGCCGACGAGTTTGCCGGTGTTGTTGTAGCTCCACGCGTGGTACGGGCAGGTGAAGCGGCGCGCCGAACCCGCACCGTTGCACACCACGGTGGCACCTCGGTGGCGGCAGGCGTTGACGAACGCCCGCGCCACGCCGTCGTCGCCGCGAACGGCCAGCACCGACCGACCGGCGATGTCCAGCGCGCGGTAGTCGCCCGGCTCGCGCAGGTCCACGCTCAGCGCCACCACGAGGGGAACGCGATGGAAGATCAGCTCGATCTCCTTCTCGTACTGCGCGGGGTCGTGGTAGCGCTCCGTCGGCAGGAACATCGAGTCCTCGGCGAGGTCGCCGCACTCCTTCTCGACGTTCACGAAGAGTCGGCGGGCGACGTGGGTGAGCGGTGTTGCCGGCATGAGACCCCCATCGGCCGACGCCCCTGTGGACGGGGGCGCGGCATGTAGTAACTTGAGACTGACTGCAATATTAGCCGATGGGGGAACCATGAAGGAAGCCGACCGCCCGCGTCATCTCCGCGACGTCACACCGGGCTGGATCACGGGGTGCCTGCGCACCGCCGGCGTGGATGGTGAGGTGGCGTCCTTCACGCCCGAACAGATCGGCGAGGGCGTGGGGCAGATGGCCACGCTGAACCGCCTGCGGCTCCAGTACGCATCGGGGAGGGGACCCGAGTGCGTGGTGGTGAAGTTCCCGGGTGAGATGGAGGCCAACCTGGCGATCGCCGCCCAGTTCGGGCTGTTCCGTCGGGAGATCGAGTTCTACCGCGTGGCGGCGGCACGCACCTCGATGTCGTTGCCCACCATCTATTCGGCCGAGATCGACCCCGACTCGTCGTTCGTGCTCCTCATGGAGGACCTCGGGCACATGCGCACCGGCGACCAGGTGGCGGGTCTGACCGAGCACGAGGCGGCCGCGGCCGTCGACGAGCTGGTGAAGCTCCACGCACCGTTCTGGGGTGGGGTCGACGACGGTGAGTTCGACTTCGCTCCTCGCGTCGATGCCGTCGGCCAGGCCGACGTGATGCACACCATCGCCAAGGTGAGCTGGGACTCGATGAACAACCTCTTCGGCGACTCCGTTCCGGCCGAGATGAACGCCGTGCGCGAGCGCTTCCAGGACGCCATCCCGGCGATGCACGACTGGCTCGGCAGCGCGCCCACCACGCTCATCCACTCCGACTTCCGGCTCGACAACCTGATGCTCGGTGGCAGCGGCGAGTCGTCGAAGGTGGTCACGATCGACTGGCAGGGAGTGCTGCGGTCGCGAGGCATCGAGGATGTCGCGTTCCTGCTCTCCCAGAGCATGCCCGTGGAGCTGCGGCCGCAGCACGAACGGGCGCTGGTGGAGCGTTACCGCCAGGGCCTCGAGGCCGCCGGAATCGACTTCTACACGCCGGAATCCGCATGGCACGAGTACCGCAAGTGCGTGCTGTACCTGTGGATGTACGCCGTCATCATCAGTGGCGCGCTGGACCCGACGAACCCGCGCGCCCAGGCCATGATGCGCGCCATCATCACCCGGTCGGCTGCCGCCATCGCCGACCTCGACTGCCTCGCGCTCCTCGACGAGTTCGAGTGAAACCGGAGTACAGAAGATGACCCCCGACACCACCCGCCTCGTCGTCCTGCGCGCCCGTCCTGGCGCCGAGGGGCCCGTGGCCTCGGACTTCGCCGTGGAGGAGCGCCCCATCCCTGCGCTCGCCCCCGGCCAGCTGTTGCTGCGCAACATCGTGATGAGCGTCGACCCCTCGATGCGCGGCCGCCTCGAGACCAGCGAGAAGCAGTACACCACCAACTTCGAGCTGGGTGAACCACTGGACGGCTCGGCCATCGGCGTGGTGCTCGCGGCCGAGGGCAGCGACCTGCGCCCCGGCACGGTGGTGCGCCATCGCATGGGCTGGCGCGACCACGCGGTCATCGACGCCTCCACCGCCACGGTGGTGGACACCGACGCGGCACCAGCGGGTGCGTGGCTGGGTGTGCTCGGGCAGACCGGCTTCACGGCGTGGGTGGGCCTCCGGCGCATCGCCGAGATGAAAGCGGGCGATGTCGTCTTCGTGAGTGCCGCCGCGGGTGCGGTGGGCACCGCTGGCGCACGCTTCGCCCGGCTGCTCGGTGCCAGCCGTGTCGTGGGCAGCGCGGGCGGTGCGGCCAAGGTGCAGGCGCTCGTGGAGCAGCTCGGGTACGACGACGGGTTCGACTACCGAAGCGAGCGGGCGGCCGACGGCCTCCACCGCGTCGCCCCCGACGGCATCGACGTGTACTTCGACAACGTGGGCGGCGAACAGTTGGTCGCCGCACTGAACGCGATGCACATCGGTGGTCGGGTGGCGCTGTGCGGGATGATCTCCCAGTTCGACAGCTCGTCGCGCACGTACGACATCAACCGCCTCATCGAGGCCGTGCTGCGGCGCGTGACCCTGCGTGGGTTCATCGTTCGCGACCACGAGGACATGCGGCCCGAGTTCGAGACCACGGTGGCCGGCTGGCTGCGCAGCGGCGAGGTCGTGAACCAGCAGACCGTCGTCGACGGCATCGACCACGCCGTCGACGCCTTCCTCGGAATGCTCAAGGGCCAGAACATCGGCAAGGCACTGGTTCGGCTCGACACCACCTGGGAGGTCTGATGGTCGCGGCACCGCGCTGCGCGCTCGTCACCGGCGCGGCGTCGGGCATCGGCCGGGCAACGGTGGAACTGCTCCTGCAGCGCGGCCATCGTGTGGTCGCCGTGGATCGTCGCCCGGAGGCCTTCGACTGGTTGCCCGACGACGGCACCGTCGTGGCCGTCGGAGGCGACATCACCACCGAGGAGGCCAACGCCACGGCCGTGGCCACGGCGGTGGAGCACTTCGGCTCGCTCGACATCGCCGTGCTGAACGCGGGCATGCCCGCGTCCGGGCCGCTCGACACGTTGGACATGGCGTTGTTCGACGCCGCCTACAACGTCAACGTGCGCGCCGTCGCGCTCGGCATTCGCGCTGCGATGGCGCCGATGCGCGCCGGTGGTGGCGGGTCCATCGTCATCACGGCATCCACCGCCGGCCTCGGTGGCGAGCAACGTCGGTGGCCGTACGCGACGGCGAAGGCGGCCGTCCTGAACCTCATGCGGTCGGCGGCCATCGAGTTGGCGCTCGACGGCATCCGCGTGAACGCTGTCTGCCCCGGGCCGGTGCACACCGGCATGACGGCTCGGCTTGCGTCGCTGCCGGACTACGACCAGCTGCGCTCCATGATCCCGCTCCAGCGATGGGGCGAACCCGACGAAGTGGCGAGGGTGATCTGCTTCCTGGCCTCCCCTGAGGCGAGCTTCGTCACCGGAACGACGGTGCCCGTGGACGGCGGCCTCAGTTCCACGAACCATCAGTCGCTGCCACCCGCAGGGCAGGGCGTTCGTCGCGACCGCTGAGCGCCGCGGTGGCGGAAGCTGCCGTCAGGACGCGCGTGCGATGCGCCGGGTGAGACGCTCCACCTCGGCGCCGAAGCGCCGCGCACCCAGGCCGCGATAGATGGCGTCCTGCCCGAGGTTCGACGAAGCCGCGGTCTCCAGCAGCGACACCAGGCCGACCGCCACCACCGCCGCTTCGGCAGCACGCACCTTGCCATGCACCGAGCGGACAGCCTGCTGGAAGAGATCGATGAGTTCGATGCGGGTGGCGCGCCGCAGCGCTTCGACGAGCAGGTTGATGCCGATGGAGTTCACGAAGTACACCGAGGCATAGCTGCGGTTGCGTCGCGTCCATGCCAGCACGTGCGACATCAGCGCCGGCAGGTCGTCGGCCTCACCCTTCCGGGGCATGTGCGTACGCACTTCCTCCAAGAGGTCGGCGCAGAACTTCTCCAGGCCCTCGAGCAGGATCTGCTCCTTCGAGGCGAAGTGGTAGTAGACCGCCGCGGGCGTCATGCCGACGGCACCGGCGATGTCCAGCACGGTGACTTCGTCCACCGGGAAGGTGGCGAACAGCCCCATGGCACCGTCGATCACCGCGGATCGGCGCGACGGGCGGTGGGCAGGGCGTCGGGGTGTGGCGATGGCGTCGATCCGGTCATCGTACGCGATGACGCGCAATGGACGATGCTCGTCCGGCAAACGCCTCCGGCGGCTCACGAACCGATCCAGCGCTCCAGTTCGGACTGCATCATGCGGATCTTCGTCTCCTGGTACCTGGCGAACACCACGTGGTCGAGGGAGCCAGATTCCAGGCCCTGCTGCACTCGCGGCAGGTTGTACACGTCCTGGTTGAACACCCGGGTGAGGAGGCCGAGCTCGTGGGCATCCGTCCAGTCGTCGTCCACGCCGAGCATGCGCAGCTGCGCGGCCGGCGGACGCTCGCCCTTGAACGGGCTGAGGATCATGCATTCCATGATGCACATGTCGTGATGGTTGCCGTACGGGCGGAAGCGGTAGACGAGACGGTTGTAGGCACCCCACGGATGGAAGTTGGGGAACACCATGTAGACGAGGCTGTCGCACATCTCGGCGTCGGAGAGCGCCTCGGCACGTTCCTCTCCCAGCACATCGACGAGGCCGTGGCGACGATGATCGGCCAGGGCCTTGCGCGACGTGGTGCCCTCGGGCACGACGATCGGCGACGGCACGTCGAGCGTACGGTCGACCAACGCGTCGAGCATGTCCTGCTCGGTGGGAACCCAGTTGCGCACGTGCGTGCTGGTGACGCCGTTGGGTGTGATGCCGCGGGCGAAGTTGCCGAACGCGTCGTACTGGGTGATGGTGTCGCCCATGCCCGCCAGGAGCTGCGGGTGCGTGGCGACGACGTGGAACGACTCCATGAACGCTTCCTGAGCGAGCTTCCAGTTGCAACGCAGGATCTTGCCGACGTGCACCTGGGTGACGCGGTCCTCCAGCGGCCAGTCGGCGAAGTGCTCGGTGAGCGAGCCGAGGTGGTCCTCCAGCGGCGGCGCATCGAGGTCGAGGTTGATGAACACGAACCCACCCCACGTGCCGACACGAACGGCCGGCAGCGACCATTCCGTGCCCACCTGCGGGAAGTCCCACTTGCAGGGCACGTGCTTGATGGTGCCGTCCAGGTTCCAGGCGATGCCGTGGAACGCACAGCGCAACTCCTCGTCGCGACCGTCGTACTCCTTCAGCACTCGGCCGCGGTGGAGGCACACGTTGCGGTAGGCCTTGATGGTGTCCGGCGCGCTGCGCACCACGAGCACGTCCACGCCGGCGATCTCGTAGTTGATGTGGTCGCCGACCACCGGGATCTGCTCCTCGCGGCAGGCCATCTGCCACACCCTCTTCCACAGGTGCTCCACCTCGAGCCGGTGGTACGCGGGGTCGGTGTAGCGACGCACGGGCACCCGGAGCGCGTCGTCGGACATCGACGACTGCCAGCGGTACACCTCGGGCACGGTGCGCGAGTCGTGGTCGAGCAGCTCCTGGTACAGGGCACCGCGGGTGGTCTCGTCGAGCGTCTGGCTCATGGTGGTCTCGTTTCGCTCGTCAGGCCCGCGTGGAGGGTGCGGGGAAGTCCTTGGGATTGCCGGGCACACCGGCGGGCAGCTGCGGGCCGGCCAGCCAACCGCACAGCTGGGGGTCGGCATGGCGAAGCTCACCGGAGACCCATCGGCCCTCGGCGTCGAACACTCCGCTGACTCCGCGCAGCGTGACATCGAGGTGGCCGTCCGGCCGCACGTCGTACAGGGCACCGCTGAGCGGATGCACTCGAGTTCTCATGTCCCCTCCTCACCTCTTCGTAGAGTCGGACTCTAGAAAGGGGTGGCTGTCCGCCGACAGGGACCTAAGTCCCGTCTTGGGTCAGTTACTTGAGATGAACAACTGTTACTCGCCGAGGTCCACGGGCGAGGGATGCGCCTGCGCCCAGGAGTGTGCGTCCACCGACGACACCCAACGGATCGCGTTGGACAGCAAGGTGCGATATCGCGGGTGTGCGAACGTCGCCGGGCCGTGGCCGAGCTGCAGGTACACCAGCGGGCTCGCACCGGCGACCTTCGCCCAGCCGAGCAGTGAGGGCACGTCGGGGTGGCCCGCGCAGTCCACCACGCGCCCCTGCGCCACCTCTTCGTGTGTGGAGCGGAACGCGGCGCGGTCGGCGGGCGGGCCCCCGAGCAACGGCACCACCTCGTGCTCGAACACCGGGCAGAGGTACAACTCGTCGTCGGCCACGAAGTCGTCCACGCCGGCGCACACCGGATGGTCGGGCGCGAGCACGGTGACCGGGTGCGTGCCGATGCGGTAGCCGCTCGACGGCCATGCGACACCGTCGAGGGTGCCAGGGGCATAGAGGAACCGGCCGCCGATCGCGTGGGCCCAGCCGTCCCACGCGGGCCAACTGGCGAGCGAGTGGTGGGTGACCACCACGCCCACACCTGCGTCGAGCAGCGCCGCCAGCGCGGCCTTCGTGGCGCGGTCGGGCACGGCCACCGCCGGCTCGTGCCCTCGGCGCAGCGACAGCCCGGCGATGTCGTGCAGCACGATCGCCCGCCAACGGCCGAGATGCTCGGGGCGCAGCAAGGCCTGCGCCTCGGGCTGGGTGGCGTGTTCCCACGCCCAGCCCTCACCCGCGCCCAGCGCGTCGAACATCGCACTGAACTCCGCCATGTCGACGCGGTGGCCCCCGGTGACGACGAGCACCGGCATGCGGGCTGCAGCGGTCACCGGGGGCTCCACGTCCAGGGGAGATCTCGGCTCAGAGCTCGACGATCGTGACGGTGCCGGCCGAGCCGTCCACCTCCACGAGTGCGCCGTCGGGGATGCGGCGCGACGCGCCGTAGACGCCGGCGACGCACGGGATGCCGAGCTCGCGGCTGACGATCATCGCGTGGCTGTTCGGCGCACCGACGTCCACGACGACGGCGCCCGACACCACGAACAGCGGCGTCCACGACGGGTCGGTCTGCGGGGCGATGAGGATGTCGCCCGGCTCCAACGAACCGGCAGCATCCGGGCTGAGCACCACGCGGGCGCGGCCACGAACGACACCAGCCGACGATGCGCCACCGGTGAGCACCTCTCCCGCAGTCACCTGCTCGACGGAGGCCGCCGACAGATGGCCGAGCGACGACGCCGCCGGGATGGGCTTGGTGGTGTCGAGGAACATCGGCACGTCGAGGCCGAACAGCTTCTTCCACTCCACCTCGCGGGCCACGAGCGTGTCCTTGAGGTAGAAGGGGTCGATCATCAGACCATCGAGCTCTTCGTCCAACGCGAGGAAGATGTCGCTCGCCTTCGCCAGCTGGCCACGCGCCGCCATGCGACGGCCGAGCTCGGCCATCGCCATGCGAGCCTCGTGGAGCACGCGCACACAGTTCGCCTTGCCGCGCTCGCGCCAGCCGGCGAAGCGATGCATCGACGACACGGCCAGGCCCAGCGTCGCCAGGCCTTCCTCGTTGCCGGCCAGGAACGCTCGAGCCTCGGCCATGGCGGCGTCGGCGTCCTTCTGCTGCTCGGCGCGACGGGCCGAGGGCGACTGGTCCTCGTCGAGGAGGCGCATGCGCTCGATCATGCCGAGCGGCAGGGTGGGCTTGGTCTCCCACACGTCGGAGCCCATGTCCCACTCGTTCGGGCCGCGATAGCCGAAGTCGTAGAGGAACTGCTCGAACGCGGTGCTGAACGCCGGGTGCGAGGAGGCCACGCGCTCGCGCAGGCCCTCCACGCCCTTGTCGAACTCCGCGCCGAGCGACGGGTCGTTGCGCACGATGCGGGACAGCCCCCACATGGCGAACGCCGGCGCAGCGGAGTCCACGTCGCCGGCGTTGGAAGCCAGCCGGATGGACAGGGTCGGGTCGGCACCGGCGAGCAGCTGCGCGAGTGCGCCGGGCCCGATGGAGCCACCCACGCCGCCGATCGTCTCACCGCGCCACGTGAGGCGTTCGTACTCGAGCACCGCGCGGGCTCGAGCCACGAGTGCCGCGTCGGAGACGGCCGCAAGATTGGGACGCTGGGCGCGCAGATCGGCGGCGATCTGCTTGTCCTCCTCGATGTCGGGGTAGGAGTCCGTGGTGAGCGCCCAGCCGGCGAACTCGGCGACCTTGGCCGAGAGGGCCTCGTTCACGTCGCCGTCCATCGGGTGATACGGCGGCAGGTCGGGGTGACCACCGAACCAGATGGCGTCCACGGTCTCCACGCCGACACCGCTGCGCAATCCGAACAGGCGGGTGGCCGAGAGGTTCACGTACAGACAGCCGTAGTAGAAGCCGCCCGATCCGTTCGGGTGGGCGAAGTCGTCGTTGTCGTACGCGCCGGTGAGGGCGTAGCCCGTGCACCACCCGCGGAAGATGTGCGGGATCCAGCACATGCTGGCCCCCAGCGGGGAGATGGGATCCGACAGCACGTCGTTCGCGTTCATGCGGGTGTAGACGGGCAGGCGAGGACTCGACTCGGTGTCGATGATCCATCTGGATTCAGTCATCAGTTACTCCTGGAATGTGACCGTGGGCACAGGGCGAGAGAACGTTAGACCTTCTCCACCCATTCCGAAAGAAAATCATCGACACGCAGGTGATTCGGGATGTGCTCCTGGCCGATGACCTTGTCGATCCAGGCGTGCACGTGCCAGATGCGCCGCTCCTGATAGTTGATCGCCTGTCCACCATGCGCGGCGAACTCCATGCTCCGCTGGATGGGCGCCAGGTTCACGTAGTCCTCGTCCATCAGCATGTCGAAGCGGGTGAGCCGCTTCGCCCACTCGGCCGCGCCGGGCATCTCGCCGTCGCCCCAATCGGCCGCGAACCAGACGATCTCCAGCCGCGTCGTCGCGATGGACGTCGGCCAGAACACGAGGAACGGGAAGCCGCGCGCATCGAGCGGCGAGATGATGTTCGGGAAGATGCCGTGCGCGGGCTGGATGGCTTCCTTGAACAGCGGCGGCACGTGGCGGAGCATCGAGAGCTTCTCGCGGTCGTCGTTGCGAGTGCCCGGGCGCACCGGCGAGAGCATGTTCTGGTGGCCGTGGTCGAACAGGGAGATGACCGTGCCACGCGTGTCCAGCGTGGGGGCCACCGTCGTCGGGTGCACGGTGCGGGCGTGGTACACCTCGAGGAAGCCCTCGGCGAGGATCTTCCAGTTGCAGCCGACGTCCGCCTGGCTCTTGGCGATCACCCGCAGGGGCGATGCCGCGACGTCGGCGAGCAGACGCGGCAACGGGTCCAGCCACTCCATCAACGGCACGGCATCGGCCGCCATGTTCACGAACCACCAACCGCCCCACTGCTCGCACCGCACGGGCGGCAAGCCCCGGTCCTCCATGCGCAGGCCCACGAAGTCGCGCTCGTCGGGCACTCGGGCGAGGCAGCCCTGCAGGTCGTAGCCCCACGAGTGGTACTGGCACACGAGCATGCGCGCGGTGCCGCTGTCGCCACGCACGACGGGCGCACCGCGGTGGCGACAGGCGTTGAAGAACGCCCGCACCTGGCCGTCGTCGCCACGCACGAGGAGGATCGCCCGGCCGGCGACGTCGCACAAGCGGTAGCTGCCGGGCTCGGGCAGTTCGCTGTCGTGACACGCGTAGAGCCAGCTGCGGCCGAACAGACGTTGCTGCTCCAGCCGGTAGAACTCCGGGTCGGTGTAGCGGCCGAGCGGCAGGTCGGGAAGTGCGGGGAAGCCGGGCGGCGGCGCGGTGCGCGCCGTCTCCTCTTCGGAGCGAGCCCTGAAGCGGGCGAGGTACTCGAGGTCCACGACAATCCCCCTGCTCTGACCGACATGTCGGTGCGCCGAAAGATTACATCACAATGGTTGTGCAACAACCCGGATCGATGTCATCATCTCGACGTGCCGAAGGTCGTGGACATCGATGAACGCCGCGCGCAGCTGATCGCTGC
>Ga0075026_100000574_pt1 | contig 14942 bp, 16 predicted proteins | sample Str012_2_FD_71392 | JGI IMG/M metagenome (GOLD analysis project Ga0075026, IMG submission 71392) | Freshwater sediment microbial communities in response to fracking from Pennsylvania, USA - Straight Creek_MetaG_SC_2012 | ecosystem: Environmental > Aquatic > Freshwater > Creek > Sediment...
GGTGAGTTGGTGCTCGCTCCGGCCGCCGGTGTCGGCGCGGCCGGTGCGCCGCTGCGTGACCTGCTGCTCGAACTCACGGGTTCGCGGAACGACGCCCGGCGAGGACTCGGGGTCGCCGCGTCCACCCTGGCGGAGGTGATCGATCGGCGCGTCGAGGTGATCGAGATCGGGTTCGACGGAGCCACTCGGGCGGTCGCCCGCCCGGCGACGGCCAGCGAGCCCGCGATGCTGGATCTCGCGGTCGTGCCGGGGGCGGGCCTGGCACCCGCCGAACCGGACGACGAGGTCGTCGATCGCGTCCTGGCGTGGTCGACCGTCGCCTCGGATCGACATCGCCTGCGCGATCGACTCCGGGAGTTGCGCATCGCGCCCTGGGCCGACGCCACCGGCGACGGGCTTGACCTGCGGGTAGCGGCCGCCCACGCCTCGCTCGCCCAGACCCTGGCTGCGACGACGGACATGGCCGCGCACGGCGCGCCGGACCTGATCGTGGTCACCGGCGGCGTATGGTCGGCGATGCCGCCGTCGCTCGTGGCCTTGACGCTGGCCGACATCGTCCGCCGACCCGGGGCCAGCCAGTTGACGATGGATCATGCGGCCCTGCTCGGGCCGATCGGGTCGATCCCGGACGCCGCCGAGCGGCGGGCCGTGCTGGCGGACCTCGCGGACGACCTGCTCGTGCCGTTGGGCACCCTCGTGATGCCCGCCGGCCTTCGGGCGGGCAGGCCGGCCGGACAGCTCGTGGTCCATGGTGCCGACACGACCGTGACCACGGAGCTGGCGTCCGGCGCCCTGGTCGTCGTGCCGCTGGCCGCCGGTAACGGCGCGGTGGCGGACTTCCGCTTCCGCGATGTGGTCCGACTCGGCGGTCGCGGTCGCGGCTTCGCGGTCGACGTCGCCGGGGGTCTGGCCGGCCTCCTTGTCGACCTGCGCGACGTTCCGCTGCGGCTGCCCGATCGGGCCGACAGTCGACGCGAGCAGATCCGCGCCTGGCAGGCCGCCGTGCGTCCCGGGACCCGGGCATGACCGACCGCACGGATCTCGTGATGGTCCCGACCCGACGGCTCATCGAGTCGCCGGTCGATGCCGTGTTCGCCCTGGCACCCGGCGACCGGGCTCTCGTGGACGTCGGTGAATCGGTGGTGGTGGGGGCGCCGATCGCGGAGCGCCTGCGCGATGCCCATCTCGAGGAGATCGCGGTCCCGTCGTCGGTGGACCCCGTCCCCGGCGCGCGCTGGTCGCGGGACGGCGGTTCGGGTCCGGCCGGTGTCCGCCACACGGAGGACGGGGGTGAGCTCCTTTTCACCTGGCGCGGCAAGTGGCGGCTGGCGACCGGCGATGTGCCGGATCCGCTGGAGGCCCCGGTCGCCGGGATCGTGCGCGAGGTGCTGCCCGGCACGTCGATCACCCTGCGGGCGACGGGCCAGGGGATCCGCGGCGTGGTCGCCCTTGGCGGACCGACGCGCGGCAAGCTGCGCCTCGCCACCGGCGCAAGCGGTGGACTCCGGCCGGGCGGCCTCGATGTCGGCCTGGCCGGCACGATCCTGGTGGTGGGCACCCGGATCGACGCGGAGACGCTGACCCGGGCCCGCGCGATGGGGATCCGCGGCGTCATCGTGGCCGGGCTCGCAAGCAAGGAACGACGGGACTTCCTCGCTTCAGAGGCCCGTCAGCGCGCGGCCCTCCATCGCCTGCCGTCGTACGCGGTGCTGATCATGGACGGGGCCAACCGACGTCCGATGGCCGGGCCGCTGATGGACATCTTCGAGATGCTGGCCGGCAGCGAGGTCGCGATCATCGGCGATCCGCCGGCCCTGGTGTTCGATGCGCCGGAGCTGGCCCTGCCGGTCCCGCCAGCCGACTTCGTGCGGGTGCGCGGCGGTGCGCTGCTGGGACGGGAGGGTCGTTGGCTCGGAACGGCGGGCGCTCGACGATTTGACGGGGCCGTCTACCTCGATGCCGGACGGATCCGCCTCGACGACGGCTCGGTGGCGACCGTGGCACTCGGCGACCTGGAACGGTTCGGGTGATGGGCTACGAGATCGGGGCGGAGCGAACGGTCGTCTGCCCGGGCCCGGGGGCCACGTCGGCGCTCGGCCGCAGCCTCGGCGCGGTCGCAGGGTCGGGCGACCTCATCTGCCTGTGGGGCGAGCTCGGGGCCGGCAAGACGCACCTGGCCAAGGCGATCGGGCTGGGGCTCGGGGTCACGGCGACGATCACGTCCCCGTCGTTCATCCTCATGGCCGAATACGAGGGACGCCTGCCGCTCTTCCACATCGACCTGTACCGGCTCGCGGACGCGACGGATGCCCTGGGCGGCGGCCTCATCGACGATCGCCAGTCGGCCGGATTGACGCTCGTGGAGTGGCCGGAGCGACTCGCCGATGCCCTGCCGGACGACCGGCTGGACGTGCTGATCGACGGCTCCGGCGACGAGCCGCGGACGATCCGGGTGCGGGCCGGGAGCTCGGGCTACGAGCGCTACGTGGCGGCGATCCGATGAGGGACGGCACGATCCTGGTCATCGACACGGCCACGACCCGCTGCGTCGTGGCGCTCGCGAGCGGCACCGGCGAGACCTTCGCGGTCGCCTCATGGGATGCCGGCTACCGACACGGCGAGACGCTCCTGCCGGCGATCGAGCGGCTGCTGGCGGACGAGGGCGTCGACCGCGCGGCACTCACCGGGATCGTCGCCGGGACCGGGCCGGGCGCATTCACGGGCCTTCGGGTGGGGATCGCGACGGCCAAGGGATCGGCCCACGGCCTTGGGTGCCCGCTGGTGGGTGTCTCAACGGCCGAGTCCTTGCTGGCGGCGGCGACACGAAGCGGGCCCGCCGGCCGCCCGGTCCTGCTCCTGCCGGCAGGGCCTTCGGACCGGATCGTCATCAGGCCGGGATCGCGTGGCGTCCTGCTCGTGGGCGGTCACGATCCGGAGCTGGCGCCCGGGGAGTGGCTCGTCGCCGTGGATCTTGACGGCCGGGCACCCGTCGACGCCGTCGGGCGGGGCGAGATCGCTTGCGAGCGCCTGGCCGCCGAACTGGCGGTCCTCGGCGTCCCACGCCTTGGGACCGCGACACCGGACTCGATGGCCGATCTGGTGCCCGACTACGTCACGTTGCCGCGCGGGGTCCTCGCGGAGCAGGGGGAGGTGGCATGGTCGCGCGACCCCCGGTAAGAGTCCGGGTCGAGCCGATGCAGCTCGCCGACCTGCCCAGCATCCATGCCATCGAGCTCGCGAGCTTCAGCGCGCCGTGGCCGGCCAACGCCTACCGCAGCGAGCTCGAGTCGAACCGCCTGGCGAGCTATCTCGTGGCCCGCGTCGATGACGACGTCGTCGGCTACGGCGGCATGTGGCTGATGGTCGACGAGGCCCACATCACGACCTTCGCGATCCATCCCGCGTGGCGCCGGCAACGGATCGGCGAGCGCCTGCTGCTCGAATTCGTGGACGTCTCGATCGGACGACATGCGCGCGAGATGACCCTGGAGGTCCGCCTGTCCAACCTGCCGGCGCGGCGCCTGTACGAGAAGTTCGGCTTTCGTCCGGTCGGGGTCCGGCCGCACTACTACAGCGACGACGGCGAAGACGCCCTGATCATGACCACGCTGCCCCTCGCGGACGCCGCGATGGTCGAACGGATCGCCGGCCTCCGGAACGCGCTGGATGCCGCCCCGGCGCCGAGCCGTCCGGATGAGGACCGCGCGTGAGCGGAGCCCTGGACGGCCGGCTGATCCTGTCCATCGAGTCCTCCTGCGACGAGACCGGCATCGCGGTCATCGAAGGGGGACGGCGGATCCTGGGCAACGTGGTCGCCTCCCAGGTCGCGCTGCACGCGACCTCCGGCGGGATCGTTCCCGAAGTCGCAGCGCGGGCCCACCTGCGCTGGATCGTGCCGGTCCTCGACGAGGCCTGGGCGGATGCCGGTATCGGCTGGCCGGACGTGTCGGCGGTGGCCGTGACCTACGGCCCCGGGTTGGCCGGTTCGCTCCTGGTCGGCGTCAACTTCGCAAAAGCGCTGGCATGGGTCCACCAACTGCCGCTGATCGGGGTGAACCACCTGGAGGGCCACGTCTACGCGGCATGGCTGCAGGACGCCGACCAGCCTGACCGTGACGAGCCGGCGTTCCCGCTCGTGGCGCTCGTCGTCTCGGGCGGGCACACGTTCCTCGTCGAGATGCGCGATCACCTGACCTATCGGCTGCTGGGCACGACCGTGGATGACGCCGCGGGTGAGGCCTTCGACAAGGTGGGACGGCTCCTCGGTCTGGGCTATCCGGGCGGACCGGCCATCGGGAAGGCGGCGGACGCGGCGACGGCCCGCGACACGGTCTTCCCGCGGGCCTGGTTGCCCGGGACGTACGACTTCAGCTTCTCCGGGCTCAAGACAGCCGCCCGACGGATCGTCACCGTCGCCCGCGCGGATGCGGGCCTGGCCGCGGAACCCGAGTCGCCGCTCCCCGAAGCGGTCGTGGCCGAGCTGGCGTGGGGGTTCCAGGACTCCGTCGTCGACGTCCTGACGACAAAGACGATCCGGGCCGCCCGCGAGGTGGGCGCCCGGACGATCGTGCTGGGCGGTGGCGTGGCCGCGAACAGCTCCCTTCGGGCCAGGCTGGCCGGCGAAGCCGAGGCGCTGCGTATCCCCCTGGTCGTGCCCCGACCCGGGCTGTGCACGGACAACGGCGCGATGATCGGGGCCGCCGGCGCACGCCGGTTCGCCGCCGGCGAACGTGCTGGTCTGGACCTGGACGCTCGGCCGTCGCTGCCCCTGGCGATCCGTTGACGACCGGTGGCCGTCGCGCCACGACGGGGCTGGATCCGGCGGTCGTCCGGGCCACCTTGCGCGAAGCCGGCCTGCGCGCCCGCCATCGCCTGTCGCAGAACTTCCTGGCCGACGTCGATGTCCTGGACGGCATCCTCGCGGAGGCGGCGCCGTCGCCGGGCCGCCACGTCCTGGAGATCGGGCCCGGCCTGGGACTCCTGACGGGCGGCCTGCTCGATGCCGGAGCGGCGGTCACCGCGGTGGAACTCGATCGGGGCCTGACCTCGTTCCTGCGTGCCCGGTTCGAGGGACCGCTCGAGGTCGCCGAGCGCGACGGCCCGGACGCTCCCGGGTCCCTCCGACTCGTCGAGGGCGACGCCCTGGACCAGGATCTCGTGAACCTCGTGGCCGCGCCATACGACGTCGTCGCGAACCTGCCGTACCACATCACGAGCCCGATCCTGCACGCCCTGCTCGGCCAGGCACCACGCCCGGGGCGAAGCGTCCTGATGGTCCAGCGCGAAGTCGCCGAGCGGATCGCGGCGCCACCGGGACGAATGAGCTACCTATCCGTGTTCGTCCAATACCACGCTCGGGTCCGGATCGCGTTCCACGTCCCGCCCACCGCCTTCGAACCGGAACCGGCCGTCGAGTCGGCGGTGATCGTGGTCGAACCGTTCGACGCGGACGATCGACTGGACCCCGAGGCGGAGGACGGCCTGTGGCGTCTGGTCCAGGCCGCCTTTCGCGAGCGACGCAAGATGATCCACAACGTGCTGGCCCGGCAGTTGCCGGTGGACGGGCCGCGCGTGGCGGCGGCCCTCGCCGCGGCGCACATCGACCCGGATCGACGGCCGCAGACCCTGGCGGTGGGGGAGTGGCTCGTCTTGCGCGAGGCGCTCGGGCCGCTCGGGACGGACCAGCGCGGCCGGTCGCGCGACACGTGACGGCCCCATCCGGGCTGACGCCGGTCGTCCGCATCGCGCCGGCCAAGCTCAACCTGACGCTTGCGGTCCTGGGGCTCCGACCTGACGGGTACCACGACCTGTACTCGGTGTTCGTCCCACTCGGTCTCGGCGACCGTCTCAGCCTGACGCCCGCGGCCACCGCCACTGACAGCCTGCATGTGACCGGCCTTTCGACGGGAGCGCCGGCCGGGACTGACCTGGTCCTGCGCGCGCTCGAAGCGACGCGCCGCGCCGTCGGCGGCGGCTGGACGGGCAGCCCAGGTGGTCTCAGTCCGGCTCCGGCGATCGCAGCTCGGCTCGACAAGCGCATCCCGGTCGCGGCCGGCCTGGGTGGCGGCTCATCCGACGCCGCGGCGGCGCTGGATGGCGCACTGGAAGCCTGGGGCGCGGAGCTGGACGACCACGCGCGCCTGGCCGTCGCCGCCGGGCTCGGTTCGGACGTACCGTTCTTCGCCGCCCACGGTCCGGCCCTCGTCGAGGGCCGCGGTGAGCGGGTCACGCCCCTGCACGGCCTGCGCGGGGCGCCGGGGATCCTCCTCGTCACGCCGTCGGTCGCGGTGGCCACGCCCGACGTATTCGCCGCCTTCGCTGCGATCCGAGGGACCGGCGATGGGGCGGTCCGCCAGTCGTCGATCCATCTGGCGTCGGAACTCGGGTCGGGTCTGGGAGCCGCGGATCTGGCCGCCAGGGCCGGGGTCCTCGCGTCGGCCAACGACCTGCTGCCCGCGATCGCGCTCGTCGTGCCGGCGATCGTCCCGTTCCGGCGCGCCATGACTCGGCTCCTCCATCGCCCCATCGGCCTGTCCGGCTCCGGGCCCACGGTCTGGGCGATCTATCCTTCCCTTGCCGAGGCCGTCGTCGCAGCCGCGGCGGTCGAGGCGGCCGTCGCGAACGGATCGCTCGACGTGCCGGGCGACGGACCGCCGTTCGTCGCGGCCACGACCATCGCCGGCAGCCTGCTCACGCTGGAGCCGACAGCATCACGGAGGACCCAGCCATGACCCGCAAAGCCATCTCGACCACCGGCGCCCCCGCCGCGATCGGACCGTACAGCCAGGCGATCGCGATCGACGGATTCGTGTTCTGTGCCGGCCAGGCGGCGATCGACCCGACGACCGGCGCGCTCGTCGAGGGCGGCATCGGACCCGAGACCGAGCGGGTGATGGCGAACCTGACCGCCGTCCTGACGGCCGCGGACTGCACCTGGGCGGACGTCGTCAAGGCGACCGTCTTCCTGACCGATATGGCCGATTTCGCGGCCGTGAACGCGATCTATGGTCGGTTCGTGAGCGATCCGCCGCCGGCCCGCTCGACCGTCGCCGTGGCGGGCCTGCCCAAAGGGGCCCTGGTGGAGATCGAGGTCATCGCCCGTCGATCGGCCTGATCGGGGCCGGGCGGCGCGGTTGACACCCCGAACGGGCCGCCCCTACGATGCGGCTCCCATCTGATGATTGCCCAACCAGACTCGCCGGCCCCTGATCGCGACGGGAGCGACGACCGACTCCCGCTCCCGGCCCGCCGGCACGACCCCTCGTGACGCCAGCGCAGGCAGGCTTGCCCGCGCCCCCTTCCACCACGGTCGCGGTCGTCATGGCGGCGGGCCTCGGGACTCGGATGCACTCGGCGCTACCCAAGGTCCTCCACGCGATGTGCGGGCGCCCGATGCTCGACTACGTGCTGGACGCCTGGGCGAGCACGGCGGATGGCGAGGCCGGGTCGCAGCCCGTCATCGTCTACTCGCCGCCGGTCAAAGGGATCGTCGCCGTCTTCGATGGCCGTGCTGCGTTCGCGCTGCAGGCGTCGCCGCGCGGTACCGGCGATGCGGTCCAGGCCGCCTTGGCCGCTGTCCCGGAGGATGCCACGGAGATCCTCGTGCTGTCGGGCGATGTCCCGCTGGTCACCGGCGGCGACCTTGAGGCGGTCCTCGAGGCCCGCCGGGCGGACGACGCCGCGATCGCCCTGGCCAGCGTCTACGCCGCGGATCCCGCCGCGCTCGGGCGCGTCGTCAGGAGCGAATACGGCACGGTGGAGCGGATCGTCGAGGCGAAGGACGCGACACCTGAAGAACTCGACGGCAACGAGATCAACGCCGGCCTGTACGCCTTCGACGCGGCGTGGCTGCGGCGCCGGATCGCGACCCTCGTCCCTTCCGCCACGACCGGCGAGATCTACCTCACTGAGCTCGTCCGACTCGCCCGTGAGGACGGCCGGATCGTGAGCGCGGTCGGGTTCGAGGACGACGGGCGATTCGACGGCATCAACGACCGCGCCCAGCTCGCCGCCGCCGAGTGGAGCCTGCGGGTCCGATTGAACGAAGCCCACATGCGCAACGGCGTTACGATGCGCGACCCGTCGACGGTCTATCTGGACTGGGACGTGGACCTCGCCGCGGACGTCACCCTGGAGCCCGATGTCATCCTGCGTGGCGCCACCTCGATCGGCGAGGGCAGTGTCATCGGGCCGCACAGCGAACTGGTGGACGCCAAGATCGGCCGGAACGTGCGGATCTGGGCCAGCGTCGTGGAGCGCTCCACGGTCGATGAGGGCGCGACGGTCGGGCCGTTCAGCCACCTCCGTCCGGGCAGCCACGTGGGCCGGGATGCGGAAGTCGGCAACTACGCCGAGCTCAAGAACACGACCCTCGGCGCCGGGTCCAAGACCCATCACATGAGCTATCTCGGCGACGCGACGGTCGGCGAGCACGTCAACATCGGTGCGGGCACCATCACCGCCAACTACGACGGCGCCCGCAAGCACGCGACGACGATCGGCGACGGCGCGTTCATCGGCGTGGACACCATGCTCGTCGCCCCGGTCGAGGTCGGCGAGGGCGCCAAGACCGGCGCCGGCTCGGTCGTCACGCGCGACGTGCCGGCCGGCAAGCTGGCGGTCGGCGTCCCGGCCCGGATCCGCGATCTGCGGGCCGACCCACCCGAGGCCTGATGGACACGATTGTCCAGCTGGTCGTCATCGGTGTCCTGACCCTGTTCGAAGGCGTCTTCGTGGCGGCCGAGATCGCCCTCGTGACCGTCAGACGGACCCGGATCACCCAACTGGCGGACGAAGGCGATCGCAATGCTCGCCGGGTCCAGGCCCTGATCCGCGATCCCGGCCGCTTCCTTGCGGTGACCCAGATCGGCCTGACGTTCCTCGGCTTCCTCGCCTCGGCGTACGCCGCGGTCAACCTCACCACCAGCCTCGAGCACCTGTTCGCCTCGTCCGGCATCGGCGTCCTCGTCACGTCGGCCGGGGCACTCGCGCTGATCATCGTCACGCTCTTGCTCAGCCTCTTCACGATCGTGTTCGGCGAACTCGTGCCCAAGAGTCTCGCCCTCGCCCACGCGGAACGGTTCGCGCTCACCCTCAGCCGGCCGATCGGCTTCCTGCTCCGGGTCTTCAGCCCGCTCGTCGGGGTCCTGACCGCGGTCACGACGAGCGTGGCCCGGATGCTCGGTGCCGGCGACGGGGCGCAGGGCGTGATGAGCACGGAGGAACTCAAGATCCTCGTCGAGCGGGGCGGCGAGCAGGGCATCCTGGAGGCCGAGGAGGAGCAGATGATCCACGCGGTCATCGAGCTCGGCGACCAGCGCATCCACGAGGTCATGGTCCCGCGAATCGCGATGGTCTCCCTGCCGGCGGGCGGCACCATGGAGCAGGCGATCGACATCGTGATCGAGCAAGGCCACAGCCGCATCCCGGTCTACGAGAAGACGATCGACGAGATCATCGGGATCCTCTACGCGAAGGACCTCCTGCCGTTCCTCAAGGGCACCGTCGAGGAGCGGCCGTCGCTCCGGTCCATCCTGCGCACGCCCGTGTTCGTGCCGGAGTCCATGAGCGTGGACGACCTGCTGCACGAGTTCCAGCGGCGCAAGGTCCACATCGCGATCGTGCTCGACGAATACGGCGGCACGGCCGGCCTGGTGACCATCGAGGACCTGCTCGAGGAGATCGTCGGCGAGATCCAGGACGAATACGACGAAGAGGAGCCGATGATCGTCCAGCTCTCGGACGACGAAGCGCGCGTCGATGGGCGAGCGGACGTGGACGACCTGGGCGAGCTCTTCGACGTCGATCTCGCGCTCGAGGACGAGGACGAATACGATACCGTGGGCGGGCTCGTCTACCACCGGATCGGCGGCGTCCCGAAGCCGGGCGACCAGGTCAAGGTCAACGGGCTCACCCTCACCGTCGAGACCACCGATGGGCGGCGGGTCGGCAAGGTCCTCGTCGTGCGCGACCGAGGTGCCGACCAGGCTGACGACGAGTCGGACCGCTGAGCGACGACCCGGCGCCCGGCGAGATCCGGACGGAACGCCTGTTCCTGCGGCGTTGGCGCGACGCGGACCGCGAGCCGTTCGCGGCGATCAATGCGGACCCGAACGTGATGGAGCACATGCAGGGCACGCTGTCGCGCGAGCGATCGGACGCGTTCGTGGATCGGATCGAGACCCACTGGGAGTCTCACGGCTGGGGTCTCTGGGCCGCCGAGGTGCCGGGCGTCGCGCCGTTCATCGGCTATGTCGGCCTGTGGCCGGCCGGCTACGTCACGGGCGCCCCGATGGTCGAGGTCGGCTGGCGCGAGGCGCAAGCGTACTGGGGCCGCGGCTACATCTCGGAGGCGGCCCGCGCGGCGCTCGAGTTCGGGTTCGAGGTGGTGGGCCTCGACGAGATCGTGTCGTTCACGGTGCCCCAGAACGTGCGATCGCGGCGGGTCATGGAGCGGATCGGGCTGGTGCGCGACCCGTCACGCGATTTCGATAACCCCCGGGTGGATCCGGTGGCCTACCCGCATATCGTCCCGCAGGTCTTCTACGCGCTCGATCGGGAACGCTGGCGGAACCGCTCGGGGACTGGTCCTACGCGCTGATGACCGAGACCATGATCTGCTCGAGACGCTCGCGGGCGGCCGGCTGGACCACTCCCGCCGCATCGAGTTCCGCCAACGCCTCGTCGCGGTACCCGCGGGCCTGATCGCGGGTGTACTCGCGGGCGCCGGTCCGCTCCAGGATCGCGATCACCTCGCGCACGTCGGTCGGGCTGGGTCGGAGTGCGGCGTACACCGCCTCGAGTCGGGCGCGATCGGCCGCTTGCGCATGTTCGTGGGCGTAGATGACCGGCAGGGTCTGCTTGCGGTGCGCGACGTCCGACGGTTCCTTGCCGGTCGCCTGTTCCGCGCCCCAGATCCCCAGCAGGTCGTCGTTGAGCTGGAAGGCGAGGCCCAGCGCCCAGCCGAACGCGCGGTAGCGGGCGATGACGGCGTCGTCCTCAGTGGCCAGCAGCGCACCGGCCTCGATGGAGGCGGCGATGAGCGACGCGGTCTTGCGCCCGATCATGTCGAAGTAGAGGTCCACGCTCATCAGCTGATCCGTGGCGCTGGACTGGATGTCGATGTACTGGCCTTCGCACAGGGCGAGGCAGGTCTCGTCGTAGAGGCGCATCAGGCGCAGGACCGTCCGATCCGGGAAGCCCAGGTCCGTCAGCCGGTGGAGCGCGATGCGCGAGAGGCTGAACAGGGTGTCGCCGGCGTTGATGGCCTGCGGGATGCCGTGGAGCGTCCATAGGGTCGCGCGGTGGCGCCGCTCGGTGTCGCCGTCCTCGATATCGTCGTGGACCAGGCTGAAGTTGTGTCCGAGTTCCACGGCCGCCGCACCAGGCAGGGCTCGCTGGTGTTCGCCGGTGATGCTGGCATAGGCCAGGAGGCCCAGGAGTGGTCGGATACGCTTGCCGCCGGACGCGCCGGATCCATCCAGCGCGAGGTGGTAGCGGACCATCTCGTAGAGCCCATGGGTGGACGGGTCGCGGTCCTGGACCAGCCGCACGATCTCGCCTTCCGTATCGGCGATGAGAGCGGCGAGATCGATCTCGTGCGTCGTGGCGGCCATCGTGGCGCGAGTGTACACGAAACGTGTTCGCCGCAGGTAGCCTGTTGGATGTCTGGTACTCCCTGCCGGCCGGTGCACCGGATTGCACGGAACGGCTGCGGAGCGAGGTCTCGTTGGTCGAAGTGGTCATGGCATGCACGCCCGACCCCCGGGCGAGGCGGTCCGACGCCGGCGCAGGGGACGCGACCGCACCGGCGTCTATCGGCACATACGTGCGGGAACCGACAGCGGATCACTCGGCCGAGGCCACAGTGCTGTACGGTGGCCGTGATGCCCATCCCGCGCCGTTACACGACCGATGCCATCGTCCTCTCGAGGTTCGACCTGGGCGAGGCGGACCGCGTCCTGACCCTCATCACGCCGACCGGCGGCAAGCTCAAGGCGATCGCGAAGGGCGTCCGCCGACCCACGTCCCGCCTGGGCGGCAGCCTGGAACCGTTCGCGGAGCTGACTATCGGCCTGGCCCGCGGGCGGACGTTCGATGTCGTGACCGAGGTCCGCGTGGGACACGCCTGGCTGAACCTGCGGGACTCGCTCGAATCGGCGGCGACCGCCTGGTACATCGCGGAACTGACCGATCGATCGCTCGAGGAGCGCCACGCCTCCGAGCCGCTGTACGCGCTGCTCAAGCGGAGCTACGAGTTGCTGGACGCCGGGATGGCGCCGGGTCGCGTGGCTCGCTGGTACGAGATGCATCTCCTCGACGAACTCGGCCAGCGTCCCGAGGTGGACCGCTGCGTCGAGTGCGACCGGGTCCTGGAGTCGGATGAGCGGTTCCGCTGGGTCCCGCCCCTGGGCGGGGTCGTCTGCCAGCGGTGCCCGGGTCCACCGCACGAACGGACGGGGCTCTCGCTCGAGGCGCTCAAGCTGCTCAAGGCGTACCAGCGCCTGGATATCGAGGCGATCGCCGGCCTGCGTCAGTCCACCGTGATCGAGGGCGAGGTCGAGGCGGCGCTGCGGGACTTCGTGCGCGGCGCCCTGGAGCGAGAGGCGAGGTCGCTGGCATTCCTCGATGAGGTCCGCCACGCACCGGTAGGGGTCTGATGGCCGTCGTCCGACTGCGTGACATCGTCACCGAGGCGGACCGCGAAGCGGTGCTCGGCCTGCGTCGCGGCCGCGGCCAGGAGCGCTTCCTCGGCTCGATGATCGGTCACTTCGAGGACGCGATCGAGGACGCCCGGGCGTGCCCCCGGATGTGGTCCGTCCACGCCGAGGATCGGTTGGTCGGGTTCGTCATGATCAGCGACGGCATCCCGGCCGAGACCCTCGCCGCCGACGACGACATCCTGGGTCCGTACTACCTCTGGCGACTCCTGATCGATGAGGCGTTCCAGGGCCGCGGCTACGGCGCGGCCACGATCGACGCGGTCGTGGCCTATCTTCGGACGCGTCCGGGTGCCGATGTCCTGTTGACGAGCTGCACGCAGGGAGAGGGCGGTCCACTCGCGTTCTACGAGCGATACGGCTTCGTGGCAACGGGCGAGATCAAGTGGGACGAGGTCGTGCTCCGGCTCGACCTGACGTAGCGCACCGTCACCGGCCCGACCTCAGGCCGTTCGTACGACGTCGGCGAATGGCATCATACCCACGCCCATCCCGCAGAGGTTCTTCGTCCATGCCCACCACCCTCGACCCCGCCAGCCCGGCCGGCGCGCGGGCGCTCGGGCGCCTCGACAGCGAGCTGATCGGCTGGCTGACGACGTCGAACCCGGATGGGCAGCCGCAGAGCTCGCCGATCTGGTTCCTGTGGGTCGACGGCGAGGTCCTGATCTACTCGGGCAAGCGTGCGCCGCGGAACGACAACGTGGCCGAACGGCCGCTCGTCGCCTTCAACCTGAACACGGACGCGGCGGGCGGGGACGTGGCGACGCTCGAGGGCGTAGCCCGTGTCGACCTGACGTATCCGTCGGCGGACCAGGTCGCGGCCTACATCGCGAAGTACCAGGGGCTGCTGGACGAGTACGGCTGGACGCCCGAGTACTTCGCCGCCGAATACCCGCTCCCGATCCTCGTCCGGCCCACCCGATGGCGACTGGGATGAGCTCGCGACGGCGCGGCCTCGCGACCGGTGCGGGTGGGATGGCGCTCGGAACGGCCGCCGGATTGGCCGCCCTGGCCGGGTCGCGGGCTGCCGGTCGGCGCATCGTGGCGCGCACCGAACGCCGGCTCAATCCCACCACGTTCATCCCGCCGTATGCCGCCTCGGACCGGGCGCGTGCGCTGCACGAGACCCTCACCGTGGCGGACCTCCACGCCGACTCCCTGCTGTGGGGACGCGACCTGCTGGTGCGCGGGGATCGCGGCCACGTGGACGTGCCCCGCATGATCGACGGCAACGTCGCCCTGCAGGTGTTCGCGGCTTCCACCAAGTCGCCTCGCCACCTCAACATCGAGCGCAATACAGACGACAGTGACGACATCATCCTGCTCGCCGTGGCGCTCGGCTGGCCTCCGGCGACCTGGCGCAGCCTCCTCGCCCGGGCCCTCTACATGGCGTCCCGCGCCGACGCGATGGCGCGACGGTCGTCCGGTCGCCTCACGATCGTCCGGACGCAGGCGGACCTCGCGACGCATCTCAAGACCCGGACCCCCAGCTGGCCGGTGGCCGCGGGCGTCCTGTCGATCGAGGGAGCCCACGCACTCGATGACGATCCGGCCAACGTGGAGGTCGTCGCGGACGCGGGCTTTCGGATGATGTCGCCGAGCCACTTCTTCGACAATGCGTTCGGCGGATCCGCCCACGGGGTCGAGAAGGGCGGGCTGACTGCGGCCGGCCACGAGATGGTCCGCCGGATGGAGGCGCGGAGCATGCTCGTGGACGTCGCGCACGCGTCCTCGATGACCATCGACGACGTCCTCGCCGTGGCGACCCGCCCGGTCGTGGCGTCGCACACCGGCGTCCGTGGTGTCGCCGACAACGCCCGGAATCTCTCGGACGACCACCTGCGCGGGATCGCCGCGACCGGCGGCCTGATCGGGATCGGGTTCTGGCCGACGGCGTCCGGTGGCGACGACGCCGAGGCCATCGCCCGGTCCGTGAAGCACGCGACCAATGTGGCGGGCATGGAGCACGTCGCGCTCGGCTCCGACTTCGACGGCGCGGTCCAGACGCCGTTCGACGCATCCGGCATGGTCCAGGTGACCGATGCGCTCCTGCTCGCCGGCTTCAAGGACGACGAGGTCGCGAAGGTGATGGGCGGCAACGCGATCCGGGTCCTGGGCGACTCCCTCCCGGCCGCCTGAGGAGAGCGCCCGGCGGCCGGACCCGGCCGCTCTGGTAGCATCCGGGCACAGACCATCCCGCGTGGCCCTTCCACGGTCGCGTAC
>Ga0075026_100000575_pt1 | contig 14921 bp, 13 predicted proteins | sample Str012_2_FD_71392 | JGI IMG/M metagenome (GOLD analysis project Ga0075026, IMG submission 71392) | Freshwater sediment microbial communities in response to fracking from Pennsylvania, USA - Straight Creek_MetaG_SC_2012 | ecosystem: Environmental > Aquatic > Freshwater > Creek > Sediment...
TTCGGTCCCATGGCCGTTCGGTCCCATGGCCTTTCGGTCCCGGCCCGACCACGTAGACCTGCCGTCAGGCAGGGACCGAGACGGGGTGGGACCGAAAAGGTCGAGGGCGCGGGGCGATCCATCTCGGCGTGACCGCTCACGCGCAGGTGGAGTTCAACGACACGTAGAGGGCGGTGAAGGCGCCGACACAGTGGTACGACGCCGACACACCCAGGGCCGACTGCCCGACCGAGGTCATCGACACGTAGGCGACCGGGTCCGCACCGGTGTTGGAGATGCCGATGTCGGCGCCATTGATGATCGAGGTGTCGGCCTCGAGGTTCGAATCGTCGTTGTACACCGCAATGCGGCCCGTGCCGCTGCCTTGTGAATACACGCTCACGTCGCGGAGGGCGATCAAGGCGCCGGCGACGTTGAAGACGCCGAATGCTTCAGTGCCCGCGTTGACGCCCTCGGCAGTGAGCACCGAACCGGTCACCAGCAGGCGCGACGCGCGGTTGACCAACGCGTAGTTGCCGGTGCCACCCGTCGCAGTGATCGACACGTTGGTCAGCGCGACGTTGCGGAACGTGGTGACCGCACCGACCCACACGCCCGTGGAGTACTCACCCCCGCCGGTGTTGGTCACCGTGAGGTTGCGGATCTCGGTGGTGATCGACGCGGCGTCGATACGAATCGTGGCCGTGGAACCATCCGTCAGCGGCGTCATCGCGCCACCGCACGAGCAGGTGATCACGGTGTTGTCCTGGCCGGACCCCTCGATGTCGACGTGGTCTTTCATCGCGACGCTACCGGGCTCGTTGTACGTCCCCGGTGCGACCTTGATGAGATAGGGACGCGCCTCCGAGTTGTCGTGGATCGCCGCGAGAGCGGCACTCACAGTGGTGAAGTTGCCGCCGCCCCTGGCCACCCAGATCACTCGCGCAGGCGTCAGGTGCTGCACCGCATCGGCAGCCACCTGCGCCGGGGTTCGGCCGCCGAGCTTGGTGGCGTTGTCGGCGGTCGCCGAGCGATCGGCGTAGAGGTTCGTCACCTTGCCCTTGCCATTCACGATCAGTGGCGATGTGGCACTGCTGCTGGTGACCAGTCGAAGCGCACTGCCGGGTCCGGTGTTCTGGATCGTGGTCAGCGAGGTCGCGCGATTGATGGCACCCAACACGAGGCTCGAGCCCGTGGCGGCATAGGTGATGGCGTCGGACGCAGCGAACAGGAGCACGCCGGCTCCGATCACCGCAAGTGTGCGTTGGAGCTTCATGACATGTCCCTTCGTCGGGTGGTGGGGCGACCGTAGCCCTGCCCGGCCGTGGTTGCCTAGGGTGCGCTCATGGCGCGACTGATCATCGTGTGCGGGTTGCCCGGCTCGGGGAAGACGACCGTCGCGTCGCGGATCGAGCGCGCCACCGGCACCGTGCGCCTGTGCCCCGACGACTGGATGTCCGCCGCGAACATCGACCTGTGGGACGAGTCGGCTCGTGCCATCGTCGAGGCCGGCCAGTGGAACCTCGCGCAGCACCTCCTCGGCCACGGCTCCGACGTGACCGTGGAGTGGGGCACCTGGTCGCGGCACGAACGCGACGTGCTGCGCGACTGGTGTCGAGCCCACGGGGTGGAGGTGTCGCTCGTGTTCCTCGACGTGCCCGCCGAGGAGCTCCGGCGTCGACTCACCGCCCGCAACGGGCAGCCTGGCGAGATCGCCATTCCGCTCGAACTCATCGACGAGTGGATCGCCGGGCCGTGGCAACCACCGACGTCGCTGGAGCTGGCGCTGTTCGATCCGCTCGAACTGCCACCGCCGTCGTGGATCTCGCGCCCATGGCGGGTCGACGACGTTCCCTTCCTGTGGGAGGCGCTGCATCTCTCGATCCACGTGCGCGAGGGCTGGGAGCCGCCGCCGTTCGACGTCGTCGACGACCACGATCTCGCCCACTACCTCCGCGACTTCGGTCGCGACCCCGGCGACGACGCACAGATCGTGGTGGACGAGCAGGGCGTGCGACTCGCTGCCGCGTTCTGTCGCCGGACCCCCGCCGACGATCCGGGCTATGGACACGTGTCGCCCGACGTGCCCGAGTTGGGCATGGCGGTGGTGGCGACCCATCGCGGACGCGGCATCGGTCGACGGGTGCTGGTCGATCTGCTGGAACGGCATCCCGTGATGAGCCTCAGCGTGGACCTGGAGAACCCGGTGGCACGGCGCCTCTACGAATCGCTGGGGTTCCAGTGGGTCGCCGACGAAGGCACGGCGGCCACGATGCTCAGGCGTCGATGATCTCGACTCGCACGCGCTTGTTGCCCTTGCCCTTGTTCTCGAGCTTCAGCACCTGGAGCCGCCCCACCTCGGCCGTGCTGCGCACGTGGGTGCCACCGTCGGCCTGCTTGTCGAGCCCGACGATGTCGACCACTCGGATCTCGGCGACGCTCTCGGGAATCAACGAGACCTTCGTGCGGATGAGATCGGCGTCCTGCACCGCAGTGTCGCGCGGCAGGAAGCCGACCTCGATCGGTCGGTCGGCGGCGAGTTCGGCGTTCACCAGTGCTTCGATGCGGGCGGCGAACCCTTCGGGCACGGGATCGAACTCGAAGTCCATCCGTGCCGACAGCGGTTCCATGTTGCCGCCGGTGACCGGTACGTGCCACTCGTTCCAGATCACACCGCACAACACGTGCAGTGCCGTGTGCGTGCGCATCAGTCGATGACGACGATCCCAGTCGATCGTTCCAACCACCTCGTCACCCACCGACGGGAGCGGGCCGCCGTCGACCGAGTGCCACACGTCGGCACCCTCCTTGCGCACCTCGGTGACCGCGAGGCCGGCGAGCGTGCCGGTGTCGTGCGGTTGGCCGCCACCTGTGGGGTAGAACAGCGTGCGATCCAGCGCCACCGCGCCCTCACGCACGTCGACCACGCGGGCCGAGAACGTGGTGGCGTAGGCGTCGCGGAGGTAGAGCAGTTCGGTCATGGCGAAGAGTCTGCCGCCCCTACCGACGCCGTGACCACCCTGGTTAGGGTGGATTGCATGGAGAACTCCGCCGATCCGGCCCGCCGCGCCATCAGCCTGCTCGACCTCACCGAACTCGGCGACGCCGCCACCGACGCCGACGTCGTGTCGCTGTGCGAGCGGGCTCATGGACCCCACGGCAACGCCGCCGCTGTGTGCGTGTGGCCGCGGCACGTCGCCCTCGCGGTCGAGCAGCTGTGGGGCACCAACGTGCGGGTGGCCACCGTGGTGAACTTTCCCAGCGGCGACGAACCGGTCGACGACGTGGTGACGATGACGCGTCAGGCGCTCGCCGACGGCGCCGACGAGATCGATCTGGTGCTGCCGTATCGAGCGTTCCAGCGCGCCGACGTCGACCACGCCGCGGCAATGATCGACGCCGTGCGAGCCGAGGTGCCTGCCGACAGCCACCGGCTGAAGGTGATCCTGGAGACCGGCGAGTTGGTCGACCCGCACACGATTCGAACGGCCGCCGAGCTCGCTGTGATGCGGGGCGCCGACTTCATCAAGACGTCCACCGGCAAGACTCCCATCAGCGCCACCCATGAAGCCACCGCGATCATGCTCGACGTGATTCGCACCGCAGGACGGCCGGTCGGTCTGAAGCCCAGCGGCGGTATCCGCACGCTCGCCGACGCCCAGTCGTATCTGCACCAGGCCGACGAGGTGTTGGGCGCCGAGTGGGCCACCCCCGAGACGTTCCGCTTCGGCGCCAGCGGGCTGCTCACGGCGCTCATCGCAGCCGTCGAGGGCGACACCGACGCGACCTCCAGCGAGGCCTACTGATGATTCCGCAGGAACTCATACGCGCCAAGCGCGACGGTCGCGTGCTGTCGTCCGACGACATCGCGCAGTTCGTCGTCGGGCTGGTGAACGGCGCCGTCACCGAGGGACAGGCGGCCGCCTTCGCGATGGCCGTGTACTTCAAGGGGATGACCACCGCCGAGGCAGTCGCGCTCACCACCGCGATGCGCGACAGCGGTGCGGTACTGCACTGGGACCTGCCCGGCCCCGTGCTCGACAAGCACTCCACCGGAGGCGTCGGCGACACCGTCAGCTTGATGCTGGCCCCGATGGTGGCCGCATGTGGTGGCTACGTGCCGATGATCTCGGGTCGCGGTCTCGGACACACGGGCGGCACCTACGACAAGATGGAGTCGATTCCCGGCTACGTCGCGGCTCCAACGATGACGAAGTTCCGATCGGTCACCGCCAAGGTCGGGTGCGCCATCATCGGGCAGACCGCCGACCTCGCGCCCGCCGACAAGCGGCTCTACGGCATTCGCGACGTCACCGCCACGGTCGAGAGTGTGCCGCTGATCACCGCGTCGATCCTGTCGAAGAAGCTCGCCGCAGGGTTGCAGGGCCTGGCCATGGACGTGAAGACCGGCAACGGCGCCTTCATGCCCACGCTGGCGAGGTCGCGCCAGCTGGCCACCAGCATCGCGTCGGTCGCCACGGGCGCCGGGCTGCCCACCACGGCACTCATCACCGACATGGATCGCCCACTCGCCGACGTCGCCGGCAATGCGCTCGAGGTGGCGTACGCGGTGGAGTACCTCACTGGTACTCGCCGCGAGCCGCGCATGCACGAGGTCACCATGGCGCTGTGCAGCGAGATGCTCGTGCTCGGGCGGCTCGCCCGCACCACCGCTGCGGCGCGCAAGCTCCTGCACGCCGCGCTCGACAGCGGCGCCGCCGCCGAGAAGTTCCAGCAGATGGTCGCGGCGCTCGGCGGGCCGAGGAAGCTCGTCGACGATCCGTGGCGCCACATGGAGCGCGCCGAGTTGCAGGTGCCCGTCTTCGCGTCGCGAGCCGGCGCGGTGTCGCACATCGACACCCGCGCTGTCGGCATGGTGGTGGTGGCCCTCGGTGGTGGGCGCACACGTCCCCAGGATCCGGTCGACCACGCCGTGGGCCTCACCTCGCTCGCCGGGCTCGGCGACACGGTCGGCCCCGACCGCCCGCTCGCGATCGTGCACGCACACACCCAACGTCAGGCCGACGAAGCGGCCACGCTCGTGCGTGCGGCCTACCGCGTGGGTGGCAAGCCGGCCACTGCGCTCGCGCCGGTGGTCGACCGCATCAACGTCTGACGATCAGGCGGTGGCCTGCGGCTCCTTCGGCAGGCCCAGGACGCGCTCGCCGACGATGTTGCGCTGGATCTGGCTGGTGCCACCCCAGATGGTCTCCGAGCGACTGAAGAAGAACGCGCTCATCATGGCGCTCACGGGATAGCCCTCGCGACGCTTCTCGCGCGCCGTGCCGGGCCACGAGCCCGAGCCGACGCTCGAGTCGATCAGCATCGAGCTGGGACCCATGATGTCGAGCATCAGCTCCATCGCGGCCTTGTGCATCTCGCTCCAGTACATCTTGTTGGTGGCACCGAGTGCGGCGACACCGAGGTCCTTCGAGCCGGTGAGCGTGGCCGACAACGAGCGCAGACCGTTGACCTTCAGGATCTGGATCTTCGTGTAGTACTGCGCCAGGCCCTGGCGGATGATGGGGTCATCGATGGCGCCGTTGTCCTGCGCCGCCGCGACCATCAGCTTGTACTCCTCCTCGAAGCGGCGGTAGCCGGTGGTGGCGCTCATGCCGCGCTCGAACGCGAGGGTGCTGTTGGTGACCTTCCAGCCGTTGTTGACGCCGCCGACGACGTTGTCCTTCGGGCAGCGAGCGTCGGTGAAGAACACCTCGCAGAACTCGGCGGTGCCGTCGGGCTGCACGATGCCGCGCACCTCCACGCCGGGCTGGTGCATCGGCACGAGCATGTAGCTGATGCCCTTGTGCTTGGGCGCATCGGGGTCGGTGCGGGTGAGCAGGAAGCAGTAGTCGGCGTGGTGGCCGCCGGTGGTCCACACCTTCTGGCCGTTGATGACCCACTCGTCACCGTCGAGCACAGCGGCGGTCTTCAACGACGCAAGGTCGGAGCCGCTGTTGGGCTCGCTGAAGCCCTGGCACCAGCGGGTGGTGCCGTTCATGATGTTGGGCAGGAATTCCTTCTTCTGCTCCTCGGTGCCCCACTGGAGGATGGTGGGGCCCACGAGCGTGTCGCCGAAGAAGTCGGCGCGCAGCGGCGCCTTGGCGCGAGCGAACTCCTCCGACAGCACCACGCCCTGCATGGTGGTGAGGCCCTTGCCGCCGTACTCCTTGGGCCACGTGGCACAGATCCAGCCGCCCGCGTGCAACGTGCTGGGCCAACCGTCGTTGAACGCCTTGCGCTCCTCGGCGCTCATCTCGAAGCCGGGCTCGAACCAGCCCGCGGGCAGGTTGGCCTCGAGCCACGTACGAATGTCGGAGCGGAAGGCCTCGTCGGCAGGGGCATAGCTGAGATCCATGCCCACCAGTATTGACCCGCGGGTCAAGTCGATACCAGTCCGGACGATCGACCCTGGTCAGCGATACCGCGGAGGCGCACACTGCAGCCATGGGAACAGACGCAGGTTTCGATGCCCTCCTCCCGAACGACATGGCGCTCAAGGCCGAGCAGGTGGGTGTCAACAAAGCCGCGCTCCCCCTGCACCGGCTGGTGCCGCTGGGCATCCTCGCCGGAGTCTTCATCGGGTTCGGCGCGCTCTTCGCCACCGTGGTCAGCGCCGACGCGACGATGTCGCCCGGCATCGCCAAGTTGCTCGGCGGTGTGGTGTTCTCCGTCGGCCTGATCCTGGTGGTGGTGAGCGGCGCCGAACTGTTCACCGGCAACACACTCATCGTGATGGCGTTCGCCAGTCGCCGCGTGTCGGCGAGGCGACTGCTGCGCAACTGGGTGGTGGTGTACTTCGCCAACTTCGTCGGCGCGGTGGCGCTCGCCGCAATGGTCGCCTGGTCGGGACGACTCGACGCCGGCGGTGGCGCGGTGGGCACCCGGGCGCTGGCCATCGCAGAGGGCAAGGGCGCGGTGCACTTCGGCGAGGCGCTCGTGAGCGGCGTGCTCGCCAACGTCCTCGTGTGCCTGGCGGTGTGGATGACGATGTCGGCGCACACGCTCGTCGACAAGGTCGTGGTGATCGTGCCGCCCGTCGCTGCATTCGTCGCGGCAGGGTTCGAGCACAGCGTGGCCAACATGTACTTCTTCCCGGTCGCGCTGTTCCACGGCACCACGGCCGCGCAGGCCCACGTGACCTGGTCGACGTTCCTCCTGCACAACCTGCTGCCGGTCACCATCGGCAACCTCATCGGCGGTGCGGTGATGGTGGGACTCGTGTACTGGTTCGTCTATCTGCGCGATCGTCCTCCCGCCGCCTGACGCACTGCACACCCTGTACACGCCCCGTTCACATTTCGGGAACGGGCGAGAAATCGCGTGTCTCTACGTTTCCCACGTCGAACCCCAGCCCCGGGGGTTCACGAGCACAAGGGAGATTGAGTGAACGTTCCGACACTGAAAGCTCGGCTACGCGACAAGGAGCGGCAGCGCTTCTTCGTCACGTACCTCGCCGGCAAGATGCTGGGCATGACCCTGGCAATTGGTCTGGTGGTCGCCCTCGGCCCCTGGATCTTCGCCAAGGTCGCGCATGCAGCCGCCCCCGGCCTGGCCGACCCGCCCATCAGCGACGTGGTGAATGCCACGAACACTGCATGGACCCTCATCGCCGCCTTCCTCGTGTTCTTCATGCAGGCAGGCTTCATGATGCTCGAAGCCGGTTTCGCCCGAACTCGTGAGGCCGTCAACGTCCTCGTCGAATGCATCGTCGACACCTGCCTGTGCGCCATCTTGTTCTGGGCGTTCGGCTTCGCCTTCATGTTCGGCATCGGCAACTCGTGGATCGGCCACACGTGGTTCTTCCTCAACAAGGCCCCGAGCATCTACCCCGGTAGCCCCGGCGTGGCCTTCATGGCGTTCTTCCTGTTCCAGTTCGCCTTCGCCGACACGGCCTCCACCATCACCTCGGGTGCCATGGTCGGCCGCACCGGCTTCAAGGGCGACCTGCTCTACAGCATCGGCGTCAGCGGCTTCATCTACCCCATCCTCGGTCACTGGGTGTGGGGTCCGGGTGGCCTGCTGGCCACTACCCGCAACGGCACGTCGTTCCACGACTTCGCCGGCAGCACCGTGGTACACACCATCGGCGGCATGGTGGCCCTCGCAGGCGCCATCGTCCTCGGGCCCCGTCTGGGCCGCAAGTTCAAGCGTGACGGTGGTGGCCTCCCTCCGGGCCACGACATGACGATCGCTGCCATCGGCGGCGTGATCCTGTGGTTCGGCTGGTACGGCTTCAACCCCGGCAGCACCCTGTCGGCGATGGACTACACCGGCATCGGCCGTGTGGCCACCAACACCACCTTGGCGGCTGCAGCAGCAGGACTCACCTCCTTCTTCTGGATGTACAAACGCATCGGAAAGTGGGACCTCGGCATCAGCGTGAACGGCTTCCTCGCCGGTCTCGTCGCCATCACGGCACCCTGCTACTGGGTGAACGCGACCGGCGCGGTGATCATCGGTGCGGTCGCAGGCTTCGTGGTGATCTGGGGCATCGACTTCATCGAATGGCTCCGCATCGACGATCCCATCGGCGCTGTCGCAGTGCACGGCATCGCCGGCATCTGGGGCACCTGGGCGGTCGGCCTGTTCTCCACCGGTCAGTACGGCGTGCCGAAGGGCTTGCTGTGGGGCGGCGGTTCGCTGGGCGCCAAGCAGTTCTTCAACCAAGTGTGGGGCAACCTGCTCATCGGCGGTCTGGCCTTCGTGGTCGGTCTGATCCTGATGTACGCCGTGAAGGCCACCAAGACCCTGCGCATCTCCGAGGAAGGCGAGCTCGAGGGCATCGACATCCACGAGCACGGCGCACCCGCCTACCATCCGGAAGCTGCCTACATGGGAAAGGGGCTGTGACCAATGCTTGAAATGATCACTGCCATCATCAAGCCGCACATGCTCGACGACGTGAAGGAGGCTCTCCTCGCCGCCGGCATCGAGGGCATGACCGTCACCGAGGTGCGTGGCTTCGGCCGCCAACGCGGCAAGACCGAGAACTTCCGTGGGTCGGAGTACAAGATCGACTTCGTACCCAAGGTTCGTCTCGAGATCATCGTCAACTCCGACGACACCGACCGGCTCGTCACCCTCATCGGTGACGCCGCCCGGACCGGCAAGATCGGCGACGGCAAGGTGTGGACCAGCCCCATCGGCCAGCTGCTGCGAGTGCGCACCAGCGAAACCGGCACCGAGGCGATCTAGCACCCACACATCAGTAGTCGGCGGAAGCGGAAGGGCCCGGGCATTCTTTGCCCGGGTCCTTTCGCGTATCGGCCCAGCCGGGACCGGCCGGCGCGCACGCAGCGCCCGCCAGCGACCCCCGAACGTGCGGTCTCGGTCCTGGCGCTACGCGAACGATCTCCGGTCGGGCTGGGACCGAAACGAGGTCGACAGGGGGAAACGGGGTCGGGCGGCGGCGCACGATCGTGCGTGACGGCGCGCTCGGAGCAACACTCCGCCGCCGCTTCACACGCCGTTCACACGACGCGAACGGTGGCGAAATCAGCGCCTCGTACCGTGACCGTCGATGAACCGCACCGCTCCTGTCAGCATCTCCCGCCGCAACCCCCTCGCTGGCGGGGGACGACAGGAGCGTGCGGTTCTCTCTGCTCTGGTGGAATGCCAGGGCCGCGTCGTGGGTCGTCGCGAACTCGCCCGCCGGGCCGGCATCGCCGAGCTGAGCGAGCGCCGTTGCGACAGCCTGCTGGTGACCATCCGTCGCCAACTCGGACCCACCTCCATCATCACCGTTCGCCGTCGCGGATGGATGCTCGCCGAGCACGCCATCGACGCGGCCACCGCCCTGCTGGCCGAAGTCAACGACGTCGATGACGACTTCGAGGACTTCGGCGAGCGCGCGAGCTGAGCGACCTCGGTCGCAAAGCACCAGTGACGCCGGCGAACCCGGTGTCACGGTAGGGGCAAGTCCCCGGGTTGCTCCGGCGGCCCGGGGACATTGCCCGACACCGATGGTCGCAACACCGCGGCTCAGGCGAGTGCGGCTCGCACGGCCTCGCGCACCTCGTCGAAGTCGGCCTCCGACAACTGACCGTTGGCCGACGACGGGCGGGTGACGTAGAAGACGTCGACCACCTCGTGGCCGAGCGTGGCCACCACGGCCGAGCGGATGTCGAGACCCGACGTGCTGAGTGCGTGTGCCACTCGGTAGAGCACCACAGGCGCGTCGGGCGCTCGCACTTCCACCACGGTGGTGGAATCGGACGCGTCGTTGCTCACCAACACCTCCAATCGTGGTGCGGCAGCAGCCATCGGGCGACGACGACGGCTCTGCGACTTCAACCGCTGCTCCAGACGGGCATCGATGTCGACCTCGCCGCTGAGTGCGCCCCGGAGGTCGTTCTCCACACGCTTCCAGTCGGGCTCCATCCCGGCGACCCGGGCGATGCGGAACTCGTCGACCGCCACGCCATCGGCTCGGGTGATGGCCGCCGCGCCCACGACATCGAGGCCGTGCAGCGCGAGCACCGCGGCAATACGCGCGAACAGGCGCGACTGGTCGCCGATCGCGATGCGCACCAGCTCGATGTCGCCCGACTCGACGTGCTCGAGGTGCACCTGCCCGTCGGCCGCAGTGAGCGCGCCGAGACGGTCGAGATCGTCGGACAGCGAAGGCGGCGAGGCGTTCGACGGGCCGTGCTGGATGATCTCGGCGGTGGCCTCGACGAGTTGATCGATGAGCGACTTCTTCCACGACGACCACGCCGCCGGCCCGGTGGCCAGGCTGTCGGCCTCGGTGAGCGCATGCAGCAACTCGAGCGTCGCGAGATCGCCGACCGCCTCCGCCACATTGGCGGCCGTGCGCGGATCTGCCAGGTCGCGGCGCGTGGCGGTCTCGGGCAGCAGCAGGTGGTGCTGGATCATGGCGGTGACGATGCGGATGTCGTCGTCGGAAAAACCCATCCGACCCACCACCGCGGCCGCCATGTCGACCCCCACGTCGGTGTGGTCGCCCGGGTGGCCCTTGCCGAGATCGTGCATCAACGCACCCACCAACAACAGGTCGGGCCGGCCCACGTCACGTACGTGCTCGTTGGCGTTGGCGATGGTCTGCAGCAGGTGATGATCCACCGTGTAGGTGTGGAAGGCGTTGCGCTGCGGGAGACTGCGCACGTGGCGCCACTCCGGCAGGAAGCGGCTGAACAGCGCGTAGCGTTCGAGCGCTTCCACGGTGTGCACGAGCCACTTGCCCGAGCCGAGCAGGCTGACGAATGCACGGCGCGTACCCTCGGTCCAGTCCTCGCCGGGCGGCGTGCCACGGCTGGCGAGCATGCGCAACGACCGTCCGGCCATCGGGATGCCGGCATGCGCGGCCGCCGACGCGAACCGGAACACGTACGACTGCTCGTCGACGTCGGCGCCCGGAGCAACGTGGGCCTCGTCGTCGATCGACACCACGCCGGGAGCGATGAGCACGGGCGTGGGCGCACGACCGGGTTTGCCCGAACGCCCTCCGGTGCGCACCAGCGCGGCGACGCGCGTCCAGAACCGATCGGTTGCCCACTCGATGGTGTGCGCCGCACCCGCGAGGTTGAGCATCAGTGCATCGGCGTCGGCGAAACCCATCGCCTCGGCCACGCGATCCTGGTCCTGCAACAACAGCGTGTTCACCGGACGTCCGGTGACGCGATGCAGTTCGCAGCGGGTGGCCAGCAGGAACTCGGCCGGCGCGGCGAGGTCTTCCACCGGGTCTTCGAGCGCGGCCGACACGTCGGCGCGCTCCACGCGCAACGCCCAGCGGATCATGTCGTGGTCGCGCAGACCACCTCGTCCGTCCTTGATGTCGGGCTCGAGCAACGAGGCGACGTCGCCGAAGCGCTCCCAGCGTTGCTCGGCTCCCTCCAGCAACTTCTGTAGCCACACGAAGGGGCGCTTGCGCCACTGCTCACGAGCCGCGGCCTGCAGTTCTGCGACGGGTTCGGGCGCTCCCGCGAGGCAGCGCAACATCAGGATCGACGTGGCCGTGTCGAGGTCGTCGGACGCGAGACCGAGCATCGACTTCACGGTGTGCGCCGACGGGCTGAGCTTGATGCCGGCGTCCCACATCGGATACCAGAGGGTCTGGGCGACCTCCTTCACCTTCGAGTCCGACACCTTCGGCGGATGCAGCAACACCACGTCGATGTCGCTGCCCGGTGCCAGCACGCCACGGGCGTAGCCACCGGTGGCCACCAACGACCAATCGGATGGCAGATCGGCGGCGAGGCTCTCGAACCACGAGTCGGCCTGCTGGCTGAGCCGGCGCGCCAACCCTCGCCCGGCAAGATCGGGGTCGCCCACGAGCTGCGCCCTGACCCGCTTGATGGTGGCTGCGTCGACCGGCTTCATCGCGTCATCAGATCGCGCCGTCGCCGGACTCGCCAGTGCGGATGCGCACGATGTGCTCCACCGGCACCACCCACACCTTGCCATCGCCGATCTTGCCGCTGCGGGCGGCGCCCACCAGCAGGTCGACCACCCGGTCCGCCTGGTCGTCGTCGGTGACGATCTCGAGCTTCAACTTCGGCACGAAGTCGATCTGGTACTCGGCGCCGCGATAGGTCTCGGTGTGACCGCCCTGACGTCCGAAGCCGCGTGCCTCGCTCACGGTCATGCCCTCCACACCGGCCTCGCGCAACGCGGTCTTCACCTCGTCGAGCTTGAACGGTTTGATGATGGCGGTGATCAGTTTCATGCTGCTGCTCCTCAGTACTGCCCGCCGCCGTGATAGGCGGTCTCGCTGTGCAGGGCGAGGTCGAGTCCGGTCGCTTCGTCCTCCGGGTCGACTCGCACGCCGATGGTCTTCTGCAACACCTTCATGATCGCGAACGTGAGCGCGAACGACCACACGATGGCCGACATGTTCGCCAACAATTGTTCGAACAGCAGCCGTGGCCCGCCGCCGTAGAAGAGGCCCTTGCGGAACGCGCCGCCGAAGAAGTTCGGATTCGCCAACAGACCGATGAGCAGCGAGCCCACCAGACCGCCCACGAAGTGCACGCCGACGACGTCGAGTGCGTCGTCGAACCCGTACTTGAGCTTCAGGCGCACGGTGTAGGAGCACAGCGTGCCCGCAGCGAGGCCGATGAGGATGGGACTGGCCCCCGACACATACCCGGCTGCAGGCGTGATGGCCACGAGCCCGGCCACGATGCCCGACGCTGCACCGAGGTTCGTGGGATGACCGTCGCGCCTCCACTCCACGAACACCCACGCCATGCCACCGGCCGCGGCTGCGATGAACGTGTTCATGAACGCCTGCGCGGCCTGCCCATTGGCACCCAGCGCCGAGCCGGCGTTGAACCCGAACCAGCCGAACCACAAGATGCCGGTGCCGATCATCACCAGCGGCATGCTGTGTGGCGGGTGACCCTCCTGCGGCCAGCCGCGCCGCTTGCCCAGCACCAGCACGGCGGCGAGCGCCGCGATGCCGGCATTCACATGGATGGCGGTGCCACCGGCGAAGTCGAGCGAGCCGCGGTGCGCCAGCCAGCCACCGAACACCCACTTGAACACGGGCAGGTACACCAGCAGCGACCACACGGGCACGAAGATGGCCCACGCCGAGAACTTCATGCGGTCGGCGACGGCGCCGCTGATGAGCGCCGGGGTGATGGCGGCGAACATGCCGAGATAGGCGATCGTGGCGAGCTGGCCACCGTTGTCCTTGATGCCCACGCCGTTCAGCATGAACGCGTGGAAGCCACCGATGAAGCTGTTGTCGAAGGGCACCTGCGACAGCGAATACCCGATCACCACCCACAGCACGGGGATCACGAGGACGCAGTAGAAGTTCATCATCAGCATGTTCAGCACGTTGCGCGTGCGATCCATACCGCCGTAGAAGAACGCGAGTCCGGGTGTCATGAACAGCACGAGGGCGGCCGACACCAAGACCCACGCGACGTTGCCGCTCTCCATGGGGCTCTCCGGAAGTTTCAGTTGTAGGGGCGTCGGGGAACTTCGCAAGGGATTGTTTCCGCAATGTTTCCCACGAGGGGCAACCGCGTGAACTCACCTCGATGCCGGGTCGGGTGGGAACCGTCATCGCCGATGCGCCTAGATTGCGGAGCATGACGGACACCCTCGAGACCCCCGCCCAGGCAGGCCGCTGGACCGCGCAGTGGAAAGAGCTGTACGCCGAGGTCATCACCACCGGGCTGTGCACCGGCTGCGCGGGGTGCGTGGTCACCTGCCCGCACGACGTCATCGGCTACGAGCACGTCGAGGGCAAGTACAAGCCGTTCCACCTCGAGGAGGAACTGGGCCTCGACAACTGCGTGCACGGCTTCGGTGCCGGTGGCGGCTGCACCACGTGCACGCGTGCCTGCCCTCGATTCCGTGCCTGGGAACCCAGCGCCGACATGCACCTGTTCGGCCGAGTGCGAGAGCCCGACGAAATGGGCGGTATCTGGCGTCAGCTGCTGCTCACCCGCGCCGCCGACGACACGCAGCACCAGAAGGGCCAGGACGGCGGCTTCGTCACCGCCATGCTCAGCTGGCTGATGGACAACGACTACATCGATGCCGCGATGGTGAGTGGCGTCGAGGACGACGATGCGTGGAAGGCCAAGCCGGTGCTGGCGCACAACAAGGACGAGGTGCTGGCCACCGCCGGCAGCCGTTACACCTACTGCGCCAACCCGCTCGCCCTCCGCCAGGCGAAGGAAGAGGGCCTCGACCGCCTCGCCCTCGTCGGCATGGGATGCCAGACCTCGTCGCCGCCCACCATGTGGGACCGTAAGGCCGGCAAGGTGAGCAAGCCGTTCCTGTTCAACATCGGCCTGCTCTGCAGCAAGACCTTCGACGACGCGATCTTCCCCGAGCTCTTCGAGGCCAAGTACGGCCTGAAGAAGCAGGACATGGTGAAGATGAACATCAAGGGCGTCTTCCAGATCTGGATGAAGGACGGCTCGTACCACGAGATCGACCTGAAGGAGTGCCACGGC
>Ga0075026_100000577_pt1 | contig 14915 bp, 15 predicted proteins | sample Str012_2_FD_71392 | JGI IMG/M metagenome (GOLD analysis project Ga0075026, IMG submission 71392) | Freshwater sediment microbial communities in response to fracking from Pennsylvania, USA - Straight Creek_MetaG_SC_2012 | ecosystem: Environmental > Aquatic > Freshwater > Creek > Sediment...
GCTTAAAAATAATTTACCCCGCTGGAAGGGCTTTAACCTGCTCGATTTTTTTTCACCGGATCCACGATCGGGTCCCGTTACGGTTGAAGAACATTTTAAATGGATGCGCGACTGGGGTTTTGATTTTGTGCGCATTCCCATTGCGTATCCGCGCTATCTCGACATCGATCGCAGTAAGGATATCTTACCGGCAGATGTGTACCGGATCAGTACTGCTGCCACAGATAAAATTGAAGCCCTGGTGGCCATGGCACACCGGTACAATATGCATGTAAGTCTTAACCTGCACCGTGCGCCCGGTTATTGCGTTAATGCGGGTTTTCATGAACCCTATAATTTGTGGAAGGATGAAGCAGCGCAGCAGGCATTTTATTTTCATTGGAATATGTGGGCGAAAAAATATAAAAATACAGCTGCCACTAAAATAAGTTTTGATCTTGTGAACGAGCCTTCTATGCGCGAAGACATGAATGATCAGCATTCGCAAAGAAGTTCAGTACCGGGCGATGTATACAGGAAAGTGGCAAAAGGGGCTGCCGAAGCCATCCGGAGAGAAAACGCAAATCACCTTGTAATGGCCGATGGCAATGATACCGGAAGTAAACCCATACCGGAAATTGCCGATCTTTCTATCGGGCAAAGTTGCAGGGGTTATCACCCGGGTACGATATCGCACTACAAAGCGCCATGGGCCAATAAAGAGGTAAATAACCTGCCCGAACCCAAATGGCCGGGCCAGGTAGGCGATAAGTATTTAAGTAAAGAAATGCTGGAAAGTTTTTACCAGCCCTGGAAAGACATTATGCAAAAAGGGGTGGGTGTTCATTGCGGTGAAGCCGGTTGCTGGAATAAAACGCCCCACACTGTTTTCCTGGCCTGGTTTACCGATGTACTGGACATACTTGGGTCGGCCGGAATTGGTTTTGCCATCTGGAATTTTATAGGCGATTTTGGCGTGCTGGATTCCGGCAGAGCAGATGTTGTTTACGAGGACTGGTATGGCCATAAGCTGGACAGGCAATTTTTAGACCTGATGCGTAAACAATAATACTAGTTGCTGTTTCCTGTATTGGCATATGCTTTTGCCAATTTTTCAAGCAGGGTTGCTGTCAGTGCAGCAGGAATAAAAGCCGCCTGCAATGCATAGGTATTGCATTTGTAGAAATCATGAATCGTCCAGCCAAAAACGTCCTGCAATTGCTGGTATTCTTTGTTGAGTGTAATGTTTGTGATGGTACGGGTATCGGTATTAACACTCAATGACACACCGGATTTATAAAGTTTATCGATAGGGTGGTCTTTATAGCGGTCGTAAATATCAATGAGTACGTTACAGGTGGGGCAAATTTCCAGGTGGATATTGTTACGGATTAAGTGAGCCACCAGTTTATCGTCTTCAATACTTCTTACGCCATGGCCTATGCGCTTTGGCCCAAGGTAATTCAAGGTTTCCCAAACGCTTTCTGCGCCTTTTGCTTCGCCGGCGTGCGCGGTGCAGGGTATGCCTTTTTCTTTTGCATAGCTAAAAGCAGCAATGTGGTTGGATATGGGAAAGCCGGCTTCGTCTGCGGCAATATCAAAGCCAGCAACACAGCTGCCGGCAAACGCTTCTGCCAGCTTTACGGTTTCCATACTTTGTGCTTCGGTATAATGGCGCAGTGTACAAAGTATCAGTCTTGCTTCAATGCCTGTTGCTTTTATGGCCGCTGCCGTGGCTGCTTCCGTAGCGGCCACTACTTCATAGGGTGTTAATCCGTTTTGCAAATGAAGCAATGGCGCAAACCTGAGTTCGGCATACAACATATTGTCGGCCTGCATTTGCTTAAACAAATCTTCCACTACCCATTGCAGTTGCTCCTTTGTCTGCATCAATGCAATCCCTTTTACCGCACGCTTTAAGAAGTCGGCCAGGTTATTACATTTTGCCGGTGCAATAAAATCTTGCTGGTAGATTTCTAAAGTGATGGAAGGATCTATCTTAGCCACCACTTCATAGCTCAGGGAGCAATCCAGGTGCAGGTGCAGCTCAACTTTTGGAAATGTGGAAATTGGGTTCATGCAAGTAAAAAGGGTAATATTTCTTTGACGTGCTGCAATTGCCTGAAATTTTCGTGGGCAATATGGTGCATCACCTGTTCATGCGCCCAGGTGGTGTGGTATGGCACATGCACGGCATGACCACCGGCGGCCAGCACCGGCAACACATCGGATTTAATAGAATTGCCTATCATCATAAAACCAGCAGGTTCAATGTCGAGGTGTTTGATCAGCTTCACATAATCTTTTTCCTGCTTGTCGCTCATAATTTCTGTGTGGTGAAAATAATGTTCGATCCCTGATTTTTTTAGTTTCCTTTCCTGGTCAAGCAGGTCGCCCTTGGTAGCTACCACCAGCCTGTATTTGCCGTACAATGCTTTCAGTGTGTCTTCTACGCCATCCAGCATTTCAATGGGGCGTTCCAGTAATTCTTTTCCATATTGTATGATCTTTTCTACCACCACAATATCCAGCGTGTTGTTGGTAATGCGCAAAGCCGCCTCAATCATACTTAGGATATAGCCTTTTACGCCATAGCCATACAGCGCAAGGTTTTCAATTTCCGTTTTAAACAGTTCCTGCGAAGCGGCATGCTGTGGCAGGTAATCTTCCAGCAGGGAACAGAATTTTTTCTCTGTTTCCTGGAAATAAGGTTCGTTTACCCAAAGCGTATCATCTGCGTCGAATGCAATTACCTGGATGGACATTTTTTATAGAATACCCTTTTTTTTTAGGGGGGGATAAATGTACTAAGACCTGCTGAAAGAATTGCATGTTTGTTCAGTTGGCTTTTTGGACCGGCCCCTGTTCAGGTAAATCTTTCTTTTTAGGGAATATCGGTTCAACAAAAATCCAGGAATCAATTTTATACGTTTATCTGCAAATAAGCAACGCTGCCGTCCATTCCTCCGTAAGGGATGATAGCCAGCCATTTCTTCTCCCAAACCGGGAAAAACAGCCTTTGGATTCGCATTTTTACGATCCCCTTCCTTTGAAAAACCTGTAATTGACCCGTGTTTTTTTTAAATCTCAACAAATGCATCCTACGAAATATTTGTGCCCTTTTATTGCTTAAATTTAAATACTTAAACCAACATAATTGCAAAAGCGCTTTGTTATTGGTAACAGCCGGTTACGGCTTTACGGCATCATGGTATTGCTGCTCTTTTGCAGTTATACCAACAGGGTTTTTGCGCAGGGCTGTCCGCACAATATTGATTTTGAAACCGGCACATTTGATGGCTGGACCTGTTATACCGGGCATGTGGCTTCTGTTAACAATGTAAATGTGATTTCATTAAATGTTTCCGGTGCGCAGTACGATAGGCATACCATGCTTACTTCTTTTCCCGGCGATGGTAAAGATCCCTATGGCAATTTTCCGGTGAACTGCCCCAACGGCAGCGGCCATTCCATTAAGCTGGGCAATACGGCCGGTGGCAATGAAGCCGAAGGCATCTCGTACGAATTCACCATTCCTGCTAATAAAGACGTTTACAGTATCATCTATCACTATGCAGTGGTGTTTCAGGATCCCAATCACCTGGAAAGTGAACAACCTAGAATGGAAGTGGAGATAACCAATGTTACAGACGATTACAGGATTGATTGTTCTTCTTTTACGTTTCATCCCTATGGATCTGTATTGCCGGGTTTCCAGTTATCGCCTACACCGGGTACTAGTACGCCGGTATGGTTTAAAGACTGGTCGGCAGTTTCTATCAACCTGGATAATAAGGCGGGAAAAACGATCCGGCTTTTTTTCAAGACAGCCGATTGTACTTTCAGGCGGCATTTTGGTTACGCGTATGTAGACGTAAATACAGAATGCAGCGGAGAGTTTACCGGTGCCGCTTATTGCCCCGATGATACAGCGGTTAACGTAGTAGCGCCGTATGGCTACGAAAGTTATAAATGGTTCAACAGTACATTGAGCCAGGTAATTGGCGACGGACCGGTGTTAAAGCTCATGCCACCGCCACCAGCGGGTACAAAAATTGCAGTTGAGCTAACACCTTACGACGGATATGGATGCCTGGATACGCTCTTTGCCAAACTGATTGATACACTAACTGTGAATGCGCATGCCGGGCCCGACTTACACTCCTGCAACCGGGCTGCCGTACAAATTGGGGCACCGCCAAAACCGGGTATCGTTTACCGGTGGAGCCCTGCGGCAGGGCTTTCAAATGCAAACATCTCCAACCCGCTGGCCACGCCCGATGCAACAACAGCATACATACTTACCGCCAGCAGCAGCGGTGGTGGCTGCCGAACCACAGATACCGTTCTTGTAACCGCTGAAATTGTGGATGACTCCATAAGGGTTGTGGGCAAAGAAATGTATTGTATTACAGACAATGACAGCGCCATACTGGTGGTGCAGCCTACCAGCAATATTCAATGGTTCAGAAACAACCTGCCCATCATCAATGCAAACCAGCCCACCTATCATGTGCAGCAAAGCGGCAGTTATTACGCATTTCTTAGCAGCAGTATTGGCTGTAGTGCCACTACCAGTAAAAAAGAAATATTGATTGATGTGCCGAGACCCGGCATTACCTATCCAATAAAATTTGCGGTAGTAGATTTGCCCGTTGCTTTAAAGGCCCGCGACTTTGGTAAAACTGCCTTGTGGAAACCCGGTATCAGCTTAAGTGATGTAAATAGTTTTACGCCGAATTTTTCTGGTGCCGCAGATATGCTGTACAATGTAACCATTAAAACGGTTAGTGGCTGTTTAACAACCGATACACAGTTTGTAAAGATTGTAAGCCATGCAGAGATTTATGTACCATCGGCATTTACACCCAATGCAGATGGTAAGAACGATGTATTGCGGCCCATGTTGCGGGGCATAAAAGATCTGCATTATTTTAAAGTCTTTAACCGCGACGGGCAATTGCTGTTTGAGACCCACAAAGAATACGAAGGCTGGAACGGAAACATCAACGGGCATGTACAGCTTGCACAAACTGTAGTATGGGTGGTGGAAGGACTGGGAGATGATGATAAAATTTACCGGAAGACAGGTTCTACCGTATTGCTGAAGTAAATCTCTTTAGAACCAATTTTTTGATAAAGTAAATTTGCCGGTATTTACGATGCGCTTTTTTTAATAAACGTAAAAAAAGTACATTTTCCGTATAATTTCAGCAAAAAAGCAAAACCCCGGTTTGCACCAGGGTTTATTATACCAAGCTCAATTTTTTTTGTTTAAAAATCCCGGTCGGGGTTAAAATGCTGCAGTTCTGCTGCAACGGCGCTTAAGAAAGTGGCGCCCAGTGCGCCGTCTATGATGCGGTGGTCATAACTCATAGAAAGGTACATCATGTGCCGGATGCCAATGGTATCGCCTTCTTTGGTTTCAATTACCACAGGTCGTTTTTTAATGGCGCCTACGGCCAGTATGGCTACCTGGGGCTGGTTAATAATGGGCGTACCCATCAAGCTGCCAAAAGTGCCCACATTGGTAAGTGTAAAAGTGCCGCCCTGTATATCGCCCGGTTGCAGTTTATTGTTGCGTGCATTGTCGGCCAGCAGGTTTACCTGTTTGGTCAATCCCACCAGGTTCAGGTTGTCGGCGTTCTTTATCACCGGTACAATCAGGTTTCCGCTGGGCAATGCCGCAGCCATTCCTATATTGATGTCTTTTTTAATGATAATTTTATCGCCTTCCAGTGAACTGTTGATGAGCGGGTATTTTTTAATGCAGCGTACAATGGCTTCAATAAACAAAGGCGTAAACGTTATTTTGGTGCCTTCCCTTTTTTCAAAGGATTGTTTTATTTTGTCGCGCCACTGCACCAGGTTGGTAACATCTGCTTCGGTAAAACTGGTTACATGCGGACTGGTATGTTTGCTGCGCACCATGTGTTCGGCAATCAGTTTGCGCATACGATCCATCTCAATGATCTCCGTATTGCCGGGCCAGGCGTTTACCATTTCATCATTATTTGCGGAGCGTTTTACCGGTTGTTTGGCATCCGCAAATACAGGCTGGTAGGGCAGGGGCTTGCCCTGCTTTTTATCGCTGATGTACTGCAGTATGTCTTTCTTGGTAACCCTGCCTTCATTGCCGGTGCCGGGCATGCGCTCCAGTTCGGTCATGCTTACGCCTTCGCTGCCTGCAATGTTTAATACAAGGGGAGAATAAAAACGGTTGGCGCCGGAGACAGCCTGGTGGCCATTGCTGTGCCCGTTTCCGGTTGTGGCCGGCACCTGTATGGTCTCACGTTCTGGTGTAAACGTTTTTTGTGCCACGGGCTGTTCGGGCGGGGTATAGGTTTCTGCTTTGTCTGCAACAGCAGTACGCAGCCGGGCAATCACCGAACCAACAGGCACTACATCGTTTACTTTAAACAGCACTTCTTCCAGCACACCTTCTGCGGTGCTGGGTACTTCGCTGTCAACTTTATCGGTTGCTATTTCCAGCACGGTTTCATCCTGCTTTACGGCATCTCCGGGTTGTTTCAGCCATTTTAAAATGGTGGCTTCCACAATGCTTTCACCCAGCTTCGGCATTAGCAAATCAACAATCGCCATAGGTGTTTACAGTTTTAAAATTATTTTTTTCAATTGGGCTGCCGGCATTTGTACTGCAATGGAGCAGCCTTGCGTCGCACACTGGTACTTCAATGCTTTGGGCAACACTTTTGCGGGTATAGCCCCAACCGCGCCAAAGGTAATGATTTGAGAACAATCGTTAGTGCAGGTTCGGGTAATTGCAAACAGGGCTTGCTCTGCCTGTATGCTGCCCCTTTTGCAGGCAGCCGAAAGCCCGGGCCCTTTGCCGCATTACGAATGCTCAATAATAAACTTCCGCAGCAAATTCAGCGCATTCATAGTGGTAATCTCAATGTTCCGAGCCCTGTCGAACCGGAAGTTGAATAGCTGGGTAACAATTTTTTCTTTGTTGCCAACGGCTACCCAAACCATGCCCACCGGTTTTTCGGGCGTTGCGCCACCGGGGCCCATAATACCCGAAACCGCGATGGCATAATCTGCTTTTATTTGTTGCAGCACACCTTTTACCATGTCTCTTACCACTTCTTCACTTACTGCGCCCACGGTGGTAAAATAGCCGTGCGGCACCTGCAGCAGCGTTTCTTTTACTTCGTTGGCATAGCTCACTACGCTGCCCCTGAAATATTCGCTGGATCCGGCATTTACGGTAATGCGGTGGGCAATATAGCCACCTGTACAGCTCTCGGCAGTCACCATAGTTTTCTTTTTTTCCAGCAGCAGGCGGCCGATGACCATTTCCATGGGTTCGTCTTTATCGGTCACCAGCACATCGGGCAGTAATTGCAGCAGGGCTTTGAATTGCGTTTCTACCTGCGGGGTAATCACGGCTGCATCAACAGCAGTACCGGTGAGGCGTAACCGCACCATGCCGTAATTGGGCAGGTAGGCCAGTTTTATATTGGGGGGCAGGGCTTCTTCAAAGTCTTTGATGCGTTCGGCCAGAAAGGATTCGCCGATACCAAACGTGAGCAGGGTGCGTGAAACAATGGCCCACATTTTGAAATGCGTTTGCAGGCGGGGCAGTACTTCGTCCATCATCAGTCCCTTCATTTCGTGCGGCACACCGGGCATGCTTACATACACTTTACCCTCTTTTTCAAACCACATGCCGGGCGCCGTGCCCCGGGCATTGTGCAGTACGGTGCAGTTATCGGGCACTTCGGCCTGTTTCAGGTTTCGGTCCAGAAAGGGCGGGGTTCTTTTAAAAACTTTTTCAAACAGGTATTTCACATGGGCCAGCACCTTCTCATCTGTAACCAGTTTGCCACCAAAGTATTCGCAGAGCAGCGGTTTGGTGATATCGTCGGCAGTAGGGCCCAGTCCGCCGGTAATAAGTACAATGTCTGCATGTTTGCTTTCTTCGCCGAGCGCCTGCCAGATATCGTTCCAGCTATCGCCCACGGCTACCCGCCGTTTTACCCAGATGCCGGCTTTGTTCAGTTCCTGCGCCATCCAGGCACTGTTGGTATCAATGACCTGTCCAATCAGTAATTCATCTCCAATGGTGATAATTGATGCAGCTGTTTGTTGCGCCATTTAATGATTATTAGGCTGCAAATATCCGGTAAATAGTTATAATCCGGTATCCCTGTAAATTTCGCCGAAAGGAAGCTGCAAACCGATGCTGCGTATGAATAAGGAGGATGTTTCTTGCTCTATGTTTTCTAATACCCCGTCATTGCCGGTTTGTTTTCGCGCCGCCTGAATCGCTTTTTTCTGCGAACCAATCAAAAATAAATTACTGCAGCGATGGAATTGGCGGGTAGAAAAATAATTCTCGTCCTTTATCAAGGCTATGCGTAGAAGGAGACAGGATTTCAAAAATGACGGATGGATGCAGCAGTGTATCAAATGTATCATCTTCCAATAAAATTGTATTTAGAGGCGGGTTCTTTTACTTCATTTTCCATTCCATAAATTTAAATCTTTTGGATTTAAGCCTTATATTGAGAGAATGAAAAACTACCTATATTTCTCTCTTTTATTTGTTGCAGGCAGTTCTTTTGGTCAAACTATTAATGAAAAACTGGCAAAAGCCATGCAGGATATTGAAGCAGACTCTTCCATGCGGCATGCCATTATTGGTGTAAGCATTGCCGATAGCCATACCGGTATTGTATTGTACGAACACAATGCACAAGTGGGACTGGCACCTGCCAGCACACAAAAATTATTTACCAGTTGTGCCGCTTTCGATTTATTGGGTAAGGATTACCGGTATACTACAGAAATTATTTATAAATATTGCAAACCCGATCCATCGCGGAGTTATTTTGTAATTCAGCCATCGGGTGATCCGAGTTTTGGTTCGGCCCGTTTTGATTCTGCAAAACCGGCCGTCATCCTTAAAAAAATTGTTGCTGCCATCCAGGAAAATAAAATCACACCGGTTTCATCGCAGTACATTGTAAAAGACAGTGCTTTCGCAGGCAATGCCATTCCAGGCGGATGGCTATGGGAAGACATCGGCAATTATTACGGCGCAGCGGCACAAAGCCTTAACTGGATGGAGAACCAGTTTGATATTATTTTGAAAGCTGGCCGAAAAACCGGCGATGATGTGACCATTGTTAAAACACAACCCGCTGGCCTGGCTGCCAGCATGGTTACCCGTGTAAAAAGCGCTGCCAAAGGCTCGGGCGATAAAACAATTGTATACCCCGAGTATGGATCTGTGGCTTCTGTGATTGAAGGCAGCATTCCGGCGGGCGAAGACAGTTTTGAAGTAGGTGCGTCATTAACAGAGCCGGGCAATGTTTTTTTTCAGCAACTCAATAACCGCATGAAGGCGGAGAAAATAAATATGTTTTATGGATTTGACAATCGTTCGCCCCTGCTGAGTTTGCCGGATTCTCTTTTTAATTTGTTTGCCTTGTACAAACACTTTTCACCGCCGCTCGATAGCCTCAATTTCTGGTTCCTGAAAAAAAGCATCAACCTGTATGGCGAAGCCCTCATCAAAACACTGGCACTAAAAAAATATGGCGTTGCTTCTACGGAGAAAGGCGTTGCGTTGCTGAAAGATTACTGGGCATACCAGGGTATTGAAACTTCGTCTTTGCACATACAGGATGGCAGCGGGCTTTCGCCGCAAAACCGCGTTACGACGGATGCGCTGGTAAAAGTGCTGCTGTATGCAAAAACCCGGCCCTGGTTTGCTTCGTTTTATTTTGCTTTACCGGAATACAATGGTATGAAAATGAAAAGTGGTTCTATTGGCGGGGTCCGTGCTTTTGCCGGCTACCACAAGGCCAAAGACGGAAAAGAATACAGTTTTGCCATTATTGTAAACAATTACGATGGAGAATCACTGGCCGCGGTCAGAAAAATGTACCGGCTATTGGATTATTTAAAATAATTTGGCGGCTCAATCGTCCATCGGTTTAAACTTAATAGTATGGCAAATCAAACACAGGGCAATCATGCCCGTTACGTTCCGCTCTGGCATTTCATTACGTCATCCGCTATGCTGGCACTGCTGGTGGGCAGCATCATAAACCTGCTGCACTCGGCCAAAGAAAATGTGTATTCGGCTTCTTTGCTGGTATTGGTGGCGGTGATATTCCTGAGCGTATTCTGGTATGCCCGCTGGTTTGCATTGCGTGCACAGGACAGGGCCATCCGTGCCGAAGAAAACCTGCGGCATTTTGTACTAACCGGTAAACTGCTGGATGGCCGCCTGCGGCTTGGGCAAATCATCGCTCTGCGCTTTGCAAGTGATGAACAGTTGCCGGAGCTGGCGAAAAAAGCCGCAAATGAAGGCCTCCGCAATGCCGACATCAAGAAAAGTGTAAAGGACTGGAGAGCAGATTATCACAGGGTCTGAAGCCAGTTGTTGGCCCGATGGTTCAAAGTTTTCCGTAGCTGTAACAGGTGGAGGGATGCTTTTATGCGGATCTTGATTTTTAAATAATAAACTTCGAACTAAATACTTTGAACGCTGAACTTTCTTTGAACTTTTACCCTAATTTCGATTTTTAATGCAACTAAGCACAAAACACCTTCTTGGCATTAGAGAACTTACTCCACCGGATATTCAACTCATTTTAGACACTGCCACCCAGTTTAAAGAAGTATTACAGCGCCCAGTTAAGAAAGTTCCAACGCTGCGCGACGTGACCATTGTAAATCTTTTTTACGAGAACTCTACCCGAACCCGTATGTCTTTTGAACTGGCAGAACGCAGGCTGAGCGCTGATGTGCTCAATTTTGCCGCCAGCAGTTCATCTGCCGCCAAGGGAGAAACCCTACTGGATACGGTCAACAATATCCTGTCTATGAAAGTAGATGTGGTGGTAATGCGCCACAGTGCCAGCGGTGCCCCGCATTTCCTGGCCAAACACATTCCGGCGGCCATTGTAAACGCAGGAGACGGCATCAATGAACACCCCACGCAGGCATTGCTGGATGCTTTTTCCATTCGCGAAAAAATTGGTAGCCTGGAAGGGAAGAAAATTGCCATCCTGGGCGATATTATGCACAGCAGGGTAGCCCTGAGCAATATTTACTTACTAAAGAAAATGGGGGCTGAAGTGATGGTAGCCGGTCCGCCAACGCTGATACCCAAATACATGCAACAGGCATTTGATGTACACGTAGAATACAACCTTAAAAAAGCCCTGCAATGGTGCGATGTGGCCAATGTGCTGCGCATACAACTGGAAAGGCAAAACCAGGTGTTGTTTTCCTCGCTGCGCGAATACAACCTGGCCTACGGCGTAAAAAAAGAAATGCTGGATGATTTGGGCAAGGAAATCGTTATCATGCACCCAGGGCCCATTAACCGCGGGGTAGAAATTGACAGCGATGTGGCAGACAGCCAGCAATCCATTATTTTGCAACAGGTAGAAAATGGCGTGGCTGTAAGAATGGCTGTGTTATATTTACTGGCCGGTGCTAGTAATAAGTCGTAAGTTTTAAGTGATAAGTAATCAACGGAATATTTTCCTGTTAGAAAATAACCATGAGTGGCTACACACTTAGCGTTTAGACATATTACTTATAACCCACTACTTAAAACTTGATATGGAAAAAATCTGTTTATTTCCCGGAACATTCGACCCGCTGACGCTGGGCCATGTAGACATCATAAACAGGGCGGTTCCATTGTTTGATAAGATTGTAGTGGCCATTGGTATGAATGCCGCCAAAACACCCATGTTTTCGCCGGAACAAAGGCTGCTATGGATCCAGGAAATTTATGAACACGAACCCCGCGTAGAAGGCGCCGTATACAAAGGCCTTACCATTGATTACTGCAAACAGATTGGTGCCCGGTTTATCCTGCGCGGCATCCGCTACGTCAGCGATTTTGAATACGAAAAAACCATTGCAGATGCCAACCGGGCCATGGACAAAGACATCGAGACCATATTCCTTACCGGCGAACCCAAATATACTTCCGTAGCATCCACCATTGTAAGGGATATTTTACGCAATTACGGTGACGCTTCGCCCTTTATACCCGATGTGGTCATCGCTTCTTTAAAACAACACAGTTAACACATTTTATTATGGCTATCTGGTTTAAAAAAGATCTATCAATAGCAGATTTGCTTCCGCTGGGCAAAGATACCATGGCAGAACACATTGGTATTGAATGGGCAGAACTGGGCGAAGATTTTATAGCTGCCCGCATGCCGGTAGACAGTCGTACCAAACAGCCCTATGGATTATTGCATGGCGGCGCCTCTGTTTCACTGGCCGAAACTTTGGGAAGCGTTGCAGCTGCCATGGTGGTTGACGATAAGAAGTATTATTGCGTTGGCCTGGAGATCAATGCCAATCATGTGCGCAGTGCAAGGGATGGTTTTGTAACCGGCGTGGCAAAGCCCATACACCTCGGTGCCAGCACACATGTATGGGAAATAAAAATTTACGATGAAAAGCAAAAGTTGGTTTGCGTAAGCCGCTTAACCGTGGCAATATTGAAATTGAATTATGTGAGCAGCAGTATTTAGTATTTAGATTTTTAGTATTCAGACAAAAGGCAAAATTTTATAGGTTTCAGCCCGCCGCTCTTTCCAGTACATCTATTACCGAGGGAAATGTATTCTCCAGTAATTCGGGCAGTTGTTTTTTCTTTACCCAGCGGGCATCTGCAATTTGTTCTGCAGCCTGCGGAACCAGCGCCTGCTCGTCTGCAATGCTCATGGTATACCAATAACTTTCTTTTAAAATAAATTTCCCGCTTTCGTGGTAGGTATGGTAGGTAGTTAGCAGGGGCTTGTGCAAGATGATGTTTTGAATGCCGGTTTCTTCTTCTACTTCCCTTATGGCGCATTGCTCCAGGGTTTCTCCGGGGTCTAGTTTGCCCTTGGGCAGGTCCCATTTATTGCGCCTGAAGATGAGCAGCATTTCGTGCTTTTTATTGGTCACCAGCCCACCCGCTGCCTGTACAAGGGTAAATTTTTTCCAGAAAGCTTTCTTCAGATCTTCAATATTGGTATGCAGAAACACCCCCGCGTGAATTTTCGGGAGCTGCATTTCATGTATCATGGCTTTTACAGTGTGTACAGAAAATTCGTCTATAAAAATGGCGTCGTCGTGGTGTTTAAAGGGTTCAATTGCGGCGTCAATAGCATCGCAAAGAAAGAGGGGCTTATCGTTAAAGTAGATCTTTATGTACATGAGTTATGGGTATTTAGTTGACCGGTTGATTGGTTCTGGCCACGTTTAGCGCTGGTTACGGTGGTACGCAATCGCTGGTAACGATGGCACGATAAAAGCAGCTCATCGCTTTTTCTTTATCTTCGCCGCATGACCAACGAAACAGCTGTAGCCGAAAAGCTTTTACAAATTAATGCTATTAAATTAAATCCAGCCCAGCCCTTTACCTGGGCCAGCGGATGGAAAAGCCCCATCTATTGCGACAACCGCAAGGTACTTTCCTTTCCTTATGTTAGAGAGTTTATTAAGTCGGAGATGAGCAATATCATCTTTTCAGAATTTCCGGATACAGCGTTACTGGCTGGCGTGGCCACCGCAGGTATTGCCTGGGGGGCTTTGAGTGCCGACCAGCTGAAACTGCCCTATATCTATGTACGTCCTAAACCCAAAGAGCATGGCTTGGGCAACCAGATAGAAGGATTTTACGAAAAAGGACAGAAAGTGCTGGTGATTGAAGACCTGATTTCTACGGGCAAAAGCAGCCTTCAGGTAGTGGATGTGTTGAAGGCAGCGGGACTGGAAGTGATTGGCATGGTAGGCATCTTCACCTACGGATTTGATGTGGCCGTAAAAGCATTTGCGGCGGCCGGGGTGCCGTTCAGAACGCTGACCAATTATGAAACCCTTATTAAAATGGCGGTAGAAAAAGGTACGGTGAGTCCCGAACAGCAGACGATTTTGTTAAATTGGCAACAGGATCCTTCCAATTGGAAAGGACTTTGATTATTTTTGGAACAAATTTATATACCATGAAAAAAGCATTTTTACTGCTGGCATTTGTAGCCGGGATTTTCTCCCTGGCCAACGCCCAGCAAAAAGGGGCACTAACCGTTACCATTAAAACGCCCACTGTGCAGTGTGAAAGCTGTAAACAACGCATTGAAAACGCCATGGCCCGTGTGGAAGGTGTGGCCAAGACCGTTGTAAATTTCAGGAACCATACCACAAAAGTTACTTTCTGGACCGACCGCACCAATATTGAAAACGTAAAAACAGCCATTGCCAATATTGGGTATGATGCGGATGATGTAACCGCCGATGCAGACGCCTACAAAAAATTACCACTTTGCTGTAAGAAACCAGAAGACGGGGGCGGACCGGTAAAAAAGCAATAATCACAAAAAAATACTTCAATAAAAAAGGCGCTGAAAAGCGCCTTTTTTATTGCCCGGAAACCAGCAATTATTCAACCCGGCGCTAGAAATTGATATCGAGTTTTTGCCTGCCTTCGTACTGAATCGGCAGGTTAAAGAAAATGCCGCCCTTGCCCATTTTGGCAAACCCATCCAGTTTTATCGTCACTTCTTTGGTCAGCAAAATATCCAGTGCATTCGAGTAAACCTGTTTCATATCCACCTTCATGGAAACAGGAATCAGGAAACTATCGCGGGCCGGAATAACGGTGAGCGTATCCAAAATAGTCTTGCCCAAAAGTTTGTTGTTGAGGTAAACATTGGTCTCCCCGTACTTCAATTTCAAAGAAAAATTATTAGGGTTGTAATATTTCAAATCTGCCGAAATGGCGGATTCGCCAACGCCCAAACTACTTACCCTTAGATTTTCTATGCTCCTGTATTCGGGGGCAATGGGCCTGCTACAGGCTGGCAACAGAACCAGGCAAATACCCAAAACGGTCAACCAATAAAAAACGGTTTTATTCATACTGCTATTTAATCAAAAAT
>Ga0075026_100000578_pt1 | contig 14900 bp, 17 predicted proteins | sample Str012_2_FD_71392 | JGI IMG/M metagenome (GOLD analysis project Ga0075026, IMG submission 71392) | Freshwater sediment microbial communities in response to fracking from Pennsylvania, USA - Straight Creek_MetaG_SC_2012 | ecosystem: Environmental > Aquatic > Freshwater > Creek > Sediment...
GTCGTCGTGTCCGAGGGGGCGAACGACACGCCGACCCGCTTGCTGCGCGACGCCGATGTCGCGGTGTTCGCCGCGAAGGAGCTCGGCCGCGGCCGGGTCGAGCTGTTCGACGACGCGATGCGGACGCGGGCCGTGCGCCGGTTGGAGATCGAGAGTTGCCTGCGGCGCGCGCTCGTGCGCGGCGAGTTCCGCGTGCACTATCAGCCCGTCGTTGCCTTCGCCCGCTCGGAGATGATCGGCATCGAGGCGCTCGTGCGGTGGGAGCATCCCGAACTGGGTCTGCTCGAACCGGCCGACTTCCTCGAGATCGCGGAGGAGACGGGGCTGATCGTCCCGATCGGTGCGTGGGTCCTGCACGAGGCGTGCTCGCAGACGGCCCGCTGGTGTGCCGAACTGCCGCACGAGTCGCCGCTGTCCGTCGCGGTCAACCTCTCGGCGCGCCAGCTCACCGATCCCGAGCTCGTTTCGATCGTCGAGTCCGTGCTCGCGGCCACGCGCCTCGACCCCGCGCTCCTCACCCTCGAGATCAACGAAGCGGTCCTCGTCGAGAACCGGGATGTCGCGATTGACGTGTTGCAACAGCTGGCGGCGCGGGGCGTGCGCATCGGCATCGACGACTTCGGTACCGGACAGTCGTCGCTCGCGCACTTGAACGTGTTGCCGGTGCACACCTTGAAGATCGATCGTTCGTTGATCGAAGGCCTCGGCCAGCGCCAGGACAACGCCGCGATCGTCTCCGCAATCGTCGGGCTCGGGCACGCGCTCGACTTCACGGTGACCGCCGAGGGCATCGAGGACGACATGCAGCTCCACACGCTGCGGACGCTCGGGTGCGACCTCGGCCAGGGCTACTACTTCGCCCGGCCCCAGCCCGGCCAGATCGTGCGCGCGCTCGTGCACCACCGCTTCCGGTGGAGCGAGCGGATCAGCGCCTGACGCTTGTCCCGTTACTCCGGTGCCTGCCACGCGCGCAGGATGCTCCACGCGTAGATCCCCGTCGAGTGGCCGTCGCTCCACTGGATCGAGAGCCCCCACCCGCCGATCAGCTCGGCGTCGATCGCCGTGAGGGGAATCAACGACCGCGGCTTCGGTCCGACGACCTGACCCTGCTCGCGCAGGCCCCGGCATTCGGCGCACGGGCAGTTGCGGCGCAGCTCCTCGAGCCCGAAGTGCGATTCGGAGCCGTCGGCCCACCGCAGGGTGAGCCCGACCGCCCGGTCGAGCTCAACGTTCGTCGGGGCCTCGGAGTCGGGCAGGTCCATCGGCACCGCGCGAGTGTGGCCCAAGCCCGCCGCTGGAGTTGAATGGGGCCCGATGGGTCGTACGCCGCTGCTCCCGGAAGCCGAGATCGCAGCTGCGCTCGCGGAGCTGCCCGGGTGGTCGCGTGCCGGCGCCGAGATCGAAAAGATCTTCGAGCTCGCGACCTTCTCCGCGGCGATCGCGTTCGTCGTGAGCGTCGGGTTCCTCGCCGAAGCGGCCGACCACCATCCCGACCTCGACGTGCGGTGGCGACGCGTGCGCGTCGCGCTCACGACGCACGACTCGGGTGGGCTCACTGCGCTGGATACCGACCTCGCCCGACAGATCGAGGGGGTCGCGTAGTCGTGCCGCTCATCGTCGCGATGGTGATCATCGCGGGCCTGCTCTTGTTCATGTGGATCTCGATCGGACGCGAGCCGGGACCCGGTCCGTCGGATGTCGCGATCGCGTACGAGCGCGCGTGGGTGGAGCTCGACTTCAACCTGCTCTACGACCTGTCGGCTCCGGAGCTGCGGGACGGACTTCGCCGCGATCAGTTCCTGGCGGCAAAGCGTGCGGCGTACGCGCAGCGGAGCAGTCGCATCGGCGCGGACATCAGCGTCGAGACGTCGGTGGCGGGAACCAAGACCGCGCTCGTCGTGACGCGGGTCGCGGCCGGTGGCGGCGCGGTGCACAACAACGTCATGCTCGATCACACCGCGAACGGCTGGGTCGTCATCGGCTACTCGCTGCGCCCCGACACCGAGACGGCACCGCCAACCTCGCCCCAGTGACGGTTGTGGTGTGAGGGTGGGGGCGTGACATGCGCGGGAATCCTGCTGACCGGCGGCGCGAGCCGGCGGATGGGCACCGACAAGGCCGGCATCGTCTGGCGGGGTGAATCGCTCGCGGCGCGTGCGGCCCGGGTGCTCGGTGCGGTGTGCGATCCGGTGATCGAGGTCGGGCCGGGCGCGACTGTGTTGCGGTGCGTGCGCGAGGAGCCCGAGGGCTCGGGGCCGCTCGCGGCGTTGGTGGCGGGGGCACGCGCGCTGCAGACGCGCGGACCGGTGTTCCTGCTGGCCTGCGACCTGCCGTTCGTCGAGGCGCCGGTCTTGCGGCTACTCGCGGCTGCGCCCGGCATCGGCACGGTGATCCCGCGCGTCGACACGCAGTTGCAATACGTGTGCGCGCGTTACGGCTCGGACGCGCTCGACCGGGCTGCGACCGCGCTCGCCGCGGGTGAGCGGTCGCTCCGTGCCGTCGCCGAGGTCGAGTTCGACGAGGTGCCGGAGGAGCAGTGGCGTGCGATCGGGCCGCCGAATGCGTTCGCCGACGTCGATACCCCGGCCGACCTGCGCCGCCTCGGACTCTCATAGGCTCACAACTCGTGAAGTTGTCCGACGCGCCCGTTCGTCGTCCGGTGACGGATGTGCAGGTGGTCGCGTTCGACGCGCAGGGCGCGCGCGGACGGCCCGATCAGCTCGTCACCGAGGAACCGATGGAAGTGCGGGTCGCGGGTCCCGGTCAGGAACCGGCGCCGTTTGCGGTGGCGATGCGCACGCCCGGGAACGACTTCGAGCTCGCGGCGGGGCTGTGCCTCACCGAAGGCCTGCTGACCGGCGTCGACGATCTCGACTCCATCGCCTATTGCCTCGGGCCGGAGCGCGAGCAGATGTTCAACGTCGTCACTGTGCGTCTGCGGACGAGCGTCGCCGACCACGTGCGCGAGCGCCGCTATCTCGCGAACTCGTCGTGCGGGATCTGCGGCAAGGCCGCGCTCGACGAGATCGAGGTGCGCTGCGAGCCGGTGGGGGAGGGCCCGATCGTCGCCGCGAGCGTGCTCGGGGGTCTGCCGGACCGGCTCGCGCCCAAGCAACGCGTGTTCGAGCAGACCGGCGGGCTCCACGCGGCCGCCCGCTTCGCGCCCGACGGCGCGCTGCGCGACTCGCGCGAGGACGTCGGGCGGCACAACGCGCTGGACAAACTCGTCGGTCACGCGCTGCTCGAACGCGAGTTGCCGCTGGCGAACGACGTGCTGCTCGTCTCCGGCCGCCTCTCGTTCGAGCTCGTGCAGAAGGCGGCGGTCGCCGGAATCCCGGTGCTGTGCGCGGTCTCGGCGCCGTCGAGCCTGGCGGTCGCGGCGGCCGACCAGCTCGGTCAGACCGTCGTCGGGTTCCTGCGCGACGGCCGCTTCAACGTCTACACCTACCCCGAGCGCGTCGACATGAGCTCATGAAGCGATGAAGGCCCGTTGGCGACGCCGCCGACGCGGCGACAATCTCATCAAGACGAAGGGCGGACTCCGACACGAGCAGTGGGTCGGGTGGCGACCGAACGGTATCGGTGAACAGAAGCCCAACCACTACGGCGCGATGTTGCACACGATCTGGGACAACCGGCGCGAGCTCCCGTACGCGCTGCGCATCCTGCGCAAAGGTGTGTGCGACGGCTGCGCGCTGGGTGTCGCCGGATTCCACGACTGGACCATCAGCGGTGTGCACCTGTGCACGACGCGCCTCGACCTGCTGAAGCTGAACACCGCGCACGCGATCGACGACGAACACTTCGCCGACGTCGACGCGCTCGCCCAGCTCGACGGCCGGCGCCTCCGCGAGCTCGGCCGGCTCGCGTATCCCATGGTGCGCCACAAGGGCGACCGGGGGTTCACGCGCGTGTCGTGGGACCAGGCGCTCGACACCATCGCGCAACGGATGCGCGCCACCACGCCCGACCGCATCGGCCTGTACATGACGGCGCGCGGCATCACGAACGAGGTGTACTACACGTCGCAGAAGGCGGCCCGCTTCATCGGCACGAACAACGTCGACAACGCGGCGCGCGTGTGTCATGCGCCGTCGACCTCCGCGCTCAAGGAGGCGATCGGCGTCGCGGCCACGACGTGCTCGTATCGCGATGTCATCGAGAGCGATCTCATCGTGCTGTTCGGGTCGGATGTCGCGAACGCGCAACCCGTGTTCATGAAGTACCTGTATCTCGCGAAGCAGCGCGGGGCGAAGATCGCAGTGGTCAACCCGTTCCGCGAACCGGGGCTCGAGCGGTACTGGGTGCCGTCGAACGTCGAGAGCGCGATGTTCGGCACCAAGATGGCGGACGAGTTCTTCTCGATCCACACCGGCGGCGACGTCGCGTTCGTCAACGGCGTCATGAAGGAGCTGCTGGCGCTCGGCGGAGTAGACCGAGGCTTCGTCAACGCGCACACGCACGGCTTTGATGCGGTCCTCGGCGAGCTCGAGGACGAACCGTACGACCGGCTCGAACAGGCGTCGGGCGCGACGCGCGCCGACATGGCACGGTTCGCGCAGATGTACGCGGCCGCGGGCTCGGCCGTGCTCGTGTGGTCGATGGGGGTCACCCAGCACGTCTCCGGCGTCGACAACGTGCGCGCGATCGTGAACCTCGGTCTGGCGCGCGGCAACGTCGGCCGCCCGGGCGCGGGGCTGATGCCGATCCGCGGTCACTCCGGCGTGCAGGGTGGCGCGGAGATGGGTTGCTACGCCACGTCGTTCCCGGGCGGCGGACCGATCACGGCCGAGTCGGCGGCCGAGCTCGGCGAGCAGTGGGGCTTCACCGTTCCCGCCACGCCGGGGCTCACCGCGGCGGCGATGGTCGACGCCGCCCGCCACGGCGACCTCGACGTGCTGTGGTCGAGCGGCGGCAACTTCCTCGACGTGCTGCCGGCGCCCGAGGTCACGCGTATCGCGCTCCGCCGGGCCGGGCTGCGCATCCACCAGGACATCGTGTTGAGCCATCAGATGCTGGTCGACCCGGGCGAGGTCGTGGTGTTGTTGCCCGCGGCGACGCGCTACGAACAGGTCGGGGGCGGAACGTCGACCACCACGGAACGGCGGGTTGCGTTCAGTCCCGAGATCCCCGGGCCGCGCATCGGCGAGGCGCGCAGCGAATGGCAGATCTTCGCCGACATCGCGCGCCGGGTCCGCCCGGAGCAGGCGCATGTGTTCGGGTGCGAGACGGCCGACGCGATCCGCGCCGAGATCGCGCGGGTCGTCCCCGCCTACGCAGGCATCGAGAAGCTGCGCGACACCGGCGATCAGATCCAGATCGGCGGCGAGCGGCTGTGCGAGGGCGGGGTGTTCCCGACGCGCGACGGCAAGGCCGCGTTCGCGGTGGTCGTGCCCGAGCAGCACGATGTTCCCGCCGGTCACTTCGTGTTGTCGACGCGTCGCGGCAAGCAGTTCAACACGATGGTGTGGAACGAGACCGATCCGCTCACCGGGGCCAAGCGCGATGCGCTGTTCCTCGCGCCGGACGACGCGGCCGCGCTGGGCGTGGGAGAGGGCGAATCGGTGCTGGTGCGGTCGCCACACGGTGAGATGCGCGCCCGTGTGCACCTGGCGCCGATCCGGCCCGGCAACGTGCAGGCGTTCTTCCCCGAGGCGAACCCACTGCTCGCCCCGGCCCGGCGTGATCCGATCTCGGGTGTTCCCGACTACAACGCGATCGTCGAAGTGGTTCGCGCCGGATGATCACCACTGATGGGTTGCTCGAGCTGTTCGTCGACGTCGGTGTCGCGGTGCGGCGCGCGGTCGAGGACATCCCGGCGTCCGCGTTGCGTGATCGCACCGATCGTGATGGTCAGTACGCACTCGACCTCGTCGCCGACGAGGTTGCGTGCCGGGTGCTGGAACGCGCGCCGGTTCGCATTGTGAGCGAAGAGTCCGGCGTGCACGAACGCACCGGCGCGAGCATCACCGTGGTGCTCGATCCCGTCGACGGTTCGACGAACTGTTCGCGCCGCATCCCGTACTGGGCGACGTCGATATGCGCGCTCGACGGCGACGGCGCGCTCGCCGGGCTCGTCGTCAATCAGGCGACCGGGGTTTCGGTCACCTCGGTACGCGGTGCGGGTGCGTTCCGCGACGGCGTGGCCCTCTCTGCGTCAACGGTGACGCGCCTCGAGGACTCGATGATCCACCTCACCGGCTGGCCGCCGAAGTGGCTGCCGTGGAAGCAGTTCCGCGCGCTCGGTTCGGCCGCGCTCGGACTCTGCGAGATCGCGGCCGGAAGCCTCGACGGAATGTTCGACTCGGGCGGCTTTCACGCGCCCTGGGACTACCTCGCGGGATACCTCGCGTGCATCGAGGCGGGCGCGGTCGTGCGCGACGCGCAGGGGCGTGATCTCGTGACCGCCGACATCGACGCGCGGCGCCAACTCGTTGCGGCCGGAACGCCGGAGCTCGCCGACGCGCTGCTGGCGGGGCTCGCATGAGCGCGCTCGACTACCGCGACCTCCTGGCGTGCGGCGATCGGGCGGCGCGCGCCGGCGGCGAGATCGTGCGCCACTATTTCCGTCGCCTCGAAGGCGTCCGGGAGAAAGCGCCGGGCGACTGGGTCAGCGAAGCCGATCTCGCGAGCGAGCAGGCGATCCGCGACCTGTTGACGCGGGAGTCGGGGCTCCCCGTTTTCGGAGAGGAGGCCGGCGGGGACGACTTCGACACCGGTTGGCTGGTCGACCCGCTCGACGGCACGTCGAACTTCCTCCACGGATTCGACGCGGTCGGCGTGTCCGTCGGGTTGATCGCCGATGGCGTCCCCGTCGTCGGGGTCGTGCATGCTCCGCTGCTCGACCGGACGTTCTCCGCCGCGCAGGGTGTCGGCGCGTTCCGCGACGACAAGCCGATGCACGTGAGCGCGCGGCGGCCGGAGCAGGCCATCGTGGCGACGGGTTTCCCCTTCCGGCACAAAGATGTCCTGCCGCGGTACGAGCGGGCGCTCGGGGCCGCACTGCGCGATTTCGAGGACCTGCGCCGACCCGGGGCGGCCAGCCTCGACCTGTGCTGGACCGCCGAGGGGGTCTTCGACGGCTACTTCGAGCTGAGCCTCGGGCCCTGGGACGTGGCGGCCGGCGGGATCATCGTGCGGGAGGCCGGGGGCGTGGTCACCGACTGGGACGGCGACGACCGTGCGTGGCTGCGGTCGGGAAATGTGCTGGCCGGGCCGCTGCCGGTCCACGCCGAGCTGCTCCGGATCGCCCACGAGACCCGGGGGGACCCGGGCGGTCGCAAATTGGCTGATCAATAAATCATTTGACGAGCTTTGCCGATCATGGTCGGATGAACGCTCGAATGTTCGTTGCGACAGAAGGCACGCGCATGAATACCCGCATGACGGCAACCCAGGCCTACGACATGGCCGGGTCCGCGCGCGTGCGTGCCGCCATGTCGTGCCCGGTCCCGGCTGTCTTTGCGCCCTGGTCGCCGATTTCGCTCGGCACGACGGCAGCGAAGCATGGCCGGCCCCGACGCCCCGAGGTGTCCCATCCGTAGCACTCGCTACCAGGGAGCATCCACAAGGCCGTCGGGGCAACCCGGCGGCCTTTCTCTTTGCCCGAAAGCCGACCGACCAACCGCCAACCCAGATCCACACGACGACGACGACGAACACACGAAACGACGAGAAAACGGGGAGTGATCGGCGATGTTCGCCATTCAGCCGTTCGAGGCACACAGCTTCGAAACCGACGAGACCACCCAAGAACCCGACTGGCAGGAGCTCGCGCGCTGCAACGACGGCACCGGTTCGATGACGGAGTTGTTCTTCTCCGAGCAGCTCGACGACATCGCGGCCGCCAAGGCCTTCTGCGGCGAGTGCCCGGTGAAGGACCTGTGCCTGGACGGAGCGCAGATGCGGCGCGAGCCGTGGGGCGTCTGGGGCGGCGAGCTGTTCGTGAACGGCAAGATCGTCGCCCAGAAGCGCAAGCGTGGGCGCCCACCGAAGATCCGTCCGGAGGTGGAGGTTCCGCAGGCCCAATCCGCCTGAACGGAGGTCGGCCTGCGCCGCCGCAAAGCGCGGGCCGGGACAACGAGATGTGAGCGGCTTCCCCCCGCCGGCTCACAGATGCGAGTCCCGGCCTGCGAGCGGCGGATAGCTTCGCCGGCGTGCCCCGTATTGACGATTCTTCCGAAGAATCGCCATGACGCAGAATTCGTCGGAGCGACCGGCGCTGCTCGTGTCGGCCTGTTTGCTCGGCGTCCGCTGCAATCACGAAGCCGGCCACTCCCGCCGGTCCGCCGTCGAGGCGCTGGCCGGCACGTACCGCCTCGTTCCCGTCTGCCCCGAGGTGTGCGGTGGACTCTCGACCCCGCGGCCTGCGGCCGAGCTGGTTGGCGATCGGGTGGTGAACGTCGACGGCGACGACGTCACCGATGCGTACGCACGCGGCGCCCGGGCCGCGGTCGAGCTCGCCCACGCCGTGGGCGCACGGCGGGCGGTCCTGAAGGCGCGCAGCCCGTCGTGCGCGAGCGCGCAGATGTACGACGGAACGTTCTCGCGCACGCTGCGCGCGGGAGAGGGAGTAACCGCGGCGGCGTTGCGCGCCGCGGGCGTCGAGGTCGTGTCCGACGACGAGGTCGGCGAAGGATTCGCCGGTTAGCGACGCGGTCGGAGTTCGGCCGCGCTGAACGCGGCGGGCAGGACGGCGCCGTCGGACTGACGACGGAGCAAGAAGCCGTCGTCGTCGATGGCGGCGATCTCGAAGCCCGTGGTCCAGTGCTGCTCGTACCGGGTCAGGACCTCGACCTCGGTTCCGGTCGCCAACAGAATTGTCAGTTCGGCGTCGAATGCAGTCATGCCGTCTCCCCTCGGAGGCCTGCCGCACCATCGATCTGAAGCCGCGCTTCGGACGCGCTTTCGATGGTCGACCTCGTTTCTATCGGCGGCCGGGATGCCGTCCTTGAGGCATCCGCCAGGTTCCGCCGGGCCCGGGGCCTTTGCCCGCCTTTGTCGGGACGAAGGTGCCGACGCGACCGTCGCGTAGGCTCGCGTGCTCGCTCGCGAGTCTCGGGCGTTTAGCTCAGTTGGTAGAGCACCTGCCTTACAAGCAGGTGGTCGGCGGTTCGAGCCCGCCAGCGCCCACTTCGAACCTGCAGATCAGAGCCCATCGCGCGTTCGTGCCACTCGCCCTCAACTTCTTCGCGGCGTCCCGCACGTGACGTCTCCTTCGATGCGAAGCGCATGGGGCGGCGTTGCATTCTTTTCTACGGCTTCGCCGGCGGCAGTGCCGCCGTTCGCGGTGAGCGCCGCCCCACCCACGGACGCGTAGTAACGCGGAGGCGCGTGCCGGGGAGCCTCTTCCGCGTTGATCATTCCGTTCGGCCCGAGGGAGATCAAGAACAGAACCCTCTGGTCTCCAGCGCGGGCGATTCCGATGACGCTGAGTTGACCGCTGGCGAAGTAGCACTCCACCACGACGGGATCGAGCCGAGCGTGTTCGTATCGCCCTGCGCTGGTGGCGCCGGTGACCTCGAGGTGCGCCGAACCGGGTGTTTGGTCACCGCAGTCGATCGACCCCTTCACGGCAGTGATCCTTCCGAGCGTGCCGGGGTCGATGCCGGCCGTCGGTGGGGCCTCGGTCAAGTGGGCGTCGACGTGGGCGCCCGTGGCCGCGTCGAAGCTGGACACTCCGGTGCCTTCGAAGTTGCGCTCTCGGAACGCGCGGCCCTCGCCGGTATCGACGCTGATGAACACCGTGTCGGCCGCCACCGACATGCGATACGACACGCGTGGGTCGGCCGCGTGCGCGAACACTGAGATTCGCAGACCGTCGATGTCGGGAAAGCTGCACGTCGCTGACGCGTCGGTCGCGACTCCGCTGACGCCGGCATCACCCGCAAAGCTGAACGACACGGTTCCCGGGCGGCTTGGCGTCGCGGTCGTAGTCGAAGCCGGGCGCGAAGTGGTTGTGGCGGCATCTCGGGCCGTGCTGCCGCACGACGACATCATCAGCGCGGCAAGCCAGCAGACGGCGATTCGGCGCACGGCAACATCCTCTCAACCAGATCCTCACAACGAGGGATGTACTCCTGGCCGGACGATTCGGTTCCCGCTCGGCCCGGCGGACACCGGCTCGTACGGCTCCGCGACCGCGGCGGCGGAGAGAAAGATCGCGCGACACGGCCCCCGGGACTGGCGTTCTAGTGCCGAGGCGCGCGCCGAGTACCGAACAGCACTCCGGCGCCGACGGCGACCAGTAGGCCGCTTACCGCAAAGAACGACTGAACGTCCAGGCCGGTCGCGGGGAGGTTGGGAGCCCGGGGGAGACTCGTCGTGGGACCGGGTGCAGTCGTCGTGGTCGTGGTGGTCGTCGTCGTGTCCGCGGGGTTGGAAACATTCAGGCCAACGGTGGCGATCACGCTCCCCGCCGTGTTGGAGGAAGTGATCTCGATCCTGATCGTCTGTGGAGGGACGTGAGCCGTCGGTGTTCCGGAGACGACGCCGGTGTGAGGGTCGAAGACGATTCCGGGCGGGACGTCGTCGAGGAGGTCGTAGGTCACGGTGCCGGTAAAGCCGGAGGGGGCCAGTGGCTGGCTCTCGATCGGCACGCCCTGCTCGCACGAGATGTACTGCGCCTCGGGTGTGACAGCAAGATCAACAAGGTTGAAGATCAGCGGTGCCGGGATGCCGCCGTCGGTGTTGTTGACGGTCCCGACGGTCCAGGTCGATGAGGTTCCAATACTGGGTGCCGTGAGGACGTTCGCCTTGAATGTCACGGTGATGGGCGACGGCACTGAAGTGGTCTGGGTCTCGATTCGAAGGTTGTAGAAGCCCACCACCGTCGGTTTGAAGTAGCAGTTGACGATCTGTGAGCCGGCAACCGGCTGCCCGTTGCCGTCAGTTATCGCCGCGATCCCACATGTGCCTGGCGCACTCCACTGAACCTCGCTGGGCTGCAGGTAGCTCGGGTCGACCCGCCACGCGTCCGATATGCGGAAAAGCGCACCGTCCATGGTTCCGGCACTGTCCGCGATCGTCACCGAGAACTCGGGCATTGCGACGCGGTGGCCGACAGACGTGATGCTGCTCGATGGTGTCGTGCCACCGGCGCCGGCCGGCGCGAGCCCGACGCAGACCATGAGGAGCCCGCCGGCCAAGAGCGCGCCCGCGAGACGTGCTGCTCGACTCCTCATTGCACGAGGCTCCTGCCGCCAACGAGTCACCCGATGACCATGCTTGCCCGGCGTCACCGGGCCGTGACGACCGCGTCGGTGGCTACGTGAACTCCGGGCGCGGCGGGAGGCCGAAGCATTCGAACAGCGTCGGGTCGATGAAGGAGTGGATGGTGCCGATGCGCCCGGCTACGACGTCGAGGACGTGGATGGCGAACGCGGTCCACGGTCCGCCCGGCGTTTCGGGGGTGTAGACCGCGACCGCCGGCGACCCGTTCGCGCGGACCGGGATGAGCCGGTGGTCGGCGAGGGCGTTGACCGCGATCAACCATTGACGGATGTCCTCGGTTCCCTGCAGCCACAGATCGAACGGCGGCATCTCGACGATGGCGTCGTCGCGCAGGAGTCCCACGAGCGCGTCGACGTCCTGGCGCTCGAACGCGTCGATGTAGGCGGCCAGGAGTTCGTGGTCGTCCGCGGAGGTTTCGCTCGGGGCCGAATCGCGGTCGACGTCGGTCAGCGCGGCGCGCGCTCGTCGGAGCGCGCTGTTGACTGCGTCCGCGCTGGTGTCGAGGAGCGCGGCGACTTCGGCGGCGCGCCAGCGCAGCACGTCGCGCAGAATGAGCACCGCTCGCGGGCGGGGCGCGAGGCGCTGCAACGATGCGATGAACGCGAGTCGCACGGACTCACGCGCAACGGCGTGTTCAGCCGGGTCTTCTCCGGCCGCCAGGATCAGGGCGTCGGGTGCGGGCTGGATCCAGGTCGCCTCCGGTCGGCGATCACCGAGTCCGCCCTCGCTGGTTCCGACCGGCGCGACGTCCATCGGCAGCGCGCGCCGGGAACGACTCTTCAACATGTCGAGGCACACGTTGGTCGCGATCCGGTAAAGCCACGGGCGCAGCCCGGCGCGTTCGTCGAAGGTTGCCAGCGCCCGCCACGCGCGCAGCATCGTGTCCTGGACCGCGTCTTCGGCCTCGTGGACGGAGCCGAGCATCCGATAGCAGTAGCCCACCAACTCGCGGCGGTACGGCTCCAACTCGTCCGCCGAGACGGCACCCGTCGCAGTGACCGCGCTCACGCCGTCACCCTACGCCTGAGTTCGAAGCTGTCATCTCGGAACCTCCTCCGACGGGACCCCTCGCGCGTACAACTGCTCGGCCGCCCGAAAGTCGTCGCGCCGCGCAGAGTTTCGGGCGCGCGACGACTTTTCTCCGGCGGCGCAGTTACAGCCGGTGGGAAGCGAGATGCGCGAACCCGCAAAGGAGAGTTCGATGACAACCCTGGACAAGGCAGTGCTGGTGACCGGGGCCAACCGCGGCATCGGTCAGGCGCTGGTCGAAGAGGCCCTACGGCGAGGCGCAAGCCGGGTGTACGCCGCCACCCGTCGTCCCCTGACGCACGACGACGCGCGGGTCACCCCCCTGATCATGGACGTGACCGACGCGGCGCAGATCCAGCGCGCCGTCCAGCGCGTGGAGTCCCTCGACATCCTGGTCAACAACGCCGGGATTGCCGTCTATGACGACTTGAGCGATCGCGCGGTGCTCGAACAGCACCTCGCGGTCAATCTGTTCGGCACGTACGGCGTCACCCAGGCGTTCCTGCCCCTGCTCACGCGCTCCCGGGGAGCCATCGTCAACAACGTGTCGATGATGGCGTTCGCCCCGCTGCCACTCACGCCGGCCTACGCGGTTTCGAAGGCCGCCGCGTTCAACCTCACGCAGTCGCTGCGCGCCCTCCTGGCGGGTCGCGGCGTTCGGGTGCACGCGGCCCTCACCGGCCCCACCGACACCGACATGACCCGCGGGTTCGAGATCCCGAAGGCCTCGCCCGAGTCCGTCGCGCGCGCGATCTTCGACGGCGTCGAGGACGGGGAGGACGACATCTTCCCCGATCCGTTGTCCGCGTCGCTCGCCGAGAGTTGGCGTAGCGGTCCGGCCAAGGCCTTCGAGCGCCAGTACGCGACGCTCGTCGACGCAACGCGGTCCGCGGCATGAGCGGCCCGGACTTCTCCACCACCTTTGTCGTGGACGAGACGCCGCAAGCGGCCTTTGCCGCCATCACCGATGTACGCGGATGGTGGTCGGGAGAGATCGACGGGCGCACCGACCGACTCGGTGAGCAGTTCACCTATCGGTACCAGGACCTGCACTTCTCCAAGCAGACGATCACCGAGCTGATCCCGGGCGAGAAAGTCGTCTGGCACGTCGTGGACGCCTACCTCGGCTTCACCTCCGACCCGAACGAATGGATCGGCACGGACATCGCGTTCGAAGTCGCCCGGACGGGCGATCACACCGAGGTGACCTTCACACACCGCGGGTTGGTCCCCGCATTCGAATGCTTCGGCGAATGTTCCAACGCGTGGGGCTTCTACATCAACGACAGCCTGCGGAGCTTGATCACCACCGGTCAGGGCGCGCCGAACCCGAAGGAGGATCGAGTCGGACAGTGAACGACGCCACCGTCGCGTCGTATCCGTCCCTGGCTACACGCCGACGAGCACGACCGCGTTGCTCACGCCGCCGATGTTTCCGGCCGCGTCGACGTAGCCCACGCGGAACGTGCACGCGGTGACGGTGCCGCACGGATACGACGCGGTAGTGGCGGTGCCGGAGAGATCGACGCGGGTCCACGGCGCGGCGTCGGCGGGATCATGCGTCCAACTGCCGTTCGCGCACGCCTGGTTCGCTCCGCACTCGAACAGCACGTAGTGACCGAAGGCCGCGCCCGGGTCGAAGGTGTTCAACCACTGCAGGTCGATCTGACCGGTGGTTGTCGCGCTCGCCGTCGCGGCCAGCGCAGTCGGTGGAGTCGGGCCGACGAACGTCCACGCCCAGCCCTTGCCCGACGGATTCTTCGCCCACACCTCCTCCGCACACCGCGCGGATGCGGGACACGTGCGCGTGGTGTTCGTCGCGGGTGGGTTCCCGGCGATATCGATCGGCGGCCCCCATCCCGGCGACGTGTTGAAACAGGCCGATCCGCTCGTCGTCGCGCACGCGTAGACGAAGTAGTCGGTCAGCGCCTGCCCGCCGACGTTCACCGGCGCCGCCCACGAGACCGATTGGGTCGCGTCGCCGGTCAGCAGTGCGACCGAGTCGGTGACGATCGTCAGGTTGGTCGGCGGACCCGGTTTCCTCATCGGCGCGCTCTTTGTTCTCGAGAATCCGCTCGGGCCGACGCCGTTGATCGCTTGGACCATGTACGAGCACCCGTTGACCGGTCCCGTGATCGTGCACGGAACCGGCGCCGTGAGAATGTGCAGCACCCCGGGCGACGCAACGATCGATCCCGGGTCGATGGTGGTCGGCGCGCTCCATCCCGAGCCGCCGTTGACCTGGTACTGGTATTCGAGCGGGAGTCCGCCGTTGGTCTTCGGGCGGCGCCACGAAAGGGTCGCCACACCGGCGGGCGGTCCCGCGAGCGCGCGGCCGAGCGTCGGCACGCTGGGAAGTTGCCAGTTCAGGCCGACCGCGCTGCTCCAGGCACCGGGCGCGCCGTTCGTCGCGCGCACCTGGTAGGTGCACCCGTGGCCCGGGGCCGCCGGCGCGGTGCACGGTGCCGGTCCCTGTCTGATGTTCGCGGCAGCCAGGGGAGTGGGAAGACCGAACGGACCGGTGTCGATCTGCACCCGGTATTCGTAGCCGGTGATCGCGGCGCCGCCATTCGGAGGCGGCGTGCTCCATCTCAAGTACATGCTCCAGTCGGCCGGACCGGCAAAGACCAACGCGAGGG
>Ga0075026_100000579_pt1 | contig 14894 bp, 7 predicted proteins | sample Str012_2_FD_71392 | JGI IMG/M metagenome (GOLD analysis project Ga0075026, IMG submission 71392) | Freshwater sediment microbial communities in response to fracking from Pennsylvania, USA - Straight Creek_MetaG_SC_2012 | ecosystem: Environmental > Aquatic > Freshwater > Creek > Sediment...
TCTCCGCCTCCCGCGCCTGGCGGCGCTCGCGCCGGGCGCGACGGCCGCGGGCGCCGTTGACGTCTCGACCGAGGCTGACGGTCCGCGCGTGGAGCTCCCGGACCTCGTCGACGATCTTCGGAGCGAGACCGGACGAGCGCGAAACAGCATCGGCGGGCTTCATGTCCGCCGATTTCGTCGTCGTGAGAACTTCCCGCCCGACCCGCTCACCGAGTCCCCGCTCCATCATGGCCTTATGAGCCGCCCGCGACTGCCCCCCAATCATACGGAAGCTCTTCGAGGTCGATGACGTCGTTGGCGCGCGCCATGCGGTCGCACAATTCGACCAGTGCGTCGGCGGCCCGGTCATCGCTGAGGGTCGGCGGGAAGTGACGGACGGAGTCGCCGTCCAGCGGGGGCACCGGGACCGAGCGGATGAGGTCGTGGGCGGTCGGCGCCGGGTTCTCGGCTTTCCCGAAGAGGTCCTCGTGCATCTTCTCGCCCTGGCGGAGCCCCACGTACTCGATGCGGCGGGCGGGCTTCACGCTCTGGGCGAGCTGCTCGGCGACGTCGGCGATGTTCACAGGCTCGCCCATGTCGAGCACGAGCACCCGGCCGCCCTCACCGATGGCGCCGGCCTGCAGGACGAGCTGAACCGCTTCCTCGACGGTCATGAAGTACCGCGTCGCCTCGGGGTGGGTGACCGTCAGCGGGCCGCCCTGTTCGAGTTGCTTCTGGAACGCGGTGAGCACCGAGCCGCGGCTGCCGAGAACGTTGCCGAAGCGCACCGAGATGAACCGGCCGCGGGCCCGCTCGTCGACGCCGGCGGTGAGACCCTCGGCCACGCGCTTGGAGTAGCCGAGCATGCTGCACGGGTCGGCGGCCTTGTCGGTCGAGACGTTGACGAAGCACTCGACACCCGACGACTCCGCCGCTTCGAGCACGGCGAGCGAACCCCAGACGTTGGTCTTGAACCCCTCGACGGGGTACGCCTCGAGCAACGGGAGGTGCTTCAACGCCGCCGCGTGGAACACGACGTCGGGACGGCGTTCACAGAACAGCCGCTTGACGCGCTCGCGATCGCGGATGTCGAGGAGGACGAGATCGGGAGTGTCGAGGAGCGCGCGGCCCTGGATCGAGAGCTGCACCTCGTGCAGCGCGGATTCGTCGCGGTCGAGCATGATCAGCTCGGCCGGCGCGAACTGAATGATCTGGCGGCACAACTCCGAACCGATCGAGCCGCCGGCCCCCGTGACGAGGACCCGCTTGTTGCGCAGGTACGATGCGGCCTGGTTGAGGTCGGTCTCGATCGAGTGGCGACCCATGAGGTCCCGCTCGGTGGGTTCGCGGATGTCGACCACGCGTACGCGGCCGTCGAGCAGTTCGCGCACCGACGGGAGCACCCGCACCAAGAGCCCGGCTTTCGTCGCCAGCTCCGACAGCTCGAGAACGACCGAACTCGTCGCGCTCGGCACGGCGATCACGATCGCGGTGGCGTGATGCTCGGTGGCGACGCGGTGCATGTCGTTTCGGTCGCCGACGACCTTGACCCCGCGCGTCGTGACGCCACGCATACCCGGGTCGTCGTCGAGGAGCGCGACCGGGAAGTACGCGCTCTCGGCATCGTTAAACATCGCGGCGATCGCCGACCGGCCACCGCTACCGGCGCCGAAGACGATGACGCGCTGGCAGCCGCGGTCCTTCAGGGTCCGGCGGAGCTGACGGTCGTGATCCATGCGCCACCAGAACCGGACCGCGACCATGACGAGCACCGCCATGGTGCCGCCGGCCAGGACGGCCGAGATCGGCAACGGGCGGTCGAACATGATCGAGCCGTCCACGACGAGCAGACCGAGGGCGGCGACGAAGAACGACTTCGCGACCGCGCCGACCTCCTCGACCGATCCGAACACCCACTTGCCGCGGTAGAGACCGAAGAACGATCCCGCCGCGAGTTGCGCGATGACGACCAGCGGAACGAGCGGGATGAGCCGCCACGATTCGAGGCCACCCGAACCGAGACGCAATACGGAGCACAGGACGAGCGCCCCGGCCCACGCCGCGGAATCGATCACCGCCTGCGAGACACGGCGTCCATGAGACGGACGTCGTGCCACTCCCCCCAAGAACCCTGCTACCACTCGGTCCCCCCGACCCCCGTGACTGGCAGATTCTGGAATATGACGAGCCCGGCCGCAAGCGTCTGGAGGTAAAACCTTCCAGTTCCGAACCGGATCACTGAGCTGTGACCCGGGCCAAATCGCCCGATTTGTCATGTGCTGTGACAATCAGGGCGACGATCGCGTCGACCACGTCGTCCCGCAGCGCCGGGTAGACCGGCAGGCTGACGACCCGGCGGCTGACCTCGTCGGTCACGGGGAGTGGATCTGTGACCACGTTGCGATAGGCCGACTGCCGGTGCACCGGCGGGTCGAAGTAGGTGCGCGTGTCGACGCCCTCGGCGTCGAGGACGCGGCGCAGGGCGTCACGGTCGGCGCCGAACGTCGTCGGCTCGATCGCGATCGTGAAGTCCTTCCACGTCGACCGATCGGCCGCCGCGACGGTCTGCACGCGCACACCCGGAATGCCGGCGAGTCCGGCGCGGTACCGCTCCACGATCTCGAAGCGCCGCGACTGGTTCGCGTCGAAGCCCTCGAGCGACGCCAGCGCGGTCGCGGCGTGCATCTCCGACATGCGGCCGTTCAGGCCGACGAACTGCGTGTCGTAGTTGCCGGGGTTCGCGTAGTCGCGCCCGATCCGCAGCTTGTACGCGACATCGTCACGCGTCGTCGCGACGAGGCCGCCCTCACCCGCGACGAGCGGCTTGGTCGGCGTGAGGCTGAACACCTCCGCGTCGCCGAAACCGCCGACGGGAACGCCCGCGTGCAACGCGCCGAACGCGTGCGCGGCGTCGAACACCAACGGGATACCCCGGACCCGCGCGACGTCCTCGATCTCCTTGGGCGAACACGGCGCGCCGAAGACATGAGTTGCGAGCACCGCGCCCGCGCCGTCGAGTCGCTTGCTCGCATCGTCGAGCGCGACCTGGAACGACGACGCGTCGCACTCGGCGAACCGCGGGGTGGCGCCGTTCCACGCGACCGCGTGGGCCGATGCCGAGAACGTGAACGACGGCATTACCACGGGCCCGGTCACGTCCAGCGCGCGCAGCGCCAGCATGAGCCCCGTGGTACACGACGACACGGCGACGACGTGCGGCACCTGCAGGTACTCCGCCGCCCGGCGCTCGAGCTCCGCCACGAGCGGACCGTTGGTGAGGGCACCGCGCGCCCACGACTCACTGATGATCTCGGTGACGCGGGCGAGCGTGGGCGCGGCGGGGCGCACAAAAGGAATGCCCTCCGGGAACCGGGCCGCACCCCCGAGCACCGCAAGCTCCGTCATGCCACCGCCCTTTCCGCCACGAACCCGATCTTCCACACCGCGAGCACGACCGCAGCCACGCACGCGGCCACGACGGCCGCCGCGCCGGCGACGCCGAGGTGCCATGCGAACAAGCCTGCAGCAGTCGCCGCGGACTGCAACCCCGCGCACACGAACAGAATCCGAACAATCGACCAACCGCGATCGGCGAGCTGGTCGTACACGTGACTGCGATCACCTGCGAACAGCGGGCGCCCGGCGCGATACCGGCGCACGATCGCGATCACGGTGTCGGCCACCGGCAGCGCTACGAAGAGCGGCAGCGCGATCCACGCGGCCAGGTCGTGACTCTGTGACCCAAGGCCCAACGCGCTCGCCGCGAGCAGCGCGAGCGCGGTCCCGAGCAGATACGAGCCGCTGTCGCCGAGGTAGATGCTCGCGGTCGGTTTGTTGAACACGAGGAAGCCGACCAGTGCACCGCACAGCGCGAGCGCGGGAACCGACGGGTCGCCGCCGACCAGCGCGAACCCGAGCGCGCACACCACGACGACGCTCGCGGCGAGCCCGTCCATGCCGTCGATGAGGTTCACGGCGTTGACGAGCACCACGACGAGCACGACGGTGGCGGCCGCGCCGAACCGGCCCGGGGCGGGTTCGATGGCGCCGGCCACGCCGCCGATCGACACCTGCATGAGCAAGCGCACGCGCGGCGAGATGCTCCGCACGTCGTCGGCGAGCCCGAGCGCGGCGGCGAGCCCGAGCGGGAGGAGCCACGCCGGATGATTCGGCGCCAGGGTCGCCGCGAGCGCCACGAACACGGCCATGCCCCCGAGGTATGCGACCGGGCGGCGTTGCACCTTCAGCGGCCCGGGCCGGTCCACGACGTCGAGCGCGAACGACAGCCGCCGGGCGACGGGGGTGGCGACCAGGGCCACCACGAAGGCGGCGACGAACGCTACGACGACGCCCATACCAACACTTCCGAGCGGACGTCGGCGTGGATCGAGATCTGCTGGAGCGGCGCGAAACCGCACCGTTCGTACAGCCGGAGCGCCGCCTCGTTCGACGCGCCCGCCACGACCTTCACGGACGAGCAGCCGCGTCGCTCGAGCTCGGCGATCGTCTCGTGCAGGACGAGCGAACCCCAACCCTTGCTCGCAACCTCGGTATCGGTGACCACCGCCAGAATCTCCGCGTCGGGCAGCTCGCCGGTCGCGGAGGGATAGCGCAGCGTCTCGAGAACGTGCGGCAGCGACCGGAAGAGCCGCGGCGCCGATGCGACGCCCGCCTGAATGCCGTCGCGCACCATGAACTCGCGGTAGAGCCGCCCGACGTTCTCCGCGGCCGCGCAGAACGCGACCACCCGACCGTCCTCCTCCGCCACGATGGCGAACGCACGCGGCGAACGCACGACGCGGCGGTAGAGCCGGCCGAGGAACACGGGCCCGAGCGAGGCGAGGAAGCCTTCGTTGATCCGGCGCGCGTGCATGTCGGCGAGCCGCCACGCGTCGTCGAGGTCGGCGAACCGGATGCGCGCGTCGTTCATGCGGCCACCGCCTCGTGAACGTTCCCCAGCAGCGACTCGTACGCGTGCAGGGTGACCTCGATGCACCGTCGCTGGTCGAAGTCGGCGCGCGCCTTGGCGCGCCCGGCGCCCGCCATGTCCGACCGGCGGACGGGGTCGGTGGCCAGGGTTCGGATCGCCGCCGCGAGTGCGCCGGCGTCGTGGGCCGGAACGAGCAGACCGTTGCGGCCGTCGTCGACGACCTGCCGGCACCCGCGGATGTCGGTCGCCACGACGGGGAGCCCCATCGCGGCGGCTTCCATCGCCGAGCGCGGGAAGCCCTCGCGGTACGACGCGAGCGCGTAGAGGTCGAACGCGGCGTAGCACGACGCCATGTCGTCGCTCTCGCCGACGAAATGGATGTTCCCGAGCGCTTCCGCGCGATCGATGTCGGCGCCGGCGAGAGCCTCGGCCTTGGCTTCGTCGCGCATCCCGACCACGACGATGTGCAGACCGGGAACCTCGTCGCGCAGGATGCGCGCCGCGTCGATCACCTCGCGGTAGCCCTTCTCCCAGACCAGCCGGCCGACGACGCCGCACACGAGCGCGTCCTCGTCGATGTTCCAACTCCGCCGGAGCGCCGCGCGCACCGGGGGCGACGCCGCCGCGGGATCGAATTCGGCGAGGTCAATCCCGTTCCCGAGCAGATGAAGCTTCTCCGGCGGAATGCCGAGCCGCTCGAGCACCGGGATGTCCTCGACGTTCTGCACGAGCTCGGCCTGAGAGCACTTGGCCGCGATCCGCTCGAGCCCGTACACGACCGAACGGCGGGTCCAGCCGTCGTCGGGTTGCGCGTAGAGGCCGTGCACCGTGTTCACCACCACGGGCACGCGGGCGAGACGCGCCGCGACCCGTCCGTAGACGCCGGGCTTCGGGTTGTGCGTGTGCACGATGTCGGGCCGCAGCCGCGAGAAGACGCGCGTCAGTTCTCCGAGCGCAGCGAGATCGCGGAGCGGGGCCATCGACCGGGTGGCGTAGCGCAACGGCACGTGCCGAACCCCGAGCGCATCGAGTCGTTCGACATACGGACCGGGCGCCGACGCGCCGATCACCTCGTAACCCGCGTCGCGAAAGGCGGCGAGCTGCGGCCCGAGCAACAGCGCGAGGCTGATGTCGGTCGTCGTCACGTGAACGACACGGGGCCGTCTGGTCACGTACTCGCCCCGAGGTAGCGGACGCGATTGACGAGACGGCGTACGTCGTCTTCGAGCCGGAGGCCGCCGTTGAGCTTCTGTTCGAAGAAGTGCATGCCGTCGGCGCGCTGCACGGGTGAACGGGCGAGGCGCCACGGGTCGGTCCGTCCGTAGCGGTTGGCGCGGGTTCCGGCGACGGCCGCCGAACGGAACATCGTGCGGATCTGTTGTTCCACCGCGGGCTTGCCGGGGAGCGCCTTCGGATACGCGAAGTGTTCGGCCCCGACCCCGGTGCGTTCCTGCAGCAGGTCGATCGAGCGTCGGAGCTCGTCGGTTGCGGTGGCGACGTCGACGCGATCGAGCAATGCGTGGGTGTGGGTGTGGGAGCCGAGTGTGACGAGTCCGGTGCTCACCGCGTCGCGCAGCGCCGCCCACGACACCGGCTTTCCGCCGTCGGGAAACTCGCGCGCGTGCTCGACGAAATCGGTCGCGACGTAGAGCGTGGCGGGGATGCCGTAGCGGGCCAGTACCGGAAGCGCGACGTCGACGAAGTCGGCTGTCCCGTCGTCGAAGGTGACGACGACCCTCCCCCGCGGCGTCGGTCCCGGCGATCGCAACGCGACCAGCGCGGCGTCGATCGAAACCGGATCACACCACCGGGCGATCAGCTCGCTCTGCTGTTCGAAGCGCGCGGTCGGGAGGTCGATCTCCAATGCCTCGGACCGGCCGCCGACGCGGTGGTACGCGAGGACGACGACACCCGGTGACCACGTTCGCAATCGGTCGCTCGCGCCCGCCGCGCGTTTGATCGCGCTCTGCGCGCGGGAACGGACCGTACTTCGCACACGTTCCGCGCCTGCGGACGCCACCAGCAGCCCCTCCCCCCGAGCATTGGACCCCCATCGCGGGCGGCCGCCTCCCGAGGGAGAATCGTAGTAACGCTGCCAGAGTTTGACAATGGAGCTTTCGCGGCCTGTGGCCGGGTTTCGGCGGGTTGCCGAGCAGGCGAACCCGCCGGAGTCACAGACTCCGGCGGGTCACCCTCCCGTCGTTCGTCTCCGCCTTCACATCAGGCGTTCTGGGCGTACTGCCACGCGTTCTGGTAGTGGCCGATCGCCCCGATATTGTCGTTCGCGGCCTTCGAGGCGTCGCCCGCCGCGAGATCCGACTGTGCCCGTGCGATCCAGTACGCACTGCCGTGCGCGCTGTTGGCGTCGTCGAGGGCCGTACCGGCGATCACCCGGGTCGAGTTCGCGAGGGTGTCGATCCAGCCGTCGATGGTCGACGCCGGCACGCTCTGGATACCCCTCAGGTTCGACAGGCTCTGCACCGCGTCGAGCTGATCGCCGAAGCAGCGGCCACCGTGATCGTGGTCGACGTGGTTGTCGCCGTGGCAGCGTGACGGGTCACCGAAGTCACCGAGCACGTCCTCCACGTGGCGCAGGCGCTGGGCGTCGCTCCACGAGGCGTGACTCCGGTACGAGCTGACCTGCACGAGCGTGTCCTGCTCCTGCTCGCAGACCTTCTTCACCGTGACCGTGATGCTGGTGGTCATCGTGTTGCCGGCCTTGTCGGTCGCGGTGCCCGAAACCGTCGTGGTCCCGCTGCTCGACACGACCTGATCCGCCGGGCATCCGGTGGTCGGCACGATGCCCGAGAGGGCGTCGGTACACGTGAAGTGAATGGTCACCGGTCCCGCGTACACGCCGTTGTGCAACGACCCCGTGGCCGTCGCCGTGATGGTCGGCTTGGTGAGATCGACGTTGACGGGTCCGAGCGTCTTCGTGGCGGTGTTGCCCGCGATGTCGACCGCGGTGCCCGTGACCGACTGGCTCGCACCCTGGCCGATCGTTACCGGAGCCGTGCACAACGCGACGCCGGAGAGGCTGTCGCCGCACGTGAACGAAGCCGTCACGGGCGCGTTGAACCAGCCGTAGCTGTTCGGCGAGCCACTGAGCGCGCCGGTGATCGTCGGCGGGGTCTTGTCGAGGTTGACCGTCGCGACTTTCAACGCGGAGACGCCGGCGTTGTTCACGGCGGTGCCGGTGACCTGCTGGCCCGCACCTTCCGTCGACACCGTCTGCGGCGGCGTGCACGACGCGATACCCGAGACCGCGTCGACACAGGTGAACGTCACGGTCACGTTGGATTTGTTCCAACCGGCCGCGTTCGGCGTCGGCGAGAGCGCGGCCGTGATCGTGGGCGCGTTCGCGGTGATCTTCACCGTGGCGACGTGCGTGCCTTCGACGTTCCCGGCCTTGTCCACGCTGTAGTACGTCAGCGTGTGGGTGCCCACCGTGTTGATCGTGACACTCGTGCCCACCTGATTCGGGCCGCCGTCGACCGAGTAGTTGGTCTTGTCGACACCGGAAAGGTTGTCGATGGCCGTCAACGCGACCGTGACACTGCTCGGCCCGGACGGAACCGCCGCCGCCGACGTGAGCGGCGGGCTCAGGTCGACGTTCACGGCCGGGGAGCTGGTCGCGCTGGTTGCGTTCCCCGCGAGGTCGAGCACCGTGCGGGCCTGGGTCTGCCCGGCGCCTTCACCACTCATGATCGAGTTCCCCGGGCACGTCGCGCCGTCGACCCCCGACAACGCGTCGGCACACGTCCAGTGGATCGTCACGGCGGTCTTGTACCAGCCGTTGGCGTTCGGTGAGGTCGTGGGCGCGCCCGAGAGCGTCGGCGCGGTCTTGTCGACGTTGATCCCGCTGACTGTCGCAGTGGCCGTGTTCCCGGCGAGGTCCGCCGCAGTGCCCGTCACCGACTGGTGCGCACCCTCTCCGAGCGTCGAGGGACCCGAGCACAGCGTGGTGCCGGACAACGAGTCGGCGCAGGTGAAGCTCACCGTGACGTTTGAGTTGTTCCAGCCGTTGGCGTTCGCCGCCGGTGCCGCGTTGCCGACGATCGTCGGCGGCGTCTTGTCGATGCGGATCGTGATCGTGTTGGTCGTGCTGTTTCCGGCCTTGTCGGAGATCGTCTGCGCCAGTGTCGTCACGCCTTCCGCGCTGACCGTCTGATCGCCCGGACACGTCACGACGCCCGACAAGCTGTCGGCGCATGTCCAGTGCACGGTGACCGGGCCGGTGTACCAACCCGACGTGGTGGCCGGAGCCGACGGCGTGATGGTGGGTGCGACCTGATCGATGTTGATGCCGCTCACGGTCGCCGAGGTGCTGTTGCCAGCCGTGTCACTTGCCGTTCCCGTCGTCGACTGCGCGGCGCCGTCCACCGACAGCGAGGGGGGGTTCGGGCACGAGGCGACGCCGGAGAGCGCGTCGCCGCACGTCCAGTTGACGGTGACCGGGGCGTTGTACCAGCCGAACGCGTTGGCGGGCGGCATCGCGCCGTGGATGGTCGGCGGGGTCTTGTCGATGTTCAACGTGGCGGTCGCGGCCGCGGTGTTGCCGGCGTTGTCGACGGCGTCTCCGGTCACCGACTGACCGGCACCCTCGGTGGTGACCAGCTGCGCCGGCGTACACGACGCGATACCCGAGAGCGAGTCGCTGCAGATGAACGTCACCGTCACGTCGGAGTTGTTCCAACCCGCGCCGTTCGGCGGCGGCGCCGCCGAGGCCGTGATGGTCGGCGCGGTCGCGTCGATCTTGACGACCGAAGTATGCGTCGCCTCGACGTTGCCGGCGTGGTCGACGCTCCAGAAGTCCACGGTGTGAACGCCTTGGCTGGTGATCGCGACCGAGGTCCCGACCTGCGGTGCGCCACCGTCGACGCGGTAGTTCGTCGAGGCGACGCCGGAGAGGTTGTCGGTCGCGGTGAGCGTGAGGTTCACCGTCGCGTTCGACCAGTCCGGGATGGGCGAGATCGCGGTTGCGGGCGCGGTGCGGTCGATGTTGACCGCGGTCGAGATCGCCGAGGTCGTGTTGCCGGCCACGTCGTTCACCGAGGCGGTCGCGGTCTCCGACACGCCTTCGCTGTTGATGACGGAGTCGGCCGGGCAGCTTCCCGCGATGCCGGAGAGCGCGTCGGCGCACGTCCAGTGGATCGTGACCGGTCCGCTGTACCAGCCGTCGGCGTTCGGCGCGGTCGTGGGCGCGCCGCTGAGCGTCGGCGCCGTCTTGTCGACGTTGATGCCGCTCACCGTCGTCGTCGCGCTGTTGCCCGCGGTGTCCAGCGCGGTCCCGGTGACCGCCTGGCCGGCCCCTTCACCGACGACTGCGGGCGCCGAACAACCCGAGAACGCGATGCCGGATCCGGCGTCGGTGCAGACGAACGACACCGTGACGTCGGTGTTGTTCCAACCCGCACCGTTCGGGTCGGGGGTCTGCGAGCCGGCGATGCCCGGTGCGATCGTGTCGATGCGAACGACGATCGACGTCGACGCGGTGTTGTCCGCGCGATCGGAGACCGTTCCGGCAACCGTCGTGATGCCCTCGGCCGAAACCGACTGGTCGGCCGGGCACGCGCCGGACGCGATCCCCGAAGTGGCGTCGGTGCACGTGAAGTGCACGGTGACCGGGCCGTTGTTCCAACCGCTCGCGTTCGCGGCCGGAACGATGGCGGCGACGATCGTCGGCGGGGCCTGATCGATGTTGATGCCGCTGAACGCCGTGCTCGCGGCGTTGTCCGCGGTGTCGGTCGCGGTTCCCGAGATCGACTGACCGGCGCCGTCGCTCGACAAAGTGCTCGGGCTCGGGCACGTGGCCACGCCCGACAGTGCGTCGGCGCACGCGAAGGTCGCGGTGACCGGCGCGTTGTACCAACCGTTGCCGTTCGCGGGCGGGATGGTTCCGGTGATCGTCGGCGGGGTCTTGTCGATGTTCAGGGTGCGGGTCGTCGACGCGGTGTTCCCGGCGTTGTCGCTGGCGTTGCCGGTCACGGCCTGGTTCGCACCTTCACTGGTGACCGACTGCGGGCCGGTGCAGCCGGCCACGCCCGAGAGCAAGTCGTTGCACGCGAAGGTGACCGTCACGTTCGTGTTGTTCCAACCCGAGACGTTCGCGATCGGCGACTGCGCCGACGTGATCGTCGGCGCGGTCTTGTCGATGCGCACCGTTGCCGTGTTCATGGGCTCGACGTTCCCCGCCACGTCGACGCTCCAGAACTTGACCGTGTGAATCCCCGCAGTGGTCAGGAGGACCGAGGTTCCGGACTGTGTCGGGCCGCCGTCGACGATGTAGTTGGTCGAGTCGATGCCCGAGAGGTTGTCGGTCGGCGACAAGGTGAGCACCACGTCACCGTTGTTCCACGTCGGCACGGCCGACGCCGTTGTATGCGGCGCGTGCGTGTCGATCTGGACCGGCGCACTCGTGGAGTTGGTGACGTTGTCGGCGACGTCGGCAACCGACGCGCTCGCGGTGACCGCCGTGCCCTCGGAGCTCAAGGTCGTGTTGGCCGGGCACGTTCCCGCGATGCCGGAGAGCGCGTCCGAGCACGTCCAGTGGATCGTGACCGGCGCGTTGTACCAACCGTTGCCGTTGGGTGGCGTCGTGGGCGCCCCACTCAGCAGCGGCGCCACCTGGTCGAGCTTCACCGTGACCGACCGCGACGCGGTTCCGCCCCGGCTCGTCGCGGTGCAGGTGTACGTCGTTCCGGCGGTGTCACTGGACAGGTTCGTCGGATCGCATCCGGTCATCGCCGTGATCGGCGACAGCGAATCGGTGACGGTCCACGTGATCGTGGCAACCGAGTTGTTCCAACCGGCGCCGTTGGGCGTCGGTGAGACCGTCGGCGTGATCACGGGCGCGGTCGTGTCCGAGATGACGGACGCCGTCACCGTTCGCGGACCACCGTTGTCGTCGGTGACGGTGAGCGTCACGGGGTAGACGCCGTCGACCGCGTACAAGTGCGAGCCGTTGACGGAACCCGCGCCGCCCAACTCGCTGACGTTGCCGGCGGTCGTGTTGCCGTCACCCCAGTTGATGGTCGCGGTGTGGGTGTCGTTCGTACCGGCGTCCGTGAAGGTCGACGATATTGCGACCGTGGCGCCGGGCGGCGCGCTCGGCGCCTGCACGATGGGCGTCACTACGGGTGAGACGTTCCCGACGGTGAGCGTCGTCGGTGCGCTCTGCACCGGCGCGTTCACGCCGTCGGAGACCGTGAGCGTCGCGGTGACGACCGCGTCGTCGTTGCAGACCAGGCTGAGCGCCAAGGCATGGACGCCTGCGCCGGTGGCGTTGCACACGACTCCGGGGTCACCGGTGTACGTGAACGCCCACGTGTAGGTCAGGTTGTCGCCGTCGACGTCGGTGGCCGACGCGCCGGTGAGCACCATCGTCGAACCCTCGAAGCCGAAGTAGGGACCACCCGCGCTCACGACCGGAGGCGAGTTCACGAGAATCTGCGCGCTGCGCACGCTCGTGCCGCCGTTGTCGTCGGTGAGCGTCACCGTCACCGTGTACAGGCCGGGGAGCGCGTACGCGTGCGCGGCCGTCAGGCTGCCCGCACCGCCGGCCTCCGTGACGGCGGCGTTCGACGTTGCGAAATCGCCCCAGTTCACCGAGGCAGTGTGGGTGTCGTTCGTGCCCGGGTCGGTGAACGTCGCCGCAATGCTCGCGTTCGCTCCGACCGCGACCGGAGCAGCGGGCACGGTCAGCGGCGAGAGCGTCGGCGGCGCGTTGATGACGGCGACCGTCGCGTTCGCGACCGTCGGGGTGTTGATGTTGTCGCTGACCGACAGGTGTGCGTTGACGAGCGCGTCGTCGTTGCACGAGATCGTCGGCGTCAACGTGTTGGCGTTCGTCGGCGTGCACACCGTTCCCGGATCGGCGCCGGTCGGCGTGAACGTCCAGTTCGTCGCCAGCGGGTTGTTCTCGGGATCGGACGCCGTACCGGTCAGGCCGATCGCCGATCCTTCGGTACCGCTGTACGGCCCACCCGCGTTCGCGGTCGGAGCGCCGTTCACGCCGACCACCGTGCTGCGCACGGAGGTGCCGCCGTCGTCGTCGTACAACGTGACCGTGATCGTGTAGTTCCCGCCCGTGGCGTAGCTGTGGGAGCCGTCGACCGTTCCCGAGCCGTTGGTCTCGACGATCGTGCCCGCGCTCGTCGTGGTGTCGCCCCAGTCGATCGTCGCGGTGTGGGTGTCGTTCGTACCGACGTCGGTGAAGGTCGAGTGCACGGTGGCAGGCGTACTGGTTCCTACCGCCGAAGCAACGAGCGGCGCGAGCGCGGGCGCGACATTGCCGATGGTGACCACGGCACTGGACACGACCGCGGGGTTGTACGGGTCCTTGACGCTCATGCTCGCGGTCACGACCGCGTTGTCATTGCAGGAGATGGTCGGCGTCAGAGTGTTGGTGTTGGTCGGCGTGCACACGGTGCCCGGCGAGGCCGAGGTCACGGCGAACGACCAGTTCGTGGTGAGGAGCTCGGACTCGGGGTCGGTGGCCGTGCCGCTGAGGGTGACGGATCCACCCTCGACCCCGGCGTACGGTCCGCCCGCGTTCGCGACCGGCGACCGGTCGTGCTTGGTGAGGATCCGGAGCTCGTCGATGTCGCCGCCGTTGCTCGACGACGCGGTCAACGTGACGGTCCGGAGGTTCGGCATCGAGATGGTGTCGCCGGTCCCGTCGAGCTCGAAAGGGTAGATCGTGGTCAGGCCCGCCGGGGTGTAGTCGGTACCGACGCCGAGGTCGTTGGTGCTCTTGAGCTTGAGGGGCCGCACGATGATGCCGAGAATGTCGGTCGGGAAGGTGAGCGTGCCGGTCAGCGCGCCGGTGTGCGGGGGAATGCGCGCACTGTTGAAGAAGTGACTGTCGACGACGGTCCCGAGCGGGAGCGTGACCGGTGACGTGCTCCCGATCGTCGTGTACACACCCGGCGTCGCGATGTCGACCGAAACGGGGCTCGCGAGCGATTCGCCCTGCTTTTCGTCCCACGCGTACGTGGTGGTGTCGGAATCGAGCGTCCCGGGGTGCGCGACGGACGCGGGCGGCGAGATCTTCGTGACCTGACCTGAGGTCCCGGAGATCACGGCGTGCGCTACGGCGCCGGGTACGAGAGAAGCGACGGCGACCACCGTCGCGAGAACCGCGCCGCGAAGCTTCATGATGCGTGTTCCTCCCGCAAGGAAGGGGCCCCTTCGTGCCGACTACGGCACTGCCCGCCAGTGAGCCCCAGGCATTCCGGGAGTGAGGGTACGCAAACGCGCCCGGCAGGGCAACTACTCAGAATCCGGCGGGGGACAACGGCTCGGAGGGATGCGGAGGGGAGGCAGAGGTACTGGCATCGCGGCGAGGAACCTGGAAGGGTGTGCCGCAAGGCGCGCTCGTTCGCGTGTTCTGTCTGGCGGGGAGGTTCTGTGGTGCGGGGTCGATCCATGCTTCCCATGCGTCGATTTTCGGTCGTCACGGTCGCGGCAACGATTGCGGTCGGGCTGGCGAGCGTGGGCCCGGCGAGCGCCGCGCCGACGATGTCGGTGACGCCGGCGACGGGCTTGAGCGCGGGCACGTCGATCCACGTCGTGGTGTCCGGACTGAGCACGGTCGGACTGCCGAACGTCAAGATCGCGGAGTGCGCGAACGCCGCGGGCGACGGGACACCGCTCGCCGCGGTTGTTCCGGCCACCGATTGCCAGATATTCGCCGACGCCGCGCCGTCACCGACCGGCGACCTCGCGGTCGATTTCGCCGTCCAACAGACCGGGATCGGGAACGGTAACCGCTCGTGCCTCGCGTCGTTGCCCTCGCCGTGTCAGATCAAGATCGTCGAGTCGACGAATCAACCGTCGCTCCCGAGTCCGGTCGATTTGTCGTTCGTCGGTGATCCCGCACCGAACGCGCTCGCAACCACGACCGAACTGACACCGGTCGGCAGCCCCGTCGGTATCGACAAGACGCCGCACGTACGAGTCGAGGTCTCGGCCACACCGGGAT
>Ga0075026_100000580_pt1 | contig 14894 bp, 13 predicted proteins | sample Str012_2_FD_71392 | JGI IMG/M metagenome (GOLD analysis project Ga0075026, IMG submission 71392) | Freshwater sediment microbial communities in response to fracking from Pennsylvania, USA - Straight Creek_MetaG_SC_2012 | ecosystem: Environmental > Aquatic > Freshwater > Creek > Sediment...
CGAGTTCAAGTGTCCTGAGTGCCAGGGGCTCTCGGTGGCCGACAGTCAAGCGCCGACCTCACGCGCGATCCGCGCCGACATCAAGCACCGCATCGCGCGGGGCCAGAGTGACGAGCAGATCCGCCAGGCGTACATCGACCGGTACGGCGAGACGATCCTCCTCGCGCCGCAGGACTCGGGGGTCAGCCTGCTGGTGTGGATCCTGCCCGTCGTCGTGCTCGCGCTCGGAGCGACCGGGATCGTGTTCGCGTTGCGTCGCAATCGCGACGAGCCGCGCCTGCACGCGACCCCGGCCGACGAGCGTCTCGTCGAACGTGAGCAGCGCGATGGCTGACCAGTTCGATCCGGAACGGGCGCGGCAGCTCGAGGAGGAACGTGACTTCCTGATGCAGTCGCTCGACGACCTCGAGCTCGAACGCGAGAGCGGCGGCATCGACGACGAGTCCTACGCCGAGCTGCACGACGATTACACCGCGCGCGCGGCCGCGGTCATTCGCACGCTGCGCGACGGAGTCGACGTGACGCCCGCGAAGACGACGCGATCGCCCGAACTGGCCCGACGCCGCGCGCTCATCATCGGCGGCGTCGCGGTGTTCGCGGTGTTGGCCGGCGTGTCGCTCGCCTACGCGCTGGGCGCGCGTCTCCCCGGGCAGACGTCGTCGGGGAACTCGGTGGCGGCGCCGTCGACGACCAATGCGTCACAGAAGGCGCTGCTGGCCAAGATCTCGCAGCTCGAGCAGAAGGTGAACGCGGCGAAGGACGACTACGACCTCCGCCTACAACTGGCGCGGGCCTACGAGGAGAACGGCGACCTCCAGAACGCGTTGAAGCAGTCGGACGCCGCGATCACCGTCGACCCGAACCGCCCCGAGGGCCACGCCAACGCGGCGCGCCTCTTGTACCTGGCGTCGGAGCAGGTGCAGGACAAGAACACGCGGACGCAACTCGTCGCCCAGGCGCTGGCCGGCTTCGACGAAGCGATCAAAGTGGGGCCCGACTACGCCGACGCGTACTACTTCCGCGGCGTGCTCCACGCCGCGACCGCCGACAACGCGCGCTCGCAGGTCGACCTGCAGAACTACCTCGTGAAGGCTCCCACCGGGGTGTGGGCGGCGCAGGCACGCCAGTTGTTGACGCAGGTCACGACCGCGCTGGAATCGCCGTCGACTACTTTGCCCCCCACCACCTTGCCCCCCACGACCACCACCACGAGGAAGAAGTGATCATGGCGCAGCCCCCCGCGTACGAGATCGACGACACCAAGATCTACCGGGCCACCATCACCACCGACCGCGGTGCGATGGTCGCCGAGCTCGACCCCAAGCTCGCACCCAAAACGGTCAACCACTTCGTGGCGCTGGCCCGCCAGGGTTTCTACGACGGCCTCACGTTCCACCGCGTGGAGCCCGGGTTCGTGATCCAGGGCGGCGACCCCGACGGCAGCGGGCGCGGCGGACCCGGCTACAAGTGGGACGACGAACCGGTGAAGGGCGAGTACACGCTCGGCGCGTTGGCGATGGCGAACGCGGGGCCACACACCAATGGCTCGCAGTTCTTCGTGTGCCTCGCCGACTGCACCCGCAACCTGACCAAGAGCTACAACCTGTTCGGCTACGTGACAAGCGGCACCATGGACGTCGCCTTGGCGACGCAGCGGGGCGACGTCATGCGCTCGGTCGTCATCGAGGAACTCGACGCCTGACGCGATGAATGGCGACGTGGGGATCTTCGGACCTGACAGCGTCGCGTGGAGAATTCACGCCGATCCGGTGATGCTGATCGGCGGCCTGCGCGCGTTGCTGGTGCAGGCGCTCGAACCGCGCGCGATGGCCGCCGTCGACCAGCACAGCAAGTTCCGCGAAGATCCGTGGGGTCGCCTCGAGCGCACCACGAACTTCGTGCTGGCGACGACCTACGGCGACACACCCGCGGCGGAGGCCGCGGCGGCACGCGTGCGCAAGGTGCACGAGCGCATCCACGGCGTCGACCCGGTCACCGGTGCGCCCTACGCCGCCAACGATCCTGATCTGCTGTTGTGGATCCACACGGTGGAAGTCGAGTCGTTCCTGCTCGCGTACCGCACGTACGCGGGCCGCGTGAGCACGGCCGAGGCCGATCGTTACGTTGCCGAGATGGGGCGGGTCGCGGAGATGGTCGAGCTCCCGGCCGCGCGTGTCCCGCGGTCGGAAGCGGAGCTGCGCGACTACCTCCTGTCGGTGCGCGGTCTTCGCACCACCCCCGCCGCGTTCGACGGCCTGCGGGTAGTGATGTTCCCGCCCATGAACCTGCAGTACCGACCACTGTGGGCGATCCCGACGACTGCGGCGATCGCCATCCTGCCGTCGTACGCACGCCGGCTCTACCGCATCCCGTGGTTCCCGCCGGCCGCGCTCCCGATGCGTACCGCGGTGTTCGCGCTCAGCCGGGTGCTGAACGTGGTGACCCCGACCCCGCCGGCGCTGCGGGACGCGCGCCAGCGAGTGCACGGGCTCGCCGCTGCTTGACCGACCACGTGGCGAGCGCGGCGATGATCGCGCCCGCGAGGATTCCGCCGAGTACCTCGTTGGGCACGTCGAGCAGCTTCAGCCCGGTGAGCGCGAGCACGAGCACGAGCAGAGGTCGGATGATCGCGTCGGGCGCCCGCGACGACACGTGCGCGCCGATGATGACGCCGGGGACGGCGCCGATGAGGAGCGAGCTGGTGAGTCCGAACTCGAACTCTCCCCAGATGAGGTGGCCGATCGCGGCTGCGAGCACGAGGGGGATGGCCTGCACCAGATCGGTTCCGACCAGCTCCTTCGACGAGAGCGTCGGGTAGAGCAGCATGAGCGCGACGATCATGAGCGAGCCCGAGCCCACGGAGGTCATGCCGACGATGGTCCCACCGAGGAACCCGACGGTCAGTGTTGCGGCGCGCTTCACTGGTACAGCGAGCGCGGTGTCGCCATCGACGCCGATGCCGCGCCGCTTGCTCAGGTACCCGCGGAAGACCATCGCGCCGGCCGCGATGAGGAGCACGACCCCGAGGACGGTCTTGATGGTGTCGCCGACGTCACCGCTGAGATGCGACACCCAGTACGAACCGAGCAGTGCGCCCGGTACCGAACCCATGGCGAGCCACTTGACGAGGCCGGTGTGCACGGTGCCGCGGCGGAAGTGGATGCCGCCGCCGATCGGCTTCATCACGACTGCGGCCACGAGGTCGCTCGACACCGCGGCGAGCGGCTCGATGCCGAAGCCGATCACGAGGATCGGCGTCATCAGCGCGCCGCCGCCCATGCCGGTGAGGCCGACGACGATGCCGACGATCAGCCCGGCGATGGCAATACCGATGTCGATGTGCATTCGCTCCATCTTTCCAAATACAACTGGATTAGTCAAGATTAAGAGGTGTTGCCCGTGAAGGTGACGGCCAAGGCCGACTACGCCGTGCGGGCCGTCCTGGAGCTGGCTGCCGCCGACGGCGAGCTGGTCACCGCGGACCGCATCGCCGAAGCCCAACGCATCCCCCGGAACTTCCTCGACAACATCCTCAACGACTTGCGGCGGGCGGGTGTCGTGGCCACGGTCCGGGGCGCCCACGGGGGCTCCCGGCTCGCGCGCCCGGCGAGCGCGATCACCCTCGCCGACGTCATGCGCGCGATCGAAGGTCCACTGGCCGCGGTGCGCGACGTGCGCCCCGAGGCTCTCGCCTACGACGGCCCGGCCGAGCGTCTCCCCGAGGTCTGGATCGCGGTGCGCGCCGCGCTGCGCGGTGTGCTCGAGAAGGTCACCGTGGCCGACGTCGCCGCGGGTCGTCTGCCGCGTTCGGTCGAGCGGCTGACCGAAGACCCGGAGGCGTGGAAGGCGCACTGACGGGCGTACGATCGGAGGCATGACTGTCGAGCCCACCACCCCGCTCGAGCTCGTGGCGACCGCGTACTCGCGCTACCCGAAGGCACTGGGCGACGCCCGTCGACGCCTCGGGCGACCGTTGACCTTCGCCGAGAAGGTGCTGTTCGCACACGCCGACGACCCCGCGACCGTCGGTATCGAGCGTGGTATCGACTACGCCGACTACCGGCCCGATCGCGTCGCCATGCAGGACGCGACCGCGCAGATGGCGCTCCTGCAGTTCATGACCGCGGGCCTCCCGACGGTGCAGGTCCCGAGCACGGTGCACTGCGACCACCTCATCCAGGCTCGCGTCGGCGCCGACTCCGACCTGAAGAACGCGCTCGACGTGAACTCCGAGGTGTACGAGTTCCTGCGCACGGTGTCGGCGAAATACGGCATCGGGTTCTGGAAGCCGGGCTCGGGCATCATCCACCAGGTCGTGCTCGAGCAGTACGCGTTCCCCGGCGGGATGATGATCGGCACCGACAGCCACACGCCCAACGCGGGTGGGCTGGGCATGGTCGCGATCGGTGTCGGTGGCGCCGACGCCGTCGACGTGATGGCCGGATGGCCGTTCAACACGCGGGTGCCCAAGGTGATCGGGGTGCATCTCCGCGGTGAGCTCTCGGGCTGGGCCGCGGCGAAGGACGTCATCCTCAAAGTCGCGGGCATCCTCACCGTGAAGGGCGGTACCGGCGCGATCGTCGAGTACTTCGGACCCGGCGCGGAGTCGATCTCCGCGACGGGCAAGGCCACCATCTGCAACATGGGCGCCGAGATCGGCGCCACCTGCTCGCTGTTCCCCTACGACGCGCGCTCGGCGGCGTATCTGAAGGCGACCGGCCGCGAGGCGCTCGCCGATCTCGCCGACGCGCACGCCGAACACCTGCGCGTCGACCCCGAAGTGCTCGACGAGCCCGAACAGTTCTTCGACCGCGTCATCGATCTCGACCTCGACGAGCTCGAGCCGCACCTGGTCGGTCCGCACACCCCCGACCTCGACCGCCCCATCTCCGATGTCGGTCGCGCCGCGCGTGAGGAGGACTACCCCCTCGACATCAGCTACGCGCTCGTGGGCTCGTGCACGAACTCGTCGTACGAAGACATCGGGCGCGCCGCGCACGTGGCGCGCCAGGCGAGCGCCGCCGGCCTGCGGGTGAAGACGCCGTTGCTCATCACGCCGGGTTCCGAGCAGGTGCGCGCCACCATCGAGCGCGACGGCCTGCTCTCCGACCTCGAGGCCATCGGCGCGACCGTGCTCGCCAACGCGTGCGGGCCGTGCATCGGGCAATGGCAGCGCGACGACATCAAGAAGGGCGACCGCAACACGATCGTGTCGTCGTTCAACCGCAACTTCCCCGCCCGCAACGACGGCAATGCCGCCACCTTGTCGTTCATCGGATCGCCCGAAACCGTCACCGCGATGGCGCTCACCGGCCGGCTCGACGTCGACTTCGTGCGCGAGCCACTGGTCGCCGCCGATGGCACCAAGGTGCAGCTCGCGGCGCCCTCGGCCGACGAGCTGCCGCTGAAGGGTTTCGACCCGGGCGAGTCGGGCTTCCTGGCGCCGGCGGCGGATGCGTCGTCGGTCGAAGTCGTGGTGAAGCCCGGTTCGGATCGGTTGGAACTGCTGCAGCCATTCGCCGCGTGGGACGGCGACGACTTCACCGGCATGCGGGTGCTCATGAAGGCGGTGGGGAAGTGCACCACCGACCACATCTCGCCCGCCGGGCCGTGGCTGAAGTACCGGGGTCACCTCACCAACATCTCGGGGAACCTCTTCATTGGCGTGAACAACGCGTTCGCGCTCGATCCGCCGGGTTCCGGGATCGACGTGCGCGACGGCGCCGTCGTTCCGCTCCCCGAGTTGGCGAAGACCTACAAGGACGCGGGCATCTTCTGGGTGGCCATCGGCGACGAGAACTACGGCGAGGGTTCGTCACGCGAGCACGCGGCGATGGAGCCGCGCTACATGAACGGTCGCGCGGTGATCGTGCGGTCGTTCGCCCGCATCCACGAGGCCAACCTGAAGAAGCAGGGCGTGCTCGCGCTCACGTTCGCGAACCCCGACGACTACGAGCGGATCCACCACGACGACACCGTCGACATCGTCGGCCTCGCCGATCTGGCCCCCGGTCGGCCGGTCGAGGTGGTCCTGCACCACGCCGACGGATCGATCGACACGATTTCCACCACGCACACGATGTCGGCCGAGCACATCGCCTGGTTCGGGGCCGGCTCGGCGCTGAACGTCCTGCGCGGGGGGTGACACCAAACCGGCATGTTCGGCGTACTAGAAACGGTGCCGGACCCGTCGTGAGTTGACGATGGTGTCAAGTGACCGGTAGAACGTCTTGGGTACGTTCTCGATTTGGGGGGATACGTGAAACGGAAACTTCTTCTTGCCGTGCTGGCGTGCGGCGTGGTCATGGCCCTGCTCGCGCCGGCCAGCGGTGCCAGCACGAGCCGGGCGGCCAGCCTCGTCCCGAACAACGGGCCCTGTAGCAAGTCGAAGCCGGTGGTGGAGCTCGGCCTCATCACCGTGTTCGACTCGCCGGTCCTGCACCTCAAGGACCAGGCCGACGCGGCCGTGGCTTCGGTCGCCGCGTTCAACAAGCGCGGTGGCGTCGGTGGTCACTGCCTCAAGCTCACCACCTGTGACGACGGGGCCGACCCGAACAAGGCGGCCGACTGCGCGCGCAAGATGGTCGACAGCAAGGTCGTCGCCACCATCAACGACACGACCGCCAATGGCGGCCAGGGCGTGATCGACATCCTCTCCGCTGCGGGGATCCCGCGGTTCGAGGTGAGTCCGGCCACGGAGGACCTCAAGTCGCCGCTGTCGTACGCGATCGGTGCGGGTGGTGCGGGTACCACGTTCATGATGCCGGTGCCCCTGTTCAAGACCGGTCACAAGAAGGTGTACCTGATCGGGGTCGACGTGCCCGCGATCGGCACCTTCCCCGCACTGCTCAAGCCGATGGCCGACAGCTACGGCGCGCAGATCGTCGGACTCTCGAAGGTGCCGGCCGGCACCACCGACTACCAGCAGTTCATCCTCGCCGCGCAGGACGCGGGCGCCGACAGCGTGATGCTGCCGCTCGGTGACAACGAGGCCAACCAGGTGCTGCAGGCGGCGAAGCAGCTCAACTCCAAGCTCGACTTCTCGGTGAGCCTGGGCACGTTCGGCAAGGCCGACATCGCCAAGCTCGGCTCGTTCGCCAAGCACATGTACTTCAATGCGGAGCTTCCGCCGGTCACCGCGAGCCAGAAGACCTGGCCCATCCTCAAGCAGGTCATCGCCGACCTGTCGGCGTCGGGCGAACCGCAACTCCAGAAGGACAAGATCAAGAGCAGTCCGTTCCGCTCCTGGGTCGCGGTGAACCACTTCGTGAACATCATGGGGAAGAACAACCCGGACAACATCACCCGGGCGTCGGTGGTCGCGGCGCTCAACGCGGCGAAGGACGTCGACACCTACGGGCTCATCCCGCCGTGGACGCCCAACCAGGAGGGCGGGGTGAAGGGCGTCGCCGGTGCCCTCACGAAGTTCACCCGCATCTCGCAGCCCTGGTACTACCAGGTCGGCTGGGACGGGAAGCAGTTCGTCGTGGCCAAGGACCGTTTGAACGTGAGTGAAGAGCTGGGCGGGAACCACGCCTACGCCCAACCCGCCGCCTAGGCGACAACGAACAGCTGGGCCCCCGTGCCGGTGACGGCGCGGGGGCCCAGACCGTTTTGGGGGCGCGATGACAACCTTCCTACAGGTGCTCCTGACCGGGCTCGGTCTGGGCGCGGCGTACGCGCTCTTCGCCCAGGGCGTGGTGCTGATCTACCGGGGTTCGGGGATCGTCAACTTCGGCCAGGGCGCGCTGGGCATGCTGGCCGCGTACATCACGTTCCTCGAGCTGCAGCAGAACCAGGGCTACCCGATCGGCGTGTGCATCGCCGCCGGCATCCTCGCCTCGGTGGCCGCGGCGCTGCTGTTCCAGTTCCTCGTGCTGCGCATGCTGACGAACGCGGCGCCGATCGTGCGGTTGATCTCCACGCTCGGTCTCCTCGTCGTCGTGCAGTCGGCCATCGAACTGCAGTACGACAAGTCGAACCACCCGGTCGACCCGTTCCTGCCCCACGACACCTTCGACTGGGGTGGCGTGTTCGTGCAGGAGCAGGTGCTCTACATCATCGGCGTGACCCTCGTGGTCACCTTCCTGCTGTGGTTGTTCGCGCGCTACAGCCGGATCGGTCTGGCCATCACCGCGGCGGCGCAGAACGAGCGGGCGGTGCAGACCATGGGATGGTCGCCCAACAAGCTGGCCGCGATCACATGGGGCATGGGCGCCGGTCTCGCCGGCCTCGCGGGCGTGCTCATTGCCCCGTTGACCGGGCTTTCGACGATCACGTTCACGCTCATCGTCACGGTCACCGCAATGGCCGCCGCGCTCCTCGGCGGCTTCCGTTCGTTCCCGTTGACGCTCGTGGGCGGTCTCATCGTCGGGATCGGGGAAGCGGCGGTCACCCGGTACCGCATCGACATCGAGAACTTCCTCGGCATCAAGGGCGGACTCCCGGGCATGGAGCGGGCCATCCCGTTCCTGCTCATCCTGCTGGTGCTCGTCGTGCGCGGGCGGGGCCTCCCCCTCCGCAGTCATATCTCTGATCGCCTTCCACGGTTGGGTACCGGACGCGTCAACGTGCCCGCGCTCCTCCTGGCGACCGGCGCGATCGTGCTCCTCCTCATGACCGTGATGGACGATCGCTGGGCGACGGCCACCTACATCTCCGGCATCTCCGCCATCGTCGTCTTGTCGATCGTCGTGCTCACCGGTTACGCGGGCCAGCTGTCGCTCGGCCAGTGGGCGATCGCGGGCATCGGCGCGCTCATCGCCGGCAACCTCGTGCTGCGTCTCGACTTCCCGCTCGAAGCAGCCCTCCCCCTCGGCGTGCTGCTCACCGTGCCCGCCGGGCTCCTGTTCGCGCTGCCCGCGCTGCGTACGCGCGGAGTGAACCTGGCCATCGTGACCCTTGGGCTCGGCTACACGATCCAAGCGGTGGTGTTCACCAAGTCCGAATGGACCTCCGAGGGTTTCGACTCCGGGACGAAGGTCGGCGCCGCGACGCTGTTCGGCTGGAAGGTCGACGGCGCGACGCACCCGCACCGGTGGGCGCTGGTGTCGATCATCGCGTTTGTCCTGTGCGCGCTGCTCGTGGCCAACCTCCGTCGGTCGCGCACCGGCCGCCGATTGATCGCGGTGCGCACCAACGAGCGCGCCGCCGCGTCGCTCGGCATCAGTGTGTTCGCGGCGAAGCTCTATGCGTTCGGTGTTGCGTCGGCGATCGCCGGGCTCGCCGGCATCCTCTACGGGTTCCGCGGCACGTTGATCACGTACGAGCAGTTCAGCCCGTTCCAGTCGATCTTCAGCGTGGGCTGGGCGGTCATCGGCGGTCTCGGCTACGTCATTGGCGCGGTGTTCTCGGCGCCCAATGCGATCGGTGGCATCGGCACGCGGGTCATGGAAGACGTCGTGTCGCTCGGCGCGTGGGACGCGTTGGTCGGCGGCGTGATCCTGCTGCTCATCGTCGTGTTCCGCCAAGACGGTCTCGCCGACCCGATCACGAGGGACTTGCGGCGTCTGATCGACCGGACCCGGGGGTCGCGCGCCGTGGCGCGCCAACAGGAGCTCCCGCAGGCGACGACGGAGATCGTCACCCCGACCACGTTGACCGTGGCGAACCTCACCGTGCGGTTCGGCGGCGTGACCGCGGTCGACGACGTGAGCTTCGAGGTGCAGCCGGGTGAAGTGGTCGGGCTGATCGGGCCGAACGGCGCGGGCAAGACGACGATCATCGATGCCGTGACCGGGTTCGTGAAGCCGACGTCGGGCGAGTTGAGCCTCAATGCCGATCGCGTCGAGCGCTGGTCGGCCACCAAGCGCGCGCGACGGGGCCTGCGCCGGTCGTTCCAGTCGCTCGAGTTGTTCGAGGACATCAGCGTCGAGGACAACCTCCGGGTCGGTGCCGACACCGGCGATCTCAAGTCGTGGTTCACCGATCTGCTGTGGCCAGGGAAGCACGCGCTTGCCTCGACCGCGGTGAGCGCGATCCACGAGTTCGACCTGGAACCGCACCTCCGGTCGCTGCCCGACGCGCTGCCCTACGGACGACGGCGGTTGGTGGGCATCGCGCGCGCGGTGGCGTCGGGTCCGTCGGTGATCATGCTCGATGAGCCCGCGGCAGGGCTCGACGAGACCGAGAGCCGCGAGCTGGCGTCGCTCATCCGCCGGTTGGCCGACGATCGGGGGATGAGCGTGCTGCTCGTCGAACACGATGTCGGGTTGGTCATGTCCACGTGTGACCGCATCATCGTGCTCGACTTCGGTCGCGTCATCGCCAGCGGTACGCCGCGCGAAGTGCGGAGCAACCCCGCGGTGCGCGAGGCGTACCTCGGCACCACGGAAGTGGAAGCGGATGCGGAAGCGGAAGCCGGGGATGCGGCGGTGGTGCAGCCGTGAGCGACACGCTGATCGAGTGTCGCGGCCTGTCGGCCGGGTACGGGCAGTTGGCGGTCGTGCGCGATCTCGACCTGCGGGTCGACGCCGGTCAGGTCGTCGCCCTCATCGGTCGCAACGGCGCGGGCAAGACGTCGACGCTGCTCGCGTTGGCCGGTGAGTTGAAGCCGATGGCCGGCGAAGTGCGATGGATGGGCGAGGTCACCACTGCACCGATGTACGCGCGCTGTCGCGCCGGGCTCGGGTACCTCACCGAGGAACGCTCCGTGATCATGAACCTGACCGCGGCCGACAACCTGCGGCTGGCCGACGTGAAGCCGGAGCAGGCCATCGCGCTGTTCCCCGCGCTCGGGCCCGTGCTCAAGCGCACTGCGGGGCTGCTCTCGGGCGGCGAACAGCAGATGCTCGCGTTGGCCCGCGCGCTCGGCCGCGACCCCAAGGTGCTCCTGGCCGATGAGTTGTCGCTCGGGTTGGCGCCGTTGGTCGTGACGAGACTGCTCGCGACGCTCCGCACGGTCGCGCAGGAGCGCGGGGTCGGGATCCTGCTGGTCGAGCAGCATGTGCGCCAGGCGCTTTCCATCGCCGACTACGTCTACGTGATGGACCGCGGCAACGTCACGTTGTCGGGGCCGGTCGAGGAGATTCGTGGCCGTCTCGACGAGATCGAGGCCGCCTACTTGTCTCAGCTCTGAACCCCGGCCAGTGCGGCCAACTCGCCCTCGCGGCCCACGTACCAGGCCCAGACCCGATCGTGGTCCTTGCCGCTCGCGATGACGTCGCCGAAGCGCTCGCGGCCCAGCCGGTCGACCCAGTACGTGACGTAGCGCTCCACGATCGGCTTCATCTTGTCGGTCGCGGGCCGAACGAGAACGCGCCGATCGTCGGCGGTGGTGGCGGGTTTCCCTCCGGCGCGGACGTCGCGCAGGAACTCCGGTCCGGCGGCGGCGGCGAGCGCCTGTACTGCGAACGCGCTGAGCGAGATGCCGCTCTCGGTGGCGTGCGCATGGAGCGCGTCACGTAGCGCGGGTGACATGCGGAGGTAGACGACGGCGGCCATGCGCGCACCGTACGCCGGGGGTACGACATCGATCGCTCATCGGTTCGTCGCCGCCGCACGCGGTTTGTCTCTCGGGAGTGCGTGCTCGCACCGGCGCTAGCACGGGTGCTTGCATGGGCGCTTGCGCGGGCGCTAGCAACGACTTTCGAACGAGGCGTCGCGTGCGGACGCGCGCGGGAGCTGGAGCTGGCGCTCGGTGGGTTCGGCGCAGCAGAACCAGCTCTCGGTGAGCCGGGGTCGACCGGTGGTGACGCCGGCCAGGTCCACCGGTGGCGCGCCGACCAGCTCGCGCACCCGCGGGTAGGCCGACAACGGTTGGTCGTCGATCTCGACGAGGGCCGCGATGCGTCGTTGCAGCGCGTCCATCTCGGGATCAGCCGCGGCCCAGAGGAACGTGGAACGTTCGTCGTCCCACGAATCGACGAACGGAACCATGTCGGGGTGGTCGAGCAGCAGCGATCCGCGCGGAAGCAGCAACCGCACCGAGTACTGCACCGGGTCGACGCTCCCGACGAGGTCGTGCGCGTGCACGAAGTCGAGCAGCGCGATGAGATCAGCGCGTGTCGTCCACGGCGTGAACGGGAGCCACGATGGCCGCACGTCGATGCCCGCGGCGCGCAGCACCGCCACCGCGCGCGCCGCGTCGTCCGCGGTGTGACCCTTGTCGAGTCGCTCGAGCGTGGCGTCGTCGACCGACTCGAACGCCGACACCACGAACACGCAACCGGCGGCGGCGAACTCCGGCCACACGTCGGCGTGGCGCAGCACGTGCTCGACTTTGACCGTGCAGTCGAACGTCAGGTCGGGGAATTGCTCGTGGAATCGTCGAACGACGCGCAGGGAGTGCGGCGGCGCGTTCAGGAAGTCGGGGTCGTTGAAGGTGATGTGTCGGGCGCCGGCACCGACGAGTTGTGCGACGTCGGCGAGGATCGCGTCCTCGTCGACGCGCACGACGCGTCCGTCGTACACCACCGGCACCGGGCAATGACGACAGCGATGCGCGCACCCGTGCGACGCCGACACCGACCCGACGAGCCGTTCCTCGCCGCCGATGGCGAGGCGGGCGTAGCGGTCGAGCGGCGCGAGCAGATCGCGGTCGGGGACGGGCGCCGACCAGTCGACCGGTTCGGCGAAGTCGCTGCACTGCCCGGCGTAGAGCCCGAAGGCCTTGATCGGCCGGTCGATCCCGCGTGCAAGCTCGCGCGCGAGACGGGACGCGGTGTGCATCGGCACCGAGAACGCCACCTCGTCGGCCCACTCGACCAGTGACTCGTCCCACGATTCGACCGACACGTCGAGCGCGCGCACGTCGTGCCCAAACGTACGCAGGTGGGCTGCGGCGGAGCCGATGCTCCCGGGCTGTTGCCCGAGCTCATACGTCGCGACGAGGAGGATCTGCACCGGTCCAGGCTACGGGGTGATCTCGATGGTGAGCGCGGCGAAGGCGGCGCGCAGCGACGACTCGACTGCGTGCGGCGTGTCGCCGCGAGCGAAGAGGAACCCGAGGTAGCGATCGCCCTCGGGGATCGGCACCACGCGTCGCCCTCGCGGGATCGTGATCTCGAGCCCGGTGATCCCGTCGACCGCGCGCGCCGCGTCCTGCCCGCGCACTTCCTGGAGCACGCCGGCGCGCGGGATGGGCAGCATCATCACGCCCGACGCCGCTTCCTCGCGGTCGAGCCCGTCGAGCGGCAATCCGACCGCGTGGCGCAGGATCAGCTCTTCGAGCGCGATGCCTGCGCCGAAGCGCAGCGCCCGGGCGCACAGCCCCCCGATGGAACGTGCCGCGACCTCGATCACCCAGGCGCGATCGCCGTCGACGCGTACCTCCGCGTGCACCGGTCCTTCCACCACTCCCAGCGCGGCGCACGCGCGGCCGCTGAGTTCGGTGACCCGGGCGAGCGTCGCCGCGTCGAGGCGCGACGGCGTCACGTAGATGGTCTCCTCGAAGTACGGACCCACCAGCGGATCGGGCTTGTCGAAGACCGCGAGCACGTCGAGGGTTCCGCCGCGCAGGAGCCCTTCCACCGCGACTTCGACGCCCGGCACGTACTCTTCGACCAGCACTGGACCGTCGGCGATGGCGCGGACGCGCGCGACGGCGGCATCGAGCTCGCGCGGATCGTCAGCGCGGATGACGCCCTGACTGCCGGAGCGACCGGTCGGCTTCACGACGCACGGGAACCCGACGCCGGGAACCCGCGCCGGGTCGTCGAACATCGCGAACGATGGTTGCGGCACCTGTGCGGCCGCGAGCGCGGCGCGCATGGCCGCCTTGTCGCGTGTCGCGGCAACCGCGTCGGGTGGGTTGTGCGGGAAGCCGAGCCGCGCTCCGGCCGCAGCGGCGACGAGCACCCCCTGGTCGTCGACCGCGACCACCGCGTCGAGCGCCGCACGCGCGTCGAGCGCAACGATCACGTCGGCCGCGGCCGCAGGGTTCCCGAGGGGCACGACCACCGCCCGGTCGGCCATGTCACCCGCCAGGGCCTGCTCCTCCTCGGATCCCACCACCACGTCGATCCCGAGCCTCGCCGCCGCCCGCACGAAGTCGGTCGCCCGGTACGTCGAAGTGGGGAGCAGGAGGAGAACGCGCGGCACCCACCTATCATGGTGGGTATGAGTGAGATGCTGATCATCACCGAGGAAGCGCGAGCCAAGGTGCTGGAGGTTCGGGCTGCGGAAGCCGATGCCGACGGCCTGGCGCTCTGGGTCGAGGTGAACGGCGAGCAGGCGGGTGCGTACACCTACCTGATGGAGTTCCGGCCGGTGAGCGAGCTCGCGGCCGACGTTGCCCTGCAGCACCACGACGACCTGCCCGTCGCGATCCCGGCCGACAGTGTCGACCGGCTTCGCGGCGCGACGCTCGCGTTCAACGGCGGCATGGTGATGGAGAACCCGAACCGGCCGGTACCGGCGTCACCCGCCATCCTCGACCGTCCCACCGCCGACCTCACCGGCGAAGTGCCCCAGCGCGTGATCCAGGTGCTGGAGGAGCAGATCAACCCGGCCATCGCCTCCCACGGCGGTCACGCCGAGCTCGTCGCGGTGGAGGACTCCGTCGCGTACCTGCGGCTGTCGGGTGGGTGCCAGGGTTGCGGCATGGCCGCGGTCACCTTGAGTCAGGGCATCGAGGTGGCAATCCTCGACATGGTGCCGGAGATCAAGGAAGTGGTCGACGTCACCGACCACGCCACCGGTTCGAACCCGTACTACGAAGCAGCCAAGAAGTAGTCAGAAGCGCGTGGCGTCGTCGGCGGCGTAACGCGCGACGGCATTGTCGGCCGTCGAGTGCTGCTGGATCGACGCCAGGATCTCGGGAAGACCGGCCGCGGGGATCGCACACGTCATCTCGGTGGGCGGCATCCCGGTTCGCACCCGGCTCAGCGCGCAGCCGACGCTCGCCGCGGGCATGCCCTCTTCCTTGGCGACGGCCACGATGTGGCACTGCGGCT
>Ga0075026_100000581_pt1 | contig 14893 bp, 12 predicted proteins | sample Str012_2_FD_71392 | JGI IMG/M metagenome (GOLD analysis project Ga0075026, IMG submission 71392) | Freshwater sediment microbial communities in response to fracking from Pennsylvania, USA - Straight Creek_MetaG_SC_2012 | ecosystem: Environmental > Aquatic > Freshwater > Creek > Sediment...
CGCCTTGAGCCACTGTCCAGCCGCTGAATCCCCCCAGTCGGCGTAGTTCCAGGCGGGCGACCCGCCGTAGCTCCTGAAGTCGATGGTCGTGCCCAGTTGATGCTCGCTGTGTCCAGCTCGGGCGCTGGAGTTAACGGCCGCGCCATACCCTGAGGCGCGGACCCAATAAGCGAACGTGGACACCTGGGTCGAGTAGCTGCGGTAGGCAGACTGGACGGACAGGCGCGCGCCCGCAGCCCGCGCCGCTCCGGCCATCGCCTTCAGGTCCGCGATGACGAACCCGCGAACAGAGAGCCCGCCGTTCAATCCGGCCACGGCCGTACTGCGGAGGTCGGTCGGTCGGTACGCGCTGGACAGCCGAAGGCGAGGATCCAGGATGGAGCTGGCCCAGTCGCCGGACCCGCGATGCGCGGTGTACACGTCGGCAACCTTGCAGGACGGCAGCGCCGGGGCGGCCGAGACCGACGCCGCCAGGCCGGTCGACACCAGCGCGACGAACAGCAGCGCGACGAGGCGCGTTCGCGCGGAGCGGCGGTCGGGCGTTCCGCGGGTGAGCCGTGGCGCCCTCGACGTCGTCATGCCCCTATCTTGCCCCCCGATGTTCGATGCGTCGCCTCCCCCGAACGTACCAGCCAACGCTGGTCGGGGCCGTGTCAGCTGGGACTGGGGCTCGCAAGGCTGGGCGACGGGGACGGCTCGGGCGACGCACTCGGCTTGGCCGAGGGCTTGGCGGATGGCTGCACGGTGGGCTTGGCCGTCGGTTTCGCCGTGGGCCGCGGGGTCGCGGGCGACACGCAACCGCTCACGCCACTGCCCTTGACGGAACCCGTGCTGGCGGCGGCGGCGTACTTGACGCTCGGCATGGAGCCATCCATCGGAAACAGCGTCGCGGCCAGCTTCTGGATCGCAGGGATGTCCGGGATCTGGATGGATCCGCGGCTGTCGTTGCCGGAACCCACCAGCGGATGGGTGATCACGGCGCGATACGTCTGCGCGCGTCCGACGTGGCTCGCGAGATCGGCCAGATCCGGCAGCAGCTTGCGCGGGACGTTGGTCTCGACGGTGTTACCGATCGCCTTGAGCAACCCGACGGGGTCGTTGAGGAAGCCGCCGTGGACGATCGCCTCACGGATCCCCGACAGCACTTCCTGCTGGCGCGCGGCCCGGGTGAAGTCGCTCTCGCCGGCGGGATGGCGGACGCGGGCGTAGGCGAGCGCCTGGTTGCCATTCAGATGGTGCCTGCCGGCCGTGATCGAGAAGCCGTTGTTGAAGCCGTATTCGTCGTAGCCCGGATCGCAGAACGACCTCGTTACGTTGACGTCGACGCCGCCGAGCGTATTGACGACCTGTACGAAGCCGCCGAGATTCACCGTCGCGTAGTACTTGATCGGCACGTGGAGAAGCGTCCCCAGGGCATCCATCAGGACATCGAAACCGGTGCCGTCGGAGCCTGGGAACTGCTTGGGATGGAGGCGTGCGTACGACACGAGGCCGTTGATCTTGCCGCGGAACGAGCGTCCGTCGCCAAGGGGCACATCCACCATGTCACGTGGGATGGAAACCATGGACACGGTCTGCGTCGTCGGGTCCAGCGACACCACGATCATCGTGTCGGTCAGGTACGTGTTCCGGCCGACGCCGGCATCCACGCCGACGATCAGGCCGTTGATCCGGGGTATCGTCGCCGCCGAAGGGGACGCCGACGGGGAGGCCGATGGCGAGAGGGAGGCACTCGGCGGCGCACTGTCGAGGTTGCTCGGGTCCGGCTCGGGATTGGCCGATGGCAGGACTGCGACGGGCGACGCATCCACGAAGATCTGATCGGCCGTCTCTCGAGTGACCTCGGTGGCGTACCCGGCGAAGGCCTGGGGCGTGACCATGACCAGCAGGAGGATCGCGATCGGCAGCGCGTCGCGTCGGCCCGGTCGCGGCAGCTTCGGATCGAACAGGCTGGAGGCCACGGCGGCGAGTCGCCAGAGCAGGAAGGCGCCCTGCGCCGCGATAAGGCCCCAGATCACGTCGGACTCGAGCAACGACGCCGCCAGGCGCGGACCGGAGGTCGTCAGTCCGACCCAGACGCCGGCGACGACCGCCAGGATCGTCGGCGAGAGGAACAGCAGTGCCCCGCGTCGCCGACCGGCTACCAGATGACCGAGCCCTGGCAGGACCGCGTCCAGCACGGCAGGGACATACCGGGAACCGTGGCGTGGGCTCGTGGGAGGCGGCGATCCGGTCGTGGCGACATCGGCTGCCGGTGCCGCTGGCGCCGGCGCCTCGTCAAGCTCGGGGTTCACGGTCGGGAGCGTACCAGAGGTCCGGCGGGAGGGCTCTCGACGGCCTCAGCCGAGTCGGACCTCGCGATGCGGTATCATCCCGGTCGCTCCCACTGGCGAGTGGCCAAGCGGTAAGGCGCCTGACTCTGAATCAGGAGATCCTAGGTTCGAATCCTAGCTCGCCAGCCAACGCTCCCCACACCTCAAGGCCGTTCCGGCACGTCCTGGCGGTAGTCGTCGGATACGTCGTCGCGGCCGATGATGGCGGCGAGTCGATCCGCGTCCAGGATCTTGATCCTGCCGGGGACCGTCGCGACCAGGCCTTCCACGCGGAAGTCGCGCAGGATCCGTGCGACGACTTCGCGAACCGTCCCGACCGCATCCGCGAGTCCCTGCTGCGTGACGACCGCACTGGTCCCGCGACCCTCATGGTCCTCCACGGACAGATCCAGGACGTGTCGGGCGACCCGCTCGCGCATGGACCCGAAAGTGTTGGATGCAAGGGTCGAGTACGTATCGCGCAACCGAAGGCCGACCTCGGCGATAAGCAGCAGACCCACCAGACCGTCGTTCAGCATGCACTGCTGCAACGTGGAGGTCCGCAACTCGATGATCGCACTGTCGCTCATCGCCTGGACCCCGAGGGCGGTCCGGCTGGCCGTGATGCTGCCGACCATGGCGCCCGCCTTCGCATATCGAACGGTCAGTCGTCGCCCATCGGCCGCCGTGAGGTAGGTTCGGACCATCCCGGCGGCGACGATGCCGATGCGATCTGCCGCCTCACCGGCGGAGAACACGGTCTGACCTCGTCGCGTATCGATGACCTCCGCGTCCGCGAGCAGGGCGTTGCGTGCAGCCTCAGGGAGGCGCTCAAGGAACGTCCCTTCGCGAGAGGCGGCCAGGATCAGCTCATCACGCGCGCTCATGCGCGGCAACCGTACACCCGGGACCGAGCGATCAGCCGATGCGCTCCCGGCCCATCCGCGTCCGCCACTCCTCGTTGAACCAGTACAGGAATCGGTCCTGACGGGGGAACACGCCGCGTGTGAAGGCGCGTGACGAGACCCCCGTCTGGGCCCGCTCCACGACGGCCCAGTCCTGCTTGCTCACGAGATCCCAGAACTCGACCATCCCCGACGGGTCGAAGTCCGGCGCGGCGATCGTCTCGGGCCGGTAATAGAACTCCGACACGACCGTCGTGTGGTTCGGACCCTTGGGCATCGCGATGTAACTCATCATCCCGTCCGGATGCAGGTTGACCATCAGGTTCGGGAACTCGTAGCTGCCCTGGTACATGTGGTAGTCGTCCGGGTCCAGACCGGGGAGCTGCGGCAGCGTCGACTTGCCGTTCACGCTGAAGTTCGTGGCCCCCGGCACCATCCGGTTGCCGACATCGCCCGAGTCGTCGTCCCAGACCTCACCGAAGCGATAGAGCGGGATGACCGAGACCAGCTCCGGGTGGATCTGCGGGCAGTGCAGGCACTCGTTGTAGTTCTCGACGACGATCTTCCAGTTGGCCTTGACCTCGTAGACGATCCGGTAGCCGAGGCGCAGCTCGTCCATCCGGTAGCGGTCGTACGCGGTGATCGTCTCGGCCCCTTCCATCAGGGCGTCCAGCAGGGGTCGGACCGGTCCCTTGGTCAGGTTGACGAAGAGGAACCCGGCGTACTCGTCCACGGCGAACCCGTACAGCGGGTAATCGGAGCGGTCGAAGGTGTCGTCCTCGTGGACATTCGGCGATGCGATCAGGTTGCCGTCGAGGTCGAACGACCAGGCGTGATACGGGCACTTGAAGGCCTTCTTGGCCTGGCCGGTCCCCTCGCAGTCGTCGAGGAACTTGGTGCCGCGATGGCTGCACACGTTGTAGAACCCGCGCAGCTCGCCATGGAGATTGCGGACGAGGAAGATCGACTCGCCCGCGAGATCACGGACGATGTATTCCCCCGGCTGCGCGATCTCGGTGCTCCGTCCGATACAGACCCAGTCCCCCCACCAGATCCGCTCGCGTTCGGCGTCCCAGACCTCAGCGCTGGCGTAGTCGGCGCTGCTCAGCGTAGGACGCGGAACCCAGTTCTGGCCGGCTTCCTTGATGTCGAGCGAGTAGCGCTGGGTCGCCATGAGGGTCCTCCGAGTTCGACGGTTGCGGCGTCAGGATACGCGAGAGGCCGCGCAGTGGCGGTCGGGCGTCTCTCCCCGCAGGACGACGGCCCTCAGCGCCGTGCCTGGAGCGCAGCCCAGACCAGCGGCAACTGCAAGGGCAGTCGGGCCCAAGCGACGGCCACGACCCACCGGGGCAGCGACGGATCCGAGGACGCGTGGATCGCCTGGGTCACGTTCGCGGGAAACACCGCGACGAGCAGGATCGCGCTGGCGGGACCTACCCAGCGCGCACGTGCGAAGAGGCCCGCGGCGCAGACGAGCTCAGCCAGCCCGCTCGCGGCGTTGATCGCCTCAGGTGCGGGCAGGCCCTCCGGGATCAACGAGCGAAAGGTCTCGGGGCGGACGAGATGGATGGTTCCGCTGACCAGGAACAGGGCCGCCAGACCGAACGGTGCCCAGGCGCGTGCTCGCTCCATCCGCATGCGGCCATCCTAGTGGGACCATCCGGGTAGTGGCCATCGGCGATCACATGGGTCACCATCACCCGATGGACGAACCCCTGCGCCGCCCGCGCGCCCCGATCCGGGCCCTCGTGATCGCCCTGGGGTTGCTGGTGGCGGTGCCGACCGCCGTTCTCGCGACGGAGTTCCCGGCAGGCTTCACCGGGTACCACAGCTACACGGAGATCGCGGCCGAGACCGCGGCCGTGGCGGTCGCCCACCCGGACATCGCCCAGCGCTTCTCGATCGGGAAGAGCTATCAGGGCCGCGAGCTCTGGGCGATGAAGATCTCGGACAACGTCCGGACGGACGAGGCGGAGCCGGAGGTCCTGTTCGACGGCACGACCCACGCCGACGAGCATATGGGCGCCGAGATGGTGCTCAAGATCATGCATTGGCTGGTCGACGGCTACGGAACGGATCCCCGGATCACGAACATCGTCAACACCCGCGAGATCTGGCTCGTCTTCCTCGTCAACCCGGACGGCGCCGAGTACGACATCTCGGGCGGCCGGTTCCACTCCTGGCGCAAGAACCGGCAGCCGACGCCGGGGACCGGCTACATCGGGACGGACCTGAACCGGAACTTCGGCTATCGCTGGGGATTGGCCGGCAACACGAGCACGAACCCCGCGGCCATCACCTACCGCGGGCCGTCCGCCTTCTCCGCTCCCGAGACCCAGGTCATGCGCGATTTCTTCGCCAGCCGGGTCGTGGATGGGCGCCAGCAGATCCGCATGTCGATCACCTTCCACGAGTCGGGACGGCTTGTGATGTGGCCCTACGGCTACACGCTGACCAACGTGCCCTCCGACATGACGACCGCGGATCACACCGCACTGGTGACCATCGGCAAGCACATGGCCGCCTCGAACGGCTACAGGCCTGAACAGGCGAGCGACCTATATCTCACTTCCGGGACGACCCGCGACTACCTCTACGGCATGTACCGGACCTTCGCGTATACGTTCGAGATGTCCGCGAAGAACTACCCGGACGACTCGCTCATCGCGTCGGAGACCAGTCGCAACAAGGAGGCCGCGCTGTATCTCATGGAGCGTGCCTGGTGTCCGCTGAGCGTGGAAGGCGCCGCGGTCATGGCGGCCCGTTGTGGTGCCTACGACGACGACATGGAGGTCCGCCGCGGCTGGGTGGTCAACCCGGACGGGACGGACACGGCCCCGACGACGGCCCGCTTCTCACGCAGCAACCCGGCCGACACCGCGTCCTCCGGGGCCAAGCAGCTCGGAACGGTCACGTCCGGTGGTTTGGCGATCGTCACCGGCGGACCGGCCGGCGCGAGCGCGAACGCCAACGACCTCGACGGTCGGACGACGATCCGTTCGGCGGCCATCCAGCTGCCATCCAACCTCGGCCAGAAGTTCACGTTCCGGTACGTGTTCGCGCACGACGCGAAGTCCACGTCCGCGGACCGGTTCCGGGCGGTCGTGGAGGCTCAGGACGGCACGAAGACGGTGGTCTTCACGACCTCCGGCTCGGCCGTGAACGTCAACGGCATCTGGCGCACGGCGACGGTCTCGATGGATCCGTGGGTCGGGCAGTCCGTCCACCTTCGCTTCGAGGCCGAGGACGGCGGCGCGAACAACCTCGTCGAGGTCGAGATCGACGACGTCCGGATCACCCGCGGGAACTGATCATCCGCGGGCGACCCGGCGCCCACACGCGGGCCGCCGGACGACCCATCCGAGAGCCGGGGGAACTGCCGCATGTCACCGAGCCGTCACGAGCTCGGGCTAGACTGCGGCCATGAGGTTCTTCCAGTCCAGGCCCGCGTCCATCCCCTCCCCCGCCGATGCCATGCCGGGCCGCTCCGAGCCGATCATGGCGCCGGGTGTCCACACGGTCCTCGGGACGCCGATCGCCGGTCCGTGGCCCGACGGTACGAAGACGGCGATCTTCGGCCTCGGCTGTTTCTGGGGTGACGAGAAGGACTTCTGGCAACTCCCTGGCGTCGTGACCACGGCGGTCGGCTATGCGGGTGGCTCCACACCCAACCCGACGTATCGCGAGACCTGCACGGGTCAGACCGGTCACGCCGAGGTCGTCATGGTCGCCTACGACCCGCGACGAATCACATACGAAGCGCTGCTACGCACCTTCTGGGAGCACCACGACCCGACCCAGGCCATGCGCCAGGGCAACGATGTCGGGACCCAGTACCGGTCGATCATCGTCGCGGACTCCGAGCAGCGGACCGCCGCCGAGGCCTCGATGGCGATGTTCCAGGAGCAACTCTCGAAGGCGGGCTACGGCGCGATCGTGACCGAGATCGTCGACGCGTCCTCGACCCCGTTCTACTACGCCGAGGACTACCACCAGCAGTATCTGGACAAGAACCCTGGGGGTTACTGCCCGAACCACTCGACCGGCGTGAAGCTGCCGGATGACTTCGTCGTCATGCCGCTTCAATTCGTCGATCAAGGCTGACGTCGTCGTCGGACGGCCTGCAAGGGCTTCCCGCCACTGCGATTGGGGTCTAGGATGGCCGCATGGGAACCCGTCGCGCTCGAGCCTATTGGCCGACCCGGATCATGCTTACGCTCGCGATCGTCTCCCTGCCCGCAGTGTTGCTCTGGTGCGATGCGATGCAGCAGGGCATGATCGGGCCGTTAGCCACCCCGAACCCCGCGCTTGATCCGATGGGCGTATGGATGGCAGCCGTGGCTGGCCTGTGGTTCGCGGGCGTGATCTGGATGCTCCACATCTTCCGCGGGCCGAGGGACGAGCCGCCGCCTTGGCGCTACCGCGTCCGCTGAGCTGGGTTCGAAGCTCCGGACCCTAGAGCAGGTGGGACGATGGCGGCGAAGCGGTCGAATCGGGTTCCTCGCAAGCTCTGGATCGCTGTCGCCCTCGTCGGCGTCGCAGGTGTCCTGCTGCTGGCACAGAACTCGACCGTCATCGTTTCCGAGATGACCTCCTACTCGGTGGTCGACCAGCGCACTATCGCGGTCGAGGTCGCCGTCGCCCCGTGCAGCTGGACGCGAGTCACCAACGTCGCGGAAACCCCGACCGATGTTCGGGTCAAGGTCGAGACGCTGCCGTGCCCGATCCCAGGACCGGGCACGGGCTCGCTTGCCATTCGGTCACTGACGGTCCCACTCGTTGCAGACCTCGCGACCCGCACCATGGAGGACGTGAACGGGCAGCCGATCCCGTTGCGATGACCGGAAGCTCCCCGAACCACTCCACCGGCGTGAAGCTGCCCGACGTCGACTATCGCCGCGATGCCCCGACTCACTCCGCGAGTCGCGTACATGCCCGCCTCACTCGGCCCCGGCGGCGAGCGAATAGAAGCTGTTGGCGGCCACGGAGAGACCATTGGGGGGAGATGCTCGCGACGGTGCTCTGAGCCGCAGCGCCTGCACCTGGGCGGGCAGCCGCCCCTTATCCTGCGAGCATGGCCGAACCACTGCGCAACGAGCCGGAAGCAGCCGATCGATGGTGGCGGGACGGTGTCGTCTACCAGGTGTACCCGCGGAGCTTCGCCGACTCGAACGGCGACGGGATCGGCGACCTCCAGGGACTCATCGACCACCTGGACCATCTGGCCGGCGGACCTGACTCGCTCGGCGTCGACGCCCTCTGGCTCTCCCCGATCTACCCGTCGCCTATGCTCGACGGCGGCTACGACGTCATGGGCTACACGGGGATCGATCCCATCTTCGGGACCCTGGCCGACTTCGATCGGTTGATCGAGGGATGCCATCGACGAGGCATCCGCGTGATCCTCGACCTCGTGATGAACCACACCAGCGACCAGCATCCATGGTTCGTCCAGTCGCGCGAGTCGCGGACCGGACCCTACGCCGACCACTATCTGTGGCGCGATCCATCAGGTCGTGACCCGGACGGTCGACCCGAGCCGCCAAACAACTGGCTCTCGTGGTTCGGCGGGTCGGCCTGGGAGTGGGACCCTCGGCGTGAGCAGTTCTACCTCCACACGTTCCTGGCCGAGCAACCCGACGTGAACTGGCGCAGCACCACCTTACGCACGGAGATGTGGTCGATGGTCGACGGCTGGCTGGACCGCGGCGTCGACGGGTTCCGGCTCGACGTCTTCAATGCGTTCCTCAAGGCTGCCGAGATGCCGTCGAACCCGGAGATCGCGGCCGGCGGTCCCCTCCCCTGGGACGGCCAGGAACACCGATACGACAAGGACCAGCCCGACCTGCTCGGACTCCTGGCCGAGTTCCGACACATCGTCGATGCCCGGCCGGGGACCGCCTCGGTGGGCGAGTTGTTCACGAGCGGCATCGAAGCAGCCGTCTCGTACTGGGCGCCGCGCCACCTCGTGTTCGATTGGCTCCTCCTCGAGACGGAGTGGTCGGCGGTGGCCTTCCGCGCCTCGATCGCCGCCCGCGAGGCGGCGTGGTCCGGTCGTTGGCCGGCGATCGTGCTGTCCAACCACGATCGGTCGCGCCATGTCTCGCGCTATCTGCTAACGCTCGGTCGTCGCGATGGGGCGACCGCCGACGCCGTGGCAGCGGCTGCGGCGACGATCGAACTCACGCTCCGGGGGACGCCGTTCCTCTACTACGGCGAGGAGATCGGCGCACAGGACATCGTGGTCCCGCGCGGTCAGGCTCGGGATCTCGCCGCCGTGCGCATGGATGGGTGGTGGAACCGTGATGGGTGCCGGGCGCCGATGGCATGGTCCGCCGACGAGAAGGCGGGCTTCACGACTGGTGAGCCGTGGCTGCCGATCGCGTCGGGCGCGGCGTCGCGCAACGTCGAGCGCCAGCTGGCGTCGGAGGACTCCGTCCTGGGCCACTACCGGCGACTCCTCGCGCTCCGGCGAGGGTCCGCAGCGCTTCGGACCGGGGAACTCACCCTGGTCGACGTTGGCGACCCCGACGTCCTCGCCTATCTTCGGCGCGCAGGCGACGAGGTGGCGCTGGTGGTAGTGCGGTTCGGCCTACGCGCTGGCGAGATCGAGCTCCCCCCAGCCTCCGGTCCGTGGGAGATCGTCCTGTCGAGCGTCGCGTTGGGCACGCCGCAGGTCGGGTCGCGGCTCCTGGTGCGACCGGTCGAGGCGCTCGTCCTGCGATGTGAGACCGAGCGGCCTCGCGCCGCTCGCAGTGCGCGTACGATTCCCGGATGACGACACAGCCCACGTTCGATCCAGACCCGACCCGACTCGCGAAGACCTTCCCGGCCGGGTTCGTCTGGGGGTTCGCCGCATCCGGCTACCAGATCGAGGGAGCGACGACCGAAGACGGCCGCGGACCGTCGATCTGGGACACCTTCGCCCGACGGCCGGGCGCCGTCGCCGACGGCAGCACCGGCGATGTCGCGTGCGACCACTACCACCGCTACCCGGAGGACGTCCGGCTGATGGCCGATCTGGGGGCGGGCGCCTATCGCTTCAGCGTCAGCTGGTCGCGCGTGCTGCCGATGGGCACCGGGGCGATCGAGCAGCGCGGCCTTGACTTCTACGATCGCCTCGTCGACGCCCTGCTTGGCGCGGGCATCCGACCGCTGATCAACCTGTTCCACTGGGACCTGCCGCAGGCGTTGCAGGATCGCGGGGGCTTCGCCGACCCACAGGTCGTGGACTGGTTCACGGACTACGCGGTGCTGCTCGCCTCGAACCTGGGCGACCGTGTCAAGGATTGGATGACGTTCAATGAGCCGGCCTGCTTTGCCTTCCTCGGCCATGCCGACGGCATCCACGCTCCGGGGCTGCGTGACTGGCCCACCGCCATCCGGGTCGCCGACAACCAACTGCGCGCTCATGCCGCTGCCGCCGCGACGATCCGCGCTCTGGTCAAGGACTCGAAGATCGGCATCGCGATCGACGTCAACCAGGTCGTGCCGGCGACCGACTCGGAGCGGGATCGAGTCGCTGCCGACCGGTGGAGCTCCGCTCGAGACGGGTGGTTCCTCGATCCGCTCTTCGGCCGGGGCTACCCAGCGCTGGGACTCGCCGCTCACGGGGAGGCGGGCCATCTCGAAGGCATCGACCTCGTCGAGCCACCCTCCGGCGATCTCGACTACCTGGGCCTGAACTACTACCGGCGCGACTCGGTCAGCGCCAGGTCGGATCGCGCCTTCGACTGGGAGATCGGCGCCCTGCCGGGCTCGGAGCAGACACAGATGGACTGGCACGTCGCACCCGACGGCCTGCGCGATGTGCTGCTCCAGCTCCACCAGACGTACGCACCCCGCGAGGTCTTGGTCACCGAGAACGGTGCCGCATACCCCGACACCCTGGACACGGACGGCCGGGTGCGCGATGTCGCCCGGGTGGAGTACCTGGCACGCCACGTCGCCGCCGTGTCGGAGGCACGTGCAGCCGGCGTGCCGATCACCGGCTACCACGTCTGGTCGTTGCTCGACAACTACGAGTGGAGCCTTGGCTACTCCCGTCGGTTCGGCCTGGTCCACGTCGACTTCGCCAGCCAGCGCCGCACGCTGAAGGACAGCGCGAGCTGGTATCAGCGGCTCATCGCCCGCGAGTAAGGCCTACGACTTGACCGAACCGGCCGTGATGCCCCTGACGAAGGCCCGCTGCAGCAGCAGGAAGACGACCAGCGGCACGACCATGGTGATAAACGCGCCGGCGGTGAGGAGATGCCAGGAGCCACCGCGGCTCCCGATCAGCTGGAAGAGGGCGGTCGGCAGGACCCGGACGTCGGCACCCGGTCCAAGGAACACGAGGGCCACCAACAGGTCGTTCCAGACCCACAGGAACTGGAAGATCGCGATCGCACCGAGGGCCGGGATCGACAGCGGCAGGACGATCCGCGTGAACGTCTGCAGGTGGGTCGCACCATCGATGGAGGCGGACTCGAATAGATCGCGTGGCAGCTGCGAGATGAAGTTGTAGAGCAGGAAGATCGCGAGCGGCAGGCCGAAGCCGGTGTGCGCCAGCCAGATGCCGAGGAACGAGCCGTACAGGTTCCCGGCGCTGTAGATCTGCAGGATCGGGATCAGCGACATCTGGATCGGTACGACCAGCAGGGCCACCACGATCGTGAACAGGATGCCCCGGCCGCGGAACGGGATCCACGCGAACGCATAGGCGGCGAATGCCGCGATGGTGATCGGGATGGCCACCGACGGTATGGTGACGATCAGGCTGTTGATGAACGCATCGCCCATCCCGCCGCTCGCGAGGACCGTCTGATAGTTCGAGAGCGTCCACTGGTTCGCCTCGAACGGGTGGAGCAGCGCCGTCCACCAGCCGGATGTCGTGATGTTCTTCGGATCGCGCACCGACGTGACCAGCAGGCCGAGGGTCGGCAGGGTCCAGAGGAAGCAGATGAAGAAGACGGACAGACGGAGCGGCACGCTTCGGATGAAGCCTGGCCGCCAGGCGGAGACGCCCGCCTTCGGCGTGTCGACGGCCTTGGCTGGAGCGGTCATCCTTCCCCCTGCTGACGCTTGAAGTTGCGCAGGTTGATGTACATCACGGGCAGCACCGCGACGAAGAGCAGCGTCGCCAGGGCAGCACCGCGACCGTCGTTGAAGAACTGGAAGACCTCGTGGAACATGCGGTTGGCCACGACGTCGTCATCGAACCGTCCGCCCGTCGTGACGTAGACGATGTCGAAGATCTTCAGGGTGACGATGGCGATGGTCGTCGAGACGGTGATGATGGAGCCACGGATCATCGGCACGATCACCCGGACGAACAGCTGGCGCTCGGAGGCGCCATCGAGCCGGGCCGCCTCGAGGACCTCGCTCGAGACGCCCTTGATCGCGGCCGAGAAGACGACCATGGCGAAACCGGTCTGGAGCCAGATCATGATGATGATCTCGCAGAAGACGTTGATCGGGCTGGTGGACAGCCACGGGATGGGCTGACCGCCAAGGCCGACCACGACCGCGTTCAGGAGGCCGATCTGCGGCTCACCGGCGGGCTGCCAGGCGTAGACGAAGCCCCAGATGACCGATGCGCCGACGAGTGAGATCGCCAGCGGCAGGAACACGAGGGTCTTGGCGAGCGACTCGCGTCGGACGCGATCGAAGAGCCCGGCGAAGATGAGCCCGAGGGTCACGCTGCCACCGGTCCCGACGATCAGCCAGATGGCGTTGTTGCGCAGGATCTGGGTGAAGTCCGGTTGGGTCATCACGGCGAAGTTCGCGAGCGTCCACTGGCCGTGGTCGTCCTGGAAGCTGCGCAGGATCGTTCCCGCGGCGGGGTAGACCAGGAAGACCGCCAACAGGACAAGCGCCGGGCCGGCAAAGACCCACGGCAGGATCCGGTCGCGCCATTTCGGCGGCAGGAGGCTGACCAGCCCACCGACGCAGATGAACAGCAGCCAGATGCCGCCAACGCCGACCAACAGGGCGATCGCCGCCAGCAGGAGCTTGGCGACCACCTGGTCGCCCGACCCGTTGCGCAGGTCGGTCGCACCCGAGATGTTGCCAAGCGCCTCGTAGATCGAGGCAAGCAGATTCGGCCCGCCGTGCGGGTCGTACAGGACGAGGACTCCGGCGACGCAGACAGCCAGGCCGATCAGACCGGCGATCGGCAGGACGAAGCGCGATAGTCCGGGACGCTCGGTCTGAGCTACGGCCATCCATCCTCCTCGCAGAAATAGTAGCGGGGCGCGTCACCGAAAGGTGACGCGCCCCGCAAGGAAGACGGTGTGTTACGGAGCGGGCCAGCTGGCGTCGATCGCCTTCAGGACCTCGTCCGTATTGGTGCCACCTGCGTTGGCCCACTTATCCGACTCTGTCCAGAACGTTCCGGCACCGACCGGACCGGGCATGAGGTCGGAAGCGTCGAAGCCGATGCCTGCAGCGCTGTTCGCGATGTCCGCAGCGACCTTGAGCTTGTAGGCGCCGGCATACCAGTCGGCCGGAGTGGTCGAGTTGGCTGAGATGGCGCTGCCGGCACGGATCCAGTTCTGGATGCCTTCCGGCGTGGCAAGGAACTCCGCCACGGCCCGGACTTCGGGCCTGTCGACGAGCACCATGAGCGTATCGGCCGAACCCTCGGCGTTCTTCTGGGCCGGGTCGATGGTCGGGAAGGCGAACATCCCGACGTCAGTCCCGAGGATGTACTTGGACGGCTGTCCGGTGACCCGCTGATCCGGGAAGAAGTCGGGGCCGTACCAGGTCGGGATCTTCTGCATCCAGCACTTGGGATTCGCGAGATCGTCCGTGAACATCGGGTCCATGACGGTCTTCATGTCGTTGGCGACGATCGCGGTGTTGCCGCCGAAGACGTAGTTGGGCGTGAAGAGGATCTTGCCGACCTTGGCAAAGGCGTCCTTGATGCCCTGATCCTCGAATGTGACCTTGTGGCTGATCCAGTCGTTGTAGTAGGCGAGGCCCTTCGTCTTGAGGACGACTTCCTCGACCCAGTCGGTGATCTGCCAGCCGGTCGCGTCGCCGGGGCCACCCGCGCTGACACACCACGGGTTGGAGCCGGCAGCGACGATCTTGTCGGACAGGGCGATGAGCTCGTCCCACGTCGTGGGCACGGCATAACCCTTGGCCGCGAAGGCCTTGATCGGGTACCAGATGGTCGACTTCACATCGGCTTTGTATGGGATGCCCCAGATGCTCGCGCCCTGGGTGACCAGGCCGATGGTGGCCGGATGCTCCTTGGCGAGCTTTCCCTTGTCATTCATGAACGGCGCGACGTCTACGACCTTGCCCTGGGCGGCGTACGCCAGGATGGGGGTCGGCTGGGCGAGCATCGCGAGGTCGGGCGGCTTGCCACCCTCGATCCGCGTCTTCAGCACGGTCTCGTGGCTCGAGCCGATGCTGTCGATCTGGATCTTGATGCCGGTGGCCGCCGCAAAATCGGCGACCGAGGCGGCGAAGTTGGTGCCTTCTCCACCGATCCACTGGGTCTGGATGGAGACAGTCTTGCCTTTGAACGGCTGGTCTGCGCCAAGTGCCTTGTCCAGCTCGGCGTAGCCGGTCGGGACGGCCGGTACGGCTGCCGCCGGTTTTGCGCTCGGCGCGGCTGCGCTCGGCGCGGCTGATGCCGAAGCGGCAGCGCTCGGCGCGGCAGCGCTCGGCGCGGCAGCGCTCGGC
>Ga0075026_100000582_pt1 | contig 14891 bp, 13 predicted proteins | sample Str012_2_FD_71392 | JGI IMG/M metagenome (GOLD analysis project Ga0075026, IMG submission 71392) | Freshwater sediment microbial communities in response to fracking from Pennsylvania, USA - Straight Creek_MetaG_SC_2012 | ecosystem: Environmental > Aquatic > Freshwater > Creek > Sediment...
ACGGTCGACGTTCAAAAAACCATGGAAAGCATGATCAATCTCGACGGCGCGTCACTCGTCTTCCCGACATCGTTTGGCTATTTCGATCCGCACATGCTGGCCATGTGCGCCAAATATCCGGAGGTGCAGTTCCGTCACTGCGGTGGAATGTGGAACAAGGAAAAGCATCCGATGAATGCCGGTTCCTATTTCGGTTACATCGGCATGGGCCAATATCTCAACGGCATTGTTGCGGGCCATATGTCAAAGAGCAAGAAGATCGGCTTTGTGGCGGCTAAGCCCATTCCGCAAGTGCTGCTCAACATCAATTCGTTCTTGCTCGGCGCGCGCGCGGTTGATCCGAAGATCACCTGCCAAGTTATCTTCACGGGTGAATGGTCGCTGGCCGTCAAAGAGGCTGAAGCCACCAATGCGCTTGTCGACCAAGGTGCCGATGTCATCACCTGCCACGTCGACAGCCCAAAAGTGGTGGTGACGACGGCGGCGGGGCGCGGCGCTTATGTCTGCGGCTATCACGCCAACCAGAGTCCTTTGGCGCCAGACAAATATCTGACTGGCGCTGAATGGGCGTGGGGTAATGTTTACAAGACCTTCGTTGACAAGTTGCTCAAGGGGGAGCCCCTGCCCAACTTCACCCGCGGTGGACTGGCTGATGGCTTCGTCAAGATGAGCCCCTTGGGCAAAGCCGTGACACCGGAAGCCAAGAAACAATTCGACGCAACGCTGGCCGAAATGATGAAGGGCGGCTTCTCCGTGATCAAGGGGCCACTCAAGAACAACAAGGGTGCCGAGGTCGTGGCAGCGGGCAAAGCCTTCCCGGAAACCGCAATCGAACTCGAAAGCATGGACTATTTGGTTGAGGGCGTTGTCGGGTCCACCACCTGATCACATCCAATGACCGACTTCAGCAGCGCAGCTTCCTCTTCAGTGTCTTCTCAGGCACCTTCCACCGCGTCCAGCCTCGAAGGGATGGCGCGGCGGTCGGAGGCATTTGTCATTCCGCTGTTAGCGTTGATCTGCGGCATGGTGCTGTTCAGCATATTCCTGATGCTGCTGGGCAAGTCACCGCTGCAATTTATCGACATCGTTTGGCGGGGCGGGTTTGGCAGTTGGTTCTCCATCCAGAACACGCTGTCACGCGCCTCACCACTTCTCCTCACGGCTCTCTGCGTCGCCCTGCCCGCACGGTTGGGCCTGGTCGTGATCGGGGGTGAAGGGGCCATCGTTCTGGGCGGCGTTGCGGCTGCGGCACTTGGTGCAAGCTTTGGCACAGCGCCCGGATTTCTGGTCATCCTGCTGATGGGGATCGCAGGCATGTTGGCAGGCGCATTCTGGATAGGAATGGTCGGGGCCTTGCGCCACTACCGCGCCGTCAATGAAACAATTTCTAGCCTGCTGATGGCCTATATCGCGATTGCACTGATGAACCAACTGGTGGAAGGGCCACTGCGCGACCCCGCCTCGCTCAACAAGCCTTCGACGCATCCACTTGCCGAAGCGTACAAGATTGGAAACATCCCGGGCATGGACGTGCATTGGGGGCTGGTGGTCGGTGTCGTTGCCTGCATCATCTCCTGGGTGTTGATTGAGAAGACGCGCTGGGGCTTTGCCGCGCGTATCGCGGGCGGTAACGTGCGCGCCGCACAAGTTCAGGGCCTTGCCGTTGGTCCGTTGATCGTTGGCTTCACCGCACTTGCCGGGGCCTTTTCAGGCCTCGCCGGGATGATCGAGGTGGCCGCCGTGCAAGGCAATGCCAATGCTTCGCTGGCCGCCGGCTACGGCTATACCGGAATTCTAGTGGCGTTTCTGGCGCGGCACAATCCGCTGGCAATTATTCCGGTATCGATTTTTCTTGGCGGCATCTATGCGGCGGGTGGTCTGGTCCAGCGCCGCATGGACCTGCCGGACGCCACTGTTCTGGTTCTACAGGGCCTCCTCTTCATCATCATCTTGTTCAGCGAAACATTCTATGGCCGCTTCAAGATGTTCAATCCCGACCTGTGGAATCGGGTGGCATGATGGATCATGACATTGGCCTCTGGGGTGTTCCCCTCGCCATTCTCGGCGGTGCCATTCGCGTTTCTACGCCTTTCATCTTCGTGAGCCTTGGCGAGGCAATCACCGAGCGTTCCGGGCGCATCAATCTCGGCCTTGAGGGCACGCTCGTTTTCGGCGCGATGACAGCCTATGCCGCCGCCGTGAACTCTGGCTCAGCATGGCTGGGTGTGATTGCCGCTGCGATCAGTGGCGCTTGCTTTGGCCTCTTTCACGGCTGGGTCTGCAAGTTTCCAAAGGTCAATGACATTGCCATCGGTATCGCCATGATGCTGTTTGGAACCGGCCTCGCCTTCTTTTTCGGCAAGCCTTACATCAAGCCGTCAGCCCCTGGCCTTCCGGCCATTCCCTTCGGTTTCTGGTCAGAGAGCCCGCAATTGCAAGCCGCGCTCAATATCAACGTGCTGTTCCTCGCCGGAGCGGCACTTGCGGTTGTCTTGTGGTGGGCGCTGAAAAACACAAGGGCAGGATTGATCCTTCGCGTGGTTGGCGACAGCTCTGACGCGGCCCGGGCGATGGGCCTCAACCCCAACACGGTGCGGTTGGTGGCGACGGCCGCAGGCGGTGCACTGGCGGCGATCGGCGGTGCCTATCTCTCGCTTTACTATCCCGGCAGCTGGAATGAACGCATCTCGTCTGGTCAAGGCTTGATGGCCGTTGCCTTGGTGATCTTTGCGCGCTGGAACCCGCTTGGTTGCTTAGCTACTGCGTTGCTGTTTGGCGGAGCAGGCGCACTCGGTCCGGCGTTGCAATCCGTCGGCGTTACGCAAGGCTACTATCTGTTTTACGCTGCACCCTATGTGCTCACCCTTGCTATCATGATCGCCACTTCCTCACCCGGCCGCATGCTGGCCGGCGCGCCCGGCGAATTGTCGATCACCAAATGAGCCAAAGAGCAAACATCATGCAAAGCTACATCGACGCCGATCCCTATCCCTGGCCCTACAATGGTGACTTGCGCCCAGACAATACCGCACTAATTGTCATCGACATGCAGACCGATTTCTGCGGCCCGGGAGGCTATGTCGATCACATGGGTTATGATCTGTCATTGGTGCGCGCACCGATTGCACCGATTGGCCGGCTGCTGGATGCAATGCGGAGCAAAGCCTATCACATCATCCACACGCGTGAAGGCCACAGGTCTGACCTCGCCGATCTTCCCGCCAACAAGCGATGGCGCTCGCAACGGATCAATGCCGGGATCGGTGATCCGGGTCCTTGTGGGCGCATTCTGGTGCGCGGCGAGCCGGGCTGGGACATCATACCCGAACTCTATCCGCGCGACGGCGAAGCCATCATCGACAAGCCTGGCAAGGGTTCGTTCTGCGCCACTGATCTTGAGTTGCTGCTCAATCTGCGCGGGATCCGTAATCTTGTGCTCACCGGCATCACCACCGACGTTTGCGTACATACCACGATGCGTGAAGCAAATGACCGTGGCTTTGAATGCGTGATGCTGGAAGACTGCTGCGGAGCCACCGATTATGGCAACCATCTCGCCGCCATCAAGATGATCAAGATGCAGGGCGGTGTGTTTGGTGCCGTGTCCAATTCATCAGCCTTCATCGAAGGTTTGCCATGAGCGAGCCTTCGATGAAAGCTGTTGGTGTTGAAACCGTGGGCATGAGCATGCGCTTCGGCTCATTCACGGCGCTGGATGATGTTTCTATCAAGGTTCCAGCGGGATCATTTCACGCCTTGCTCGGCGAAAATGGTGCGGGCAAGTCCACGCTGGTCAAATGCATGATGGGCTTTTACACGCCCTCTGGCGGCCAATTGATTGTGGATGCACGCGAGGTCACCATCGCCAACCCCAAAGATGCATCCGCCCTGGGCCTTGGCATGGTCTATCAACACTTCACCCTCGTTCCATCTCTCACAGGTGCGGAAAACCTCGTAATTTCGCGCGAAGCCGTTCCGCGCATCATTGACTGGCGCCAAGAACGCGCCGGTCTTTCTGAATTTGTGGACCGCATGCCGTTCAAACTGCCGCTTGATGTGCCAGTGCGGCAGCTTGCGGCGGGTGAGAAGCAGAAACTTGAAATCATCAAGCAGCTCTATCTGGGGCGGAGCTTTCTTGTACTCGATGAGCCGACGTCAGTGCTCACCCCGGGTGAAGCTCTGGATGTTTTGGGCCTCGTGCGCGCGCTCACGCAGAAGGGCCATCTCACCGTCTTGATGATCAGCCACAAATTCCATGAGGTGACGGCCTTTGCTGATGAAGTGAGTGTGCTACGCAAGGGCAAGCTCATCGGCACCGGGAAAGTGAAACAACTCAGCCAAAAGGCCATGGCGGCCATGATGATCGGTGACCAGCCGATTGCAAAACTTGACACGCGTATAGCTCGAAATCCGAAATCGGATGTGGTGTTGGCCGTCAAAGAGTTGAAGGCCCCCGACCGCACGGGAACGAAGACCATCAGCATTGCCCATCTGGATGTCCGCTCTGGTGAGATCGTCGGTATCGCGGGCATCTCTGGCAATGGTCAGAAGGAATTTCTCGAAGTACTCGCTGGTCAACGGCCACGCAATGCTGGCGACGTGCGGGTTAAAGGGACGCCCTATGGTGCAAGTCGCGCAGAGTCACGAGAGCTTAATGTGCGCTTTATTCCTGAAGAGCCTTTGCGCAATGCCTGCGTGCCACGCATGACTGTGGCCGAGAATCTTGCCTTTCGAACCTTTGACGTCAGCGAAAGCGGAAAGCCAATGAATTGGATCGACGCTTCTGCCATCAAGGCCTATGCGCGCGGATTGATTGAACAGTTCAAAGTGAAAACCGCTTCGCTGAATTCGCCAATCTCTTCATTGTCTGGCGGCAATGTGCAGCGGGCCGTGCTAGCCCGGGAATTGGTCGGCAAGGTTGACTTGTTGATTGTGTCCAATCCGTGCTTTGGTCTTGATTTCTCGGCGGTGGCAGAAATTCGCGCGCGCATTATGAAAGCGCGCAATCAGGGTGCTGCGGTTTTGCTTCTCTCGGAAGATCTCGATGAGTTGCTCGAACTTTCTGACCGCATCCTCGTCATGTCGGAGGGCGCGCTGGTTTATGAAACTCCCGTCGCCAAGGCCAATGTGCAGACCATTGGCGCACATATGGCAGGGCATCACTGATGGCCAGCATTGATGCGCAGCCCTTTGCCTTTGAATTTGAACCAAAGTCTCTGGCACTCATAGTCATCGACATGCAGCGCGATTTTGCCGAGCCGGGTGGCTTTGGTGAAAGTCTGGGCAATGACGTGAGCCGCATCACGGCGATTGTCCCTACCGTTGCGAAGTTGATTGCCGGGTTTCGCCAGGCAGGGCAGTCTGTGATCCACACCATGGAGTGTCATAAACCTGATCTGTCAGATCTTCCGCCAGCCAAGCGCAATCGCGGAAGGCCTGCCCTGCGCATCGGTGATCAAGGTCCCATGGGGCGTATTCTAATTGCCGGTGAACGGGGCACGGCCATTCTCGACGCCGTTGCCCCGATGGCTGGTGAACTGGTCATTGAGAAACCCGGCAAGGGCGCATTCTACGCGACAAGCCTGGGTGATGATTTGAAACGCCTTGGGATCAGCCATTTGGTGTTTGCCGGCGTCACCACGGAAGTTTGCGTGCAGACGACGATGCGCGAGGCCAATGATCGCGGCTATGAATGTCTACTCGCCGAGGATGCCACCGAAAGCTATTTCCCTGAATTCAAGTCGGCAGCCATTGCCATGATCCGAGCGCAAGGTGCCATTGTTGGCTGGACCGCGCCTGTCGCGAAGATACTGTCGGGGCTCGGTCATGGCTAACCGCCATTTCAATGAAATCGTGAACGATGGTTGGCGCGCTCTGCCCTATGAGCCATTTCGTGAGGGCATTGAGGTGTATTGGCTGGAGAAGGGAGCTTCCACCGAGCCTTCTGTGGCTATCCTGAAATATCAGCCCGGTTCCAAAGTGCCGCGCCATCGCCACGCAGGGCTGGAGACCATCATCGTGTTGGCTGGTGTGCAAAGCGATGAGAATGGTGACTATGCGGCTGGTACGGTTGTTCTCAATGCCGTCGGCTCGGAACATTCGGTGTGGGCCAAAGAGGGCTGCACCGTGCTGATCCAATGGAATCTGCCGGTAATCTTCATCGGCGACGGGATATGAGTGTTTGAACATGCAGTTTGATTTCAAAAGCCTTCATGCCGCCTATGCTTCGGGAACATCACCCGCCGGCATGATTGAGACTGTTTTCAAGCGCATTGCTGATGCCAATGACCCAGGCATCTTCATTCATCTGGCGGAGAAGTCGCACCTTCTTGCACAAGCCAAGGCCCTCGGCGCATTTGATCCCATTGCAAAACCTTTGTGGGGCATTCCTTTTGCGGTGAAGGACAATATTGATGTGGCAGGCATGCCGAGCACAGCGGCCTGTCCGGCCTATGCCTATACGCCTGGCAAGGATGCAACGGTTGTGGCCTTGCTCAAGGCGGCAGGCGCATTGGTGATTGGCAAGACCAACCTTGATCAATTTGCCACTGGGTTAGTTGGCGTGCGCACACCCTATCCCATTCCGAAGAATGCCATTGATGCATCGCTGGTGCCAGGTGGATCAAGTTCAGGATCGGCGGTTGCAACATCCCGCGGCATTGTCTCGTTTGCCTTGGGCACTGATACCGCTGGCTCTGGCCGCATTCCGGCGGGTCTCAATAATATCGTGGGCTTGAAGCCAACACTGGGAGCGATTTCCACATCCGGCGTTATTCCAGCCTGCCGCACACTGGATTGCGTTTCGATTTTTGCGCTGACGGTAGAGGATGCATTTGCTGCGCTCTCTGTGGCTGCCAAGACCGATGTGACAGACCCATATTCAAAACCAGTGCCAACCATTCCGCTCGGGCCACGCCCACCTGTTTTGAAGGTTGGTATCCCTCAGGCTTCCGACCTCAGGTTCTTTGGTGACGGGTTGATGCAGGCCGGATTTGAAGCGGCATTGGAAAATCTCAAAGCGCTGGGCTGCATGCCGGTTGAAATTCCGTTTGAAGATTTCTATGCGGTGGCCAACCTTCTCTATGAGGGAGCCTGGGTTGCCGAACGTTATGCCGCGATTGCCCCATTCATGGAAGGCCACGAAAGTGAACTGCATCCGGTCACCCGCACGATCATTGGCGGCGCACGCAAGCTTTCAGCTGCAGACGCCTTCCGAGGGCTCTATGCTTTGCAAGCTTTCAAGGCCAAACTTGCCCCGGTGATTGCTTCGGTTGATCTCTTTTGCGTTCCGACCGCGCCCACCCACTACAAACTGTCTGAAGTTCTGGCCGATCCAATCATCACCAATAGCAGGCTTGGGACCTATACGAATTTCGTCAATCTGCTGGATCTCTGCGGCATTGCCGTTCCAACCGGCAAGCGTTCAGATGGTCTGCCGATGAGTGTGACCTTGTTGGCCAAAGCGGGAAAAGACAATCTGACCGCTGCGCTGGCGCGCGATCTTCATGGTTTAAGCAAATTGCCCTTGGGCGCAACGTCGTGGCCGCAACCGCAGCAGAGCGTGGCCACAGAATCCAAAACGTCTGACGACGTCGAATTGGCCGTGGTTGGTGCGCATCTTTCCGGCATGCCACTCAATTATCAACTTCAGGCACTTGGGGCCAGCTTTTGCAGAGCCATTAAAACCCAGCCTTCCTATCAGCTTTATGCCTTGGCGGGGCAATCCATCCCCAAGCCTGGTCTCTTGCGGGTTGGTGCAGGAGAAGGCTCGGCCATTGATGTGGAAGTCTGGAGCCTTTCAGCCGAAGGATTTGGAAAATTTGTTGCAGCCATTCCGCCTCCGCTTGGAATCGGCACGCTCACATTGGCCGATGGCACAAGTCCCAAGGGCTTTCTTGTCGAGACCGCTGGTCTCAAGTCCGCCACCGACATTTCCCATCTGGGTGGCTGGCGGGTTTATGCAAAGACTCTGCAAAGCTGAAGCAGTGGTCGAAATTGGGCCTGTACAATGCCTTCGACCACGTGAGGAACATGATTTGCATTGATACTTCAATTTGGTCCTGATGGAGGTCCGGTAGTGGCCCGAAGCGGCAATGGGATTTGTGATCGGCCGAGGGGAGGTGACGTGCCACGAACAATCCCATCAGATTTTTCTGAGTCTCAGCTTGCCGTAACACACCCTCCTGTCACGCCAAGCATTTTGATTGAGTCACGTTAGTCGGCGGGAACTATGTTGGGGCCGATAGTTTTTGATGCCGCCATAGACAAAGTGTGCTCTGTGACGTCGCTGGAGCGTCTCAGGTGCGGTGGCGTTGATTCGCCCCTCTTGTGTTCTCCAATTCTGCCAACAAAAATGCGCTGTGGGCATGTTCTCCGGCTAATCCCGCCAGTCCTGCTTGGAAGGTTCTCGCAAGACGAGAGCCCAAGACGCCAAGCCAGCTGGAGGGCGAGCTCCATTTCGGCGCGCGGAGCGGAGGCACTTCGGGTGTTTTCGAAAGCCAGAAACCACTGACATCTGACGAGTACGTTTGAAATCTAAGTGAATAATTTCAATGTCCAGTTGAAGGACTCAATTTCGCCCTCGGTTTGTCGTCAGCGCGCAAGTACATAAATGTGCAATCTCAGATCAAACGACTTGGCAGCTCTCAAAGGAATACCAGACGATGAGTAGGACGTGACCAGCTTCCGAAATTGATCCGGAGCGGACACCCCAAAAGCAGCCGCTGAATTCCCCAGCCTGGCCCGGTGAATCACAATCCCGAATCCACAATTTGAATTGGAAGCAGCGGTGACGTCGATGGAGGTAGCTGGTGAGAGTTTCTCGCTCCGACACGGCGTTCGGAAGTCCGCGTTTGGAGCGTCACTGCAGGTGAAATCACTTTTGAATTCCCAGCCGCCGCACTTCAATTTCATTGGGTTCCAGTCTTGTTAGGGGGCGGGATTTAGGCCATCTATTTAACCATAAGTTGCCGGAACATATTGAAACTGACTTACACAGCTCTTTGAATATGTTTTTCTGAGTGCGTCACCTTATCGTATCAGTTCTCAGAGCGGCTTCACATTTTCCAGTGGACTTCGCGTGGTTTGTTTGATGCTGCGTTGCAGGATGAACTGTGCCGCGAAGAGCAGGATGAGCGATGTCATCAAGACCACTGTTCCCACTGCGTTGATTTCAGGGGTGACACCGCGTCTGATGGATGAGAACACGTAGATGGGCAGCGTCACATTGGGGCCAGCCACAAAAAACGTAATGATGAAATCCTCGAATGAAAACGTGAAGGACAGCAGAAGCCCTGCGAGGATTGATGGCATGAGCAATGGCAGCACAACTTGCCGGAACGTGCCCCACGGGCTCGCGTAGAGATCTTCCGAAGCTTCAACCAGGCTGCGGTCCATTCCTGTCAGCCGTGCACGCACGAGAAAACATACGACTGCAAGATTGAACAACACATGTGCCGCAATCACCGTCCACACCCCCATTTCGATTTTAATGTTCCAGGCGGACTGGAGGATGGGGTTGACCATTCCGAACAATGTGACAAACGCAATCAATGTCGAAATGCCGATGACAATTCCCGGCACCATGATGGCGATGTAAAGCAGCGCGTCGTAAATCTGGCGGGTGCGGCCACGCACACGCTCCAGCCCCAATGCGGTCATGGTGCCGATGATTGCAGAGAGGTTGGCCGTGGTGAATGCGATCAAAAGGCTGGTGCCCAAAGCCTGAAGGATCAATGGATTTGAAAATGCCTTGCCATACCAGGCCAGCGAAAATCCCTGCCACGACATGGCGTAACGCCCCGCGTTGAAGGAAAAGCCGACAATCAGCATGATCGGGAAATACAGAAAGATATAAATCAGAACGGCGTAAATGCGCATCTTCTAAACCATCACTGCCCGGCGCTGATCGCCACGGCCGAGAACAAAGCGCATGTAGAGATACATTGTAATAAACATGATGAAGACCAGGGCAACGGAAACTGCGGCACCAAACGGCCAATTGCGCGATTGCAAAAACAGGTCAACCAGTGCATTGCCGATGAAGTAGACTTTGCCGCCGCCGAGAAACTGCGGCAGGATGTAATCTCCCATCAGCAAAATGAAAACCAGCATCGATCCCGTAGCTACGCCGGGCAAAGACAGCGGCAATGTGACCTGCATGAAGGTGGCCAGGGGGCGGGCGCCCAGATCCGCAGATGCTTCAAGCAGCCGCTTGTCGAGTTTTTCCAGACTGACGAAAATTGGAGGCACCATCAAAGGCAGATAGCCATAGACCCCACCAATGAGAATGGCATAGGGGGTGTTCAGGAGTTGCACGTCACCAATTCCAATCCACGCCAACCATCCAGGGATACCCTTGGATCCCAGGATCATCATCCACGCATAATAGCGCAGCAGCTGGCTGGTCCAGAACGGTGCCATTACCATGACGAGCAGTGTATTGCGCCAGCGGGAAGAGGTTCTCACCGCCAGAAAATACGCCATTGGATAAGCCAGCAGCACCGTCAACAAGGTGGCGAGCGGTGCCAGGAGCAACGTGTTGGTGAAGGCCTTGCTGCGCGCCGGCAAGTTGAGATAGTTGTCAAAAGTGAAGGCAGCTTGGTAGCCACCCTCAGGTGCGCGCAGGCCAAAGGAATAGATCACCATCACAGCCAAGGGCAGCACCAGGAGGAAAAACAAGAACACTCCCGCAGGGGCCAGCAGTGCTGCTGTCAGGCTGCGGGAATGTCTTGCGTCAGTCATGCTTAGGCGGCCTTGAACCGGGCCATGATTTCAGCGCGGATCGGGCTTGTCAAAGTCTCGGCTGCGCCAAACTCGAGTTTGGATAGATATTCCGCGGCCGGATAGAGGATGGGGTTCTCCAGCATTTCCTTGGGCACAAGCTTGTTGACGCGTGTATCCGATGACGGCGCACCGTTGGAGATCACTTCCTTGGCATTCACTTCCGGCGTGAGCAGATAATCCATAAGGGCATAGCCTGCCGCCCGGTTTGGCGCACCCTTTGGAATGGCATAATGATCGGCCCAGATCTCACCACCATCCTTGCCGAGGCGGTATTCCATTTCTGGAATGTCGCGGTGAAGCTGGGCGCCGTCATTGGTCCAACACATGGACATCAAGGCATCGCCGTTGCGCATCGAAGGCTGATAATCAGAGTTGATGCCGAAAAGATGCGGCTTGGTGGCAAGCAGCAGCTTTTCTGCTTCGGCATTTTCTTTTGGATCAATAGAGTTGAAGGAATAGCCCAAGGCCTTCAAAGCACCGCCGATGGTGGTGAGCTGATAGTCATGCACCAGCACCTTCCCAGAAAGGGGGCCGTTGGCAGCATCAAAGAAGCCTTTCCAGGTTTCGGGTATTTTTGCCTTGCGCGTGTCAACCACATAGCCCGTTGTGCCCCAATCTTTGACGATTGCGTAGGTTACGCCATCAATCGTGCCCGGCCCAGTGAAGCGCGGATCTTGCGCGGCCTTGTCATAGTTGGGCACAAGCTTGAGATCGAGCGGTTCAATCAGGTCGAGTTTCTTATAGGTCGAGATGGTATAGTTGGTGGGCACGAACAGATCCCAGCCTGTTGATCCCGCTTGAAGCTTGGCCAGCATTTCTTCATTGGAACCAAAGATCGTGACATTGACTTTCACGCCCGTGTTCTTGGTGAAATTGTCGATGTTTTCCTGCGCAAAATAGTTGGGCCAGGTGGTGAAGTTGACCGTTCCTGAGAGCCCTTCGGCGAATGCCTTGCGCGGACGAAGGCCGGGCACCGCACTGCTCATCACAGCGGTGGCCAGGCCCAGACCCGTGACACCCAGAAAATGGCGCCTTGTCACCGAGCCATTTTGAAGGCGGCGCAGTTCATCGAGAAATTTTTGCGGTTTGATGTGATCGTTGCTCATTTTCACTCTCCCTTGTTAAGTATCTGCCAAAATCTGTACGGACTGTTTTCGCCATCCGACGACAGCTTTGTCGCCGATCTCAAAAATACCCGACGCGCTTTCCGATTTTCGCGGTGACAGCACAGTGAATTCGCCCATGCTTTCATGCATCACCCGATATTCCGTATGCTCGCCCATGAAAATGCGATTAAGGACGCTGACGTCAAACTGCTGCGTGACACCAGGTGGAAAGACTTTACGCGATGATGCCATTTCAATCATTTCGGGCCTGACGCTGATGAGTGAGCCCGCAACAGAAGCTGGAAAGAAATTTGTCTTCCCGACAAAGCCTGCGACATAGGCGTTGGCCGGTCTGTCATACAATTCGCGGGGTGAGCCTGTCTGAACGATGCGGCCGTCTCTCATGACGCAAACACGATCAGACATGGACAGCGCTTCCTCCTGATCGTGCGTGACAAGGAGAAACGTGATGCCGACATTACGTTGAAGGTTCTGCAGTTCAATCTGCATTTCGCGGCGCAGCTTCCGGTCCAGTGCGGCCAAGGGCTCGTCCAGCAACAAGACCGCGGGCCGATTGATGAGCGCGCGCGCCAAGGCGACTCGCTGCTGCTGGCCACCGGACAGCTCATAGGAGCGGCGCTTTTCATAACCTTCAAGGCGCACCATCGCCAAGGCTTCGGCAACGGCCTTGCGCAATTCTGCAGCGCTGGGCCGCGGACTGCGTTGACGCAGGCCGTATGAGACATTGTCGGCAACCGAGAGATGCGGAAAGAGCGCGTAATGCTGGAACACCATATTGACCGGGCGTTTGAATGCGGGCACGCCATTCACGCTCTTGCCTTGAATGAAAACCTCACCCGCAGTAGGCTGTTCAAAACCTGCCATCATGCGCAAGCTGGTGGTTTTTCCGCAGCCTGAGGGACCAAGAATCGACAAAAATTCACCAGCCATCACGCTGAGATTGTTATCAACCACAGCGAGAACGCCATCGAAATTTTTGCTTACATTGCTGAAGGCGATGACGGGTTGTTCGGTCAATTCAGGTAGCTTTCAGATATTCATGACGGGTACCACTATTTCAGATATTTGCTTGAACACTGCGCGATTGCAAGTCTACTGATGGCCCTGAGCCGACAAACCGCTGTCATCGCGTGACGTCCGGCTCTGACCCAAGCAAACATCGACGCATTAGGTAAATTCATGCCGCGGCCCGGTCCCGCCTTACCTAAGCTTGATGGCCGCCAGCGCGAGCACCGACTTGAACGCCTCCATGTCGGTGTACAGCCTGTCCTCGGCAGCATCGCCGACCACCACGACACCGCCGCGATTGAGGACGCCGCCGTGCAGCATGAGGTTGTCGGCAAAACCCATGGTCTCGATCATGATGCCGTCCGGTCCACGCTCCACCCCCGCGCTGTCGCGCGTCACCTCGCCGGCATAGAAGCGGCGGGTGCGCTCGCCATTGTCCGCCCTGACGTTGGTATAGGCGAAAGCCGCCTTGCCCTGCGCGCACATGTAGCCGAGCTCGAAACACGTGCCGGTATCGGCGCCAATACCGCGGAACGGCGTCAAGTTGGCGATGATGGCATTGGCGGAATTCATCAGCTGCTCGTCGATCCGGCTGATGGCGAGCCCGAGATCCCAGACGTTGCCGGTCTTTGGAAACTGGAGATCGCCGGGCGACACCGGTATCAGGCCGGCCGCCCGCGTCAGCTCGATCTTGATGTCGAGGACCTCGCGCGCATTGGCGAGGAACACTTCCGGACCGGCGAGGTAGACGGATTTCTGAGGCATCGGCGCCTATTCTGGCCGCCGCGGCCGGTTCGCGCAAGGCGGTCCTGCGGGCCGGCCGAAATTGGACATAAGGTCAGCACCCCTCCAACGTGACCTTAATCCTACGTAGTGAAATTAGAAATTCGGTCAATTGTCGAGTACGTTTATTCGAAATCAGATGTTTGTTTCATGTGCGGAAATAGTTCACTTCAAGCCCAAAATTGAAGTGAGATGGTGGCTAGAGAATGTCTGCTCTGCCCAGGTAATTCAGTCGCAGGAGGTGGCATTTCTGGTGTGATGGCTGCGCTTCGCACCTGCGGAAAGACCGGGCAAGTGATAGCTGTTGGCCATCAGCTCATGGATAACACAAGGATTGGCTTGCTGGACGGAACGCTGTCGCTGGTCATAAACTCACCTACCGAAAAGTTTGTCGGCGAAACGATTGCGGGCATGATCCGTGCCTGCCAAGCCAGCGCGGATCAAGGCCGTCATACTATCGTTATTCCATTTGAGATTTGCACGCGCGAAAATATCTAGCCTAGCTCCCCTTGGACCAATCAATCATGAAGTCGTGAGTTTGTTTGTCTTTGATCGAAGGATCGCCCATCATCAGGATTTGAAGCCTCTTCGGTCATCTAAGTTAAGGATACGTTTCCCGGTCTGAACAACCAGTTGAGACTATTTGTCCATTTCCACTGAGACTCACGCTCGGACACGCCTCAATGAGTTCAATTCGTCGGCTCAGGGCGAACTGCAGAATTGCGAGGGACCGAATGTCATTTAACTCGATCCAGTGCTACACCATGAAGCTGTCAAGCCGTGCAACAAGCCAAAGCATGGCGGCTGTGCCGATCAGATAGGCGGCAATCTGGCGTGCAGGAACAAGGGGCACTTTGATGAGTGCCGTAGCGGCCCTGAAGACGATCAATATGGCTGCCACGAACATCAATTGACCAGCCTCCACACCCACATTGAAGGTGAACAGTGCGAGCGGCACGTCGGACTGAGGCAATCCGATTTCCTTGAGCGCTCCTGCGAACCCAAATCCATGCAGGAGGCCGAAGGTGAAAGCGACGATCCACGGATAGGCTTCCGAAAGCCGTCTCTCGCCCGGTTTCATTTTGATGAGCTCGCTTGCGACGAAGGCAATACTGAGTGCGATGGTGGCTTCCACCGGCTTCTGCGGCAGGCTGAAATAACCCAGGGACGCGCCCGCAAGTGTTATGC
>Ga0075026_100000584_pt1 | contig 14862 bp, 10 predicted proteins | sample Str012_2_FD_71392 | JGI IMG/M metagenome (GOLD analysis project Ga0075026, IMG submission 71392) | Freshwater sediment microbial communities in response to fracking from Pennsylvania, USA - Straight Creek_MetaG_SC_2012 | ecosystem: Environmental > Aquatic > Freshwater > Creek > Sediment...
GCAAGGAAGTTGCACACCGTGAGGTTCTCGATGCTCACGTCGTTCGCCTTGGACACCACAATCCCGTTCCGACCGTACGGAGAACCTGCGCTGTCGAGCGCGCCCGGGTTCTGCAGCGAGGGATCGGACGAGCACGGTGTCGACGAACCAGGCTTCGTGCCGTCGACGATCACGCCGGCACGGTCCATACCCCGCACGTGGACCCTCGGCGTGGTGATCACCACTCCACCGAACGCGCCCGCGGAATCCGCCGTGGGCGGGTGCATCGCGTCGTCGGCCTCGTGATAGGTACCGGGCGCGACGAGAATCCAGTCACCAGGACGGGAAGCATCAACCGCAGCCTGAATCGTCGCGTACTTACCTTGATGACCCTTGTAGCTACCGACCAGCAAGACCCGACCCCCGACCGCAGCTGGCGCTGTGCCGGCTGCTTGGCGACCCGTCACGCCCGCCGCGGCCAGAGCGGCGACCAGACCCACGGCCGCCACAACCGTCGCCACCGTCCGCGCCACCCGGTACCTCGTGCGGCTCATCCCACCCCCGTCTCCGGCGACCCCGTCGCCCGATTGCTAGCACGCCAGCCACGTCCCCGCGCCGACAACATTCATGAGGCACTGCCATCAAACTCCAGGAACACCGCGCTTGCAGTCACCAATATTGCAACCGCGCTCTAATCCGCGGTCGCTCAGGTACAGATTGATAACCCATGCGCTCGGGGAAGCACTGCTGCGCGCCGCACGCAAGAACACAGTCGAGCCGTTCGGGACGTCTCGGAGTGAACTTCGGTGAGCGTTCGGTGCGCTGAGATGTGCGCGGACTGGGTGCGCGAGATCGCCGGCTGTAGCGCGCATGTCCGAGTTGTAGGAAGCGTCGGGAGCGGCGTCTGAGCCTGATCCGTTTATGTTGCTGCCGGCGCGGCGATGGTTCCGTAGCGTTCGGTCAGGATCGCGACGCCGGGGCCGGTGAGGTCAGCCAGCGCTGCTGCGCGCCCAGCGATCGCCATCAGGACCGCTTCACCGGTACCGGAGACTTCGGGACCGTTGCCCTTCGACCACGAGATGTCGGTCGCCGTGAGGCGCAGGCCATGTCCGAGCCGGTGTCTACGGGCGACAATGAAGATCGTGCCGTTCACGGTCGTGCACCGTTCGAGACACATTCGCATGGTGTCCTCTGGGTAGCCGCGCGGGGACCCCACAGCGCGACGCACGTCTTGTTGGTGGATGACCAGTTCGCACACGTTGATCTTGTTGCCCCGCGCGCTCTTGGGAGCGGGGGACGCGAACCAGGTGATCAGGCCGTCGATCGTCTCTGCATGCGCGCGCTCGACGAGCAGCGCCGTGTACTTCTCGGTCGACCCGAAGGTCTCCCTCAACCCACGATGGGTATGAAACGCCGCATGGACGACCACGTCGCGGACCGTCCACCCCGGGCACAGGGATGGGACTTCCCACTGCTCGGGGGTGAGGCCCCGAACCAGGGACACGAACGCCTCTTGCTCCGCTACGAACATGGCGGCCACAGTGTCGTTCCCCATGATGAACCTCCCCAAGCGTCGCGGACGCGCCATATTGCCCTGAACGAGGCAGGCGTGCACTCCGCCACCGCTCGGCGCGCACAGATCAGCGAGCGCTCATCGCCGGCTCGAGCGCACACCGACGTGCCGATCGGGGCGGCTGCGTGGCAACCAAGCGGACGTTCGGGGCGCGCGTGCTGCGCTCTTCGGTTGTCAGCCGTCCAGGTTTCAAATCCGCTGGGGTCGCCGCGCCGTGTCGGAGGACTTCAGCGGGTCACGGTGACGTTCACAGTGTGGTAGCCGGTGGCACCGCTCGGTCCGGGAGGCTGGTCGTGACCGTCTTGGAGTGCACCGGTGCCGTCGGTTGCGCGCACGCGGAGGCGGTGGTCTCCTGGGGTCGCGTCCCAGCGGTACACCCATTGTCGCCAGGTATCCGTGCTCAGCGCGTCGGCCAGCGTGGCCTCGTGCCAGGCGCCTTCGTCGACTTGCACTTCGACCTTGGCGATGCCGCGGGTCGGTGCCCACGCCACCCCGGCAACCGAGGTCGTCTTCGCGCTCAGCTCCCGTCCCGATCCGGGGAGGTCGATGCGTGACTGCGTCTCGATCGGCCCTTGTTGGGTCCATCCGCGTTGGACCCAGTACGCGTCGTAACGGTCGAAGCGGGTGAGCTCGATGTCGGAGAGCCATTTCGTCGCGGAGACGTAGCCGTAGAGGCCGGGCACGATCAGACGCGCGGGGAAGCCGTGTTCGATTGGGAGCGGAACGCCGTTCATGCCGATGGCGACCATCGCGCCACGGTCGTCGAGCGCGGCGCTGGTGGGAAACCCGACAGTGAAGCCTTCGACCGAGCGACCGACGACCTGATCGGCATCGCCGGCTACCCCCGCACGTGCGAGGAGGTCGCGGAGGCGAACACCACGCCACGCCGCAGTCGACACGAGGCTGCCGCCAACGTCGTTGGATACGCATTGGATCGTCGCGTACTGCTCGATCAGCTCCATTGCCGCGAGGTCGTCGAAGGTCACGGTGAAGGGAGTGCTCACCATGCCGTGGACGCGGAGGTGCCACTGCGCGTAGTCGATCTGCGGGAAGGTGAGCGCAGTGTCGATCCGGTAGAAGTCGCGGTTGGTGGTGACGAGCGGCGTGACGCCATGGATACCGACGTCCATGGCCGCGGTCGGCGGGGCCACGGGGTTGCTCGCGGGTGGGAGGTGCAGCATGCGTCGGGCCGCGGCGACCGCGCGGGTGCCGGACGTCAGCAGCGAGCGTCCGATCAGCGCGCTTCCCGCGGCGACCACCGCCGCGCCCGCCGCGAGGCTAAGAAAGGCGCGACGCTCGAGCGCGGGCGACGACGCGCGCTCGACCGGCGCAGTTCCGGCTGTTGTTGCCGCACGGAGCAGCACCCGGAGCACGACCACACCTGCGGCGACGCCCGCGATGGCCGCGAACGCAGCGGAGCCCGCGTCGTGCAGCGGGTCGGCGAGCGCAGCGAGGAAGCCAACGACGCCGAACGCGGCGACACCCAAGGCGCCGACGAGGAAATGGCGACGTGCCACGAGGCCGAGCAGCGCGCCGAACACGAGCGACAGCACAACCACCGTCGCGACGAGCACAGCCTTGTCGTCGGTGCCGAAGTTGCGCTTGCCGAACTCGACCAACGCGTCAGGGGCGTGGTTGATCACCCAGTCGCCAACCGACACGACCAACGAGCGCCCGCCGGTGATTCCCGCGCCGAGCTCGGAGACTCCCAGCGCGACTCCCGCCGCCAGCAACCCGGCTGCGGCGCCGGCCGGCCGGGACGGAACGACAGGATTCGTCACATGCTCCATACGATGCCAGACCGTAGATCGGACGCCCAACATCCAGCTCGGGGCTTCGCTGCGTAGCAAAGGTGTCCCCAAGCTGCATCTGGACGGCGAGGACCTCCCCATGACCGGTCGCGACAACCTTGGTGTCGAGAACCCACGCGTCGAAGCGCTCGAGCCCTTCACCGACGATGAGCTCGCCGAAATGGCCTTCGCTGCTGACGTGGACGCTCCGATCAGCGGCGATGCCATCCCCATCTCAGAGATTCTCGGACCCGGCATGGAAAGCCCGCTGCCGAACTGGTACATGCCCGCGCCAATCGGTGCACGGCGCCTCATCGGTTGGCGCGGCCGCCTCGTGCGCTGCAGCGCCCTCTCGGTCATTGCGTCGTTCGTCGTGATCAACGCCTACGGACTCTGCAACACCTACGGACAGCTGCACTTCTGAACCTCGATCGCTGAGGATTCGCGCAAGTTGGCGTCGGCGATGGCGCACTGGCAGCTCGGGAGCGGTTCGCCGTCGGTGTGGCCTACGCTCGGCGACATGCGGGTCGACAGCTTCCGGTTCCTTCCCCGGAGCTTCCGTGCGATGTTCGAGTCACCGGAACCACTGGCCGGCGAGACCGACATCGTGTGGGCACCGTTCGACGTGCGACTCGCCGACGCGAAGATCGCATTGCTCTCCTCCGCCGGTTTCTCCGTCCGCGGAGAACAGGAACCGTTCGACGCCGAAACCGAGCGTAAGCAGCCGTTCTGGGGAGATCCCTCGTGGCGTGCGATCCCGCGCGACATCGCTGCAGATCAGCTCGAGGTGACCCACCTGCACATCAACCCCGTCGACCTCCTCGATGACCCCGAGATCGCACTCCCGGCACGGACCCTCGACACACTGGTCGCTGAGCGAATCGTCGGCGCATCCACCAGCACTCATTTCTCCGTGATGGGCTACCAGCAGGCCGGCCTCGAGGAGTGGCGATCCACGACCGGGCCGGAGATCGTCGCGAAGCTTCGCGACGAAGGCGCTGACGGCGTCGTACTCGCGCCGGCCTGACCCGATTGCTGCAAGAACGTGCCCGTGTTGGCACGTCACATCGAACGCGCCGGCATCCCCACGGTCTTGGTGACGATGATGCCCGACAGTGCCGAACACCTCCTCGTCCCGCGAACCGTTGGTGTGGAGTTTCCGTTCGGACATCCATTCGGGATGCCCTTCGATCGAACGCTGCAACGCCGCGTGCTCGAGACCGCGGTCACACTCCTGGCCGGTGCTGGATCACCGGGAACTCGCGTCGACATCGACGTCGAGTGGCCGGTCCCCGTGCGCGACGCGTACCGAGCATGGCAACCAGCCGAGCCAAGCCCGATCGTCGCCCACATGCTGCGCCGAACCTAACAAGAAGCCCCACCCGCGGATCACCGACCCGGTACCGCCTGGCACGGCGTCACGCCGGCCCAGCAACATCTCGCCAGCCGTGCACACAGTCGCCCGCACACCGAGGTGCCGTTCTGCGCCCCGAGTGAACGCTTGGACGACGCCCGCAGGGACGTGTTCTTTCTCTGTTGCTGGGCGAGTGGGGACGACGTAGGGAGCGTGTGGGCGAGAGTGAGTCGGGTGCAGATTCTTGGCGCGGGGCGTAGCGGGGTCAGTTCTCCGTGTCCTCCTGTATTCCGGCGTGGGCTTCGGCGATGAGTTCATCGTCGGACATGGCAGCGCCACGACGGCGCAGTTCTTCATAGCCAGCCCTGCCGAGTACGGCCGTTGCCGCGGTGAACAGTTCGGAGCGGGCTTCCGCGCCGACTCCGGAGTAACGGATTTGTCCTCCAAGGCGATCGGCGCCTGCGAGTAGGACCACTGCGGTCTTGTGGCGTCCGAGTTCTCCCAGAAGCACCGCGAGTTGCGCCAAGCACAGGCTCAACGTGTAGACGTTGCCGCTCTGCTTCCCGCGTTCCGCCGCTTCGACCATGGCCTCAAGACCTTCTGTGGCATCCCCCAGGCGCGTCTGTTGATAGGCAAGTCCGCCCAGTGCGGGGGCAAGAACCTGTTGGTTTCCGGTGGCAGCGGCGAGGTCGGCCGATTCTGAGTAGCTCTCGATGGCCTGCACAGGGTCGTCGGTAGCCGATCCCAACCACAGGAGCGCCCACGACAGGGCGGACGGGTTACCGAGGCGACGTCCTTCCTCGACCGCTTCGGTCAGGACCCGCCACGCCGACTCGGGATCGTCCCCGACCAAGGCGGCACCCAGCGCGGTGAGCGCGCTCACCGTCTCAAAGGTGTCCCCGGCTGCGCGAGCGAGCGCGGCGTGCTCGCGTGCCCACTCGACGGCTTCTTCGGTCTGTCCGGAAAAGAGCGCGATCGTGAACGGGCCGATGTGGTTCGCGGGACGCGGCGGAAGCCCGAGCGCCACTTCTGCGTCTCGTCTCCGCGAATCGAGTTCCCGGGCTCGATCAATATCCCCGCGCCTCACCGCACTCCAAGTTGCGTGTCCGAGGACTGCAGGTCCGAGTTCGTACACGTCGATCGTTGGGACAGCCGCGGCGAGCTCGGCCCAACTCAAGGCGGTGTCGCCGATGGTGGTTCCGTTGACAGCGACCGAGGTGACGATCTGCAAAGCCACGTCGAGTGCTCCACCGTCGAGCGCCCAAGAGAACGCGGCGCGGAGGTTCGCGATCTCGGGATCGAGGTGCGCGAGTGCAGCAAGCTGTCGAGCGTCGCGCAGTTCCGGTGCGAGGGCCGCGACGAACGCGGCGTAGTAGGCCGCATGGCGGTCACGTGTCGTGTCGGCGTCGCCTGCTTCTTCGAGCCGGTCCTGCCCATACTGGCGGATGGTCTCGAGTAGCCGGTACCGAGTCTTGTCGCCCATCGTGTCCGCGACGAGTAACGATCGCCTCACGAGCGCGACCAAGTTTTCCAGCACGTCAAAGGGCGGGAAGAGATCGCTGGCGACGACGACCTCAGCCGCGGCGAGCGTAAACCCTCCCGCGAACACCGCAAGCCGCTGCAGGACCCGGCGCTCGTCGGGAGCCAGGAGATCATACGACCAGTCGATCGCGCGTCGCAGTGTCTGATGACGTTCGACAGAGGTGCGTCGTCCCGCCGACAGCAAGCGGAACTGGTCGTCGAGACGAGCAGCGATCTCGGCAGGGGTCATGGCCTGCACGCAAGCTGCGGCGAGTTCGATAGCGAGCGGTATCCCGTCGAGGCGTTCGCAAACCTGCACCACCGCGTCGACGTTCTGATCGTCGAGTTCGAAATCCGATCGAGCGTCGAACGCACGCTCGACGAACAACATGACCGCGTCGGAACTCATCGCCGCGTCGGGGTCACCACCCACGCCTGAGCGGGGAAGCCGCAACGACGGGAGAGCAACGATCCGTTCTCCCGGGAGGGCCAACCCCTCGCGGCTGGTCGCCAACACCGTGACCTCCGAGCAGTGGTGCACCACCTCGTCGACGAGCCGCGCGACGGGATCGAGCAGGTGCTCACAATTGTCGAAGATCAACAGGACGTGTCTCGAGCCCAAGAACTCCAAAAGGCTCTGGTGGAGGGTCTGGCCCACCTGTGGTTGCACGCGCAGACTCCCCGCGATCGACTCCACAACTGCTTCGGCCGCCCCGACCGACGCCAGCTCACACAGCCACACGCCACCCGGATAGCGCGGCAAGACATCGGCACCGACCTGCAGTGCGACACGGGTCTTTCCCACCCCGCCGACCCCAGTCAGCGTCACTACCCGCGCGTCCTCGAGCGCGTTCGCCACCTCAAGAAGTTCCCGGCTGCGGCCAACAAATCCGGTCGTCTGGATCGGAAGATTTCCATGGAACGAGTCAAGCGCCCGCAGCGGCGGGAACAGCTGCTCAAGCCCGGGATGGCACAGCTGGAGGACACGGATCTTCCGCGCCAGATCACGTAGCTCGAACTCCCCGAGGTCAACCAGCGTGATTGGATCAAGCGACGCGTCACCAACAAGCTCAGCTGTCGCATGCGAAACCACAATCTGGTCTCCGTGCGCGATCGCCATGAGACGCGCCGCGCGGTTCGTCACCGACCCGAAATAGTCGCCATCGCGCGACTGCGCCGCCCCGCTATGCAAACCCATCCGAACCCGCAACCGACCCGTCCGCCCCCACGGCTCCCCACCGAGAGCGAGCTGCGCTGCCGCCGCCGCTCGCAGTGCATCTTCAGCAGTCGCGAACACCGCATGGACTCCATCGCCAGTACGTTTCACAACGTGACCGTCATGGGCCACGACCGCCTCGTCGAGAATCGCGTCATGACGCGCCAACGCAGGCTGCATCGCTTCGGGATACTCCTCCCACAGACGCGTTGAACCCTCAACATCCGTGAAGAGGAAGGTGACCGTCCCCGACGGCAACTCAGCCACCCCAACCCCTTTCGTTGCCTGCGCCCGCCCGCAAGTAAACCAGGCAAACTGGACCAGCGTCGCCCGATGCGATCGGGGCGCTCAGGGCCAGCAGGGAGAGCGCCGATGTGCCGTTCTGCGCTTCTCGAGATTGCGTCGCTGTAGACGTTCGGTGCGCGCGTTCTGTGCTGCAGCCGCGAGCGCCGATCGGCGGTTCTGGGTGCACATGGCGCGCCGATTTCGACACGCGCACGATTCCACAGGTCTCGTCGAACGAGGTACGACAGACGTGGCGGTTCCGTTTCGAATGACTGAATGACCGTGCCGCCCGGTCCGAGTTCGAACGGTCGCGCCGACATGACGTTCGAGGACGAGTCGACACGCCAGTTCTCGACTGCGGCGCGATTGACAGCCCGCGTCCTTGTCGGCAGTCTTCTGTTCCGTTCGCTGCGGTTCAGCACAGGGGGGTCGAGGTTGATGGCTGCTCGTCGCGGTCGCGCTCGGTTGTTGGTGCTCGCCTGTGTGGCGCTCGCGGTGTCCCTGTTGGCAGCATCGGGGAGTTCGGCGGGCGGCGCGGCATCGGCTCGTGCTCTGGAAGTCAACGTGATGAACGAGCCCATCAGGGGCGGTGAGCCCGAGGTCGCCGTCAATCCGCGCAACCCGAACAACCTGGTGATGGGCCACACTGTGGTTGGTAACACCTACGCCAACAACACCACCGAAGCGGGAGAAGAAGCCGTCAACGGCGGCCTGCAGGTGAGCAACGACGGCGGCAAGACCTGGACCGCTGAGCGGCCCCTCCACACGAGCGGCTTTACGGATGCCCCGAACCCATACTTGACCGCCAACGGCTTCCCGACGGCGACTGGCTACACGTCGACGACGAACGGCGGCGGGGATCCGATCGAAGCGAGCGGCCCGGACGGCTCGATCTACGCGGGTGGTGTGCTGGCCCACACCACCCCCGGGGGGCCACCACCGTTCAACTTCACGGTCCCCCAGGGCGGGATCGCAGTGGCCCGGTCGAGCAACGGCGGTCGAACCTTCGGTCCGATCAGCGCGGTCCTGACGGACCAGGAACTGCAAGGGATGATCAGTCGGGGGATGACCCCGAAGGGCATCCCGAAAATCGGGGTCAACCCGTTCGACCGTCCATGGATCGCGGTCGACCAGTCGACCGGCGCGGTCTACGTCTCGACGACCGGACACCCGCAACGCTACGTCGCGGTATCGAACAACAAGGCCCGAACCTGGGGCCGGATCGAGGCGCTCGACTGCGACGAGAGCACGCCGCCCGGCGCCAGTCACACGGTCAACTGCAACACGTATCCCGAATCGGGCGACGGCAACATCGCGGCAGCACACGGTGTGCTCGCGGCCGTTTACACCGCCAGCGCCGCGCCCGGCAGCACCTGCCCTTGCGCAGTGTTCGAGACCAGCACGGATGCCGGAGCCCATTGGACCCGCCATGTCTTCTCCAGCGTGCCCACCGCGACCGGCCTGTTCGTTACCGCCGACCCGTCTCACAAGGGCCGCTACGCGGTGTTGCTCATGCCAGGGAACCAGATCCCGGGCGGTCTCTCAGGCCTGTCAGCGTCGAAGAACGTCCCCCAAGAAGTCCAAGTCGTCACGACCGCCGACTCGGGAAGCACCTGGTCGACGCCGACCGCGCTCGGCAACGAGTCCGTCCCACACATCACCAGCCGCCCGTGGATCGCCTACGGGCCAACCGGGGTTCTGGCCGCCTTGTGGCGCAACGCCTACCCGCCGTATGACCCGCAATCGTTCCTCGTGCCCGGCACCCAGAACGTGTTCGCAGCCGTCTCGCGCAACAACGGAACCACCTTCAGCGCACCGGTGCAGCTGAACTCCGCGCCGTCACCGCCGCCCGATCCCAAGCAACTCGCCGAGGACGATGTGTCCTGGGTCGTGGTCACACCCCAGTACGTGTACGGCGCGTGGGGAGACTGGCGACCAACCGCGAAGAACCCCGTCGCGGCCGGATCCTCACCACCATCAGGCGAGCTCAACTCCTGGATCGCAAAGATTCCCATCAACAGCTTCCCCGCTCAGTAAACGAAGCGAGGCTCGCGCCGGAGGGAGGGACCGGGCCGGACCCATGTTGCCCTGATAGGGGTGCGCCCCGCCACCGATCAACGCGCACAGATCAGGGAGCACAGATCAGGGAGCACCTCATCACTTGCTCGACCGCACACCGACGTGCCGTTCTGCGCTGTCGTCGAGCGATCCTCGCTGAATGTTCGGTGCGGCGTTCTGTGCGCGGACCGGGTGCGCGAGATCGGCAGATAGGCGCTGATCCTGACGGGTGTCCAAGCCAGCCACGACTCGCAGAATTCTGCAAAACCGAAGGGCCCCGCCAAATCTTTGCGGGGCCCCTTCGGTTGTGCACTCAGCGATCAGTCGTTACGGATCGGGAGATCCGTGCCCTTGCGGGCGAGTGTGATCTGTTGAGCGCGGGCAAAATTGCGTCGGCCTAGCTACTGGATGCAGCCATCGATGCTGCCGCCGTGGATCTTCGACACCTCTCGGTTGAACACCCCGACAAGGCCACCCGGAGCGTCAGGGGAGATCACCGATCCGACACCATGCTGAGGATTCCCGAACTGGTCGTAGTGGGCTAGGTAGGCAGTGAGCGTGCCAATGCACGAAGCCGACGGCGACGGCGTGCCCACGGGCGGGGTGGTTGGAGCGGCATGGGCGGTCCCGGCGAATCCGACCGTCGTGGCGAAGGCGATCGTTGCAAGAGCCGCAGGAATACGAAGAGACATGGCAGCCACTCTTTCCGAGGCGACCACGCTCTGTGGCCAGGCGTCGGGACGGTACCACACATTCTGTGACAATCGGTCGTGCACCGAACCCGAGAAGGCACATCTACCGAGCCATACCAGCCGCGTTGGCAGGTGCATTCCGAACGCCTACAGATTGCTCCGCGCTCGTTCTGCCATGGCGATCTCCGCACAGATCAGCCGTCGGCAGAGCGCGAGCATGGGCGCGCACAGTCGTGTCGTTCTGCGCTCTTCGACCCGGCAGCCGAGACCGCACATAGCCGGCGTTCTGTTCGGCAGGGCAGGGTGCCCCAGAACATGCACGCCAATGGGCCCGCACTGCATCCGAAAGTGCCGATTGGGACACTCGCGAAGTGTGGCATACGTCGGTTGGGCGATGGCTTCTCGAGCACGGTCCGTCGACGGCGGAACTCCTCGCGCAACGCGACCATCCGCCGGTAGTCGCATGGGTGCGCAAACTTTCGGAGTGGCTTCGAGAAGCCATCGATGCAAGCGAAGCTCGGGCCGCCGAGGTCGGGCGCCTCGCGTTCGAGGACGCAGAAGAGACGATGGTTGCGTCGGTCGGCGCCGCGGACCCGGATCTCGTAGAAGCCGGCCATGTCACCGTGCCTGGCGTCCCACTTCCCTCCGCCCGAGAACGCGGGTGGTGGAGCTTGGGCCACCGCGTCGAGCACCGCGGTCATTTCGGCGCGCGCCCGTACCAGCAGTTTTGAGGAACGTGATCGTCGGCACCGCGCACGACGGGTCGTCAGCACGGTCGCGTTGGAAGAAGTGAATGCGCCACGGGTCGGGCACGCGACCTCCGCGCTCAGCCTGCGGTGGACGCCGCAGCTGCCGGGTCGGCGAAGAGCTGCGCGACCGTCGACGCCGCGCTCGCGTCGAGCTCGGGTTGGACATGGCTGTAGATGTCGAGCGTTATGCCAGTGGTCGCGTGGCCGAGCCGCTCACTGACCACCTTCGGGTGAATGCCTGCCTGGAGCGCGAGCGTCGCCCAGGTATGGCGGAGGTCGTGCAACCGGATCTGCTTCACCCCCGCGCGCCGCGCGGCCGAGCCGAAGGCGCGGGTGAAGCGGTCGGGATGGAGCGGCCCGCCCATCTGGTCGCAGAACAGGAGATCCGAGTCGTCCCACGCGTCACCCGCGGCCACGCGCTCGTCGAGCTGGCGACGACGATGTGCCTTCAGCGTCGCGACAGTCACGGGATCGAGCGAGACGCTGCGACGCGACCGCGCGGTCTTCGGCGGCGACCACACCAGCTCGCTGTCGACGACGGTCAGCGATCGGTTGATCGTCACCCTCCCGGCATCGAGGTTGACGTCGGCCCAACGCAAGCCGAGCGCTTCGCCACGTCGCATCCCGGTGGTCGCGAGCAACCGATAGGCGGGGGCGTTGCGATCGTCTTCCACTGACGCGAGGAACGTTCGCATGTCGGTGGCGTCCCACGTCGCCAGCTCGGCGCGCACGGGCACGGGCGGCTTCACCAAGGCAGCCACGTTGCGTTGCACCAACCCGAAGCGCTCGGCATCAGCGAGCGATCGCCGCAGCGCGATGTGGACGTTGCGGACCGTCTTCGGTGCGAGCCCCCCGCCGTAACGATGACCCTCTTCCAGGAGCGACGCGTACAGCTCCTCGATATCGAGGGGACGTAGCGCCTGGAGGCGGACATGCCCGAGCCGATCGGATACCCGGCCGAGCCCAACCCGGTAGTCGCGCAGCGTTGACGACCGCACCTTCGGCGCGATCGTCACGAGCCAGCGCTCGATCCACTCCCCCAGCGTCTGGGGATCGGGTGCGACGTAGGTCCCGTCGGCGACCGATCCGATCGTCTCGGACATCGCGTCCTCGGCGGCTCGCTTCGTGCGGAACCCGCCTTTGGTCTGCTGGCGGCGCCGCCCGGTCGCCGGATCGCGACCGACGTCGATGACGTATGCCCACGTCTTGCCTCGCCGGTGTACGTGACCTCGCACGGAGGCGATGTTAGCAAAGCGTTAGCATTCTGGGTGTAAAAGGGATCTTACGGGCTAGACCCAGGCGTACTCAGCGGACGACTTCGGGCAAGCGATGAGCCATCTTCGCAGGTCAGAGCGTGTGCCCGGAGAGGGAGTCGAACCCACACGCCCCTCACGGGGCCGGCGGGTTTAAGCCGCCTGCGTCTACCGTTCCGCCACCCGGGCCGGATGCGTGGTACTGCGTGGTCGAGGCTACGCCGCGAACTGCGACTTGAGTTCGTGCTTGAGGATCTTGAACGTCGCGTTGCGCGGCAGCACCTCGAGCACCTCGAGCCGTTCGGGGATCTTCTGCGTCATGATCTGCGCGGCGCGGCAGTGCTCCTGCATCTCGGTGAAGGTGAGCGGCGCCTCGCCCGGGCGCATCTCCACGCACGCGCACACCATCTCGCCGCGCTCCTCGTCGGGGAGACCGATCACCGCGACCGCGTTGACACGCGGGTGCTCCATCAGGACATCTTCGATCTCGCGCGGGCTGATGTTCTCGCCCTTGCGGATGATCATCTCCTTGGAGCGGCCGGTCAGGAACACGTGGCCGTCGGCGCGCTTCACGCCGCGGTCACCGGTGATGAACCAGCCGTCGGCGTCGAACGCGGCGGCGGTCTGCTCGGCATCGGTGTAGCCGCGGAACAGCATCGGACCGCGCACGCGGATCTCACCCTCGGCGTCGGGCGCGACCTCAGCGCCGTCGGGGCCGACCACGCGCACCTCGCACCCGAGGACGGGCTTGCCCTCGGTGTTGGTGAGCTGCTCGTCGGTGTCGCCCGCGCCGCCCTGGCAGATCATCGGGCACTCGGTCATGCCGTAGCCGTGCATGACCGGGATGTTCATCTCGTCGCGCACCTGGCGGAACACTTCAGGCGGCTTCGGCGCACCACCGCCGCTGAGGATTCGCAGCGAGGGGATCACCGGCGTGGACGGGTCCTTGCGCTGCTCGCGTAGGAAGGCCAGGTAGAACGCGGTGCTGCCGCCGCTGATCGACACCTGGTGCCGGTTGAACAACGGCACGCACGCCTCGGCGTCGAACGCCTCCAGGAGCACCGCACCGAAGCCGTGCGCCAGCATCATGATCACGTAGTCGGGGCCCCCGATGTGCGTGACCGGGAAGCAGATCGAGCCGACGTCGCCCGGGCCGGCCCCGAGCGCGTCGGCCAGGCCGACCCCGCCGGCGAGGAGGCTGGCATCCGAGTGGCGCACGCACTTGGGTGCGGAGGTGGTGCCGGAGGTGGAGTAGTACCAGCGAATCGCCTCGGGGTCGGTGGGCGCGACCGGGAGGGTGGCCGGGTCACCTTCGGGGAGACCGTCGGCCACGGAGACGACCGCGAACGCGGTGCCGCCCTCGGTGCCCGCCGTGGCGGAGAGCTCGTTGCCCATCTGCTCGTAGTCGAAGCCCCGCCAGGTGCCGGGGACGAAGAACCATTCGGTACCGGTCTGCGCGAGCACCGCGCCGACCTCACGGCCGCGGTAGATCGGGATGATCGGCGCCTGGATCGCGCCGAGACGGGCGAGGGCGAACATCAGCACCACGGAGTCGATGCGGGTGGGCAACTGCCAGGCGACGACGGAACCCGGGCCGATGCCGAGAGCGACGAGACCGGCGGCGACGCGCTCGCAGTGGGCGGCGAACTCACCGAAGGTGAGGCGGCCGTCGTCCTCGTCGAGCAGCATCACGGTGTCGGGCGTGCGGGCCACCCGCCGCTCGACGAGGTCCCAGACGGTCGGCGAGTCGTAGATCACATCGGTCATGGCGGGCATCCTGCCAAAACCAGTTCCGCAATGTCGGGTCAGTGCCCGGTCCGTGACGGGGAACCGGCGTTCCGGGGAGTTCAGGCGGCGGCCGCCACCGCCACGAGCGGGGGGACGACGATCTCGGCTTCGCTGCCGATCTCCGCCTCACCGGCGGCCGCGGCCGCGAGCGTGGGCCGGAACCGGGCCGCATCGGATTCGGGGATCCGGTTGGCGACGAGCACACCCTCGACCATGTCGGCGAGCGCCTCCTCGAAGGGGCGTCCCCGCAGGCTCACGGCGACGACCGTGCCGCCGGGGTAGCGCCGCAGGGTGCGGACCGCACCGGGCACCTTGGGCGGGCAGCGGAACGCGGGCACCTCGAGGCCGAGCGCATGGGCGGCGTGGCCGAGACTGCGGGCCGCCTCGGCGAAGCGCACCGCGGGCAGCTCTTCGGGCCGAAGTTCGGGTCGGGGCTGGATGGGGGTGGGGCGGTTCTCGGTCACGAGTGCATCCTCGCAGGGGGGTGTGACAACTACGTCACGGGGCCCCGACCGAAGCCGTTCTGGCGCTCCTGACGCGTCATAATCACGCGCCAGTGGCGCAAGAACGAGAGGTCGCAGGGAGACGGCGCCACGACCGGGAG
>Ga0075026_100000586_pt1 | contig 14861 bp, 11 predicted proteins | sample Str012_2_FD_71392 | JGI IMG/M metagenome (GOLD analysis project Ga0075026, IMG submission 71392) | Freshwater sediment microbial communities in response to fracking from Pennsylvania, USA - Straight Creek_MetaG_SC_2012 | ecosystem: Environmental > Aquatic > Freshwater > Creek > Sediment...
TTGCAGGGCTTGAAAGAGGCCGGGCTGGCATTGCCGCTGGTCGGCAAACCGGATGTGGGCGGGCGCGGACGTGGAGTGAAGATCTTGCGCCACTGGGAGGAAGTTGAAAAATATGCCGACACCTGTACGATGAACTTCCATATCCAGGAGCTCGTCCTGTGGCCCAATGAGGTAGGGATATTCTATGTGCGTCTTCCGAGTGAAAAGCGCGGTCGCATCACGGGGATCGTTCGAAAGGAATTCCTGTCGGTGACCGGAGACGGAAAACACACCCTTCATGAGTTGGTGGCCTTGGACCAACGCGCCGTATTGTACATGGGCCAGGTCTTCTCCGGCCCACTCTCAGAGCAGGCGGAACGTGTCATTCCAGCTGGCGAGCGCGTACTACTGAGCCCTTACGGCAACCACGCCAGAGGCTCAACTTTTTGGGACGACACGTATCTTGCCGACGATGCACTTACCGGGATGATCGATTCCTTGTCTAAACGCATACCGGATTTTCACTTTGGTCGCCTTGACATCCGCTTCCGGGATTGGGAAGCCTTGAAGAAAGGCGAGGACATGGTGCTGCTCGAAGTGAACGGTGCCGGTGCCGAACCCACGCATATGTACGATCCCAGACATTCCATATTCCGGGCTTGGAAGGAGATCATCAAACACTGGAATTGGCTGCTGCAGGTAAGCCATGAGAACCATGTCCGAGGACACCGTTACATGAGTTGGTCAGAAGGAATGGCCATGTTCCGCAAGGACAAAGCGCTTTCGAAGCAACTGAACGAGATACCACTTTAGCGAAGACCGACTTGATGCAGATCCTGAAATTGCTTTTGACCGGTATGATGATCAGCTTCATGGGGACTTTGCCCTTGGGAACGCTGAATGTCTCTGCTATGCAGATCTCTGTGACCGACGGGATCAGGCCTGCCGTCTTGTTCTCGATCGGCGCCCTCCTGGTCGAAGTGGGGTATGTGAAGGTGTCCCTCGTCGCGATGCAACGCATCCTTAAGCATCGTGCCTGGCTGGTGAGATTGGGCTGGGCGACCTTTCTGCTCATAGCCGCCCTGGCCGCCGCCAGTTTCTGGACGGCAGCACATCCCTCCGTGCAGATGAATCCCATCCTGTCCGGCACCCTGCCCAGATTTTGGCTGGGTGCCCTGATGAGTGCCATCAATCCCATGCAGATCCCATTCTGGTTCGGCTGGAGCACGGTGCTTTACGATCGTGGTGTGCTGAGCAGGGAGGACCGCAATGCCTATCCCTACCTGGCGGGCATCGGCCTGGGCACATTCATGGGCAACCTGATCTTTATCCTCGGCGGCCGGTTATTGGTTGACAGACTTCAAACGAATCAATCCGTCGTGAACTGGATCATTGGCGGCATTTTCGCGGTCACGGCTATCCTTCAACTCTTGCGCATGCTGCGCGGCGGCAATTCCGGATTCCAAATAAAAGACCGACATTGACCCACAATTCGAAATTCGTAATACGCAATTCACATGTCAATCGCACTGCTCCGCCACGAGTTCCAGGAGGAAATGGATAAGACCCGCAAGATCCTGAGCAGTATTCCGGAAGACAAACTGGGATGGAAGCCTCACGACAAGTCATCCGCATTGGGAAAACTGGCGATGCATATCGGCAACAATCCGATTTGGGTGGGTGCGATCCTGGGTGGCACGGAGTTCGACTTCAACAACCGGCTGCCAACACCTCCTGCTCCGGACAGCAAGTCCATCATACTGGAACATTTCGAGAGAAAGGTCGCCGAAGCGACCAAAGCCCTGGAAGCCGCTGATGATGCGGCATTGGATGAGATCTGGACCTGCAAACAAGGGGAGGTCGTTTACTTCAATGTGCCCAGAGGAGCCGCTGTGCGCAATTTCAGCATCAGCCACCTCATCCACCATCGCGGTCAGCTCTCAGTGTACCTGCGCCTGCTGGACATTCCTGTGCATGGCATGTATGGCCAGAGTGCGGACGGGATATAAATCAATTCTGGATTCTGAATTCTACTCTTTCATCCACTGGTCACGGTCATCGGGCGAGAATTTCCAGGGCGCGAAATTGTTCTCTACGTTGCTGAACATCATGTTCCACTCCTGTGGCGCATTGCTCTCTTCCATGACCAGGTAACGGCGCAGTTGCACGATGATGTCCAGCGGACTGATGCTGACCGGGCACTCCTGGACGCAGGCGTTGCAGGTAGTACAGGCGCGCAGGGATTCCACAGTGATACGGTCGTGCAATAAGCTTTTCCCATCGTCCTTGAAAGTCCCGTTCACATTCAAGTTGCGGCCCACCTCTTCGAGCCGGTCCCGCGTATCCATCATGATCTTGCGGGGTGAAAGGAGCTTGCCCGTCGCGTTGGCGGGACAGGCTGCCGTGCATCTACCGCATTCCGTGCAGCTATAGGCGTCCATCAGGTTGCGCCAGCTAAGGTCCATGACATCCTTGGCACCGAAGCGGCGGTGTGTTTCATCACTGGTTGCCGCTGGAGCCATTTCGGGCTGCATCGCATAGAGCACCTCCTGCTGGATCTCCTTCATGTTCGCCATCTCGCCGGGCGGGCGGGTGCGCGCGTAGTACGCATTCGGGAAGGCGAGGATGATGTGTAGATGTTTCGAATAAGGGAGGTAATTTAAAAAAGCAAAGATGCCCAGAATGTGCAGCCACCATCCGCCCCTTTCGATGCCCACCAGACCCCCATTGGAAAACGCGGACAAAAAAGGCTTGAGCCAGGAAGAAACGACGAAATCCCCGGTTATGTGTTCTCCATAATGTCCGTATCCACGGGACTGGAGCGAAGTGTCGGCTGCATTCATGAACAGGAAAAGCGACATCAGCACGATTTCTGTGATCAATATGTAATTCGCATCGGATCGGGGCCAGCCTTCCAGGTCAGGACTGGCAAGGCGTTTCACCCGGATGATATTCCTCCTCACCAAGAAGACGACACAGGCCAGGAGCACCAGCAGGGCCAGGATCTCGAACGCATTGATCAGGATGGGGTAGGCGCCGCCCAGCGGTCCAGAGAACATTCGATGCGAACCGGTCAGTCCATCCAGTACGATCTCCAGCACCTCGACGTTGATGATGAGAAAGCCGGCATAGACTACGAAGTGAAGCAAGGCAACCAATGGTTTGCGGAACATCTTGCGCTGACCGAACGCAAGCAGGAGCACGTTCTTCCAACGTTCGGAAGAGGGGCCATCGAAGGCCTCATCCCTGCCCATGAGGATGTTGCGTCTGATCCCCTTCGCTTTCCGGGAAAAGAAGTATATGGCCGCAAGGGTGGCGAGTACGAACAGGACCTGCTGAAATAGGACCATAGGAGTTGATTGGCAATCGCTAAATTAGCGCCTAATGGGCATCATACAAGCCCATACCCTGTCAAGATGGAAAAAAAGTATATCCTTTCGGCCGAGTTGGCGGAAATGAAATTGAGGAGAATGGCCTACGAGATCCTCGAGAACAATCCCGGCGTATCCACCATCACCCTCGCCGCGATCCATGGGAATGGCCTGATCGTCGCCCGCCAGTTGGAACACCTGCTGAAGTCGATCGCTTCCGTGAAGGTGGATTTCGTGGAGGTCAACATGGACAAGCATCAACCCGGCACTGCGCAGCTGGCCGAGAAGATCGAACTTCAGGGGCGTACCATCATCCTGATCGATGATGTCACGAACAGTGGGCGCGTGCTGTCTTATGCACTGAAACCTTTCCTCGAAGGATATCCCGAGCGGATACAGTCCCTGGTGCTTGTTGAACGCAGTCACAAGACATTCCCGATCCATCCGGACTATGTGGGGCTGTCGCTTTCCACCACGCTGCACGAACATATCTCCGTAGAGGTGGACCATGACCGGGTCACCGGTGCCTGGCTGTCGGAAAGCCCTCAGTAATAAATTGCGTGCATTCGGAAGCCTCCGTCACCACTCCATTCCAGGGTGGGGGCGGGGATCTTTACCATGTTCACAACGGAGAATACGGTCTTCAGCACCTTGCTGCGCGTGCGGATGCGCGTAAGGTCCACATCTGCGGACAGGAAGAACCGACGGTAGCGTTTGATGTCGGTACGGTCCGTCACAGAACCATCGTCATTGGTCCATTTGTTCTCCCGCGCCCCCATCATCAGCCTGGCGCCATAGCCCATGGAAACACAGAGCCATTCGGGGATCCTCGAAGCGGGGAACAGATCGCGCAGGTTCACATTCACCCAATAAGTCTGGCTGTTATAATCCTTCAATATCCGAGATGCGGGAGAACTCCCGAAAAGATCGTTGGCGCGCTGATGCAACTCGGGTGGATAGTCATACGGCACATAACTCAGTTTTACCTGTACGATTTGTTTTTTCCAGACCAGTTGTTGAACCGTGTACAGGGATGCACCACTGATATTCATCGTCATGTCTCCCAGTGAAAACCCCCATTCGGAGGAAAATCCGTCCAGGATCTCGATCACACTCATGTAGGCAACGCCGGTGATTCCCCCCAGGATGGCAGCCTTCTTGTCCTTCAACCCCGCCCATTTCCAGAGTCCGCCGGAGAGCCGGCTCAATTGGTAGGAGGTCCAAAGGTGTCCTCCTTTGTCCATCTGCTGCCATTCGCCCCAGTCGTTGAAGAAGTGGAAGGAACTGCGCGGGTAGTCCGCATACCAGGCCTGGTTAAGCCCGACGAAAGTGCCGGCCCAGACGGCGGCTTCGGTACCGCCAACGATCCACTGTCGCGTTCTTGCAGGCGGGCGCATGTCTTTGTCATCATGAATGACAACATGGAGGGATGCAGAATCGGTGGGCTGTGCCCGGACAACCTGCCCGAGCATCGAACACAGAACCGTTATGACGAATACATTGCGTAACAAGTGTCAAAAGTAAGAAAGCCCACGCAGTTGCCTGAATATCACAAATGTTCTATCTTCCCTTCTCATCCTGTAAACCGGAAAAAACACTTTATGAGCGACGCGAACATCAGGGCAAGGGCAGAGGCCTGGCTGAAGGGCAACTACGACGACACAACGAAGGAAGAGGTCCGCAAATTGTTGGCCGGAAACCCCTCGGACCTCGCAGATGCTTTTTATCGCAACCTGGAATTCGGAACCGGCGGCTTGCGCGGCATCATGGGTGTCGGCACCAACCGGATCAACCGGTATACCATAGGCATGTGCACCCAGGGCTATGCGAATTACCTCAAGAAAGCCGTCAGCGGTGAGGTCCGCGTAGCCATCGCGCACGATAGCCGCAACAACTCACGCACCTTCGCAGAGATCACGGCCAATGTCATGGCTGCCAACGGCATCAAGGTCTTTCTTTTCGAAAGCCTTCGTCCCACACCCGAACTGTCCTTTTCCATCCGCCACTTGCATTGCCATGGCGGAGTGGTCTGCACGGCCTCCCACAACCCCAAGGAATATAACGGCTACAAAGCCTATTGGAACGACGGCGGCCAGCTGGTACCACCGCATGATAGCAATGTGATCAAGGAGGTGGAGGCGATCGCCTCCGTGGACGACGTGAAGTGGTCCGGCGGCGAAGCCAACATCACCCTTATCGGTGCAGAGATGGATGAGGCCTACTATGACATGGTCAAGTCGCTCAGCGTCTATCCAGATGCCATTGCCCGACAGAAGGACCTGAAGATCGTTTACACCCCGATCCATGGCACGGGAATCAAATTGGTGCCTGAGATCCTGAAACGTTTCGGTTTCACGAATGTCAACCTGGTGGAAGAGCAGATCGTCCCGGACGGCAATTTCCCGACGGTGGTCTATCCCAACCCGGAAGAGAGCGAGGCCATGAGCTTCGGCCTGAAGAAGGCAAAGGCCATCGATGCGGACATCCTGCTGGGCACTGACCCGGATGCCGATCGCGTGGGCATCGCCATCAAGAACGACAAAGGGGAATGGGTGTTGATGAATGGCAACCAGACCGCCGTGCTGGCCTTCAACTATATGATCGAAGCCCGCAAAGCCAAGGGCATTGCCGGGGCGAATGACATGGTCGTGAAGACCATCGTGACCTCCGAACTGATCGACGAGTTTGCCCGGCGCGAAGGCATCAAATGCTATAACGTGCTCACCGGTTTCAAGTGGATCGCCGAACTCATCAAGGAAAAAGAAGGAATCGAGAATTATGTCATCGGTGGGGAAGAATCCTATGGTTTGCTGATCGGTGACCGGTTGCGTGACAAGGACGCAGTGAGTGCTGTGGCCCTGCTTTGCGAAATGGCCGCCTACGAAAAGGACAAGGGTCTCAGCCTCTTTGAAAAACTCGTCAGTATCTATGTCAAATACGGCCTCTTCCGGGAACACCTGATCTCCATCACCAAGAAGGGTATGGACGGACAGCAGCAGATTGCGGACATGATGGACCGCTTCCGCAAGAACCCACCCGCGCAACTCAATGGCTCCGGAGTCACGCACCTCCTGGATTACGAAAAACAAGAGGCCCGCAACCTCATCACGGGTGAGTCCAGCGATATCGACCTGCCCAAGAGCAATGTGCTCCAGTTCATCCTGGCCGACGGCAGCAAGATCAGTGCCCGGCCCTCTGGTACCGAACCCAAGATCAAATTTTATTTCAGCGTGCAAAGCCCATTGAGCGACCGTGCCGCTTTTGACGGGGCATGGAAAGCCTTGGGAGACCGCATCGACAGCATCATCAAGGACCTCAATCCGTGATCGAAAAAAGTACTCAACGAAAAAACCGGGCAATGCCCGGTTTTTTTATGCGATCCATTGACGATTGGGATCAGGAGGGTATCCTCAGGACCTGACCGGGGAAGATCTTGTCCGGGTCCTTGATCTTATCCTTGTTAGCCTCGAAAATGGCTTTCCAGGTCGTATTGTAATGCTTCGCGATCTTGCTGAGGTTATCACCCGACTTCACTTCATGGGTCTGCTCTGCACCCGCGGCGAGCGTGATGTTCAATACGAGGTCACCGGAACGCATTTCAGGGTCCGCCTGTTCGTACAGGTCCCAAAGCTGCTTCTTGACCGCTTCGCTGGGAGCGGTGCCGGTCACGTAAAGAACACTTTCCTGCTCAACGACGGTGAGGTCCGAAACTCCACCAGCCTGAGCGGCTGAGATCAATGCCGCATATTTTTCTTGCAATGCCATAGATTCTTTTTTTAAGGGGTTACTTGACGATCTTCATTTGGTTCAGGACCTTCTTGGGTTTGGCTTCGTTGGCCACCTGCATGACCTTCACGAGGTCGGCCTTCTTGACGTCTCCGGTGAGGGTGACCACGCCATTGGCCACGGAGGCTGTGATGCCCTTGATGCCTTTGGCGGAAAAGATGGAATCGATGGACGTGTGGAGCACGTCATCGGGGTTGATCACAACGGGCGGGGGTGGAGGAGGGGGCAGTGTGATGTTGTTGACAACGGACTTCACGCCCTTGACGTCAGTGAGGGTGGCAGCAACGGCAGCTTTTGCGGCATCGTCCGCCACTTGTCCACCGAGGGTGACCACTCCGTCCTTGACGTCAACGGTGAGACCTTGTGCTACAGCGGAGACTTTGGCTTTCACAGCTTCTGCGATCGATGCATCGCTGGGCTTGCAGGCCGCGAACAGGACCGACAGGGCCAAAGCCATGCCGACTCCCTTGATGATGTTTAAAGACCATTTCATGATAAGGTGATTTTAAGGCAAGGTAATGGAATGGTAAGGCGGTCGCATCAGCGAACGGGGCATCTTTGCACCTGTTTGCAAAAAGAGCGGAGGAAAATATAGATTTGCACATGCGCCCTTCAGAAGACAGTTACCTACATAAAGGGATGCGGAAAGCCCTGGTGGAGGAAGTACGCCGAAAAGGCATCCAGAATCCCCGCGTACTCGATGCCATCAATGCCATTCCCCGTCATTATTTCCTGGATTCAGCCTTCACTAAACAGGCTTATGAGGACCGGGCTTTCCCGATCGGTGAAGGCCAAACCATCTCGCAGCCCTATACCGTTGCCTACCAGACGGAACTTCTTGACCCGCAACCACACGACCGCGTGCTGGAGATCGGTACCGGCAGTGCCTACCAGGCCTGCGTGCTGGCCCAGATGGGGGCACAAGTATTCACCATCGAGCGCCAGAAGGCACTCTACGAAATGAACAAGAATTTCGATTTCCTGAAAGGATTCCCTTCCATCAAATTCTTTTATGGGGATGGGTTCAAAGGCCTGCCCACTTACGCTCCTTTTGACCGGGTGCTCGTCACGGCTGCAGCCCCTCATATCCCCCCGGACCTGATCGCCCAGCTCAAGACCGGCGGCAAACTGGTGATCCCAGTGGATGAAGGCGCGAGCCAACGCATGCTCAGGCTGACCAAACAGGCTGGCGGCGATTACACTACGGAGCGCTTCGACTATTTCTCTTTTGTACCCATGCTGGAAGGAAGGAACCAGGATTGACCTTATTGCATTTGCTGGGCGCCTTCCTGCATGCCGTCCATGCCGCTGCGAATATTCTTCCGTTTGAAGAGTGACACATCGAATTTCCCGAAACGCCACGCGAAATTAAGGCGGAACACCTGCCAGTCACGACGACGGGTGATGTCCTGTACGAAATACGGGGATTCTGAATGGGTGCTGTAGACACGGGTCTTGAACACATCGCTCACGCTGAGGGTGAGGGAGGCCCGCTTCTCTTTCATGAAGTCCTTGCGGATGGCCATGTCAACACCATAGGCGGGATTGATATAACCCTGCGCCGTGGTCTGTGTGAATCCACCGAAACCGCCACCGCCCATGCCACCGCCGGGACGCCCGCCACCCTGGCCACCGCCGCCGCTGCTTTGGGGGAGGATGGACTTGCTCCGATAGTCTCCACTGACCTGGATCGACCAGTTCTTCGGGAGCTTGAAGTTTGCGTTCATTTTGGCGAAGAAACTCCACAGACTATTGTTCAGATCGGAGCTCAGGTTGGTACCATTGATGCTCGAGTTGTAGATGTTGATATTGGTGGTCAGGTCCAGCCATGAAGACACCGGATCCTTGGCCGTGGCCTCGAAACCATAGGCCTGACTGCTGTTCGCGTTCACGAAGGTGTTCACGATCATCGGCTTGTTGGTGATGGGATTGGTCTCCTTCACCTGGTAACGGGTGATCAGGTCGGTCGTATGCTTGTAATATACAGAGAGCAGGAGGGAATGGCTCTTCTTGAAATTCTTGTTGTAGTTGAACTCGAAGGAATTCGTGAACTCAGGCTTGAGGCCCGGGTTGCCGCGCTGGATGTTCAGCGTGTCCGTGTAGTCGTAGAACGGCATCAACTGGAAGAAGTTCGGCCTGTTGATCCTCCTGGAATAGCTGAATTGAAGGTCCTGGCTGTCAGATAGCTTGTATGTAAGGAATGTGCTTGGGAAAACACTGAGCGGGTAGCTGTTGGAGAAACTGGAGTCCGTGTTCAGCAACTTGCCATCATATTTTGAACTCTCTACCCGTAGACCCACCTGGTAGGTGAACTTCTTGCCGATGACATTTGAATAAGTGGTGTACGCGGCCAAAACACGGTCCGTGTACTTGTAGTTCGCATTGATGGCCACGACCGGGATCAGGTCGCCGGTGAACGGATCCTCTATATAATTCAGGTTCTCGTTCTGCACGTCACGGATGGCAGCGCGGACACCCGCCTCGATCTTCGACTTCTCAGAAAGGGGATTCACAAAATCCACCTGGAAGGTGTAACTGTGGTTGTACCCGCTGCCTTCCTGGCGCTGGTTGAAGGTCTTCCCCGACGGATTGCCACTGGCGTCGAAGTATTGGGTAGACAGGTTATTGTAGTTGCCGTTCTTGCTGGCATTGTAATTGAAATCCGAGGTCAATTCCATGCCCGGCCGGGTGAACAGCTTCTTGTATCCGAGGGCCGCGCCAATGTTCCGGAAATGCCCCTGGCTCGCCTGTGTGCGCTCGGAATAGGTTCCATGGCCATTGGCGGAATCGGTCCGGGTTTTCAGCAGATCGTCGTTGTCGAATTGACCCCGAACGAAAGTGCCGGAGAAGGTGAGGGTATTGTGGTTGTTGATGAACCAGTCCATTCCTGCCCGGCCAAAACCGAAATACCCGTTGCTGATGGGATTGCTGTTCTGGTAAACGAACGTATGGGGGGTGACGTCGATGTTTTCCCGGGTGGATGAATTCTCACTGATGGATTTGCGCTGGTTGAACATGATACTGGCGAACATGTTCACTTTACCTTGCTTCACGTTGATGTCCCCACCAAGGTTGATCTTTGCACGGGAGTCGATGCCGGCACGAAGGTTTCCGTTATATCCAGCCTTTCTGTTCTTTTTAAGGACGATGTTCAGGATGCCTGCAGTTCCGCCTGATGCATCGAACTTGGCAGAGGGGTTGGTGATGATCTCCACGCTCTGGATCGCATCGGAGGGTATCTGATCCAGCGTGAGGGTGGTAGGGCGGCCATCCACGAAAATAGTGGGTGCTGCGTTGCGCAGGGTAACATTGCCATCAATGTCGACATTCACGCCGGGGATCACTTTCATGAGCTCGGTGGCGGTCTGACCAGTGGACACCAGGCTACGCTCCACATTGAATATGCGCCGGTCGACCCCCATCTGCATGAAGGGCTTGGTGCCCGTGATGTTCACGGCCTCCAGCGTCTTGGAATCCAGTTCAAGTTTTATGTTGCCCAGATCCTTGTCCACATTGTTGAGCATCTGGCTGAAGTCGGCGCCCATCTTCATGTCGAACTTGACGGCATGCTCATAGGTCTTGTAGCCGATCGCCGAGATCTTGAGCCTGAAATTCCCCATCACGGGCAGACCTTCAAGGCTGAACTCACCGTTGGCCCGTGTGAGTTGGCCTCCGATGACATAATCCTTGCGCTTCTTGGTCACGGTGTCGAAACGGTTCTGGATAAGTTGCACGGACGCGGCGTCCACGCCCTTGCCCGTGATGCTGTCCATGATCCGGCCATAGAATCGGCCCATGTTCATGTTCTGCATGCCCTGCCCACCCCTGTTGGCGCCGCCTCCAGGAACCTGTGCCTGCGTGGCCAGCGTGAAAAGGGTGAGAACCCATACCAAACCTTTCTTCATTCGTGAAAATTTGACATTAGATGCAAGTTCGACCTGAAAACCTTCGCAGGCGTCCCGGACCATGACGGAAGGTCTTTCGAACAGATGACCGGGAGCATTGTTGTGAGCATTCCCCTTCAGGGGGCGCAAAAATGCCACAAAAAGACCCAACGACCAAGATTAGTAACGAAAAACCTGCCCGAAATACTCAAATCGGATTTTGCCTTTGTGGCCGGAATTCTTACTTTTGCCCTCCCAGATAATGGCACACGGAGGGTGTAGCTCAGTTGGTTAGAGCGATAGTTTGTGGCACTATAGGTCGTGGGTTCGATCCCCATCATTCTCCCCCTGACTCCCCGCACCGGGGAGTCTTTTTTTACCACTCGTCCCTCTTAACAATCCTTTGGGCTAATTGCTTGATTCCCCGGCAACAAAGGGACACTTTTTCCGTTATTTTTGATCATGACCGAAAAAGTCCTACGATTTATGTTTTCAAAAAAATCGCTCCCCTTTCTCGCCGTGCTGGTATTCGCAGGCGTACTCTTTGCATTCCGCAGCATCGGTGGGATCAATCCTCCCGATAAATACGAAAAGATCCTGCAACAGGTGACCGAGATGCTTGAAGATGCGCACTACAGTCCGAAGAAGGTGGACGATGCCTTCTCAAAGGACATCTTCAAGAAATTCCTGGCGGCCCTGGACCAGGACAAGAACCTGTTTTTGCAAACGGACATCAAGGAGTTCCGCAAGCAGGAGACGCATATCGACGACGAGATGCACGGCGCACCGATGCTTTTCTTCCCGATCGTGAATGCCACATTCAACAAGCGCCTGGATGAGGCCTCCAAATATTACAAGGAGATCCTGGCACAGCCATTCAACTACACCGTCGACGAGACCGTGATCGTGGATCCGGAAAAATTGGATTATCCCGCCAATGAACCCGCCCGTAAGGAAGCTTGGCGCAAACGCCTGAAATACCTTGCACTGGAGCGGTATGCCGACCTCCAGGAAGCCCGGGAACAGAACAAGAACACTGCCGGTTTCGTTGTTAAGTCCGATGCAGACCTGGAGAAGGAAGCCCGGGACAAGGTCATGAAGATCATGGACCGGAATTTCGAGAAGCTCAAAAATAAATTCACCGAAGAAGAGCGTTTCGATCTGCTGGTGAACACCATCACACAGACGATGGACCCCCATACCAATTTCTTCCCCCCGGTGGAGAAGCGGTACTTCGACGAGCAGATGAGCGGCCGTTTTTACGGGATCGGCGCTTCGCTGAAAGCAGAAGATGGCGGGATCAAGATCGCCACCCTGATGACGGGCGGCCCGGCCATCAAGTCACAACAGGTGTCCGTCGGAGATATGATCATGAAGGTGGGCCAGGGCGCTGAAGAGCCCACTGACCTGACAGGCTTCGAGACCGATGAGGCTGTCAAGCTGATCCGTGGTAAAAAAAATACCGAGGTCAAGCTCTGGCTGAAGAAAGCCGATGGCACCGTGAAGACCATCATGCTCGTCCGCGACGAGATCGTATTGGATGAAACCTTTGCCCGCAGCGCCATCATCACCCAGGATGGGAAGAAGATCGGCTATATATATCTGCCTGAGTTCTACGCGGACTGGGAACGTCCTAATGGCGCCCGGTGTGCGCAGGACGTGGCCCGTGAGATCCTCAAGCTCAAGGAACAACAGGTGGATGGCATCATCATGGACCTCCGCAACAACGGTGGCGGCTCTTTGTACGATGTTGTCCAAATGGCTGGTTTCTTCATAGCCGACGGGCCTATCGTACAGGTCAAGGACAGGGAAGGAAATCCCAACATCTTGCGCGACCGTGACCGCGGTATCCTGTACAATGGTCCCTTCGCTGTCATGGTGAACGAGTTCAGTGCCTCGGCATCTGAGATCTTCGCTGCTGCCATACAGGATTATGGCCGCGGAGTGATCATTGGCAGCACGTCCACTTACGGCAAGGGCACTGTTCAACGCAACATAGGGCTGGAGAAGGAAGCGAGCATTTCCGCCAATGCAACGCCGGAACTCGGCACGGTCAAACTCACCCTCCAGAAATTCTATCGCATCAACGGCGGCTCCACCCAACTGCGTGGTGTGACGCCCGATATCGTTGTACCGGACCAGCTGGAGTACCTGAAATACCGCGAAAAGGACAATCCGGACGCACTTCCCTGGGATGAGATCCAGAAAGCTCCCTTCGCGCCTTTCAATCCGAACTATGACATCAAGTCCGTACGGGCCGCCAGCCAGGAACGCATCAAGGCTGATCCTTACTTCAACGCGGTGAAGAACAGCACCGAGTGGCTGGAGAAGGTCAACGACAAAGAGTACTCCCTCAACATCGTCAAATTCCGTGACGAGCAGAAGAAGGTGCGCACCACCATGAAACAGCTTGAAGAGATCACCAAGACACGCAAAGAACTGGACGTTCAGTCACTTTCGGTCGATGAGCAGAAGCTGGCCGGCGATGCCGACAAGCTGGAACGCCGCAAGTCATGGACCAAGAACCTTGCGAAAGACTCCTACATCAACGAAGCCGTCAATGTGGTCAAGGACATGATCCACCAAGGCACGCTCGTGAAACAATAAGGAATAAAACATTCATCTGAAGCCGTCCCGTTGGGGCGGCTTTTTTTATCTTTATCGCTCATTAAACTGTGCACCCATGACCATATTGAAGATCCGCCTGGCCCTTGTGATCGGGGTACTCTCCCTGCAGTTGCTTGCCTTCGGCCAGGCCCAGCCCTCGGACCCACTTCCCTTTGATCCTGCCGTCAAGATGGGAAAGCTGCCCAACGGCCTGACCTATTACATCCGACAGAACAAGAAACCTGAGAAGAAAGTGCAGCTTCGCCTGGTGGTCAATGCGGGCTCCATCCTGGAAGATCCGGATCAACAGGGACTCGCACACTTCATGGAACACATGAACTTCAATGGATCGGCCCATTTTCCAAAGAATGAGCTGGTGAACTACCTGCAGTCCATCGGCGTGGAATTCGGCGCCGACCTCAATGCCTACACGAGTTTCGACGAGACCGTCTACATCCTCCCCATTCCGGCTGACGACCCTGACAAAGTGGATAAGGCATTCACGGTGTTGGAGGATTGGGCCGGCCGCGCTTCCCTGGAGACTTCAGAGATCGAAAAGGAGCGTGGCGTCGTACTCGAGGAATCCCGCCTCGGCAAAGGCGCAAGTGAACGCATGCGAAAGAAATATTTTCCCGTGCTGTTGAACGGGTCGAAGTATGCGGAGCGCCTACCCATCGGTAAAGACAGCATCCTGAAAACCTTCAACCCCGATGCCCTGCGTCGTTTCTACCATGATTGGTACAGGCCAGACCTGATGGCCGTCGTCGTCGTAGGAGACATCGACCCCGTGCTGGCCGAACAGAAGATCATCGCACACTTCAGCGCCTTCAAGAATCCGGCCAGGGAAAGACCTCGGCCGGCCATCACGCCCATCGTTCCGCGGAAGACAGGGGCGGCCATGGTGCTGACCGACAAGGAACAGACCCAATCGATCCTCCAGGTCATCAGCAGCATAGAGAAGTCCGAACAGGTAAAAACCTGGAGCGACTATCGCAAGAGCGTGGTACAGGGCCTGATCTCCACCATGTCGGGCACGCGCTTCCAGGAACTGACGCAGCAGGCCGAGCCTCCTTTCATCTTTGCCGGCTCAGGCTCCGGCGATTTCCTTCGTGGCCACAAAAGCAACAGCGCTTTCGCGTTGTTGGGCAAGAAGCCAGTGGGGGATGCGATCGATGCGATCATAAGCACCGATGGAGCCATCCGAAAATACGGGTTCTTGCAAAGCGAGCTCGAC
>Ga0075026_100000587_pt1 | contig 14857 bp, 12 predicted proteins | sample Str012_2_FD_71392 | JGI IMG/M metagenome (GOLD analysis project Ga0075026, IMG submission 71392) | Freshwater sediment microbial communities in response to fracking from Pennsylvania, USA - Straight Creek_MetaG_SC_2012 | ecosystem: Environmental > Aquatic > Freshwater > Creek > Sediment...
AATTTTTTCAGGAGAAAAAATACAATCAGAAAAGCCAGGATGTTCCAAAAGAACAATCCTAAATCGGGAGTAAGTAAATCCATACCAGTTATTTTTAGAAAAAATGCTTTGATGAAATACTGCACCCTTTGCCCTGTGCATCAGATGCAGTATAGTTTTTACGTGCTTTCTGTTTATTTGAAAACAGCCAGCAATCCCGCTACGGCCGCCAGGAGGGCAACGCCCTCTACCAGTGCAGCCGCAAGGATCATGTTTGCACGAATGTCGTTGGACGCTTCTGGTTGACGGGCGATAGCCTCAACAGCACCTTTACCAATTTGGCCCACGCCAATACCAGCTCCGATTGCCGCCAGACCCGCGCCGATAGCACCCAAACCAGGTTGTGCTTCTAACAAAATCATCATTAAAGTCATGATACTTGGGTTTGTTTTATGAGTAAAAAAATTTATACTAATACTGCATCGTCATGAACATCTGCATGGTGCTCATGACTACCTTCCATCGCCTGACCGATAAATACGGCCGTCAGGTTGGCGAAGATAAAGGCCTGGATAAATGCCACCAGCACTTCCAACAGGTAAATAAATACGGAAAACAATACAAACAGTGGCGATGTGCCCCATCCCAGGCCGGTACTCATCGCGCCAAAAATAAAAATCAGGATGATAAAACTAAGGATAATGATATGGCCCGAGATCATATTGGCAAAAAGACGTATGATCAGGGCAAAGGGTTTTGTAAATAATCCCATGATCTCGATCGGTACCATGATGAATTTAATAGCGCCTGGAACCGGGGGATTGATGATATGACCCCAATAATGTTTATTTGAACTGAACAGGATCACTATAAATGAAATGATGCCCAACACTGCAGTGAAAGCAATATTGCCGGTAACATTAGCTGTGCCCGGTATCATACCGATCAGGTTATTGATAAGAATAAAAAAGAAAACGGTCAGCAGGTAAGGCATGTACTTTTCATACTTCGGTCCCAGGTTGGGTTTACCGACTTCATCGCGGACAAAAGTAATAACGGGTTCCACAGCATTTTGAAAACCAGATGGCGCAGATGTGACCCCTTTTCCGCTTTTGTATTGTTTAGCAACGCCCGTCATTATCCAAACCAGCAGAATCAAAGAAATCAATACCTGCACTACATTCCGGGTCATTGAAAAATCGAACACCTTTACTTTGGCATCAGGCACACCACTTTCATCCACGCGATAGACCTTTCCAACGGCAAAAACCGGGGCTCCTTTGGCAGTCTTCACTTCAGCCAACTTATGTTCTTCAAAATATTCTTCATCCAGCAATCTATATCCGTCATGAACTTCATGACCGTGATCAAATGCTGATGACATAAAAACGGAAAATCCTTTGTCGGGTGAGTATAAAAAAACAGGAAGGGGAATCGTAACAGGATGCTTACCAAATGTAGTGAAATGGAACTCATGTCCATCACCAACGTGCTCCATAATAATCTTAGCCGGATCGAGTTTTTTGGGCACCTTTTTTTCTGTTCCTTCCTGTGCGTTAGACACATTCAAAAAAAACATCATGACTACGCTGAAAACCGCTACCAATAAAGATTTGCTGCTTTTAAGGAACATCGACTTTCTGAAATTTGCCGCAAAGATACGGGGGGGAGATCAAAATATAAAAACAATCCCCAATTTTTGATTTTCAGGATCAGATCCTGGAAAAACCGGTTGCTTGTTTCTCAAACTGCATTTGGTGGAGTTTATAGTAGAATCCGTTCTTTTTTAACAGCTCCTCATGGGTTCCCATCTCTTTGATCTCGCCTTTGTCGAGTACCAGGATCTTGTCGGCCTTTCGGATCGTAGAAAGCCGGTGGGCAATGACGATTGAAGTGCGTCCGGCTATGAGCTTGTCGATCGCTTCCTGAATCAACAACTCAGATTCTGTATCGACGGAAGAGGTCGCTTCGTCCAGTATCAAAATAGATGGATCGTAGAGCAAAGCCCTGATAAAGGAAAGAAGTTGCCGCTGACCCAGCGAAAGAGAACTTCCTCTTTCCATGACGTTATAATCATACCCTTCCGGCAACCGCATGATAAAATCGTGCATGCCAATCAATGTGGCTGCTTCAATAACTTTTTCCCGGGGGATTTCCTGGTTGCGCAGGGTGATATTGTCGAGCACGGAGCCCGAAAACAGAAATACATCCTGTAATACCACACCGATCTGCCTGCGAAGGCTCTCGAGGCGAAAGTCTTCAATCAAATTGTCATCGATTCGAATCGAGCCCTGCTGAATATGATAGAGCCTGTTGAGCAGGCTTATGATAGAGGTTTTACCGCTGCCGGTATGACCCACAATGGCCAGTGTTTGACCGGGTTCTACTACAAACGAAACATCCTTCAGTACATAACGGTCATCAACATACGCGAAATAGACATGGTCAAATTCGATCTTGCCATTAATCTTCAATGGCGCAAAATTTCCTTCGGTACGAATCGAATCCTCATTATCCATCACGCGAAAAACCCGCTCACTGGCTACCATGCCCATCTGCAATACATTAAATTTATCAGCAATTACGCGCAAAGGACGGAAGAGTAGGTTGAGGTATAAAATAAAAACCATGATCTCCCCTGCAATCACTCTTGCCGCTGTGGCCGGCAAGTGTAAAACCTGGCTCGCGGCCCACCAGGCCAGCAGGCCCATAGAGAATGCCAGCACAATTTCAACAATTGGAAAGAAAACAGAATAGGCGAAAATCGCCTTGATATTGGCATTGCGATGCTCCTGATTGATCTTCTTGAATTTGTCAAACTCTCTATCCTCTGCCGCAAAAGTTTGCACGATCTGAACGCCCGTGATATGTTCCTGCACAAAAGCATTCAGACTGGACACCGCATTCCGGACCCTGATGAATGAGCGGTTCACACTTTCCTTAAAAAAATACGTAGCTACAATCAGCATCGGAAAAGGTGCAAGACAAACCAGCGAGAGCTTCCAGTTGTCAAAGAACATGAATGCCAACACAGATATGATCGATAACAAATCTGCAATAATCGGAATCAGTCCATCCGAAAAAATATCATTGATCGCTTCAATATCGTTGATGGTGCGGGTCGTGAGTGTGCCAATGGGAGTTTTATCGAATTGCGAGAGATTGAATCCAAGTACTTTCTGATACACGGCAACCCGAAGATCTTTTACCACAGTTTGCCCAAGCCAGGCAGTGATGAAGGAAAAATAAAACCGGAAGACGGTTTCGAAAAGCAACAGCACAATTTGCAGGATAGTGATATTAACCAGGAGCTGAGCCATCTGGTTCCTGACAGAGATATTGTCTGTGACCCCTTTTTGAATGTAGTTATTGACGCTGAATTGAATCAGGAAAGGACGCAGCGGAGCGATAACAGCCAATAAAATAGCCAGGATCACGGATATGTATACTCGCCTTTTATAAGGACCAGCATAGTGAAACACCCTTCTCAATAAACTGAAATCAAAAATCCTTTTCCGTTTTACCTGCTCGGACATAGACACCAAAGGTAATTAATTAGAATGTGCTATTGTGCAGATTTGCTGAAGTGAAAATGTTCCCAAGCGAGCATACAATCAAAAAGTCTTTTGAAAATGATCAATCCAATTCTGGTAAAGAGTCAATGCTTGGGGCTCGTTTGCACATTTGCACACTAGCAAATCTGCACATTTCATTCATCCTCTCCCATCGCTTTACGATAGGCTTTGATAAAGATGGCGCCGAGATTTTTATAAGGAGGAATATAGTCGTCGAATCTTTCGCGGGCCAGTGCGTCCTTCTGGAATTTAGAACTGATCTCTTTCCAGATCGGTATCCATTCAATATTTTTCCCTTCCATTAAATTTTCGTCGAGAACTTTCAGGATGGGTTCATTCACTGCGAGTGTACCCACCTGTTTAGAGGAAATGATATGCGCATCTTCACTGATGCGCAATACTTCACTCAGGTTGTTGTATCCACCACAGGAACCAAGGATAACGATTTTTGCAGAAGATTCAATTTGCTTGAGGGTGTAACGCACATGATAACTATGCCCCCGATGAATATAAATTGTGGGTTTGAGTTTGTTGTCGAAAAGGTAGTCATCCAGGTGATGTTGTGCCTTATCATCGGGATCATCTTCTCCATAAAGTGGTTTGTTGGCGAATATCCAGATAGGCTTTCCTCTGGTGGAAGTAATCGTTACCCATTCCTTCGTTGGATTTTCCGTGATCTTCCATTCTGTCTTTTTCTGGAACATCGCCATAAAATTGGCGAATGATTTCTGGCCGTCTTTGTCCTGATCGCCGTAAAAGAATGCTTGCTGAATGACCCTGCCACTGTCATCCGCCAGGGTGTTAAAGTCGATCGAGTATACAGGCGGAATTCCCAGCTTTGCAGATAGGTCTACATTATTCGTTGTGTCAGCCGACTCAAACAGGGTTTCCAGGAGATAGTAAATCACAGTTCCCTTCTTGTCATTGTTAAGTTCATTGCGGTGATGGTTCCACTTTACTTCACTCAGCACAAATTTCGCCAGCGCGGGGTTCTTGTCGTAGATGCTGCTGTAGGAATCGGCAACGTCAACAGCATCTTCTTCGTTCGTTCTTTCCAATCCAATGATGAAAGCTTTCATCACCGTACTCGCATTGTCCTTATCCATGGAAGCAAGAAAATGATCCAGTTTATTGTAAGCCGCCGCCATTTTAATAAACTTCCGGAAATAATCGCCGTGCAATTCCATGATCAGGCTATCGCCGCGGGGGTGAGCCATACGCTGAAATATTCGATTATATACGCCAAGATAACTGGATGTATAAATTTCGTCTTCACTTAATACAATCAGGTAATAGAGCTCAGCAGGTGTGAGTTTGTCCAAAATTTTAAACCGGATCGCCGGGCTGTTTACGGTGTGGAGTGCATTGATCTCGCGAACAAAAATATCCTTCCCCTTATTGGCCAGCATCGCAGTCAGCGATTGCATTTCTAAAGCTGTATCGCGGAAGGGAGGAAGTAATCTTTCGGCATATTCCATCCGGGTCTTAACAAGCAGGCGGTAATAATTCAACCCGTCATCTTTTACTTTGTTAATATCAGCGATCGTTATTTTTCTTTTGATCAGGTTGTCGAGAAAGGGGAAATAAAGTTGACCGCTTTTGCTGTTGGCCATTCGTGCAACGGTACTAATGAGCGAATCCTGACTATTGCGAATGCGGGAGGCCAATGCTGTGCGGGCTGCTGCGTAGTCATAAAGTTTCTTGGGATCGCGATGTCCTGCAACAATAATCAGGCTGTCCGCAAAGGGCAGGTCCGGATTACCACTGAGGATTGGAAGGATCTCGTCCGGGTGGAGTTCAAGGTATTTCCGGGTGAGTATGGTGCGCGAAGCCCTCACTCCAGTGTTTTCAGATGGTAACAGGAAACACTCAACCAATATCTTCCCTATGGCATAGCTGTTCTCCTCAATGACTGGCTCAATACTAAGGGTCTTTTTATCGAGTTCCATCGCCTTTTGGAATGCTTCAAGGAGTCCGGGTGCGATTGACGGAGTAAAATCTCTCTTTTTATAATTGTTATTGTAACCCCTAAGCATGGTTTCCAGAGAACGAAGCCATTTGATTTTGGCCTGGCCTGTCATCACAGAATCCAACTCGATTTGTTTCTGCATTTCGTCCACCTGGCGGATCAGCGCGTCGGCAATCTGAAGATTAATATTGTCATCTTTGGAGATGGTAATGCTGTCATCGCCCTTACCGTCCAGCGCGAGTAACCGTTTTTGCTCTTTGTCGATGTTATCGTGCCATAACATGCGGGTCTGCTCCACTTTATAGGGATAAGAAGTGGGCTGACCGAAGAGGTTGGCAGCAACAAAAAAACTCCCAAAAAGGGTCAGCAGGCTCAGCTTTTGTTTCATAAGATGTCTCTCAAGATAAGCTATAAACGCAAAAATACTGCCATTTGGTAGAACCGGCGATTTAAAGGCATCGTATTGGCTGGATCCTAAACCCGGTTGCAGTTCGCAAGCATCCCGTGGCAACGAACCATTGAGGTGTATTCTGCATTATATCTATATTAAAAAATTGTGAACTCGAAGCCTTCCGCGGCCGCTACCCTTTATTTCTATTAGGTTTGCGTAAATTTTGTGTTAAATGGAATCGAAAGGCAAGAAAATATTGATTGCTGATGATGAACCTGATATCCTGGAAGTCATTCAATATAACCTGATAAAAGAAGGATACGAGGTGGTCACAGCCAAAGACGGCGACGACGCGTTGACAAAAGCCAAATCCACTCATCCGCACCTGATCATCCTTGATATCATGATGCCTAAGAAATCAGGGGTGGAAGTATGTGAGATCCTGAGGTCACAACCAACCTTTAAAGAAACCCTGATCATATTTCTTACTGCCCTTAATGACGAAAGCGCCCATATTAAGGGGTTGGAAACCGGGGCAGACGATTATATCACTAAACCAATTAGTCCAAAAGTCTTACTTAGCCGGGTGAATGCCCTGTTTCGCCGTTCGCATGTAGAAACACAGGAGAAAATAGTAAAAGTGGAAAACCTATCCATCGATCCCGATAAATTCGAGGTCATGGTGGATGGCAAGGACATTACATTGGCCAAGAAAGAATTCGAATTGCTATACCTGCTCGCCTCAAGACCAGGAAGGGTTTTTCTCCGAAATGAGATCCTTAACCAGGTTTGGGGCAACGACGTTATCGTCGGGGACCGAACCATCGATGTACATATCCGCAAAGTGCGCCAAAAACTGGGATTGGATTGCATTAAGACGGTTAAAGGGGTGGGATATAAATTCTCACTATGAAAATAATTTGCAAATTTGCTAAAATGCAAATGTGCAAACGGGGCCATGCCTCCCGCTTGAGATTCAATTCCAGGATCTCATTTCCACATCAGCAAATTTGCACATTTGCACATTAACTATGTTCTCAACAAAAAATCTCTCTCCCCGTCAACTGTCTGCCTTTACTGCTGCACTCTTGGCATTCCCTATATCGATCGGCATCTATTTTTTAACGAATAGCTGGAAATTTGGTCTTGGATCATTGATTATCGTCTTTGCAGGTAGCTATGGACTCGTGCTTTTTACTCTGGAGAAATTCATCTACCGTAAAATCAAACTGATTTACAAACTCATTCACCAAACCAAAGCTTCACGTAAAGAAGAAGTGTATTTCAAATATATACTGCCTCAAAAGAGTATTGACGAAGTAAGGGAAGACGTGGAAAGTTGGGGAGAGAAAAGGAATGAAGAGATAGAGTTGCTCAAGAAGAATGAAGCCTATCGAAAAGAATTTCTTCAGAACCTGGCGCACGAATTCAAGACTCCCATTTTTGCCATACAGGGTTATGTAGACACATTACTGGGAGGTGCGATGGATGACATGTCGGTGCGGAAAAAATTTTTAGAGAATACGGGCAGAAATGTGGATCGCCTGGTGAACCTTATGAATGACCTGGATGAGATCTCGAAACTGGAGCGGGGAGAGCAATTGTTATATAAACAGAATTTCGTTATCCAGGATTTATTAAAAGAGGTTTTCGAATCGCTTACGATCAAAATGCATGAAGCGAATATCAAGGCGGCCATTAAAAAAGGTTGTGAATCTCCTATCACCGTTTTTGCAGACAAGGAAAAAATAAGGATGGTGCTGATCAACCTGGTGGAAAATGCAGCCAAATATGGAAAACCATCTGGCACCATCATGGCCAGCATTTACAAAACCGACGAAAAACATGTACTCGTTGAGATCAGCGATGACGGAATAGGCATCGAAGAAGAACACCTGTTACGTATTTTTGAAAGATTCTATAGAACAGACGCGGCCAGAAGTCGTGATAAAGGTGGAACCGGTTTAGGCCTGGCCATATGCAAACATATTATAGAGGCCCATGGCCAGCCTATTCATGCACGTAGCAGACCAGATGTGGGAACCACGATCGGGTTTACGATGGACGCGCGGAGAGACTGATGGGCGATGAGTTAACGGTTGACAGTTTCGGTTGACAGTTTTTTTGCAATTAGCCCCTAAGCTCATTTTCGGTTCTCCTATACCTGCTCAATCAACAGGCAACCTTAAACGCAGAAAACCTTCAAATGATGACTGTCATATATTAACTGTCAGCAGTCAACTTTCAAACAAACCGCCAAAAACAAAAACCCCATTTTGAATTTCGCAGTTTAATCGCATCTTTGGTGCGCAAAGCATCATTATGCAAGTGAATCGATTACCTATGTCGCTGCTGGTTGGAATCGCAGCAGTTATTTTCTTCGTGCCTTTCCTGGGAGGTGTTCATTTATTCGACTGGGACGAGATCAATTTTGCGGAAGCCTCCCGTGAAATGCTGATCACTCACAATTATTCTATACCACAAATCAATTTCGAACCTTTTTGGGAAAAACCGCCTTTATTTTTCTGGATGCAGGTTTTATCTATGAAGATGTTTGGCGTAAATGAATTCGCTTCCCGATTTCCCAATGCCGTTTGCGGTGTGGTTACATTAATCACCTTGTTCAGGATTGGAAGAAGATGGTTTGATGATCAGTTCGGATTGATCTGGGCACTTGTATATGCCGGATCGCTTTTGCCTCACTTTTATTTTAAATCCGGTATCATCGACCCCTGGTTCAACCTGTTTATATTCCTGGCCATCTATCAATTCTCGCAATACAGCAATAAACAGGCTCATAGAATTCCGAAGCATATTTTGCTGGCGGGTTTTTACACCGGTTTGGCAGTAATGACCAAGGGACCGGTTGCCATCCTGGTATTGGGACTTACCTACGGAATTTACATGTTGTTCAACCGGTTTAAGAAATTCGTCCGGGCCATTGACATGTTCCTGTTTCTTATTGTTGCGCTGGGTGTGGGAAGTATCTGGTTTTTTGCATTGTGGTTGAAAGGACAGGAACATATTATCCAGGATTTCATTATGTATCAGATTCGGCTGCTTCGTACAGAAGATGCCGATCATGGAGGTCCCTTTTTCTATCATTTTGTCGTCTTGCTAATTGGTTGTTTCCCTGCCGCAGCACTGGCAATAGTTTCCATGCGATCCACCATAAAACAAAAACCTTTTCCCGATCAGCTCCACGCCTGGATGCTCATTTTATTTTGGGTGGTATTGATTTTATTTTCGATCGTTAAAACAAAAATTGTTCACTACTCCTCCCTCTGCTATTTCCCGCTTAGCTTTTTAGCTGCCAATACTTTTTATAAAGTGAGCCGGGGCGACATGCGACTTCCCGGTTGGAGCCGATGGCTGCAAATCATCACGGGTATGTTGCTTTGCATTGCGCTCTGCTCAGTTACCTTCATCGACAAGTTCAAACCTTATTTATTGAAACCGGGAGTGATCGAAGATGAATTCGCCAAAGGAAATTTACAGGCGAACGTAAAATGGACCGGTTTCGAGATCCTGCCTGGACTGGTGCTGCTGGCAGGGTTAGTTTTTTTTATTGTTTATCAAAACGCCCAAATTCGCCGTGCACTATACGGATTATTTATTTTTTCATTGGTCAGTACCAACTTAGCCACCCTGATGATCGCACCGAAAGTGGAACCTTATTCCCAGGGTGCTGCCATCGATTTTTATATCAGCAAGAAAAATGAAAAAGCGGTAATTGAACCCCTCGGTTTTAAAAGTTACGCCCAGCTATTCTATGCCCAAAGGCCCGCGTCAGTAGGTGGAATAAAGGAGGATGAGGTTTTTACAGATATGGTACCGGCAGGCATCACCCCATACTGCGTGATCAAAATTCAAAACGCCAAAACTTATGAAGCTCGTTATCACGATAAACTGCAAAAGCTTTACGAGAAAAATGGATTTGTATTCTACAAAGTAATCCTGAAATAATCTCAGGAGAGGGTCTTGTAAATATCACTTTTCATCAAACCCCATTTGCAAAGTCGGTGGAGGATAGATACCTGTAAAACACCGAGGCCATATTTCATGCTGCGCCTGAAATTAATGCTTGACGCTTCTTCAAAATATTTGGTTGGACAGGTTACTTCCGCAATTTCATATCCCTGGTAAATGATCTGTGAAAGCATCTGGTTGTCGAAAACAAAATCATCGGAGTTTGCTTCATAATTTATCTTCTCCAACACTTCTTTTGAAAAAGCCCGGTAACCTGTGTGATACTCCGACAGTTTTTGATTGAGCATCACGTTCTCAAAAAAAGTAAGCATCCGGTTAAAAATATATTTGTACAGGGGCATGCCTCCATGTAAGGCGCCCTTGCCAAGAATCCTGGATCCCAACACAACCTGGTAAACATTGTTGGCAATCAGATAGGCCATGGGCTGAATCAGTTTGGGCGTATACTGGTAATCGGGATGAAGCATGATGACAATATCTGCTCCGAGATCCAGGGCCTTGCGATAGCAGGTCTTTTGATTTCCCCCATAACCACGATTTTTTTCGTGCCGGATAACATGCTCGATGCCCAGGCGGCGAGCCACATCGATCGTATTGTCACGACTGTTGTCATCTACCAATACTACTTCATCCACAATATCAAATGGGATCTCACTGTAGGTTTTCTCCAACGTAAGCGCTGCATTATAAGCCGGCAGTACAATCACCAGTTTTTTATTATAGATCATATGGGCTAATTAAGGCCAGGCTTTGGAATGAAACAACATTTTCCCCTGCGTTTGAAGTATCGCTTTTATTGGTGTAGGTGTTTTTTAAACGACGCAATCGAAACTGTTCGATCATCAGGTACACCATCACCGCACTGGATACTCCAAGCAACGCACCGGCAAACACATCTTTTGGAAAATGCTGAGACAGATAAACCCTCGAATATCCCACAAGGATAGCCGGGATGAGCCATAACCAGGCATGTTGTTTATTTTTCGAAAACAATGCAAGGGAAGTAGCCAGTGCAAATGCGGTGGTCGAATGACCGGAGGGAAAACTTGCACCACCACTTAGGGTGATATCATTGATAATATGAATCTGTTCTGAAACAAGCGCGAAGTAGTCTTTGGGTCGCGGGCTATTCACTAAACTTTTAATAATTTGACTAAACATTCCGGAAAGCAAAAAGGCAGCCAACACCTGTATGGCAAAGTCGACTTTCCTGAATGACAACAGCACCAAAAAAATGAATATCGAAAAAAAGCCATCCCCCAGGTTGGTGTAATAAATGAAAAATTGATCTAACCAGTGGCTATGAAAAGGATTCAGTAAAACGAAGCTATTGGCTCTGGAAGTCAAGAGCAGGTAACACCCCAAACTTATCAGAAACAATAGTAACCCTGTAAAGAAACTACGGTTGACTAAAAATATGCGCCTTAATTTTTCCATAATGACCGCCCGGCAGGGACGATAAGGCGCAAAGGTAAACCATAAATTTTTATCTGGTCCGTCTGGATCGGTTACAATCCTGCTACCAGTTCTTCGGCAAACCCAAAAGAAAGGGTCATACCGGCACCGCCAAGGCCATTTACAATATAGACATAAGGTTCGGGAGAGGTGAAAAGATCCGTGTCGCCATTGGTCAGTTTAGGATAGACTCCATTCCAGGACTCACTTACGGTCCAGTCTTTAAACTGTGCGAATTTTTTGAGGTAGTCCAGGATCATGGTGTTGATGAACTCTTTGTCGAAAGGGTCATGCGTCATCGCATATTCATGAGAGTCCCCTATCGTGAGCTCACCTTTTCCATTTTGCGATACCATAACGTGAATGCCCCAGCGAAGGTATTCACTCATTTCTTCCTGGTATCTTTTAGCCAGTGCAGGTAATGAAGACGCTGCTGTAAAACTTTTGTAGTGTATCAATGACAGGCCTCCGCATAGGGCGGGTCCTATCCTCCAGGAATCGGGCTGCGATTTTAATCGCATCATCTGCAACTTACATTTGGTGAGTGGTATTTTAGAAAATATTTCCGGGTAGAGTGTTTCGAAATCGGCTCCGCTGGCTATAAAGATCAGGTCGGCAGCATGTTCTTCGTCATTGCCGATATAAACCGTTTGATCCGCGATATAAGAAACGCATTTCCCCCAATGAAATTCAACATGGAGCTGTTCCTGCAGGTAAGCCGGCAGCGCAGCAATCGACTCGCGGGGATCTACAATGATCTCGTCTGCGCTGAACAATCCACCCAGCAGGTTTTGCTGAACGGAGGCAGGAGATCGTTCCGCTATTTGGTCCTTATTCAACAATGTTACCTGCCTGCCTTCTTTCGTAAAAACTTCATACAATTCTTCCAGCACCTGCCATTCGTCGGGATGATAAGCCAGGTGCAAACTTCCTACAGGATCATGCCAGATATGACCTTGCTGTGCAATTTCTTTCCAGATGTTGCGGCTGCGTATTGCGCGCTCGTACATTTTTCCGGCGGTTTGGCCCACCGGCCATATCATTCCGAAATTGCGAATGGACGCTCCCGTTGCTTTATTGGTTCGCTCGAATACCTTAACGGAGAAACCCCGCTTTGCAAGGCTTCTCGCCGTAGCCAATCCAACAATTCCTGCGCCGATGACGATGGCTGTACGCTTATCCATGTTCTATGTCCATTTTTTTAAACTTCCGGGAAAAATAACCCAGTGAAAGAAAGGTTCCTATTACTCCCACCACCGACAGGATGATCACACTTTGGGAGTAAAAGCTTGTCCATTGCATTTTTACGTGGAGTATCTCCTTCGTCACCAGCACACCTACACTTCCTAAATAGCCGAATGAATCAGCTACATAAATGAGGAACCCTACATTGCCTGGATATTTAAATGCCGCGATAAGTCTTTCAAAAAAAATACAATTAAAAGGAATATAGGCCATGTAGAGTCCAAGGCCAACCAGTGTCATCCAGGATAGCGGGGAAAGATAATGATGAACAAACAAAAAACTACTCATTCCGGTAATGATGAATCCGATCGCAATAAAATAATGAGCATATACCAGGGCCTTAAAATTATTTTTCACCAGAATCATACTGCCTACCAGCGCCAGGATGATGATGGTCGTTGGTGTTTCCGTTTTGGTAAAAAGAGAAGGCTGATTCACATAACCCATTTCTTTCCACATGTCGGCTATGAAATTGTCCCTGATATCCCGGAACAGCGTGGCAAAAACGTAAATGCCAATGCACGCGATGATGCCAGGGAGAAACAATTTGATAAATTTCTTACGATTCTCTTTCGTCATGGGCACACGGTTGCTGCGCAGGCGGATATCTTCCTCAGATGGAGGAGGAATTTTTTCAAGGAGAAAAACGAACAGCAATAACGGAAGCGCAAAAGTGAGGCCGGTGGCAAAAGGAACCCACACTTCGCGCAGGCTGAAATTAATTCGGAGTGTTTCCGCCACCGATTTTACAAATCCGGAAGAGAAAATAAAACTGACAGAGAGCGCGGCTCCGATGAAATCAGTTGCCCTCCTCCCCTCCACATAAGAAAATACCACACCCCAGATCATTCCCAGTGGGAACCCATTCAGGAACATGAAAACAATATTGTAAGGAGCAGGCACCAGCGCGAAGAGTAATAAAGCCAGCCAGGAAAATCCTGCCAACGTTAGGATGAGTTTCCCACGCCCCAGTTTTTTTAATTCGGCAATAAATCGGATACCGTAAAATTTGCTGCAGGCATATCCCAGCACCTGGCTCACTACCAACCACACTTTATATTGAATGCCGGCAAAACTGATACCGTCAAATGTGCAAACGGTAAATCCCTTTCGGAACCCGTAAGCCGTTGCATACGTAAGAAAAGTGATAACGGAAGCGTAGAGCGCAACCAGCATCTGGCTTCTTGAATATGTTGTTGCAATTGATTTATTCACGGTTTCAATTTGCGAATGCGATGAGCAGCTTGCATTTTAAATTCATCCATTCCCTAAGGGGTAACTATGGTCTTGATTCGAGATGACGTTGTATCATGGTCCGAAAATGATCCAGGCTGGGCAATGGTTTATGCTCAATTTTTGCCTGCTCATCCCAAAGTCGCATTTGAATGATGAGGTCGAATAATGGATAATGCTCAAAAGCTTCCGCTTCGTCCTTCAACATCCTGCCTCCCTGGTACTCCAGTGTTTTCTTGCTGGCATCAGAAAGACGATCATAGTATTCCGGATCTTTATAGGTGAGATAACGTTTAGCCTCTACGTGCGACTCCACCAGTCTGATCAACTTTTTTGAAAAACCTTTTTTTCCCAGGAAATCTGCCGCTATCTGTTCATGGTCTTTGATACCGTATTCACCCATCTCATTGTCGCCATGACCTTTTTCGCAGATATGTCCTATATCGTGTAGAAAAGCCGCCAGCACAACTTCTTCATCGAAACCCTGTTCCTCTGCAAGCTGCGCCGCCTGCACCATATGTTCCAGTTGTGTAACTTTTTCACCGGCATATTCCTCGCCGCCATGTTGTTGGTAATATTCCATGATCTCATCTGCGATCTTGTTTGCCTGTTCTGTCTTCATGGTCTATATTATTTAAGAATAGTAGAAATCGGTTCCGATGTTCCCTGGTCGGGTATGAATTTTAGTCCCAGCAGGGCTGCAATGGTCGGCGCAATCTGTTTTTGAAAAAAAGGCGACCCTGTTTTCACTTCACCCATTGGTTTGGTATCAGGGCCTATAACGGCGATCCATATGTGCCCGGCGTCTTCCACTTTTTCGCCATGGTCTCTCCACTGCTCTTTGATCTTGTCGCCCCGACCATGGTCACAGGTAATAATGAGTGTGGTTTTATCTTTATACCCGGGCATGGATTGAATAGTCATCCACATATCCTGGATCATCGCATCTTCTGCATGGGCACTTCCCAGGTATTGATCATACTCACCCGCATGGGCAAAGTCATCGGTTTCGTCAAAAGC